>Ga0310697_10000212_pt1 | contig 83347 bp, 50 predicted proteins | sample 172DNAGHGlowgp2_FD_203883 | JGI IMG/M metagenome (GOLD analysis project Ga0310697, IMG submission 203883) | Sheep rumen microbial communities from Palmerston North, Manawatu-Wanganui, New Zealand - 1728 DNA GHGlow gp2 (v2) (version 2) | ecosystem: Host-associated > Mammals > Digestive system >...
ATCTTGTGCTCCTGGCAGTACTGATCAATCTCCAGGATCTGTTCGCGTGTCATCATATGCTTCCGATTTTTTGCAAATGTAGCCAGGATCTCTCCCGGCTACAATATGCAGTTTATCGGATGCTTACTAAAGGAGATAGTGCGGAAGTTTGGCTGGGTGTGTATGCTGTAGGGCCGATTTTCCATCTTCTCCGCCAACGAGCAGCGTAACCTGGAGGCTGTTGAGAGGCTTCTTGGGGCGCTGTCTACCAGTGAGGTGGTGGAGTTGAGCCACAGGGAGATCGCCTGGCAGGAGCATTATTCCCAGATGGAGGTTATTCCTTACTCCGATGCGTACCTGCTGATGGTGGAGTAGGGGGCCGATAAACAAATCTCCCGGGCCTCGCGGCCCGGGAGGAGAATCTTATGGTATAAAGGAAACTTCTATGCTTGTAATTGTTGTATAAGTATTGGAATCATCAGTGCCAAAATTCAGTTGTACGGAAGTTGATTCTCCTGACCATGTTCCTGTTGATTGATCAGCAGATTCATTATATCCTGCGGGTGATGATGTGACAGTATTAGCATTGTGATAATAGTGAACAATAACAGATAAAATCGTCTTATTGTTTGTCGTGGTTACTGTAAATGAACTATTATCGTTTATAAACATCCCAACATTTTGTTTTGCTGCAGAACTAAATGATATCCGCACAGGATCAGAAGACCAAGTCCTTGAATTAAAGTTATTATTATTATTACCAGTTGGAGACAATGTAACAGTCGTCAGATTATTGATGACGGTCACTGTGCATGTTGCTTTATAGCGGCCATCCTCAGTAGTGACTTTGATTGTTGTTGTACCGTTGGCAACAGCGGTGACAAGACCCGTATCGGACACGGTGGCAACTGACGGGTTGGAACTAGTCCAAGTGTATGTGGAGGAAGGATAGACGGAGGCCGTAAGCTGTTCATTTCTGCCCTTTACTATTGTTGTAGATGTCTTGTTCAGGGAAATGCCTGCAACTGTGATGACGCAGGTGGCGGACATACCGTTTTGTGAGGCGGTGATGTTTGCTGTACCTAAAGCTACAGCAGTGACCTTGCCGTTGGCATCTACTGTTGCAACGGAGTTGTTAGATGAAGTCCAAGAAAGGCTTCCGGTTCCGGTGCTGGCGGGCCATACAGTTGCGGTGAGGGTCTTCTTGTCTCCGACCTCCATGGTCCAGGAAGTAGGATCAATGGTAATTCTCTGGGCAACGTTGCCATGTGAGGCTTCGTGGTAGATGTCCGTAGCCGCATCATCGTATGCATTGAGCGTTACGGAGTAGGTGTTGTCGAATCCTGCAGCCTTGCTAATGGTCTTGAGTGCCAGCGTTGCATTGTTTCCGGAAGCGATTGTGTATGTGTACAACCCTTCTTCACCTTCAACAGACCAGTCTCCGCCTGTAGTACTTTGAGGAAGCAGTCCGTCAAGCTTTACCTGAACGGTTCTCGGCCTGGAAGTGTCATTGTCGTCCAGATAGAAGGTGAAGTTGACGTTTGTATTGGCATTTGCGCTGTTATTTGAGAAGCCCAGATTCCTGAAGTTGTACATGATATAATTGTAGAAACTGTCATTTCCTTTGTTGAAATACTGGTTGTCTACATATATCTTGCTGGCGCTTTCTGCCTTGTTGGTCTTGAAATGGCAGGTGAACTGCATGCCGTCCAGAGTCTCGTCCAGTTCCTGATACTCAGTGTAGCTGAGGGTACGGACATAGTGGAAGGACTTGCTGGATTCCTTTCCGGTGCAGATACTGTTTCCGCTGGCAACGGGGAGGTTGTCCTCAGGATACTTGGCAGTATTAGGCGTGATGGAAAGGGCGTCGGACTCCAGTGAGAATACCAGAGGGAACATGCTCTCAGGGAGCATCTTGGGGATGGTAATCCTTACGTTGATGCCTTCTCCGGCGGTTTTTTCCACGTAATCCTCACCATAATCCGGATTGACTTCGTCGGCTATACATTCCACTATCATGTTCTGGCGCGGCATGAGGTAGTATTTGACGTCGCGTGAGAGGGTGCTGGTCTCGTTGACCTTGCCGCTGATGTGGATGGTCTGGGTGGTTATGTCTTTAAGGTCCGGGGTGTTTACCGTAAACTTGATGGTACGGAAACCTTCGGCATCCTTTGCAGTGGATGCGCCCATAACCCTGATTATACCGTTGGCTCCGGCATCTACATTAGTTCCCGTCTCCGATGAAATAGATGAATCGAGCGTAGTGCTGATAACGTTCACGGGGCCGGTCTTGGCGCCGATTGTAATGGTAACGGGACCACCTTCTGATACAAGGGCGTTGTTTGCGGTGGCGTCGCCTTGTGCTGCATCCTCGATGAACTTGTACTTGAGTTCGAATTCGGCACGGCCTTCTACGAAGGTCCAGCCGGTGTGGGAGACGGCGATACGTCCGTAGCCGTCGGAGAAGTCGGTAAGGCCGGCGACAGACTGGTCCTGGGAGATATCACCGGTACCACCCGTGGAACCTGCTGCACCGGCGGTTTCTGCACCGGCCTTGGCAACGTTGGTTATACGGATGTGATAGCGGAAGTTACGGAAGATGGCGTACGCGCCTTCTTCGTCCTTGAAGTCTACCTTATAGTAGCAGGGAACGCCGTTTTCAAGGTCAAGATATGTGCCGGGGGTGCTCCTTTCGGTGGTTTTCCAGGTATTTGGCTGTCCGTCATCAAAATACTTTTCCTTGAAAGGATAGAAGGTGCCGTGAACAATCATGTACGAAACGGGTTCGCCGGCAGCGGGAACAGGCCTTTCATACATGTAGACGGAGCTCACAATATCTTCTCCATCTCCGGTACCGGTGCCCCATGCCAGGGTCGCGGCGTCAGGGTCTGTGTCTATGTACTGTGTTCCGGAAGGGGAATAGCCCGGATAGTCAGCCCTCATGTCGGCATACGAAATGTCCTTGTAGCCGTAGATAAAGTTTCCGTTGTCCGGATTATAAGGAGCGACATTGCCGCGGTCCGGCTTGTTGATTACGGCCAGAGTCTTGGCTTTGTCAAGTACAAACTGGGGCGTTGTGGACTGAATGCTTATCTTGGCGAAGTTACGTACAAGGGGAAGGCCGGGATGGCCGGTACCGCCGCAGAAGGCGTCGGTGACGTCGTCGGTTACCTGATAGTAGTCGCCGTTCTTTACGTAAACCATGGAATGGGTTTCGGCATCCCATTCCTTTTTGAGGGTAACGCCGTTGGGAAGGATGAAACTTGCCCAGTATGCATCCTGGTTATTGGAAGTGTAGGCATACTTGGTCATGACCTCGGTGTCATACTTCCAGGGAAGCTTTACGTCTCCAAGGTTTGCAATGATATGGACCTTCAGGTTCTTGGAATCCGTAATCGATATCTTTGCCTGATAGGTGTAGAGGGTAGTATTGCCGTTTGTGGTGGCAGACTCGAAGGTTTCGATGCCGGCACATTCCTTGAGGAAGCCGGATGAACCGAAGACCACAACCTGCATGTTCTCGATGGTGGGATTGTCGGCCAGATTGGCCTTGGTGCTGGCATAGCCGCCAGGAACGGCCACGGTGAACTTGATCAGGGCTTTGCCGTCAGAAGGATAAGGAAGTTCCTCTCCATTATTCTTTTCAATTTCCCACTGCTCTTTTACGCAGCCGGAAAAACCTACAAGCAGCGCAGTCAAAAGGAATATGTATTTCAATGTCTTTTTCATACGTACTTAAGGTTTAACGGGCAATGTCGCCCCAGGTGAAGGTGGATTCATTTACGGTAGAAAGATCATTATTATCGCCGTCTTTCATACCTTCCCAATACCATTCATCGTAAACACAACGCACGGAGCATGAACCGGTGAATACTCCTTCATGAGTTACAGGTGCTTGCTTAGAAGCAGCGTTTGTGCCATTGTAAACGGTTATATACCCACTATTGCACCAATAATTGGATGTCGTATTATTATTATTACTGCCGAAAAGTCTGACAATCATCCCGTCAGTGCTGAGTTTTGTAATATAGGATACTTCTGCCATTGTTGGTAACCTCCATCTCCCTGCTGGTCGTCCTTTCTCTTGATAAGATGCACAACGTCTGAAAGCATGAGCATAGAGCAATTGAGTTGTTGCTCCATGAGATGAGGCAACCCTGAATTTAGGTGCAATAATATTATTGGCTGCAGTAGAATTATCCACAGGATAGTAGTATTTTAACCGCCTGTTTCCGCCTTCTATAGCAGAAGTATTTGCACTCCATCCAGCAACATTTGAATCTTTGTGCGTTGGCCAATCGGTAGTGTTGAGGTTGTCAATCTCAGTTACTCTTGGATCGCCAAGCATGAAATCAGAATCAGACGGTAAAACAGTAGTTTCAATAAGAAACATATTGAAATTTGTGTTTTGGCCATCGCTTGTTCCATTAGTCCCTATACTACGATATTGCCAACTCTCTCCTCCTGAATTTGAAATAGAATATTCTGAAGGTAAGCGAGTTATGTAATCATTAAGAGATCTATCGTAATATTGAGTCTCACCGTTATTGACATAGGTATAACCATCGTGGGTACCTCCAGCATTGTTATCCATGTCAATCAAGATTGCCGGACGCTGTGTAATTGTAACTTCCTTGGCATATGAAGGATCGTCCTTATGCCTGATAGTAAAGGTGATGATGTAGGGCGATACATCGTAGTCGCTGGTGGTGGTGTCGTTGTTCAGCGGGTGGTTGAACTTGATGTGGGCACCGGTGGCGGTGGTTACAAGGCTCACGTCTATGTTCCAGGCGGCCATGCTGGTAGTGTTAACTTCCTGCTTGGTGGTGCCGGAGAAGTCGTACTTCTTGGCGCTGAAGTTCTCGATGATGCAAGGGTCTGACGTCACGTAAGGGATCATCAGGTCATCAAGGTTGTACATGATGAAGTTCTGCTCGTTGAGGAAGAGGTAGCGGGCGCCCTTGATTTCGGCCTCCTTGTCGGAGTCGTTGATGCCGGTACCGCTGCCGCCACCTCCGGTTTCGCGCTCCTGCCAGTCTACGACGTAGTAGTTGCCGTTGATAACCATTTCGCCGCCGTCGGTTTCACTGCCGAGGATACCCACGTTAAGGATAACCTTATACCAGTTGTTGCGGAGGAACTCTGCGTTGGAAATGTCTATGGCCGTTGCGGGGCAGTATACACGGTAATAGTAAATCTTGCTCGTCGTGCCAAAGTAGTTATGGTTGTCGCTATAGCCTGCTTCACGATCCCAAGGAATGGCAAGCTTGAGATAGGGCTCTTCTTCTGAACCGTACATCCATTGTTCCGGATACGTATAGAAAGGACTTTTGGTGGGATAGAAGATGCCGGTTTCGGTGGTCTTGTCGTACTGGACAAGGCCGTTGGCATCCAAAATCTCATTGCCTTCACCATCTACGCGCTTTGTGTAGGTGTCGTAGCTATGGCTTTCGCTTCCATTCATGTCGAATTCAACCTGCTGATACTGATATAAATCAGACCCGGCTACCGGAGCGCCGCTCACCTGGCCGGTTTTGGCACCGTTGACAAGATAGATGTACATCTCGTTCAAACGGGGTTTCCAAATCTCGGTACGGGTGTCAGTAACGCCGCTGATGGTTACGGTATTATTGATTGTCACCTGGGGAACAACCCTCACGGCAACGGTGATCTTTGCCGCAACCCTCTTGAGGCCGATGTTTGCAGTAGCGACAATAGTGCTTCTGCGCTTGACATTCGTTACCTCAAATGGACCGTCTGTGGACATGAGGAAGTTGGGCTGAGGCGTTTTAACATTTCCTCCGTCGTCAAATTCCATATCCTTTGTGAGGGCCGATATTGTAGCAATATCCGTCCCGGAAAGGTTTTCAGGGTCTCCTTCGGCAACGATTCTGGAACGGTTTGCAATGGCGTACACCCAGAAATTGGTCGCACCGTTGGGGCAGAGAACAGAATTGACAGTCTCAATGGTCATAGGAATGCTCACGGGAGCATTCTGCCTTACATTCTCAAGATATCCGTGAAGTACGGCATTGCCATTCTTCTGTGCATTGGAATATATGAAGTACTCTACAGAGGAAAGTACGTTCTCGTTAAGGGCATCAACGCCTTCTTTCTGCGTTTTAGCCTTTGTGACCACCATGCTCTCATCGCTGAAGAAACGGAGGACGACGCCTTCGCCGGTATCCGGTGTGAGGTCTTCCTTAATGGAGCACGCGGGAACAGTGGCAAGAATCATTGCCGCTGCCATGGAAAGTAAACTGAAAGATAACTTTTTCATACGTGGTCCTCAATTAAGGTATTGTGATGACATAGTTGTCACGGTTGATTTCAGAGTCGGCATCAGTGTCACGGTTGTGGTTTGTCACTGCAAAGTGAAGGAACAGCTTCTTTCCGCTTGAAGGAACGCCCCTCGGCCTTACGCCCAGTGTGATTGCACCACCGTCACGTGAAGGGTCGATGAGAATGTGGTCATTGCCGGTTCCGGTGTAGGTGTCTCCGCTTTCAAGGGTGACGATAAATGAGTCGATGTCGCCGGAAAGGCCAACTGAAAGCCTGCCGTTGACGGGCGTATAGACGGAGAACTTGCCACGGGCTACCCATGCAGGGGTGGAACTTGCGGTGAGCTGGATGACGTCGTGTTTGCCGTTGGCGTCTGTAAGCTTGCCGCCAGGAGTATAAGAGCCTTCGATGAACTTGAGCTGGGTTGCAGAGACGGCGTCATTCTCGTAAGACATGGGGAACTCTTCGTAATCCCAGGGGAGGGTCTTGAATGAGAGCTGGATCTGCTTGTCGGCAAAGGATATGTTCAGCTGGGTTTTCTTGCCGGCGGTGATGGCAGGTTTATCGTCGTCTGCGTTGGGGAAGCGCATTTTGTAGGTGGTGGAAGCCAGTGTTCCTACTTTTGCTACAACTTCAACGATGGGGGAGTCGTTGGAAAACTCGGGGTTGCCTTCGGCCGTGGTGCCGGTAATGGTGGGCTTGAGGGCGACCTGCGTCATAGGCCAGCACATGCGGTAGCTCAGGTGTTCTCCCATCTCTGCGCCGGTATAAGCGTCGTAGGTTTTTCCGCCGCGGGCATCTTCAATGCTGTAGAGGGTTGTGCCGCCAGAGGGGAATTTGTTGGGCCAGAATACAGAGGTACCGGCGGCTCCGGAACGGGTAGGATTCCCACCGGCAACAGAAACGCCGCTTCCCATATTCCAGGAGAGGGTCTCCGTATGGTTTGCCGGGAAGTTAAGCAGTCTTACAGAATATACAATGACATCTGTCTTGGAAGTGTTCTGGACGGTTATACCAAGTGCTCCAAAAAGGTGCTTCATGGGAACATCCACATGACTGGGAATACCATCGGCAATGACGTCTACAGGAACTACATCAGAGTAGAGGAAGTCGTACTGAGGGCCTGCTGCAGTGAAATTCTTGGCAACGGTAAGTGTCTTGGTGCCAGGGGTATATGTGCTGAAGAAGGTGCTTGATTTGAGGTTTCCTGCATCGGGATCTGTGCTGGTTTTGTCTTCCAGCATCCAACCATAGAAATGATGGACACCGGTGCGGGTCCAGCGGTATGAGGTGGGGGAGGCCACGTCGCCGAAGATCCACTGCCAATTGGTGGCATCCTGCTTGAAGGTGAGAGTACTCTCAAAGTATTTGAATTCCTCTCCGGAGGAGTGTATGGTGCCGTTTCCGTCTGTGAGCGTTCCGTTATATCCGGAAAGGTAGTCGAACATCTTGAACTGTGTTCCGGTTACCTTAAGCCCGTCTGTTGAAAGGAATCCCTTAGTGGCGTCAGGAGCGGCGTCAAGAACTATCTCCTCATTGGAGTACACGGGATCCTCCACCTGATTTTTATTGCAGGAGAGTACCAGCGCAGCGAGGAGAAGTGCCGATGCCGGAATTATATATTTGTTGCCCATTGTGCTCATGTTTTTCTGTCTTGGAGACCCGGAAGGGTATCACCCCCGCCGGGCCTTATATATTATATATTAAAGGTTGATGCTTGCAACAATGCCCACATTCTCCCAGCCGTCAACGGCAGGGTCGAAGGTGATGATGGCATCAGAAAGGTTGGGATTGTTGGGATCAACTCCACCGGGATAGTTGGGATCTGAAGGATCGGTGGGAGGGTCGATAGGGTTGCCACCGTTACCGTTGGAAGCGGTAGGAGCAAACCTGAGGATGTAGGTGTAGACGTGGTTCATCTCCCATGCGGGGATGGCTGCCAGTTTAATGTTTGCCGAAACGTCGAAGGTCTCTTTAAGGAAAGCGGCTCCGTTGCGGGTGGTCTCTACAGTAACGTTCAGGGTTACCTTCTGCTGGTTGTCGGCAAGTGCCTGAGGAAGGACATAGACGGTGTCCACAGCCTGATATAACTTGCCGGCCTCAATGTTGCCGGTAAGGGCACCGTTAATATCGCTGGCGGCTCCTTCGGGAGTCCATACATTGCCGGCGGGCTTGTCCCAGCCGATAACGCCTACAGTGGGGGCCGATGCAAGCTTGAGCTCGCAACCGCCTTTGGTGTAAACGCCGCTGAGTTTGGCGCTGTTCACGGTAACTTTCCAGTCGGTGACAGTACCGTCGGCCTCTTCCTTGTGCTTATAGGTAAGTGCTACTTTGAAGTTTACCTTTGCAAGGGCGTGGCGGAAGATGGTGGGAACGCCGGTGAAACCGCTTACGCTGTCGTCAACGAGGTCTTTGTTGTCGGAGAAACCTGCGGCTTTGTCGGCGTACATGATATCCTGCTGGAGGGTGTTCACGTCAATGCCGGAGTAGGTGATTTTGTCCTTGGCCACGGTGATGCCGGCAAGGCCGGTGGGGTAGTAAGAAATGAAGTCCACCGTGGAGTTCTTGGGCCAGTAGTAAGTTCCGCTCTGAGCTTTCCAGAGGTTCTCGGAGGTCTTGTATTCGATGGTTACATTTTCCATGAAGTATTCACCTACGGTACCTTCGGCCCATGCGTATGTGGAGAAGGTCTCGGTCTGGGGGAATACGGTGCCATTGATGCCAGGAGCCTTGGTGTTAAGGCCGGCTACGGTCTGGAAGGAGACCACGCGGGCGTTCTCTACAGGGTTTGAAGCCACTTTGCTGCAGGCCGAAGCCATTACGGCAGCAATTGAGATGAAGATGAGAATCTTTTTCATTGTATATATCACTACTAACTATTCTTAGATGTTGATACCGGCGCTTACGGTGATGTTCTGCCACTCGTCAACAGCGGGGTCGAAGTAAACGATGGTAGGAACTACGTCGGGAATTCCGTCGCCGTCCAGGTCATCGGGAACGCCGTCACCGTCGGTGTCGGTGGTGCTGCCAAGGCTGGGGGCAAAGTTGAAGGAGTAGGTGACGTTCTGGTTCATCTTCCATGCATCCATTGTGCCGCCGGAGAGGTTGCCTTGAATCTCTACGCCGTTCTCCTGAAGAACCTGGACATAGCCGTTGCCGTCGTTGATGTCACGGTAGGTGGTGATGGTAACCTTGAGAACCACTTCCTGGCCACCGGTGAGCGCCTGAGGCATTACAAATACGTCGGAATCAAGGTCATAGACAACTCCGTCGGCAAGCGGGCTGTCAACGTTTGAAAGGTCCAGATCCATGTCTGTGGTGGTACCGTCGGGGGTCCAGACGTTGTCGGCGGGCTTGTCCCAGCCGCCGCTGCCGTTGAGGTTAAGGGTGAAGGAACCGGAAGAGAGGATGTTGTTTACCTTGATGCTCTCTACTTCTATCTCCCACTTGGTTTTGGTGCCGGTAACGGGGTCGGTCACTTCCGTGTAAGCGGCCTTGATCTGGAAGTTTATCTTTGCAAGGGCGTGGCGGAAGAGGGTGGGAACACCGTCATAGTAATAGGTGTTGACGTTGTTGGTAAGGCCGGTCACTTTGTCGGCATACATTATGTCTACGTCCGGATTGGCCGCAACGTCCCAGGCAGGATATGCCATGCTGTCTTCCGTGATGACAGGGAGGGGTGCGTTGGTGCCGTCTGCGGTGTAAGGGGAGTAGCAGATGAAGTCAATGCTACCGGACTTGGGCCAGTAGTATGTGGTGCCCTCGGGCCTCCAGACGGGGTCCGTGAAGGAAATCTTCTGGTTGGTCATGAAATCTGCGTTGTCGGAGGCTGATACGCCCTTGTACCATGCGTATGCGCCGAAGGGCACGCTCTGGTAGTTGTCTTTGTAATCTTCCGGGCTTGCCTTGGTAACACCCTTGTGGCGAGCCACCTGGAATACTACCTCTGACTGGATTCCGCTCTCAACGCTCTTTGAGCAGGATGCGAGGGCTGCAATTGCGAGCACTGCGATAAATGCTGTCTTCTTCATTTCTTATATAATTTTTTTTGTTTTTGGCACCCGGGGGCAGGGTCAGCCGCCCACCGGGTAAGAAAAAGCTTTTTATATTAAAACAACTAACTTTTTTCTTGTGAATTTTAGATCTGGATGGTAGCTGCTGCGTCTACGGCGGTCCAGTCTGCTACTGCAGGGTCAAACTTGATGATAACATCTTCGGGGTCATCTTCGTGAGGGGTAACACCAGGCTCTGTGGAATGTGCAGTGGGCTTGAACTTGATGGTGTAAACAATGTTCTCGTTCATCTGCCATGCCTTGAGGGTGGAGATTTCGCTGATGTTGATGGTCTTTACAAAGTCTTCGTTGATGACTTTGCCGTTTGCAAGGGTGGTCTTGATGTGAACGTCAATGTCAACTGTCTGTACGCCCGCGGTAAGAATCTGGGGAAGTACATAGCCTGTTGCGGAGGCAAGATTCTGAGGCGTAGTTGTGAGGACTATGGGAGTTGCAACGAGTTCCTGGTCTGAGGTGGCGCCGGAAGCGTTGGTCCAGACATTGTAATCTACACCGCCAACGGTGGTAACGGGCTTGTCCCAGGACTTGCCGTCTGCGTTGAGGGTGAGAGCAAGGTCTCCGGTGGTGTTGAAGCCGCCGATCTTGAAGCTATTGAGGGTGATTTCCCAGGCGGTGTCGCTGTTGGTAGCGTCATCGTGCCACTGAGTGAAGTTTGCCTGAACCTTGAAGCTGAGCTTTGCAAGGGCGTGACGGAAGATGGTGGGAACGCCGGTGTAGGAGTTGGTGCCGTCTTCTACTTCATTGACATTGTTGGAGCAGGTGGCTTTGTCGGCATACATGAGGTCTGTAGCGCCGGCGGTTACACCGGTATAGGTGATGGTGTTCTTGGTCACTGCAGGGGTGGTTCCAGCGGTATTGCTGGTGCCCTCGAAGGGTGAGTAGGAGATGAAGGACACGCTACCGGTCTTGGGCCAGTAGTATGTGTTGTCTACGGTCTTCCATACGCCGCCGCTGAGGTCAACCTGCTCGTTCACCATGAAGTCGTCGTTGTTATTGAACCATGCATAGGTACCAAATGCGCCGTTATTGTAAACAGAGCCGGTGAATGCCTTTGTCTTGATGTTGTTTGCAACCTCAAAGCTGATTTCCTTCTGAATTTCTGCGGTCTCAACTTTGGTGCAGGCTACGCTTGCTGCAAGAGCTGCGAATGCGATGATGATATATTTTTTCATTGCTGTATATTGTTTTCAGGTAATTATTCGATTACGAGTCCAGGTTCGTTAGCTTCTGAAGCCCATGTTTCAACTGCAGGATCGAAGAGGATTCTGTTGGCAGTAGGTTTAATGGTGATATGATATGTGTAGATTGTGTTGGGTTCCCATACGGTGATGCTGGGGGAGAATGTTGTAAGAGCAGTCGCGGATATAGGAACAATCTCAGAGATAGGAGTGCTTCCGTCGAAACTGTGCTCAAGAGTGTAGTTAAGTTCAACGGTTACATTTGTAGTACCAAGTGTCTGCGGCATCACTACGCTGTCGGCTATAAGTTCTTTTGCGGCAGATGCTGATTTGCCATCGGTTTCAACAATAACGTCTGATGCTACTTTTTCAAGGTTCACATTTGCAACGGTTGCAGGAGTCCAAGCCTGACTGGTATATTTGAGAGTCTGTCCTGCTGTCGTGGGTTTGTTGTCAGCGCCCCAGGTAATAGCAGGGGTTGAAGGGAAGCCAACCTCAAGAGTGCCCTGGTTGCGATAAGAAACAGTAGCGCTGTTTACAGTTACTTTCCAGTGATCTTTCTCGCTATTAGCATCGGTGGCGTCAACCTTTATGTCGAATTTTACCCTTGAAAGCATATGGCGGAAGAGGGTGGGAACACCTTCTGAAACCTCATCTTTGCCATAGGTTGCAGGCTTTTTGTTCATGTAGAAGCCATATGCACCGTCTGCTACAAGAATGTTGTCATCCTTAGCAACAGTGATGGTTGTGGTGTAATGTGCTTCTGCCTGGCTTGAGCCGTTGAGATCAACAGCATCAGGAAGGTGCTTACCAGCGAAAGAGAAGAAATTGATGTAACCGGTCTTGGGCCAGTAGTAAACACGGTCACTGGGAGCCCACTCTTTAGCGGTGCTGTTCCAGGTTACCGTTGCGGGAGTCATGAATGCCTGATTGTCAGCGGTTGTGCTCGTGTACCAGGCATAGGTCGTGAAGTTGTTGAATCCTTCGGTGATAAGGGAAGTTTCACCAGCCTTGGTCTGGCCGGCGTAGTTTGCAACCTGGAAGGAGATTGCGGGGCCATTTTCAGAGGTGACGTTGTTAACCTCGGATTTGGTGCAAGCGGCAAGTGCAATGACTGCGGCAGATGCGATGATAAAAAGCTTTTTCATAATACTTTAAAAAGTTAATTGTTAATAATTTAGTTTCAATTTTTAATTTGTTTTGTTGGTACCCCGGGTCAGGGTCAGCCGGCCCGGGATAAATATGTCATTAGGATGCCTGGGGAACAGTCTGATCTGCGTTAGATTCAGTTTCCCATTCAACAACAGCAGGATCGTAGAGAATCTTGTTGAGGGCAGGATTGATGATGATATTGTAAATGTACTTATGATTCATCTGCCAGTATGGAAATCCTCCGGTGATGCCATTAAGCTTAATACCGTTAACTGTATAGGGAGCACCGTATGTTGTGATGAAATCAGCATCTGTTATATCGATGGTTTCAGTGCTTACGGTAGTAGCTGAGCCTTCGTCAGCGCCATATTTGGTGACAATAGTATATTTGAATTTCAGTGTGATGCCATCGGTAACAGCCTGAGGACGGACGGTGAAGAAATTGTTAGGCATGTATGTGTCGGCAGTAGTCATCTTAACTTTTGTTGTGGTGAGAGCAGTATTGCCTTTGGCAACGTCAGTATTGAATACTGTGGTCTCGTCAAGATCTGTAAGATAGTTCACCGATGCATTGTCGTCCCAAATCAAATTAGCTTTATTGGTGCCGTTGAGATTCCAAGCCTGTGTCCCTTTTTCGGATTTAATGGACGGCTGAACAAGCTTGAGATCACCGTTGCTCTGGATGGCATTGTCTACGATGGAAACATTGGAGAGTTTTACAGTCCAGAAAGTGTAATTTCCAGGGTTCTTAGTGTCTTCTTCCTGAGTTTTGGTCACTGAAGCGGTGAATGCCACCTGTGCAAGAGCATGATGGAATAGAGTAGGAACACCTTCTTTAACGCCATCATGCTTGTAAGTCTCTTCGTTTTGTTTGTAGTGCCAAGCGGCATCGGCATACATTACGTTGTCCTTGAGAGCAACGTCACGATTTGTCCACACGAGAGTGGGAGCGGCACTGCCATCATAAGTAAGAGTGGGAGTGCCTGTAGCATCAAACCAAGAGAAGAAGTCCAGGTTACTCTTTGCAGCCTTTGGCCAATAGTAAGTGTGCTCAGGCTCCCATGCGTTTGAGCCATTGTATTTTACTGTTTCGATACCGTTAGCGACGGCTGTAAAGAACTTGACAGGAGCATCAACAGTACCTCCAGCGTTAGCGGCATTAATGTAAGCAACACTTTGGAATTCTTTGTCGAGTCCAAGAGTATTCAGTTCGTTAACCAGGCTGACATTGGCCTTGGTCTGAACAGCGTAATCGGCCACCTGGAAGCCAATCTTGACATCGGGGGTGTCATTCACTACCTCGGTCTTTGCGCAACCGACAGCAGCTACTGCTGCAATTGCAAGGATTGTGTAAAGCTTTTTCATTTTTGTAGTTGTTTTATTTGTTTATATTTCTTGTTTATTCAACTGTTACGTTAATGTCCTCGGCAAAGGTCCATTCGGTTTCAACGGTGGGGTTGAGGAGAATTTCCTTGCCTACGGGGTTGATTGCTATGTTGTATGTATATATCTTGTTGGGAACCCACTGGGTAATTGCTACGTCAGAGGTGTTCTTGATTGTGTTCATTACGATGGTTGCAGGAATGTCGCTTTCGGTTGCCGTAGTTCCGTTGCTCTTTGTGGTAACGGAGTAGGTTATTACAAGCTTGATGGCGTCTCCAATGGCCTGAGGGATAAAGCTGCGCTCAGGAAGGATGGCGGCATAATCCGTAGTTACATCTGCGTCAGAGTCTACAAAGTCAATTATGGCTTCATTGCTGCCTGCAACTGTCTTCCAGAGGTAAGTGGCGCTTTCTGTGCTGTACCACTTGCGGGTACCGGTATCTGCCAGGGCGCTATTGAGAAGCTTCATGTTTCCTTTTTGGAACACGCCTTCAAATTTTGCATCCTGGAGGGTGACCTCATAGGTGACGTTTGCAAGCTCCGGGTCTGTGAGCGTGGTGGCCTTCATGTTCACCTTTACGCGGGAAAGGACATGGCGGAAGAGAGTGGGAACACCGGAAGTGTAGTAGGTTTTGATATTTGCTTTCTGCTTCCAAGCCTCGTCTGCTACAAGGATGCGGTCATTGGCGCCGACTGTGCGGCCAAGAATCTGGAACTCTGTTTCTGTAACGGTGTTGGGGACAATATCGGCGCTGCCGTCATTGGCGTACCAAGACACAAAGTTGAGGTAACTCTGGGGGTGCTTGGGCCAGTAGTAGTCACGCTCCGGTGACCATGTGGCGCCGTCCCAGCTAATGGCCGAATTGAAGAACAGAGTACCTTCGGCTGCACCTTCAGTATGGAGGAATGCCTTGCTCTGGAACACATCCAGACCTTCTTTGTCGCGGTAGTCTGAGTAGGAATCGGCCTTAGTGGCTGTGGCATAGCGGCCCACGGTGTAGCTTATAGCCTCCGGGGCAGCTGTGTTCTCGGTCTTGGTGCAGGCCACAAGGCTCACCAGAATTCCAAGAACTGCTATGTCAAACCATTTTTTCATTGTTGTTTTATCTATTCTTATCAAATCTTATTCCTAGTCACTTTTTTACAAAATCATTGTTCCTTCTTCTTCCTCCCAGTCATCCACCTGGGGCTGGAATCCGCCGTTGCCACCGGGGTTAGGATTGGGTTGGGGGTCCGGGATGTCGATTATGAAGTAGGACTCGTCAATAATAAGCCAGTGGTACAGGATTGCCTCTTCTGTCTGGAAGACGGTGTCCAGGTTTGCACTGTATTGGCGGAGATTACCTTCTGTGTCGACAACATTGAAAGTAACAATCAGGTCTGAGGAAATGTTCTCAATTTTGCCGAAGGTGTTGAATACGGCGCAGAGGATGTCCTTGTTTTCTCCTTCCAGGCTGAGGTCCTGGCCCTTCTGCATGTCGAATACAACTGCGGCCGAAGGATCTACGGTCCTGAGATTGAAGCCGATATGGTTGGACGGAGAAAGACCGGAAATGACGGCGGTTGCCGAAGACGCAAACTGCATGCCCTTCACGCGGACCTGGAGATAGTAGGTGTCAACTACGGTAGAAGCCTCCGTGCGTACAACTACCAGGGTGTCGTGGGGGGATATGCGCACATTCTTCTCATTTGCTACGAGGAGGTGCTCGGGTTCATAGTGGATGTTGACGTTCTCGTAGTCTTCTTCGGCCTTGGTGCCGAAATACTTTGCCTTGACGGCATCTGAGACTTCGTCGGTGTAGGCGAGGATGGTGGATTCCGTGTTCTCCTGGGTCACCTGCGTGGTGGGGGTGTCGAAGTTGTATACCAGGAAATTATAGTCTCCGTGGCTGATACCGAGGCTTCCCATGAATACCTTGTTGCCTTCCTCATCGATTTCCGTAGAGGATATGAAGCTCTGGGTGAGGAGTTTATCTGTCTGGGGGTCATAGACAAGAACTCGCATGAGATCCGGATCCAGCTGGGAAAGTTTTTCTTCCCAAAGGGATGTATTGGTGCCGTAAAGCTTTACGGACGTACGGATATTGGCGTTGACATTGGTAACGGTTTTAACGTCTACCTTGATGGCAATCCTCACCGCGCTGCTGGGCTCTTCCAGAGGCCTGCGGTGGCAGGCGTTGAAAGTGCCACAGAGGATGGCGGCAGCCAGAAGTATGCGTATAATGCGCTTAGTCATGGCTCACCTCCTTTTTTGTGGGGAAATTGATAGGAATCACCAGGCTTACCTTAGCTTTGGTGGGATATAGGAAGTAGTTGTAGAACGTGCCGTCAAGGGCAGGATCATGGATAAGCTTGGAGTAGTCGTCCGTAGGAATATAGTGTCTGTAGGGAGACTGCATATAACCAAGTGCAAGGCTGAACTCAAGGTTTGCTTTCTTGCGCTTGCCGATAGGCATGGAATAGCCGGCAGAGACGCCTACGCTCCACATTTCTCCCTGATAGTTAATGCTCTTGTCCCACTGGAAGTCGTATTTGGCGCTCATGACATAGGGGCCTACGAAGAAGCCGCGAAGTTTTTCCGTGCCGATAGATTTCCAGGGCTTGAACCAGAATCGGCCTTCTACGCCGATCTCCCAGTACTGGAAGCAGTACTTGTTGCCGGTTTCCCACCAAGGGAAAACGTCTTCGGCCATAACTGAGAAGCGCTCACCGATGGGAACTTCAACTTCAAAGTTAAGGGCGGTGACGGCGTCGAAGAGGAGGTTGGTCTTGAGCGCCACAACGGTGTTGTAGTTCTTTGCCTTAGGCTGGATGTCCTCGATAACCTCAGGCGTTACTGGAACTACCGGAACCACGGGCACCACAACGGCAGTGTCCTTGGGCTCTGTGACGGTGGTGGTGTCTGCGGGAACAACTGAGGTGGTGTCGGATGCGGCGGGAACCACGGACTCCTCTGCGCCGGTGGCTTTCTGGCCGATACCGGTGCCTTCCTCAACCTCGATGCTTGCGATGCGTGCGTAGCGCAGATATGGATATTCGTCCGCTGCGCCTTCAACTGCGCCCTTGCTCACTACGGTGATCTTGTTCTCATACTCGGGGAACATGCCCACAATGTAGTTCTTCAGGTTTTCGGCGCGGTCTTTGGCAAGACGCTCATTTCCCTTTGCGGGGCCCTCGGGGGAGGCGGTGCCCTCAATTACCATGCTGCCAACCTTGCCGGACTTGAGGAGGCGGATAATCTCCTTCATGGATTTGTCATTGCCCATGTACTGCGGACGGATAAAGTCTTCGTTGAGGGCATAGTAGACAACAGGAAGGCCATCTTCCACGGTGGTGGTGCGGACCTCTGTGGCGGCGGATTCTCCACCATTGAGGCTAGCGCCCGAGATTTCAGAATTTGCAAAATCTTTTTCAGAATCTGCAAAATTTTCAATTCTCAGCTCGATGGCGGCAAAGCGGAGGGACTTAAAATAATTTGCGTAAAGGCGCTTGTACTCCGGCAGTGCGGTGAGTTCACGCTCCTTGGCATCTGCATCAATATCCTTGCCGATGATGGAAAGGACGGCGCTGCGGGTGCTTTCACTGAGACGGGAATCTGATTCCACCTGGATGCGGAGATCTTCCCATGCCTCTTCTCCGGGACGCAGGGTGATTTTGCCTTGGAGCTGAGGATACTTGCCTTCCAGATATGCCTGCATGGACTTTGCGCGGCGAAGGGAAAGATTACGGTTGTAGGCAAGGTTTCCTTCAGGGGAAGAGTAGGAGGTGATGGTGAGACCCTCACGGGCTGCCTGGGCGGCGAATGTCTCATTGAGAACGGAAAGGGCGCCGGCATTTCCCTGATAGTTTTCCACTACCACGTCACTGTCGAAGGGGAAGAGCACCTTCACGCGCGATACATTATCCTGCGCGCGTAAAGAAAAAAGGCCGAAGAGGAGCATCAAGACAGACACAAGCGCCATCCTGAGGATGGAGCCTGCGAAGTTTGCAGGAATGCTGTATTTTATTCCTTTAATCACTTTCCGGTGTCTGTTTTTGATTTTCCCTTTTTACTACGTAAACCTGATTTTGCTGCGGTTTGTGCACTATTATAGATGCAGTTTTCAGGTTTATTGATGCAAAGATAGAATCAATTTTTTAGATTTCCAAAAGTTTTTATAAATTTTTCTCAAAAAAATTTCAAATTCTTGAAAACAATTTCGAAATATTTGTAAAAAGTTTCGTTTGGCGCTACGTAGAGCCTATTCAGGGGGTGTATGAAAAAATAGGGTTTCGGATGAAATCAAATCGCAATACTGAGTCCTGTGAAAAATTGGCTGGGGGGGGGGTATTAAAAGAATCGGCAAATTTTATCTTTTTGAAATCTATTTTGAAAAGAAACTGTAATTAGTTAGATTTTTTGAAATTTTGTATATCCTGGTTATTTCTGATGAATATTGTCTTTATTATATATATAATATAAGGTGTGACCGTACCATTTTCCAATTTCCGTGCCGATTGTCTCTGTTCACTAGCCGGCCGTCTTAAGACGCCCTTCAGAGGGCCTTAGGCATGGGTGTTTTTATGTTTTTCGTCACTCCCTGTTTGTTGAACTGCCGCCTGAACGCCCTGATTCGGGGATTTTATTCAAACAAAAAGTTTTCAATTGTTTGAAAATAATTTTGGATTCTTAAAAAATTGTCCTATATTTGCACTGTAATACTAGAAATAAGCTAGCCCTATGAAACCGCTACCTATATTATTGGCCATTTCTGCAGCGTTCTCCATGGCCTCCTGCATGAAGATTGATGACTCCATGTCGCTGCCCGGCGGTGGTAACACCCAGAAGAAGGTCGGATTTGACATCAACGTTACGCGTGAGGGCCAGGCTATCCCTAGCGGCAGGCGTGCTCGCATGAACACCAAAGGCGCGGATGTGTCGGATCCCGGTGAGGCCACCATGTCCTCAGACATTCCTTTCGGCCTTATAGGTATTGACTATGAGCACGGGGCGCTTGTTGTCGACAATGAGTCCGTATATTCTACAGGTGATTCATACGGAATGTTCATGGATTCCATGATGTGGGACGAACTTGACACAAAAAACGTCACATTCAGCGCTTACTACCCTTATGTGCACAACGTAAGCTATGAGGACAATCTTGAATCTTATTCCATTCCTTATAGCGTTGAGGAAACCAGCGCAGGCCCCCTTGTTTCCAAGACCGTAGAGATGGCTGTGGCTCAAATGAATATGATTCCCCTTGAGTTCCAGCATATTACCAATGATATCGGTTACTGTGTGTGTGACGTTACCCCGGCTCCGGAGCTCCAGGGACTGATTCACCTTAAAAAGCTTATCGCACATAACGTTGCTTCTGCCGGCGTGTTTGTCAATGACGTTACCCTGAGCCAGGGCATATGGCACAGGCAGGGCTATTATAGGAATGTTGTGGTGTTTGAAGGTGATGCCAAGGTTGGCGTAGGCTCTGAGAATGAGAAGTTTGTTGGATATGATACTCTTGAAGACCGCATGGCGGACTCTCACCGCTATTACTCCATTCCGGATGAAATTGAGGTGGGAAAACAGTACGTTGAGGTTATCTACGACGTTGAAGGCTTCACTCTGAACGGCTTCTACTATGAACCTCTGACACACCAGCAGGCAAAATACATGCTTTATGGCTTGTTACCGGACAATGTGTTTGTGTACGGCCGCCAGTACACCTTCCATATCGGCCTTGATCTTAGCAAGGTATACTCTGAAATAACCTTTGCCCCTTCTGTTGGAGACTGGGAAACCAAAATTTACGAAAATAACGACAACTTCTAGATGAACCTCTCCATACTACTGCTGTTCCTGCCGGCATCGGCCTGTCTCTTCTGGATAATGATGAATTTCTTCGTATCCAGAAGGACAAGCACTTTCTGGGTACTCACGGCCCTGTCGGTTGTCCTGATGCTGTTTTTCGTTGCAGACGCCATTTACGCCACTCCGGGGATGTCCCCGGATGTTGTGGTTTACAGCCATCTCATAACGATTTTCACGGGCCCGTGCGTGCTTCCGCTCATCTGGATGTACTTTGACCGCCTCCGCAATCACAGGCGTTTCCGCCCGCTGCAGTTCCTGTGGGTTCTGGTGCCGTTTTCACTGGTGTTTGCTGCCCTTGCCCTTACAAGTGTAATAGGTAAGGAAAGCGTTGCCGCCTTCCTCACGGACCTTTACGCCAAAGGCCCTACCGTGGCCCCCAGCTACAAGGGAAGCCTTGTATGGTATTATTATGTATGGGCTTCGGTGTCCTTCAGGATTGCCGTTGGCCTGGAACTCATTGTGGCCCTTGTGTACTTCCTGGTGTATTATTTCAGACACAAGATACTGGTCGCCCACATGATAGGCTTCCTTCGTAGCGGAGAAAGCATAAGGGTCCTGGAACTCCAGCTTTTCAACATGATCATCCCCGGCATCTTTGTGCTCACAAAGGTGGCCATCTTCAAAAATGTGCTGGAGGCATATCCCTGGATAGCCATAGCCCAGTCCATTTTCATAACTTTCGGCTTCTTTGTGTTCATCTTCTGCGGACTTTTTGGAGAAAAGGAGAAGATAACCCTTGTCCAGGCCAAGCACATAATGCTCTACAATTACAATGCAGCCATCAAGGGCCCCATCATTGAGATTATTATGGAGGAACTCCTTGATGAGGCCGAACAGGACGCCCTTATCCGTTTCCGTGAGAAGGTGGGTGAGAATATCCAGCTGGACGCAATGACCCCCGGGGAAATAACCGCCGTAAAGGAAAAACTCTTCTCCTCCGTGGCGGGCTCCTGGGACGACAGCCTCCTTACGCGTTTCCAGAACCTCATGGTCAACGAGCAGCTGTTCCTTCAGCCCAGCCTTAGCCTCCAGGATGTGGCAGAACGCCTTCACACCAACAAGACTTACATCTCCAAGTTGGTGAACAATACCTATAATCTTGGTTTCCCGGAACTTCTGAACACCCTCAGGATAGATTACGCGGAGCAGTACCTCCTAAATCACCGGGATGCAAAGCAGAGTGAGGTAGCAAAGGCCTGCGGCTTCCACAGCGCGTCGTCCTTCAACAACATGTTCAAGAAAATTACCGGCGTAACGCCTAAGGTTTGGCTTGCATCAAATGACAGACAGAATAATGCATAATGAAGGCGGCCTGGACCTTTCCAGGTTCAATATCCTTATAGTGGACGACGCTCCTCTCAACCGCCTTGTGGTAGAGAAAATGCTGGAGCAGTTCAACTTCAATGTCCGTGAGGCCGAAAACGGCCTTGAGGCCATGAAGGAATTCTACTACCTTACCCCGGACATTGTCCTTCTGGACATCATGATGCCGGTGATGGATGGCTTCGAGGTCATAGAGGCCATAAGGGAAAATCCCGCCTGGAACAACGTAAAGATTGTCGTTTTGTCAGCCCTCAGCACAAATGAGGACATTGTAAAGGCATATGGACTGGGAGCCGATGACTTCATCACAAAGCCCATAGTGATGGATAAACTTCTTAACACCGTTGCCAAGCATCTTGGCCTTCCGTTAACGGATGTTTCAAAATAAAAAACAGGTTACAAAAATACAACCCCACCGTAAGGCCCTGTCTGACAGTCCGTTAACTCGGGCGGGGCTTTTTCAATTTGTCTTTATCGCGTACGCGGAAGAACATTTTTACCGCTTTTTGGTTATTTTTGTAAATTGTTTTAAACTATGGACAGGTATCTTCTACAGGTTCCGGCACGTCTTCTGACGGCATTTTTGCTTACGTTATCATTTTCGCAGGCGGCCCTCTCCCAGGACTTCTCCATCCGGACCAATGTTCTTTGGGATGCCGTAAGCGAACCCAATATCGGCCTTGAATTTCCGCTCAGCGACAACTGGTCCATAGGCGGAAACGCCGCCCTCAAATCCTGGCCCCGCTGGCTTGCCTGGGACTGGGATAAGGAGAACCCTCTCATCTGGCGCAACTACGCCGTGGTTCCGGAAGTGCGGTACTATCTGGATGAGGTTTACAAGGGCGTATTCTTTGGTGCAGATGCCGTTTATACGCATTTCAACGTGAGCGCCATGCCCACTCCCTTCCATATGTACCCGGACGCTGAGAACCATCGCTTACAGGGTTCCTACTGGGCAGGCGGCCTTTTTGCCGGCTACGCCTGGTGGCCCTGGCAGCACTGGAGACTTGAGGTTGAGGCGGGGGCGGCTATCGGCCTTGCAGCTTATGACAAGTACGACTGCAAGTATTGCGGCACCAAGGTAGGGGAGGAAAGGATCCCCGCCGTGGTCCCCAAACTTGCACTCAACGTTGCCTATAACCCCGTGGCAAGGGACAAGCGCAAACCCCGCAGCAAGGGCTCCTACGTGATTTCCGGTACGGACACCATTACGGTTATGACTCCTCCCGTGGTGTTTACGGTGCATCTTCAGGATGTAGCGCGTCCGGAAACGGAAGGAGACCGCGTGGCAAAGGAAGATTCCTGGGTGATGCCAATCGGCAGGTATCGGCCTCTTGATTACCTTACAAGGCCGGGAATTGACAGCATCCAGTACGTCCGTTTCCCCGTGGACAGTTGGGAACTGAATACTGCCGATGCGTCAAACGCAAGGGTGCTGGAGCGTCTTACCGGCGCCATAAACCGCATCAAGCAGGATGAAGCAACAGACGAGATCCTCATTTCAATAGTTGGCCTGGCGTCCATCGAAGGCCCCCAGGAGCGCAACGACACCCTTTCCCTAAGACGCGCAAAAGTCGTGGCCGATTACCTCAACCGTGAAACCGGCGTGAGCCGCCGCTTCTTTGAGACAATAGGGAAGGGGGAGGCCTGGGACTGGTTCAAGGCCCAGTTGGAGGCCCAGCCGGACGGCCGTGAGAGGCTTCTGGACATACTCTACAATGAGCCTGATCCTGACCGCCGTGAGGCTCTCATAAGGGCCGATTCAAGGCTTTATGAAGACGTGAAGGAGAATTTCCTTGCCGATCAGAGAAACTCCGGATACATCCGCATCTACTACGGAAACGCCCCGGATCCGGTTACGGAAGAGTACAACAAGGATGTGATTCCTCTCCTGAAGTCTAAGCGTTATGCGGAGGCGGTAAGGAAGTTAGATGAATCCCCGGACCTCAAGAAACGCGCCCTTCAGGACGCCGAGGCCGCAAACGCCTACGGCATAGCCCTTTACTTCACCGCCCTTGACAACAAGGATGGGGAAAAGGAAAAAGAGGCCATAGAAATGATACAGTCCGCTGCCCGAAACGGCTCCGAGGCTGCGGCGGAGAATCTCAGGGGTATAGAAACTTACGGTCCCGCCAGGAAGGAATTCGAGGCCTGGCAGGAATTGATGAAAGAGGAGGATGCGCTATGAGAAACACGCTGAAATATACCCTCATAGCGGTATCGGCCCTACTTTTGCCCGGCTGCGTGCTGGTGGACCAGGACATGAGCGACTGCGAGACAGACTATACGCTGGATTATGAACTGAGGCTTGTCACCAATATGACAACGGAACTCCAGACCCAGCTCAGTATGGCGGCCGATGTCAACGTTTCCGCCGCCCTGAAGCAGTATATGTCCGGAATCTTCACGGATTACGCCCACGACGTAAACCTCTCTTTCTACGACGTCTACGGGGATTCCCTCCGCCTTCACAACGAGCACCACATAATGGACGCCAACCAGTCCACTTACACGCTCTTCATCCCCGTGAGAAAGTATATGCACATTGCAATCGCAAACATTGACGACAATCACGAGGTAGGGCTTGAGAAAGATGAACTCTGCCACACTTCCCGCCTGTTCCAGCCCATACGTGACACCGTGGAATCCCACAGCACGGGCGTTTTCACGGCCCGTCTCCCTATGGACATAAAGGAAGGCGAGGACCAGCAGTTTGACGTGAAACTGTATATGGCCAACTGCGCCACCGCGCTGGTGCTGGACACCCTTGGGAGCCATATCAAGGACATAGACGTGTATGCTACCGGCTTTGCCACGGGCTTCAGCCTTGCCGACAGCACATACAGGTATGAATATACGCCGGTGGTAAAGGCAAACAGGCTTGCCGTGGACGGGGCCGATTCCCCCCTTTGCTTTACCACGGTCACCTTCCCTTCCAAGGACGTGCCCGCTTCCAAGGTTACCATAGAGTCTCCGGAAGATTTTGTGACGGATGCGTCCGAAACTTCCCTCTGGCAGTACAGGGTGTACTGTCACCTTGATGACGGAACGGTTACGGAGACCATCCTTTGCGTGAAACTTCCGCTCCAGGCTGGTCAGTTAAAGGTGGTGAAGGCAGCCATCCAGAACGACGGCGCCTGCGTGCCCATGGCCCCCTGGGTGGGCTCTCTGGTCACCCTGGACTGGATAGACCAGCCCGGCTGGGAAGTTGATTTTTAAGCGAAACTAACAATAATTTCTAATAACAAAGCGTATGAAAAAAATCTTCAGTTTTCTTCTTGTAAGCGCAGCGGTGCTTGCAATGGCAGCCTGCCAGAAGCAGCAGCAGGCAGTGGACACTCCTCCTAATAATGGAGTGAAGGAGGTGACAACGCAGTTTGTGCTTAACATTGCTGCTGCCCCCTCTACAAAGATGACGGCCGATGCCGTTCAGCAGAACCAGAATTTCCGTGGTATCCAGGATGTAAAGCTGTTTACCTACAAGACTGGAATGACTTCCGGCACTCCGTATGTTCTGAGCACTACTGGTGCTGAGGAAAAGGAATTTGATTTTGGGGCTTTCTTTGCCAGCGGCGGCATTGACAACAGCACTGGCAACAATCAGTCCGGAGATAAGGCAGTGGCCTCCAAGCGTGTTCTGCAGTTGTCTATTCCAGTAGGTGTAGATGCTGTCACTTTCTACGGCAAGGCTACAAAGTCCGGCTCTGAAAGTGCCGTAAACGATGCTGAACTTGGGGCTACCAATGCTACAGCCACTACAATCAGCGGTACACCCGGAAAGACGGTTATTGCCGCGAAAAGCATCCTTGGGGATGTAACCAAGTCCAACCAATATGACGCTACAGGGCGCCTTATGATTGGTATTATCAATGACATTCTGGCTAGAGGTGTAGATGCGTTGACGGATCCAACTACAGCTCTCGTTCAAAAGTTCGGCACCCTTCCTGCAGTCACCTGGGCACAGTACGGCCATCGGTATGAGAATGACAAATTGGGAGATGCATCCCGTTATAAGGGCACCACTACTATTGACCATCCACTTGAAGGTCTGGAGGAGATTCTGGGTAAGAGTTATTACCTGTTTACATACATTGTCCCCCCGAGTGAGCCTGTAAGACCCAAAGGCGAATATCGTGGCGGTTCTTCTGCCTCTGTCAAGAGGATGGTATCCGATATGTACAAGGTTATTTCTGCAGCCAGTGGTTCTGAACCCACTACTCCGGAGGAAGCCAATGCCAAACGTCTTGCAGATGTTATCCTCGACAGGGCGGCGCTCTACTTTTATACACCCGGAACCCCGGGCGGAAATCCTGGCGATTACAAGGCAGTCAACGAGATTAAGTCTCTGCTGGTGACTTCATATAAAATATATACAGAAGAGCAGTGGAATACGAAATATGGCGGCGCTCAGAATCTGAACGGTTATCCTTTTGAGGATTTTGGTGTGCCGGAAGGTGCTGCTCAACTGGGCTTCTATTACAAGGGACAAAACGTTGGCGGTACTGTAAAGGAACAAGACGAATTCTATTATCGTCATCCCAACTTCCCGCTGGTGAATCCCACCATGGAAGAGTTTGAGCCCACCAAATACATGTATCCGGCCGAACTTTGGTACTATGTAAACAGTCCCATACGTACTACAAGTAACGATGTCACCGTTGCCAGTTATCCTGATGGCGTCACCCCTTGGAACGAAGGGGCATGGACCGGTTGGACTTTCCCCGGAAAGGTGGAAGGCTCTACCCGTGGCGTAGCGGTTGCGAGCAGCATCAACTACGGCGTTGCAATGCTCAAGACTACTGTCATATTTAAGGATGATGCAAAAAACAATGGATTGGAGGACAATCGTTACGAACTCACCAACCATGCAGAAAGCAATAAGACAATTGCAACTGCAGATGCTCAGTTTGAGCTCCGCGGTGTTCTTGTGGGCGGCGTTAACCCCAGGATGAACTGGCAGTTTACCCGTAAGAATGCTACGGGTGAACTATCGGCATTTGACGGCGTGATCTACGACCATTCCATTGCCAGCGCTACCATTCCTACTCCTGCGGACTCTCCTAACTATACTTTGGTGTACGACAACTACAATTCTTCTGAGGAAGAAGCCAATCAGAATGATGTCTATGTGGCTCTGGAGTTTGTAAACAACGGCGATGCCTTCTACGGACGTGACAATTTGATTCCCAACGGCGGTGTATTCTATCTTGTAGCAAAGATTGAAAAGCCCAATGCCGACCAGCGGAATACGCTCCACGGCAAATTCCCTAGTGACCACCAGATTCCTCCTGTTTACGGTGTTGACGGAGAGACTGTCCCTGATGGAAAGTATGCCGGTGAATCCAAGAAGATTGCCCGTGTATTCATTCAGGACTTTGTTACCAACGCAACGTTCAGGATTGGCCAGTACTCTCTCCAGAACGCTTACTATTCCGTACCTGATCTCCGTGCATCCCAGATGTCACTGGGTCTTTCCGTAGACCTCCAGTGGATTCCTGGTATTGATTACGTACTGGATCTTTAATCTTGACTAAAAAGGCATCATACGCGCCTTCATCGGCCATCCTTCTCCTGCTCACAGTTTTCCTGTGGGCAGGGGCAGGGTGTACCCGTGACGCCGTCCCTGATGCAGGGGATGGACACGCCGTTTCGCTGGCTATGTCCCTTAAGAATGTTCTTCCCGGACAGGAGAACCCTACCAAAATGACGGCGGATATTACCCAGTCCGATGGCGTTTTCCGTGGGGTAGAAAGGCTTTACATCGTGCCGTTTAACACGGAAACACCTGAGGTTGAGCCGGATGCTCCCCGTCTTGGAGACCACAATGTGTCCCTTGGAAGTGTAGGTATCAACAGGGGAGGACTGGTTCAGAACAATAACTCCCACCTGTTTAACAGTGCATATCCTCCCAATGGCATGAACCGGGTGCTCACCTATGCAAAGGCGCCGGACGGGGACGGAAGCGAGTCAAAGGAGACTAAACACAGTTACGGCGTCCTGCTTCCCGACGGTATTGAGAATCCTTCCGTTGCGAACGATATCGTATTCCATCTGGAACCCGTCCTGGAAACGCGTCAGGAACTTCAGGAAGCGCAGAATGTAGCCGATGACCTGTTGGAACAGTTGAACGTTGTAATGTCCATGATGGGCAGTTCCAAGAATGCCTCTATCCTGAACATTTTCGATGCCGTCAAGCGGGAAAACCATATTCTGGCCTGCTCTTATCCTACATTCGACCATTTACGCAACGAGATTCAGTCGGCCCTTCTGCGAATTCCCTTTGAAAGCATGGAGTTGATAGAGGAGATAGGTCTTGTAAGCCAGGCGGTGAGCGCATTCTCCCAGACACTTTCGGATGCCGGATCCACCTTTCCCGCATCCTATGGCATTCCTGAAGGGACATTCGGATTCTGGTGGAATGGCAGTGGATTCGTGCGTATGGTGAACGGGGTGAACATAGCCCTTGTGGATCCGGCGACGTACTGCTATCCTCCGGGTCTTTGGTACTATGCCAACAGTTCCATTGAGACGTCGGACGATCCAAAGGTAGTGGACCAGTATGTTTCGGCAAATGCGGAATGGAACGACATCCTTGTCCATTATACGGATGGCGGAAGCGTCAATAACCTTACCGAGTCTGTGGCTATCAAGGACCCGCTGCAATACGGAGTTGGGCTCCTGTCGCTGAGCCTTGGCACTGCCGGGACAGACCTTGTTGACGGCTGCCCCCTCACCGGTATCATTGTGGGAGACCAGAAGGATGTGGATTTCCGCTTTATGCCGGGAACCGGTCCCAGCCGGTATATCTATGACAATGTAATGGGTAGTGTACTGAAGATTGGTTCCACAGGCACATCCACCCAGACGCTTGTGCTGGAGACTGCGGCAGGCAGTCCGGTGCATATCGCGTTGGAATTCCGAAATAACACCGGTACTACGCGCCGCTGTGAGCAGGGAGACATCCTTCCCCGATGCAAGTTCTATGTGGCAGGTGTACTTGAAGCCCCTAAAAGCGGAGGCAGCGTGTTCTCAAAGGACCATATGACTTCTGTCACGGTGAGGGTAAACAGCCTCAGGAACGCCTACACCACCGTGCCGGACCTCCACGATCCCCAGTTGGAGATAGGTCTTGTGGCAGAGATGAAGTGGAACCAGATTACTCCGGAGTCAATAGTTCTGGATTATTAGGATGCATAGGGTACTAAGTCATATGGCGGCGCTTGCAGCATTACTTCTGATGCTGCCGGGTACGTCCTGCAGGAGGGTCAATCCGGACCTTCCGGACGCCTCCCTTAGTGTATCTATGTACATCCCGGGCTCCACTATGACAAAGGCCGAAACTGGTATGGTGAGCCCTCTTGAGGGGGAACTCAAGATAACTTCCCTCCAGATATGGGCTTTCCTCTCCAGTGACGGACGTCTCATAAGTTACAAGAGTTTCACGGACGGCCTTCCTCAGTCCGGCGTTTCCAGAAGCACCATCACAAGGTTCGGCCTGCCCCTGTCCCAGGGAATGTTCAAAATCCTCACCACGGACCCCCGTCCCAATGTGGATGTGTACGCCGTTGCAAACGTTGCATCGGCCACAGACGCCCAATTGAATGAAAATACCACCCGTGAAGCCCTTGACGCTGTTATAGTCAATCAGATAGGCGGCAATTCGCCCCTTACCATGGCTGTACCCGAGGCCGGTCTTCCCATGTCCGGCGTCCTCAAGAAGGCCGATGTAACAGGCGGCTATCCCGTTCTCAACATTACTACCCTGAAACTCATCAGGGCGGTGTCCAAGATACGCTTTGTCTTTTGCCAGCAGGGCCTCCCTGCAACGGATACAGCCCCTGCAACGCCGGGTAATGAGGAATGTGAGATTGTTGGGATCTCATTTGACGGTACTGATGGCGGAAAAGACTGCCAGGTAGGCTCCTCCGAGCGCCTGTTTACGGCAAGTACCTTTGACCTTGGAGATTCTCCGGAATACACGCCGCTGTCTTCTTCCATTTCAGGAAGCCCTCTGATTTCAAACGAACAACTCTCCATAGTTGAGGACCCCGAAGTTCTTTTCTTCCGCGGTTTTGGAAATGAAACGGAATCGGCCGAGCACTATGAGCAGAGGCTGGATGCTGCCGTGGCGGCAGAATCCCAGGTGGGCCCCATCTACCTCAGGGAAACGGACAAGCCCATCTCAGGCACAATAACCTATCGTGTGGCTTCAGGAGATGAAACCAGGACCGCTCACTTCTCAATGGCGGATGACGTCTTCTCCCGCAACCACACCTGGATTGTCTTTGCTTCCTTTATGGAAGAGACAATGAAACTTACCTTGAAGACGGTTGTTCTGCCCTGGGAGTGGAACAGTTATCATCAGGACTTCAAGGAGGCCACGGTAAACGTCATACGCCGTTTCACCGTGTTTGACACCGCTGTGCCCACATTCAAGAAGGTCCAGACGGTCGATGGCTTCTTTGACATCAGTTTCTGGTATACGGTTCAGTTGGACGAAGCCACGGTTGAAAACAATGCCGTTGTAGGCGATATCATTATTGCAACCCCCGTTGGAGGTACCCTCCACGTTATTCCGGTGCCCGGAAGGGATGGGGAATCGGCCATAACGGATGCCATTACGGTTTCGCCGGCATCGGCCATCATCTATCCAAATATTGCCAATGATGGCGGCCGCATAGAGGACTGCCGCATACCAATTACTATTAGTTGCAACACGGAAAAAGGATACTCGGATGAAGAACTTGAAGGCAATTACATAGACCTTCATTTCTGTGTGGAAACCCAGGATGGAAAGTTCATAGACCTTGGGTCCGAGTCCATAGACTATTACCGGTTCATTCTTAAAAAGGACTGGAATCAATGACACTGAGGCGCTTTAATATGGCTTGGCTCGCGTGCCTGACGCTCCTTCTTACGGGGTGCGTGAGGGAGGCCGTGCCGTCATTTGAAGAGCCCGGAATCACCCTTACGGTGCGCTGTGACAATCCTCTTTCTACCACCAAGGCCGACGGTGAAAAGGACGGAGAGCAGGGCTTCAACGAGAACCTCATCAAGTCCGTTGATTTCCTCTTCTATCCGGGTAGTGACCCCTCTGATGATACAGACGCAATCCATCATATCAGGAAGGAACTTTCAGAGGATCCTATGCAGCCAGGTCTCTGGGAGGCAACGTTCAACCTTGTGATAAAGAAAGACGTGATAGGGCTCCTGTTCGATGAGAATAATAAGGCTACTGTCTACGCCCTTGTTAACTTTGAAAGGGGCTTTGTAGGTGACCTTTCAGGGACTTCCCGGGCAGAACTTGATGCGCGGCGCATAGTCACGGATTTTGCCGCTGCGGAATCCGGATACACCCAGCCGTATTTCCTTATGGACGGCAGCACGGTAATCACTTATGATGCCGATGCAACGCCAAACGCCACTGGAGAAATCGGCCTTAAGCGCTTTGCGTCAAAACTTACCTTGGCGCTAAGCGTTGCGGATCGCGTGGAACTTAAGCACCAGGCCCCTGCCGACCCTAACCAGGAGCAACTTCCTGTCGAGGTCTGGACTCCTGTCCCGCATACTATGAGAGTGTACCTTGTGAACGGCGTAAAGACTACACTTATAGGAGGAAACGACCCTGACAAGGAATACTTCTCATATAGCGAGGAGGCTCATCAGAGAGCATATGTGAGGGATACCGGAACCCCTTATCTTAACACAGAGACCGAAGGTGGAAAGACTTATTACCACTCCTGGCCCATGTACTCATATCCCGTCAGTTGGTCGGCCGGTATGCCGGATTATCCTAATATCGATTACACGAGAGGCCTTCCCGCGGAGCCGCCGTACTTCAAACTGGAGATGGACTGGAGAAGGGAGGCTGAAAACGGATATTCCTACGACCGCCGTAAATACTACTACAAGATATTCCTCCCCACGGATAAACTTGAGAGGAACAACTGGTACGGACTGTATCTGGACGTATCCATCCTTGGCTCTGAAACCGACGAAGGAAAGGCCGTCCTGACGCCCACCTGCTACCTCCTTGACTGGCAGAACAAGTCCTTTGCCATCAACAAGTTCGCCGTTATCAGCAAGGCCCGTTACCTGTCCGTGGACAAGACCACGTGGGATATCAATAATGTGGAGAAACTTTCCATCCCGTTTATGTCCAGCCATAACGTGACCGTGGTTCCGGGCAGCGTGAAGGCAACAAGGCCTTACTTTGGTACGATTACCACCACCCAGTCTGTAGACTCCTATCACCAAAATCTGCACGGGTGGATAAGGCAGAAGGATGATAATTCATATTATCTTGACTTTAATGACCAGCCGGCAGGCAAGGAAAAATGGGAACCGTCAACCTGGCTCACAAACACCTCCACATCCATAGAGCTCAACCACCCGCTGGTAAACAACAACACCCAGAATGACTTTGATTATTCTGTCTATACCATTGAATTTGACATAGTCCATACGGATTTGGCCGATAATCCGGAATCGCATACCTATAAACAGTACGTAAGGCATATCACAATTACCCAGCGGCCCGGTATCTATATCGAGCGCCTCAGGAATTCAGATACGGAGGTTCGTCAGCGTAACCTCAATGCTACTCCTCCCACCCTTTGCGGGTATCCCGATGGCCAGGAGCCCTGGACGGACAAGCCCTGGGGATATGTCTATGTCAACGGAGGACGTTTCATCAGGCATGAGACCAAGAGCCATACGGGCACTGAGGACAATTATTATAAGCTGGACGCTTCTAACAGACCCGAGTATCAGTGGCAGACCGTGTGGTACACCGGTGGTAGCCGGGATATGTTTGACATCCACGTGACCATTCTTCCGGCTTCTTCCACATTCGTGATTGGAGATCCCCGTGAGGACAACGTGAACAATTTGGTGGATGACCTGGTGGGTTATAAGGGGCTTTATGAGTTTGTAGTTGGCGGTAAGAATTCGAGTGCAATACTGCACGATGTTGCAATCCTTGAAAACTTCAGGTCCGGCATTACCGACTATCCGGAAGTGAGCCCCGGTGTGTATAAAAGGACTGGATTCAATGAAGCCGAAGCCCTTTATGGGGAATCGCCACGTACCCTCACCTGGTATTATCCTACAGAAAAGTCTGACCGTACGGTAAACATGCTGGCGCCAAGTTACCGTGTTTCCTCCAAATTCAACGGGACGGAGTTCGGGTCCATTACCAAGCCTTATGCAGAGTATCGCTGCGCCGCCTATCAGGAAGATGGCTTCCCTGCGGGACGTTGGCGCCTTCCCACCAAGGCCGAAGTTAATTTCATAGCCCAGCTTTCCGCCAAGGGATTCATTGAACTGCTGTTCAACAACAACGGTGTGTATTGGTCGGCCAACGGTGCCATCAAGATAAACGGAGCAAATGTCGTGGATGACAAGTCTACATCGGCCATGCTTCGCTGTGTATATGATTCCTGGTATTGGGACAAGGTTGACGGCCTTGAAGGTGATCCCAGGCAGCCTGTTCGCAATAAATTTGTCTGGGGAGACAGGGAAAGATGATGAAACGTTTATGGGCATATCTGACAGTGCTTCTGGCCATTCTGTCCTCCTGCACTTCTTCCTTTGAGGAGAAGGAGGCAGCCTATGGTATGGACCCGTCACTGGAAGGAAAGCCCGTCACCGTTACGTTCTCCATTCCGGCAGTCCGTCTTGCGTCTATGACAAAAGGCGTAGAAGGGGCGGAGGGTGACATCACCGCCAGTCCTTATCTTGACCCCGACAAACTTTATCTTGTTGTGTGCGGCTCTACCCAGAGCATAAAATACATAAGGAAGGCGGAAGTTGTGAAGAATGGCAATGGCCAGCCTGTAACGGAGGAGGTTTCTATTTCTAAGATTACGGACTATCCCCTTACGGACGGGGTGACGGTGGTTACGGTGTACAAGTTCACTGTCCAACTTGAACTCTCCGACAGTCCGCGTACCATCCATTTCCTTGGAAACATTGACGAGAATCAGTTAAATACGGGTTCCTACTCCTATCAGATCCTTCCAACGCTTGTATCCTATCCCGGAAAGCAGGCTTACTGGCAGCAGGTCCGGCTTGAATTCATTCACCCCAAGTATGACAATGGCCAGGCAGTTATCCAGAATGGCTCCTACATCCCGGATGATGACACCAAGGATGCACTGAGTTATATCCCCCTTATCCGCAACTATGCAGAGATCCAGGTGACGGACGCAACGGCGGAAGAAGATGAATTTGATCTTTACAGTTACGCAGTCATTTACTTCCCCAAGAACGGATCCGTGGTTCCGTACCGCGGCAATGCCGGCCAGGGGGAGGACCCATTCAGTTTTGGCGCAGCATCAGGCTATCGCTTCAGCGGCTATGAGCAGTGCGATTTCCCCAAGTTGGATGAAACCCTGGGATATCTTGGCTACATTCCTCCAAAAGTGGAGATAGATAAGATTATCCCTTCGGATGAGATGTTTATCAACCCCGAAACCAGCGGCGGAAGGGTCTTGAGGTACAACCCTGCCAATTCCAACCAGGGCTTCCACATCTATGAACGCACAATCCCCAATGAGAACCTTGACCCTACGTTCGTAATCATCCGAGGCAAATTTGGGGACGGCGATGAGTATTACTACTATCGCCTGGACCTTATGGAAACCAAGGTGGTGGATAATGAATCCGTCTATCAGTACTATCCCATCTACAGGAACTTCCGTTACAATATCAGGCTCAACAGGATATCCTCTGCCGGTGTTGCAACCCCTCAGCTTGCCGCCGTCTCCTCCGGCGCTGAGGATATATCGGCCGATATTTCAATGAAGCATCTTGGGGACATCTCCAACGGTATTACGCGCCTTGTGGTTGAGCCGTTCATGTCCAGGACATACACCGGCCCCAACGAAGAAGGATACTATTACCTCTATGCCCGTTTCTTCAATGACGTGAATTCCGCTGATCCCAATACTGACTGGGGCGCAGTGTCTGTTGAACTTATGCCCATGGACGGGAACGAGGATGATATTCTTACCCTTTACGATGACGTCGGGAACGAGGTTCACGCCTTCTATCCGTCGGCCCAGGAGATGGGCGGAGTGCCGGGATTCAGGATAATCCGCTTCAATACAAAGATTCCAGGAAATGAGACCAAGACCCAGAAGATAAAGATTACGGGCCGTAACCTCTATACCCACGAGCAGTATCCGCTTTACAGGGAGGTGGAGATCTCCCTTCAGAATAAGCAGCCCCTGCAGCTTAGCCTGAGTAAACCGGAACTTCGTATGGAAAAGGGAGCAAAGCAGATACTTAATATATCCATTCCCGACGGCCTTCCTTCTTCAATGTTCCCGCTGGAGTTTATCATTGAGGCAGAGCGTCTTACCCTTACCCCGGACAATACCGTTGATGGAAACAACCTTCCCGTCTTATCCGGACAGTCTATATCGGAGAATGATGCCTACAAGGGGAAGCAGACCATCCAGTTTGTGCGTACCCTTTCGCTGGAAGAGTACAATGGCATTACGGCGGTGGATAATTTCCGTACGTTCTCCTGTTATTTCATGACTAACCGGGAAGAGAGCGCCACAACCATCTGGGTGGCCAATGATTTCTTTTACTTGGGAAGCGTCTCATTTACAAATTCCAGTAAGGATGGCGGTAATATAGACTTAGGCGATAATCTTAACAACGGAGGCAAGCTATGAGTAAGTTAATGGATGCAAAGGTTCTCCTTTTGATGGCTCTGTCTCTTCTGACGGCGTGTGAAAAAGAGGTGGAAACCCCCTCTTCCACTCCGGAAGTTCAAACCATTCATTACAGGGTTTCTGTCCGGACGGATGTGGGCACCAAGGCAACTGTTGGAAATGACTTGGCGTATAAATATGAAACCGGAGACAGGGTGTATGTGGAGAGTGCGGATGGTAAACTGTATGGTTTCCTGGATCTGGCCGATGAAAACGGAGTGGGGAGTCATGAGGCTTATTTTGAGGGAGAGCTTTACTATCTTGGAGATCTTCCCCGTGATCCAGAAACCTCTATTTCACTGGTCCTTGTGAGCGCGACGGACGCTTTGCATACCGTATCGGAGGGAAAAGTTGCTGCAGTTACCGCCGGTAGTTATGGCCAGGACACCTGGGCCGCTTCCCTTGAGGATGCTGTAAGGCGTCTGAGCCATTTTACCGGCTCCGGCCTTATGAAGGATAAGAGTTTCACCCTTCATCAGCAGTCAAGCTTTTTGAAGTGTTCAGTGAGGATGAAACCCAGTCAGGCTCCCGTCAACAGCGTGTTTACGGCAAAACTGCTGAATAATAGCGCCACTCTCCGGGAAGTGAGCGTTAAGGTCACAAGCGCCGGCAAACTTCCGTTTGTATTTGCGTTTCTTGGTGGAGATGTGTCGTTGGAAGATGCTAAGCTGGTCATTGATTCTGAGAATACGGATCAATTGAATTATACCGTTGCAAACCAGACCCTTGCTGCAAACACATATTATTCAATCTCCCGTTCTGCGCTCTCATACAAAGGCTTTACTATCACCGGCATTTCAAATGGTACCACAATCAAGTTCAATTATGATGGTATTGAGTATAGCCTGGATGACGGTGATACCTGGACTTCTTATTCGGCGCAGTTTACTTTGAATGCAGACGATATTGCCTGCATAAGGGGGAGCCGGACCCAGTATTTCAACCCTGGGACAGATGACTATGGGACCCCTTCAAATAAGCCAATTTTTGAGGCGAATAAACTGTGTTATATTTCCGGGAATATTATGAGTCTTCTTGCCGACAATGAGCATCTTTCTGAGAGTGCTTTCCAAGGAGCTTTCTCAAAAGGTAAAACAGCAATCAGCTATATCGATATCCACCCGGATGACCCTCTGATTCTTCCCGTGACGGAGATGGCCAGTCAATGCTATATGCAGATGTTCCGCAACTGTACCAGTCTTACACGTGCACCTCAATTTCGAGTGGAAAGTACCGCTTACAGGTGCTGCTACAATATGTTCCGTGATTGCGCAAATTTGACGGATATAAGTGGGATCGAATTACCGGCCATGACTCTTTCCCAGGATTGTTACAGGGAATTGTTCAGACTGTGCAAAAAACTGACAGGGGCTGCACCCAAGCTGCCAGCCCCGACACTGGTTCAGGAGTGTTACAGGCAGATGTTTTCTGATTCCAAGATTACAAGCATTATCTGCCTGGCCACGGACATCTCTGCAAAGGATTGTCTGAACACCTGGATGTCAAACATAAGTAACAGTGGAACGTTCTACAGAGCGCCGGGGGTGAATTATCCTCGGAGTGCCAGCGGTATCCCATCCAACTGGACGGTTGTAGATTACACCGAATAAATTTTGGTTTTTAATACTTGTAATGTTCCAAAAATAAAATTAAATTTGTACGTCTTATATTAGGCGTACTTTTTTTGAATTGGAAACTGCTCATACCGTTTGCCCTATTCTGGCCCTTCAGGTGCAGGTTTTATGCTTTGCTTGCGAAACTTCTCCCGTTACGGCAGTAAGCCCCACAGACGGTTCTCTCTGGATGGCAACGGACTCAGATGGCCTTCTAAGGTTCGGCCGCAACGGCCGCGTCATCAAGTATGATGTTGCAGCTCAGTCCCTGGTCTTTGACGCTTCCGGCACGCTGTATATCCTGGATGATGCCGGCGCACTCACCCGCTACACTTCCGTAGAAGGCTTTTCGGCGGTTTCATCTTTTGAATCCGGAGTTGGAGCGCTTTCAGAATCGGCCGGTATACCTTATATAATAAAGGACAGCCTGCTGTATTCTCTTTCCGGAAATGCCCCGGAACTTGTGAGAACCCTTCCTTTCAGTGTCTCCGCTCCTTCATTACCGGAGTTTGAATATGAAACGGAAGAGGCTCAGGAATCTGAACCTTCATCGGAAATGAAGAAAGGTTCTGCGCTTTCTTCAATCCTCTGGATTGCCCTCGGCCTTTGCCTTGGCCTTGTGCTTGGCTTCCTTCTTTTCAGGAGAAAGCGTGAGGAGGAGAAGAAAGAAGTCCCTGTTGTAGAGGCCACTCCCGTTAAGGAAGAGGAGGCTTCTGCGGCTAAGGATGAATCATCGGCCCCTCTTGGCATTGAGGAAGCGCTTAAGGCTTCTGAATTTGGGCAGAAGGTGTGGAACCTTGTCCTTGCCAATCTTTCCAATCCGACCTATGGCGTGGAGCAGGTTGCTGCAGACATTGAGATTTCACGTATCCACGTGAACCGTAAGTTAAAGGCCCAGACCGGATATTCTCCGTCGGCCGTTTTCAAGTTCATCCGTATGAACCACGCCTCCAGACTTCTTCTGGAGGGTAAACTCACCATTGCCGACGTAGCGCGCGAGTGCGGTTTCGCATCGGCCTCCTATTTCTCCACGGCGTTCAAGGATTACTACAAGCAGTCGCCGTCGGAATTCGTATCAGGGAAGTCTCCCGTTAATGGCACGCTGGACCTTAAATGAAAGTAAGGGGATTCATATCGGTTCTGGCGCTGCTTGCCGGCTGCATTGGGGCATATGCTGCCCCTAAGGAGCACAGTGTGTCGGCCAAAATTGGCTATCCGGTTGGAAAGACGGAAGTTAACCAGGATTACCGCGGTAACGGTAAGGCCGTGAGCACTCTGGACAATGTCCTTAACTCCGGCGCAGCCGTCTCCAGGATTGAGGTTACTTCCTCATCTTCTCCTGAAGGCCCTTATTCAGTGAACAAGCGCCTTGCCGGCGAGAGAGCATTCTATGCCGTGATGTTCCTTCGGGAGCGTTACGGTGTTTCGGATTCCCTGTTTGTGGTCAAGACAGTTGATGAAGACTGGAACGGGGTAGCCGCCTATCTGAGGCGCTCTGACAAACCCTGGAAGGACGAAGCCCTTAAGATTATAGAGGTGGCCGGAAAGAACAGGAAAGCCCAACTTCAGGAACTGTGGGTTGGAGAAGCCTGGGATGATCTTATCCTCTCAACCGCCCTGTGGTTCAGAAGATGCTGGAGCAGTTCAGCTTCAATGTCCGTGAGGCCGAAAACGGCCTTGAGGCACTGAAGGAGTTCTACTACCTTACTCCGGACATTGTCCTTCTGGACATCATGATGCCGGTGATGGATGGCTTCGAGGTCATTGAGGCCATAAGGGAAAATCCCGCCTGGAACAATGTAAAGATTGTCGTTTTGTCAGCCCTCAGCACAAATGAGGACATTGTAAAGGCATATGGACTTGGGGCCGACGATTTCATCACAAAGCCCATTGTAATGGATAAACTTCTTAACACCATTGCAAAACTTTTGGGAATTCCCCTGGAAAATGTTTTAAAATAGAAAGTGGGTTTAGAAAAAAAACCTTATCTTTGCCTGTATGGAAGAACAGGCAATCCTTCATGACATTTTCTTTGTCATCTTTTATGGTGGCGTAATCATGTTCAACCTCCTGGCGGCGCTGTATCTGCTGCTGCGGCAGGCCAATGCCATAGCACCGGAGGTGACTTCCCCCGTGCGCCTTAGGCGTTGGGCTGCCGTATTCCTGATTTCCTGTGCTATCAGCCATGTGTCTTGGCTGGTTTACACGTACAGTTACTATCCGGCCATTATCCCTTATATAATTGTCTGCGGGCTGGATCTGGTTCTGATATTTCCCTCTATTGTCGGCATTCTGCTTTCCATGTTGCAGGACCGCCGCCGTCCTTTCTGGCCGTTTCTCATCATGATGATCCCTGCCGTAGTGCTTGTGATAATCAATGTTTTCCTTGGCAGTACCTCTTTAAGTGTCGCAATTAGCGCCTATGTGGTTCTTTTGTGTGCCCTGCTCATTGTGTTTGTATTCTTTGACGTCAGGCGCTACAGACTGTGGCTCAGGGACAACTACGCAGACCTTGAGCGCAAGGAGATTTGGCAAAGCGTCCTGATCCTGGCTCTTTTTCTGCTGTTTTTTGTGGTTTACAGCGTTACTACCGGAAAGAGCCGCATCATGGCGTATCTGTTCCAGATATACAGTGTGATTTTTGTGGGGCTTCTCATCTGGCGCGTGGAAACTCTTCAGGAACTCTCCGGAACCGCTTTGCCGGATGGTGCCGAATCATCAGATGATGAAGATGACAAGGTCAACGCCACCCCGCAGGCCATTCCCTCAAGCATCGGCCCTCTCCTTAAAAAACAGTGCGAGGACGGCCAGTTGTACCTTGAACACGACCTTTCCCTGGCCCAGCTTGCCCAGACAATCGGCACAAACCGTTACTACCTCAGCCAGTACTTCGCCCAGCAGGGCCTAACTTACAACACTTACATCAACAACCTCCGCATCCGTCATTTCACCAGCCTGTACCATAAAGCTGTGGAAGAAGGGCGGTCCTTTACCGCTAAGCAGCTGGCTTTTGAGAGCGGATATTATAGCTACAGCACCTTCAGCGCCGTATTCAAGCAGCATACAGGCAAAACTGTGACCGCCTGGATGAAGGGCATACCCCAGTAGTTTTCAATTCTGAAACTTTCAGAATTTGCAAAAAATTTCTCAGATTTTGCAAATTCCGCGGCCCGTTTCTGCCCCCCCCCACATTTTTCAAAAAAACTATTTTACCTTTGCATTCGAAAATGAAAAGGTATTCCAATAATATCATCCGGTGTGCTCTTGCGGCTGCTCTCTTTTTCTTCCTGGAGGGGGGGGCGCTTTCGCAGGACCTTTCCATCCGCAATAATATCCTGTACGATATTTCCGGCACGCCCAATATCGGCCTTGAATATCCGGTAAGCAAGCATTTCAGCGTAGGCGCAAACGCCGGTCTCAAGCCCTGGCCGCGTTTCCTTTTCTGGGACACGGAATACAAGGAGAACACCACTCATTGGAAGCATTTCCTTGTCACCCCGGAAATGCGCTACTACTTCGACCAAGTGTATGACGGCTGGTTCACCGGCGTGGATGTGGTTTATACGCATTATAATGTAGGCAACGTGCGTTTTCCCTTCGGCATGTACCCGGAGGTTGAGAACCACCGCCTGCAAGGAGACTTCATCGGCCTGGGTATTTTTGGAGGCTATTCCTGGTGGCTTGGAAATCATTGGCGCATTGAGGCCGAAGCCGGCGTTGCGGCAGGCCTTGCCGCCTATGACAAGTTTGAATGCGACCACTGCGGCACCCGCCTTGGGGAGGAGCGCAAGATGGTCCTTGTCCCTAAAGTTGGCCTCAACATAGCCTACAACGTACTTCCAAGGCATGAGTGGATAGACCTTGTGTCGTCAATAGACACCGTCCAGATCATCCGTCCTCTCCTTATGGTGGCGCAGGTGACGGAAATCGCCCCTGAGCGTACTTCGGCCCGCTCCATCGGGGACAAAAACCACTGGGTAACACCCATTGAGAACTACCGCACGGTCGATGAGATCATCAACGCCCCCATGGACAGCGTCCGGTATGTCCATTTCCCTCTTGACAGCATCACCCTTTTCCGGGACTTCTCCAACAATTCGGAGGTCCTGGATGAAATAATTGAGGTAAGCCGCAAGATTGTGGCCGATTCCCGTGACTCCCTTGCCCTTATCCAGCTTGTGGGCCTGGCATCCGTGGAAGGCGATTGGAAGCACAACAAATGGCTTGGCGAAGGCCGTGCAAACGCCCTCAAGCAGTATGTGGTGAAGGAGCTCGGCCTCAAGGAATCCCAGGTGGAGGCTGCAGGCAGGGGAGAGGCATGGCCTTGGTTCCGCCGCCAGGTAGAGGGGCTTGTTCCGGATGGCGGAAAGGGTATTACGGGCGCCCAGGCGCAGTGGCTGCTGGACCTTATAGACAATGAGCCCAGCCCGGACGAACGCGAAAAGAAGATGAAGGCCGACAGGAAGCTCTACAAGGCTCTCAAGGAGGACATCCTCAAGGATCAGCGAAACTCCGGCTATGTGCACGTATACTATTACTCCAAGCCGGATACCGTGGCCGAAGGCCTCAACCGCATTAACGCCCTTATCCGCGCCAGGAAGTACCACGATGCCCTTAATGCTTATGAAAGCCGGGCCGATTACCTTGATCGCGCACGTGTGGATGCAGAGGCCGCAAACGCTTACGGAATAGCCATGTTCGGCACAGCCGTGGAACTTGAAAAGATAGACACCCTCCTGGCCCGTGATGCCATGGAGATACTCCATAAGGCAGACAAGATGGGCAGTGACTGTGCCGGCGCCAACATTGAGGGGGCCGAGGAATTCCTTCAGAAGTACAAGGAATACACGGAGCAGAAACGCTCTCAGGAGGCCATGAAGGAGGAAATTGAGGCCGACAGAAAGGAAAGGAAGAAAAATAGATAACAATTATATTTTTTACTTATGAACAAGTTTTTCAAATTCGCCCTCGTGGGCGCAGTTGTCGTAGCCGCTCTGGCTTCCTGCAACAGGGAGGCACAGGTTGTGAACAACCCCAACTTTGACGAGAGCAGCAACACCGTCAAGACCCAGTTTGTCCTGAACGTTGCTACCGGCAACACACCCACCACCAAGATGACTGCGGCCAACACCCAGGCTTCTACATCTGAGAAATTCCGCGGTATGGAGCAGACCTACCTCCTTGCCTATGAACTGGACTACAACCTTGGCGCCAATGCCGGTGGTTCCCATATCTTTGATATGACAACAGATGCAAATGCAAAGGCAAACCGTCTGTACAGCCTTGGTAACCTTCTCTCCTATGACGAAATCAAGGAAGACCAGTCCCGTCGTGTCCTGGAACTTGCCCTTCCCGTTGGTACCAACGCCCTCATGTTCTACGGCAAGGCCCCCAAGAACGGTGCCGCCAGCAAAACTGTTGGCAGTGTTACCATGAATGTGGCAGAGAAAGCCACGGAAACGTCATTTACCATCGACAGGCGCATGACTGATGAGAACCGCGTAATCTTCAACGAGACCTCAGATCTTTTTGCCACCTGCATGAACATGCTTTCCAATGCTGCACTCAAGCAGTATACAGCCGGTGTTGATGGCTCAAAACTGACCCGTGACCTCCGTTATGCCTTCTATTGGCCCATCAACAACTCCAGTGATGTCATTAACATCAGTCTCCTTTCCGCCGCGGAAATAGCTGCCCTTCCCACCGACGGCGCTGCCGGTACCGGTGCTCACGCGGGCCAGACCTTCCATATTGGTGAAACCTCATGGCCGGAGCTTGGCGCAAAATACCTTCTCAACAATGACGGAGACACCTCTAACGACGTTACCCTCACTCCTAACCAGGAAATCCTTGGTCAGGCTTATGCAGAGTTTACAACCATCCGTACCGTTGCCGGCAACACTGAACTCCGTGCCGGTTCCGGTAAAGCCATGCAGGCAGTTGTATCAGACCTCTACAGCGTAGCAAACCGCGTGGGCAATGCCACTCCTTCGTTCTGGGAGGGAGAAACCGCGGTCCTGCTTGCAAGGCGAATAAAAGGTATCATTGAAACCAGTTTTACCGGAACCGCCGGCTCACTTCTTAGCTTTCGTGCAGTAGGCGACATTGTTAATAATGTTGCCACCTATGTTTATGGAAAGGAGACCACCAATTACTCCCATGTGTCTGAGCTTGAGGACTTCCCCGGCAACATTGGCATGCCTAAGGGTTCATCTATCATCACTTATAATGCCGGTACAAAAACCTGGGAATACCTCACTTCCATCCCTGCATACGGAATGGGCGGCGGTTCACAGGACATCAACAAGTACCTCTTCCCCGCAGAGCTCATGTACTTTGGCAACAGCCCTGTTCGTGTAACCGACGACGCTCATGAAACCGCTCACTATCCCAATACGGTTGGCAATTGGGACAATGATGCCACCTGGGCTACCGGAGCTCTCGCAGGCACCACCGGCTGGACCAAGGATGCAAAGGTCAAGTCCACCACCCGCAGCGTTGCCATGCAGAAGGATATCAACTATGGTACCGCCCTTCTCAAGACCACTGTAAAATACGGCGCTGCAAACCTCAAGGACAACAACCACGCCATTCAGGCAGCCCGTTCCGGAGCAGATGAGCCCGATGCCACCATTACCGTTTCCGGTGATTCATTCAAGCTTACCGGTGTCCTCATTGGCGGTGCTACCCAGACTGTCGGCTGGAACTATGTGAACAAAGGCGGCGCCTTTGACAACATTGTCTACGACAACGACATCCCCAACCAGACTATCCCTGCAACCGTTGATACTCCTACAGAGCCCAACTACACCCTTGTTTGGGACAACTGGAATTCAGCCCTTGCAGTTGGCGCACAGTCTCCCGTATATGTAGCCCTTGAATTTGTGAACAACGCCAAGGACTTCTGGGGCAACGCCAACAGGGTACGTAAAGGCGGCACCTTCTATATTGTTGGTAAGCTTGATCCTGCAGGAAAGCCCTTCCCTTCCCGTACCGCCACCAACTACAACCTTCCTCCGTACAACAATGACGCTACCGGTACAACCGTTGAGGCTTCCCGCGTATTCATCCAGGACTTCATGACCACAGCCAACTTCACCATTGGCGAGACTTCCCTGCAGCACGCTTACGTGACTGTTCCGGATCTCCGTTCCTCCGAGATTTCCCTTGGTCTTTCCGTGGATATCATCTGGGAAACCGGTCTTAATTTCAACGTGGTACTTGGCGAATAATTGGCCAGAATGATTACACTCCGTCATACATTCCTTGTTCTTGCCACTATGGCTGCCGCCCTGCTTCCACAGGGCTGCAGCCTGGTGGACGAGAACCTCAGTGACTGCGAGACGGACTACATGATCAACTACGAGCTCCGCCTTGTCACCAACATGACAACTGAGCTCAAAACACAGCTTGAAACGGAACTCTCCACGGAGGTTGACGTTTCGTCTGCAGCCGCTCTGAAAAGCTATTTAAGTAATATTTTCACGGACTTCGCCCACGACGTAGACCTTTCATTCTACGACGTTGTGGAGGACTCCGTAAGGCTTCACCATGAAGCCCATATCATGGACGCCAACCAGAGCAGCTATACCCTCTATATTCCGGTTCACAGGTACATGCACACGGCCGTTGCAAACGTTGTGGAAAACGACATCGTTACGCTTCAGGAGGATGAATACTGCCATACCGGCGTGCTTCATCAGGAAGTTGCCGACACCATTGCCACCCATAAAACCGGTCTTTTCACCGCCAGGCTCCCGATGGACGTTCTGGAAGGTATAGACCAGACATTTGACGTGAGCCTTTACATGGCCAACTGTGCAACTGGCATTGTGATAGACACTGTTGGCAGCCATGTCAGGGATATCAAGGTTCACATGACAGGTTTTGCCACGGATTTCAACATCTGTGACAGCACCTACAGGTTCAAGTATACTCCCATAATCAAAGCGGACAAGCTTGAACTCTCTACTTCCGGCGGGATGTGCTTTGCAAGCGTGAATTATCCCTCACGTGACACCCGCCCCACAAAGAGCATCTTCGAAACCACTGACCCGTTTATCTCCGAAAACGCAGCCAATTCACTGTGGCAAATCCGCGTGTATGCCACTCTTCCCAACGGTACAGTAACTGAGACCAAGCTTGGTGTTACCAAACCCCTGAGGGCCGGGCAGCTTAAGGTTATCAAAGTAAAGGCACTTGACAACGGAGCAGTCCATCCCGACGACCCCGATGTTGCCGTAAGCGTGGAGATAGACTGGCAGGCCGGGCAGGAACATGAGATTGAGCTATAGATGAGGAAAAAACCCGTAATATGGCTCATTGCTGCCGTGTGTCTTTCCGGTTGTACTGCTCTGGATAAGCCCGGACATACACCGGAAGTCATTTTCTCTGAGGGTGAAGAGTTATGCCTTCCCCTCTCTCTTTCTGTAGGAACAGTGGGGCCTGAGACAAAGATGACTTCGGCCGTAACGCAGGCCGATGCAACAGAGGCTTCGTTCCGCGGAATAAAAGAAATTTACGCCATCCCTTTCAGGGCCACTCGTGCCGTAAACGGCTCTGACCAAAGGATTGGCCCCAACCTCCTTCTCCCGCAACTTGGAATTCCCAGTACTTTTGGGGAAAATGCCCAGGAAGGAGATTTTGCCGGGCTAGTGCGCTCCAACAACTCCCACCTTTACAAGGATGTGTATATGCGTCGCGGAACGGCTTCAATGCTGGTTTACGGTCAGGCCATTGACGCACCAGTAAGCGTTTCCCCGGACTCCATAGCTTTCAAGCGCCGCAACGGTGTTCTCCGCAAGCACGGTGTGGAGGCTGGTGAAACCCCTGCCGACATCACATTTACGCTGGAGCCTTTCATTTCCTCCGCTCAGGAGGCCGATATGCAAACCACGGTGACTGGGCTGCTGACATATTTGAACAATATTGCAGGGGCCACAGTGTCACTATCGGCATACACAACTACATATCCTCGTACTACAACTACTTGGACATATAATTGGATGGCATCTGGGAGCTATAATAATTATGCAGATCTGAAAAACGCATTTGTCTTCTTTACCAGTGATGGCAAGGGCTTTTCCGGAGCAACTGATGCCATAAACCAGATGCTAACCAGCCTCTATAATAAGTTGTACAGTATGGCTACTGATGACCAGGCCGGTGGGAATTCCTATAGACAGGGTTACTACAGAAATACTTCTAGTTCAACAGTGCGTTATTACTATTATGTATACCAACTTGCCCGTGAAATCCGCTCCCAGATTGACAACAGCACTTATGTAGATGTTACAGGAGGAGACGGCAGCAATGCTACAGTATCCCTTAAAGGCGACTACGCCAATTTCCCGGATCGTTTCGGCCTGCCTTCAGGCAGCGTTGGAATCATCTGGAACGGAACGGCGTTTGTGCAGCAGACATCCGCTACCGGCGCTGCTCTTGCAGCAGTTGACGCATTCTGCTATCCGCCAAGCCTGTGGTATATGGCAAACACTACCCTTAAAACCTCGGACAATGAAGACATTGTGGAGGAATACAAGAGCGCCAATTCCACCTGGAACGATATTTTCAGCCAGTACACCTACTCAAGTTCTGTGATTCAAGGAGCGCTGTCAGTCGCTCTCAAGGACCCTCTGCAGTATGGCGTGGGTATGCTGGAAATAAACTTGAACAAGGCTTTCCCTGAGCTTCTCCCGGACAGTAACGGGAATTACGTGGATGTCCGCAACTCCAACTTCCCCCTTACCGGCATTATCATCGGAGAGCAGAAGAACCAGTCATATGCCTTTGAGCCGCTTCTTGAAGGCCTGAGCCTATATGTATATGACAATGAAGTCTATGACGGCAGCACCCCTAAAGCATACATAGCAGGAGCATCGTCCGGCCTTACATTCCAGCCCGTCCACACCCTTGTGGTCCAGACAGAGGACGCCAAGGACATTCACATGGCGCTTGAGTTCCAGAACAATAGCGGAGCAGACTTTTACGGGTTCAACAAATGCCGTATAGCAGCAGGTTCAAAGTTCTACCTCCTTGCCAAACTTGAGTATGCCAGCGGCACCGGAACAAGCCTTCCGGCAGTTTTTGTCCATGACCATAAAACCAAGGTCACCTTCAGCATAAACAGCCTTGCGAATGCCCACAATACCATTCCCGAACTACGTGATCCCCAACTTGAAATAGGTGTGATCGCCCAGATGGAATGGGTGCAGGCCACCCCCGCAGAAATACCAATGTACTAGGAAAATGAGAGTATTACGGAAAATATCGGCCTTGATTCTTGCAGCGATAACCGCGGCAGGATGCCTCCGTGACCCTCTTATCTACCGCCTTGAAAGGGGAGAACTCAACGTTCGAGTGTACATCCCTGAGGCTGCCGTTACAAGGGCCGAAACCGGCCTGGAAGACGCTCTGGAGGCAGAGCGCAAGGTATCTAGCCTTCAGATATGGGTGTTCCGTGCAGGAGCCACCACCCCCGCCGGGCTTGTGGGCTACCGCCTTCTGGATGGCGATGACCTTGCTACTACAGGCCTTGGCACCGGCCATGCAGCCCGCTTCACCATCCCCGTAGACGACGCTTTTGTGTCAGAAAAGCCGGATGTCGATGTTTATGCCGTGGTAAACGGTGCATCGGCCGGCTTTACCATAGACAAATTCGCATCTGCCTCCGGAGACTGGTCCAAAGTGAATCCCACGGACCTTAAGGCTTTCACCATTTCCGGAGACGTTTTCGGCGTAAATACCCTTACTTCCGCGGTTCCGGCTGCAGGCCTTCCCATGGCCGGCATTGCCACAAATCAGGCCGTTACAGGGGATTTCCCCATCCTTAGCGTATCCACCCTTACCGTAACCCGCGCGGTGTCCAAACTCCGCTTTGTATTCTGTCAGATGACAGAGGCCGGCACCCCCGTGGACGAATTCCATATCACCGGAATCACCCTTTCCGGACAAATCGGCAAGGAGGAAAAACTCTTTACGGAAAGCACTTACGCCAGCCATACCTACGGCACCAAGCTTTTTGAGATTTCCGGAGGGTACGACGCCCTTTCAAAGACATATCCCACGGACGGCGCCCTTCCCGCAGAACTTGCAGGCAACCCCGTCCCCGGAGATTACCTCTTCCAGCCCGGCATGACAGCCCAGGAGTACGACGACCTTATCCACAGCGGCGTTAATTCCGGCGTCCTCACCCAGTGGGGGCTCACATATCTCCGCGAGACAGATAAAAAGCTCACCGGCACCATAAACTACACCGTGGGTACCGGCGGCACCATGCGCACAAAGCAGGCCACCTTCACCATGGAGGCCGAAGGCGACTTCACCCGCAACCACAGCTGGACCATCTACGCCTACTTCATCGGCGGGCGCCTTGTGGTCAAGCCCACAGTCCTTCCATGGATTGCCGGCAACGACAGGTATGCATACAAAACGGAAGGCAACACCGAGTTCAAGTACGAAAAGCCCTGGCTGCGCTACGACATAGACCGTATGTCCTGGACCTGGCACGACACCTGGCTGGTAGTGGCCTACGGATATCAGGGCGGCGGAACTGTGGGCAAGCCTTCATACTCGCCCATGCTCACGCTGGAAACCACCAACGTCAACGACCTCGTCCTGCAGCTTAACAACGACCACTTTGTCCTGATTCAGGTGACAGAGGGCGTGGACGGTGGAGGCCATCCGATTATGTCGTATACTGCGCACGGGCAAACGTTGACTATTCCGGGTTCCGGCGAAAAACAGATTACCAATTTTTACGTGGTGCCGGTAAATGACGGTGTCATGGCCGACCCTTACGTGAAGGTGTTCCTCACGGAGATGCATAGCGGAGACGGCCTTCCGCCGCAGAACATACCGTTCAACCACAACTTGCCCGGCGATGAGGACCATACGTCGCTCCTCATTTACAACCCCGGACGTGCGGAATACATTGCCAACATGAACATTCACAAGGATGGCTCCAGCAATGAGCAAACCACCCAGTACTGGCTTGAGGAGGAAGGATAATGAGGAAAATGAATAAATATATCCTGATGATTTCGGCCCTTGTGGCGGTGCTTTCCTCTTGTGTGAGGGAGGCTGTGCCCACTGGAGACAGTGATTCTGGAAGGCCTTTCCTCAGCGTTCTTCCCGGTATTTTCAATGGGGCCGATACTAAGGTTGCCGATACCGATGCCGGCATCAAGAAGGGAGACCTTGTGGATGCCCGCGACGACCTCCGGGAGAACTTCTTCGGCTCACTGGACGTATTTGTTAAGCGCCAGGATGCCGCCGAAAGCGCCGCCTGGTTCAAGCAGTATCACCTTAATGCAGGTGACGCCGGCGTTGTCATTGACACTGAAAAATACGACTCCGAAAGCCTTCTCAACCAGGCCAAGCAGCTTCTTGCCAGCAACTGGGCCGAACAAGGCTATGAAGTTGGCGTGCCCTACGACATCTATGTGACGGCCAACAACCCCCACACTGCGGCAGCATCGGCCCCGGCAAGCCTTACTGCCCTGAAGGCCCTCCAGACCAATTCCACGGACATTTACAGGTATTTCCTGAATTATACGCCGCCCACCACGGACCCTATGTACTACTCCAACAGCATGTACAGTGAGAAGAAGAACTTCCTCATGGACGGCAAAATAGAGGGCTGGCAGGTAGATCCTTCCACCTCAGAGCAGGTGTTTGACGTAGACCTCAAGAGGGCCGCCGCAAAGGTTATTGTGACGGTGAAATTTTCTGACGACAAGACCATTCCCATGGCGCCGGAACCCACTCCGTCAAATCCCAATCCGGAGCCTCAGAAAGACGCCCAGGGGCGTGTGATATACGGCTCCATCCGGGAGTATATGGCCTTTGTGGGCCGCACCGTGGGCGAGCCCCGCTGGAAGGCTGTAAACTTCAATCTCAACGGCTCTGACATAGCCTATGACGGGGATACTCTTCCTAAAGATGGTTCCCTTCTTACGCTTGACAACAACTTCACTCCTTTCAAGGAGGGTACGGACCCCGACAATACCAAGAACAGTTTTGCCCTTGTCACGTATACCTACTCAGTAGACTGGAGTGCCGATGAAGGCCGCGCGCCGTACATCCTTCTTTCGGTTTTCTACACGCGTAACTCCGACAGTGACCAGCTGCGCAGCTACTACCGTATCCCGGTGTGCGACGAGTCCAAGGTGACTTCCCTGGACCGCAACAACGTGTACATCGTGGATGTGGAGATTGCTTCCCTGGGTTCCTCCAACGAATCCTTCGAGGCCAAAGACGAAGAACTCAGGATTGAGTACCACGTAATCCCCTGGACAGAAACCAACATGAGCCAGGAGGCCACCACGGTCAAGATTTCGGATACCAAGTACCTTACCATCCTTCCCACTGAGTATATTCTTAAGGGCGATGGCAATGAGAGTGTGGATATGCTCTGGTATGCTTCCGTTTCAACGGATGACAACCGAATTGTGGATATAGACCCCTCTACTCTCAGCGTTTCTTATGTGAACTATCTGGGTAATACCACAAATATCAAGGGGACTGTCACCAAACAGGTAAGGAATGATTCTGGCACGCTTGTTACGGCCACAAATGACAATACAGATGGTAAACGGGATATAGTGATAACAGCTACTGCTCCTACTGGAACTACGGCTCGGGGAGAAAAGGTGGTGATTACGCTTACTCCCAACGGGCTTCTGAGAGTTGAGTCGGAGGCTCTGGCCAGCCGTGCCGTTAAGGATATATCTTTTAAAGTATATCTTAAGAATGCTACGGGCGTTGAACCTGTAACCATTACGGTCCGTCACTTCCCGCTGGATAATATTCAGTCGTTTACCGGCTTGTGGTCTTCCAGGTGGGACGGTGTTTCAAAGACAAATCCGTCTACCGGCAGCTGGGTTGAGTGGGGAGTGAAGAACGGAACAAGAGCGGAGGGCATATATACCGCGAAAGTGTATTACAACGGGTATTGCTATTCCATGAGTAGTCATACGCGACTAGATTCAAGATATGATAACCTTACCAATAACCACATGTACGTGCTTCAGATTACTTCTACCAGTGACAAGTACGTACTTGGAAGGCCAACACTTGACGGTAATTATCAGTCGCAAGACAACGTTGTGTCTCCCGCATTCATGATTGCTTCACAACTAGGTGCTGTTACTCCCACTACAGATCCCGTTGTCGCTGCTACTCACTGCGGAACATATATGGAAGTTGAGGAAGGGACAGGGAAACGTTTTGTCGGATGGAGACTTCCTACCAAACAGGAAGTGGAAGTTATTATTGGTTATCAAAACGGAGAGTATACCAATAAAGTGACTATGGTGGAGGTACTTGGCGGCAGATATTATTGGGCCCTGGATGGAACTGCAGCTTATGTGTCAACCGGTGATCAAGGCACGGCTACCAATGCTTACGTCCGCTGCGTCCGTGATCTCACCCTTGAAGAAGTAAATAAACTTAACAAAACAACCGAGTAATAATGAAGCGCTTCTCATACATACTTGCCATTCTTGCGGTTTTCGGCCTTTCTTCTTGCATGAAGGAGGCGGAGACCGTGATTCCCGGCTATGAGGGCGTTTCGGCAAGCCTTATTAAGGAACTTGGCCTGGATGAGCCCGAGATGCCGGTACGCCTTGGCTTTGACCTCCCCGGAGAAAAGATAAACTTCTCTACAAAGGCCAGCGTAGTGGGTGGAAATGAAGACCCCGTGGACTACATCAAGACCCTGTATCTTGTGTGCTTCACCCGCGAAGGCATTTACCTTGGCTGGAGGAAAGCCTCCCTGATAGACTCTGAGCAGTCGTTCACCCATGACGGCCTTAACTGCCAGGGACGTGAGCTCTTTGAAGGAACTGTGCCATCCCGTACTGCCCGTATCCACTTTGTGGGGAATGTGGGAATCGGCCTTGGAGAGGGTTATGCTCCCGCAAACATCCCCGGCAACGATCAAATTGGCGGTAATGAGAACACACTCATTAAATCCGCCAAAATGACGGTAGGTACCACGGACCGTACCATTTGCTACTGGGGCTTCCACGGAGAGAATAGCTCCGAGGACATGAAAGCATGGCTGGCACTGGCTACCACAAACCCTGTCGACGGTACCGTCACATACTCAAAGAAGGACGGAAGCAACGTACATCTGGTGCGTGACCGCGCCCGCGTGGACTTTGGTTACATGCTGGATTTCAAGCGTTCGGCACAGGACGTTGAAAACGGCAAAACCGTTACCGTAAACGGCACAACCTACACCATTTCCGGCGGAAAGATCACCATTGACGGCCGTCAGTACACTATGGACAAGAATCCCACGGACTACACCATTCAGTCCATCCACTGGATTCTTTCAAACGGCCTTAACAAGGGTTATCTGGCTCCTTATCACGACGAAAACCAGGACGACCACTTTAGCGGATACTTTGATACAGCCTCCTCCCCGGCACTGAAGGAAGACCGCCTTACGGAGTACGACAAGGCCGATGCTAAACGTTATACGGCTACAGAAGCGGATATGATGCAAATCTATGACGGTACCAACTCTATTGACGCGCCGCTTTACCTCTTTGAAGACGAAAACCTGGAAAGCAACCCGCCCAAGATTATCCTGAAAGTGGTGTATAGTGTTGACGGCAAGGGTACCAAGACAAAGTACCATACCCTCATGATGCTCAATGAGAGTCACGAGCCTTGCAAGATTTACAGGAATCACAACTATATCCTGGACATCTTCGGCATACCATGGGAGGGCCTTGGATACACCAGTTTTGAGGATGCCGTGAATTCCGTAACTTACGCCAACAACCAGACTATATCCATCAGTGAAGAAGTCCCGGCCGTGAATGACGGACGATTCCAGCTGTCGGTGGTCGGGGAAACCTCCCTGATTTTCCAGAATCCTTCCCTGGTGAACACAAGCCAGACCGTAAATTTCGTCTATAAGGCCCTAGCCAGCGGAGAAAGCACAAGCGCCGTCACGGCTGCCGATTTCAAGGCCGCCTGGACGACGGATGTGCGCTCCTCCTTTGCACAGCCCACCGTCACCGTCACCCAGGTGAGCAACAACGGGACCAAATTCGAAGGGACCATCACCTTTACGCTGGGCACCTCCATCAACTCGGCCCTGCAGGGCGGTCAGATTGAGCTGAAGGACAAACTTACCGGCATGACGCGTTTCATTAACGTATATACCATAGACAAGTTCAATTACCTGCCTTCAGGGGCTTCAGACTTGGAACTTGTGCCTACTGGAGAGTCCCGTATGGTCAATGGGGTGTCCTGTCCCACCTATAAGATGGATGTGAAAATCCCTGGAGACTATCCTCTGGGACTGTATCCCATCAAGATGCGCATTGCGTCCATTACGCTTAATCCTTTCAGGGTAGAGCGCCGCTCTTCCGGCAGTTCTACTCTTGAGGAGACGGTGGATAACGTGGCCGTGGCCATGGGCGGAACGGAGAATGGCTCAAAACTGGATGGAGAAACCCTTGCAGGAATGTCATTCACAACGGATGCTGCAGACCGTCTTCAGTGGAATTATCATGCCGACGGCGAGCCCTGGAACTTCTGGTTTGTGGATACAATCATAAGTAAACCCACAACAGACGAAGGCGGTGAAACCGTAGAGGATACCAGGGACAAGGTCTATACCTTCTATTTCGATGACATCCGTGGGCTTAGGGCCGCTGCAAACAGGCCGGTAAATGTTGGGCTTTTCTTTAAAATCAAATATTTTGGAGATGCTGTTGAAGTAACTCCGAAAAATATTTGAATGTTCCAAAAATTAAATTAAATTTGCATATTCGGTATCGGATATGCATTTTTTTGAATTGGAAACCCCTCATATTGCTCCTTAGTTTTCTTGCCGTTCTGGCCCAGGGTGGAGCGGTGGCGTCTGCCCAAACTGATGAAGTTCCCTCTTCTTCTCCTGTAATGGCCGTAAGCCCTGAGGACGGCTCGCTTTGGATGGCAGCCCCCGGAAATGGTCTCTACAGGCTTGGGCGTAACGGACGCATTCTGCATTACAGCGTTGGCTCCGGGCATCTTAAGAATGATACCATTGTGTCTTTGGCTTTTGATGCTTCCGCTACATTGTACATTCTGGATGCTGCCGGACAACTTACTCGCTATTCTTCCATAGAAGGTTTTTCCTCTGTTCCTTCCATAGACGGTGGGATAGGTTCACTTTCAGAATCGGCCGGTATACCTTATATTATAAAGGATAGCCTTCTGTATTCAATCTCTGCCGGCGTGCCGGAATTTGTAAGGACTTTGCCTTTCAGCATTTCTTCAGGAGTTTTACCTGAGCTGGAGTATGAAGAAGAAGTGCAGCCGGACTCTTCATTGGATAAAGAGGAAAGTTCCGGGTTTAAATTGTGGCCGGTTATCATTGCGCTTCTTGCCGGACTATGCCTTGGCGCAGTTCTATCGAGGCTTTTTGCCGCAAAGAAAGCTGTTCCGCAGAAGCCTGCCGTTGAGGTGAAGCCGCTTGTCCAGAAGCCGCTTGTCCAATCGACGGTTTATCCTGAACCTGTTGTTCCTGAACCCGTTGTGCCGGAAACTCCAGTTTTGGAGCAAGATTCCGTTCAGGAGGAAGATTCCTCATCCATGCCCACAGACAACAACATCGTTGCCGCATTGCAGGCATCGGAGTTCGGCCGGCAGGTACTGGAGCATGTTTCGGCCCATCTGTCGGATTCCGGTTATGGCGTTGAGCAGATTGCCGCAGACCTTGGCATTACGCGTATCCACGTGAACCGTAAGCTCAAGACCGAAACCGGTTATTCTCCGTCCACAGTGTTCAAGACCATCCGCATGACTCAGGCTAAGAGGCTCCTTCTTGAGGGCCGGTATCCCGTTGCCGAAATTGCAACGCGTTGCGGATTCTCAACGGCATCATATTTCTCCACTGCGTTCAAGGACTTCTTCGGCCAGTCTCCGTCAGAGTTCCTCATTTCTCAGAACAAGGCAAAATGAAACTGAGGAGGGCTCTCATATCGGTTGTAGCACTGCTGAGCTGGATTGGCGGTAATGCCCAGTCTGCGCCGGATGTACGCACCAAACTCAGTTTCAGGGTGGGGAAATCAGAGGTAAACCCCAATTTCATGGGCAATGAGGCCGCCCTGAACCTTATGGATCAGGTGTTTGGCGCTCCTGTCACGCCTTCGGCCATTGAAATTACGGGTATTTCATCTCCGGAGGGCCCCTATTCCCTCAATGCCAGGCTGGCCCGTGAGCGTGCCGCCGCAACTCTGGACTTTATGAAAGCCCGTTATCCTTCCATTCCGGATTCCCTGTTCACGGTAAGCACTGTTGCCGAAGATTGGGATGGAGTGGTCCGGTATCTGAGGCGCTCGGACAAACCCTGGAAGGAGCAGGCTCTTAAGATCATTGAGTCCGGCGGCAAAAACAGAAAAGCCCAGCTTAAGGACCTTTGGGTTGGTGAAGCCTGGGACGACCTTGTTAAAAATGTGTTCCCCGTTCTTAGGAAAGCGGAGATTACAGTTTCGCTACCGGCCTATGAAGACCCCTCGCCAATGCTTAGTTTCCGTAGGGGGTACAGGCATCTGGATCCGGGGCTTTACAATAATTCTGAGATTCTTTCTTCCGTCAAGAAAAAAATAGAGGGAGGGTATAGCGGCCCTATTGTACTAACCGGGTATCATTCCCCGGATGGTAGTGCTTCGGCCAATGAAAAACTTTCGCTTGCCCGTGCCCAGAAAGTGAAGGAGTATCTTGTGAATGTCCTTGGGTACCCGGCCGAAAAAATTGAAATCCGCGGCGGCGGAGTAGACTGGGAAAAATTCGCCACCACAGTTGAGTATTCGTACTATGGTCCGGACCGCGCTCGTGTTTTGTCAATTCTGAGGGACCGGAATCTGACATCGGCTCAGAAGAAGCAGGCGCTGCTTTCCCTTAGCGGCGGCGCAACCTGGAGGGAACTCAAAGAAAACCAGATGCCCGTGCTTTGTGCCGTGGGCATAACGTATACTGACGATACTGAGCCGGTTAAGCCGGTAGTGGAGGAACAGCCTTCCGTTGAGGAGCCGGTTTCTCAAGAGCCGGTGCCAGAAGAAAAGCCGGAGCCCGAGGTTCCGCCTGTGATAGAGGAACCTCCTGTGGAAGAGCATCCGGTAGAGGAACCGCCAGTCGAAGAGCCGCCGGTCGTCGAGGAACCTAAAGTAGGACTTCAAGTAAAGGGCACTGCTCTTTTTGGCGTCGGAACCAATCTCTTTTTTGACGCAGTGACAGGGGTGAACGCATCTGTCGATATTCCCGTTGGCAAGCACTGGGACATTACCGCAGACTTCATTTTCCCTTGGTGGAAAGACCGCAACAATAATCTGGCTTTCCAACTTCTCCATCTGGACCTGGGAGCGCGTTATTATTTCAAACCATGGGAGAATCGAAGCCAGGACGTGTTAAGAGGCTGGTTTGCAAGCGCTTCTGCAGGCGCTGGCTACTACGATTTCGCCCTTTGGAACCCTAAAGGCGTCCAAGGAGAGGAGTTAAAGCTCTCTGTAGGAGGCGGTTACACCTGGGCGCTAGGGGATTGGTGGAGGCTTACCGCAGAGCTTGGTATAGGCCCTGTATTCACCAGATATCGCATTTATGAGGCCGAAGCCCCTGACCATTTGGTTGTAACGGATCAGTATTCAAATGTGTTCCTAAGGCCTACAACTGCCAAACTATCCCTTACTTATCTGCTTCACAGCACCCCTAGAGCCCGATAATGTTTCAAAATCTAAAGCATTTTGATTTTGAAACATAGCTGATTTTTTCTTTCTTTTGAGATCTCTCGACTCGCTACGCTCGCTCGAGATGACAGTGTCATGTCATTCGTCGCTTCCTGTCGTCGCGAGCTTTCCACTTTGTCATTTCGAGCAGCGAAGCGCCCCTTTTTGTCATTTCGAGCGAGCGTAGCGAGTCGAGAAATCTCATATGCTATTGCATCTAACAAATATTGTGCATATATTTGTACAAATTTTTGTAGTATGCAAGTAGTTACCATTTCCGGCTTCAGAGCCAACATCAAACAGTACTATGATAACGTTCTTCTCACTGAGGAGCCTCTAATCATAACTAAAGGAGACAATGGCGCCGTTTTAATCCCTCTCAAGGAGTTTAATTCCTTGCAGCGTCGTCTTGAATTCTATAAGAACACGCAGGCTGTGCGCGATTTAAAGGAGGCTGTGGACCAAATGGCTTCCGGAAAACTCATTGAAGTAACCGATATCGACGCCTTATGAAGCTCTATTTAAGCCCCAAAGCACAGTATCAATTTCAGGCTTTGAAGGCAAAGAACATCAGGTACGCAGAGCAGGTCAAGGCCATTCTATTGGACATTAAGGAGCATCCTCTGGAGGGTATCGGCACGCCTGAACTCTTTGACATTTCCCTGCCTGGATACTGGGAGCGCCGTTTCAATGGAAGCGGCATGATACTCTATTACCATGAGGCCGATTATGTGGTTATTATTAATATAGGTAATGAACTTCTTCCGTCTAATGAAGAATTACCGTCTTATATCCGTAAGTATTCTGATCAGGATTACTCTGCTATTATAAAGCAGATGGAAGCCAATAGGGGCCATGCCAATGACCCTAAAGTTGGCATTTTCTGGTATAATAGTTCGTGGAACGAGTTATTTGGAGTAGTTACGCATCCTGTGAGGGATTATTCAAAGGCCAATGCTTCTAATGGCCGTATTACATGCTCAGAAATGCATGAGGATGTTTGGCGCAAGGAATTCAACAGACAAAAGTACCACGGAGACGGCAACGGACCATATATAGGAGCGTATGAGAACAAACCACGCGGTAGGGTCTTTTACCTTCCAGAGGAAGATTCATTTGAGGTTGCTACAGGTAAGTGGATTGATGAATTCCCACAAGCCAAGGCACTTATCCTTGAGGAATTTGATCTACCGGAGGACAAAACTGTCTTCAGGTATGCTGTTCACTGGGATATCGGCCACACCTGGCGTTAGTTTATATAGAAGGTGACGGCGGCGGATTCGCCGTTTTCGTCCACTATAGTAAGGGTATGTTTCCCTTTTTCCGGAGCCAGTTTCATCTCATGGATGAGACTGGTTTCTCCTATATAGTTTCCGTCCAGATGCCACCATATTTTTGTGGCTGGATTGTGGTGTGCGGCCTTGAAAACGGCGCCTTCAACTTTTCCTGAAAGCTGCCTTGGAAGCTGCAGCGTGCTGCCCTGTGAGGGGTAAATAAAGCCGATAGATGCCGCGGCGGCCTTCTTTGCGCCTGTATATTCCGGATGATGCGGCCTGTAGTACCACTCCATTGCCGGAGGCAGCACAAATTCCCCGTTTTTGTGATACGGGCAAGCCTCAATGTCAAGCCCCGCCGCCGGAATAAGCATGTCCTCAGTGTCCGTGCAGTCCGGCCCGGCAAGGTACCCGCTAAGGGTGCATACCTTTGCCCACTCAGACCCCCGGTCGCTGCCGGGGGTGACGTTTGCCCTGTCGTTGCCGGGGGTGACGCGGCCGTCATGCCCGGCTTGACCGGGCATCTCAAACCAGCCCTTGCTAACCGGCAGGAGGTTGAGAATGTCAAACATCACAGGGCCGGCAACGCGTGCACCGGTGAGGCCCGGAACACCCTGGCCTTCGGCATTCCCGGCCCATACTCCTATGGTGTAATCCGGAGTCATTCCAACAGCCCAGGAGTCCCTGAAACCATAGCTGGTGCCGGTTTTCCAGGCGGCTTTGCGTACAGAGCGTATGAGCCTCCAGTCAAGTTCGTCGGGCCTGTTCACTTCCTTCAGGGCGTCTAGCGTATACCATGCTGCAAGGCTTTCTGCGGCGTCTTTTACCATGTTGGAATACATGCGTGTAATCTGGTCTAGCCTGCATTCTCCGCCACCAAGGATCAATGACAATCCGTAGTGCGATGCTTCATTTTCTAAAGTGGTAATGTTACATTTTCGCAAATTGTCCAGGAACTTTGGGACGCCGTATTCTTGGAGCAGAAATACCGCCGGAATGTTGAGGGAGCGCGCAAGGGCCTCATTTGCCGGTACGGCTCCATAGTACTGGTGGTCAAAGTTTTGGGGCGCAAATCCGCTTAAGTTGATGGGAACGTCCGGAAGAATGGTGCGGGGGAGTATAGTGCCTTCCTCAAGCGCTGCCGCATACAGCGCCGGCTTCAGGATACTGCCGGTAGAGCGCGGAGATGCCGCTACATCTACCTGTGCTCCCGGGCGTTTTCTCTCCGGGGAAGTGTTCCCTACATAGGCTATTATGTTGCCGCTGTGGTTGTCTATGACAACTGCAGCCATGTCGGCAATGCCTTCTTTGGCGTAGTCGTCGCTTCTCCTGTCGCAGGCTTCCTCTATGGCCTTTTGAGTGGAAAAGAGTATTCCAGTTCTTGTCCGTTCTCCTTTTTTGCAGTGCTCTACGTAGTGGCTGGCATAGCTAGGGAGTTGAAGTGGTGCTTCAGGTAAAGGCTCTTCAAGTGATAATTCAAGCGTTTCTGCGTCTATGTCTCCGTGCTCATATAGCTTTTGCAGCAGCCTGTTTCTTTTGTCCTTCAAAAGTTCGCGGTTTTTCCCCGGGTGCATGGATGCCGGGGCATTGGGAAGTACTGCCAGAGTGGCAGATTCGGCCCATGAGAGTTCCGCGGCAGGCCTGCCGAAGTACCTCCAGGCGGCGGCTTCAAGCCCCACCACATTGCCTCCAAACGGCGCATGGGCCGCATACAGAGCCAGTATTTTTTTCTTGGAGTACCGCAGTTCCAGCCTTGTGGCCTGCACCGCCTCAATGGCTTTTTGCCAAATGGTGCGCTCTTTCCCGCGGGAGAGCCTTATCACCTGCATGGTGATGGTGGAGCCGCCGCTTACCGTGTGCCCGTGGCTCAGGTTGTCTTTGATGGCGCGCCCTATTGCCAGCGGATCCACGCCGGGATGCCACCGAAACCGCTTGTCCTCAAACTGGATAAGAGCCGTGGCAAAGCGCTCCGGCACGGTATCGGACGGGGGAAACCGCCACTGCCCGTCATCGGCAATCCTTGCCCCAAGGAGTTCTCCTTCGGCACTTTCTACAACTGTGGAATAAGGTACGCCTTTAAACAGTTCCCGCGGCAGGCATAGCAGCCATGCCAGGGCAATTGCCCCGGCCACAACCATTATTATTCTGTTCCTTTTTTCCATATCCCCCCTTGGACCAGGTCCAGTGCAAATCTGGACGAGGTGCAATTATACCCCCTGGACCTGGTCCACCAAGTATGGGCTACATATACTTGAGTGGCACACCTACTGGACCAGGTCCAGCCACTAAAAATGTACCTGGTCCAAAAATGCCTTGGACCAGGTCCGCAGGCAATAGTTGTAAGAGAGCTACTCCACTGCCGCCACGCCATCGGCCGTGGAGGCCGAAATTGCGGGCTGGTACATGTCCTGGCACACGGTTGCGGGCATCACAAAGTTGCCGCAGTATGCCGCCCTGAGGCTCACGGTGAAGGTCTTGCTGCGTCCTTCGGGCAGGCCGAAGAACCAGTCGGCGCGGGTGTCGCGGATGTCCATGTGGTCGTAGCCGTCGGCCTCCGTTACGGCGCCGGAGAGTCTCTCGTTCAGGATCTCCCAGCCGGAAGGAATGCCGAAGCTGAGCGCCAGGGCCTCGTACGCGCGTGCAGCCGACATATTGGTAACCGTAATCACAGCCTTGAAACGTGTTCCTTGGGCTATGGAAGCGGGGCTTATCGCCTTGCCTTCGTCGGAGAGGAATTTAACATCCATCTTGAGCCCGTTTGCGCTGCCCTTTGTACGGGCTTCACGGGAAGTTTTAAGGATGGTGCCGTACAGGGTGCCTTCGGAGGTATTAACCAAAGCGGCATCGGCCTTCACAGGCACGGAAACCATACCGGCGGCGCTCACAACTTCTTCGGCCCCAAGTTTTGCACTGATTCCGCTACCGGGAGCTTTGTCGTACAGGGCTCTGTAGGCCGCGGCGGTAAAGGCCGATTCCTGCGTAGAGAGCTCCCATGACGGCAGGCTCTCCTGCGCAAATGCCAGGGCGTCGGCAATTCTTTCCGTGCGCACAAGGGCCTCCAGGGCAATCATCTTGTCGCGGTACGGGGTGCCGTAGGTGATGTTGTAAGGCTGGTAAGACGGGAACTCCCTGCCAATCCCTTCAAGGAGGGCATCGGCCTGGGCCTTCTTACCTGAAATCATATAGGCCGAAGACAGCATCCATCTGGCGGCATTCGTAAGTTTGCCGGATTCGCGGAGCCTGTTCATGGAAGACAGGTTGGCCTCCCCGGCAAGCGCCATTACATACAGCCTGTAGGTTTCGTCAAGCTGAGGGAAGAAGTCGGCATCGGCAATGCGGTAAACCTGGCTCATCTTCCTTTGGTAGCTCTTCCATGCCTTGAGCACTCCGGCATCCACGCCGAAGCCGTCTTTTTCGGCCAGGGTAAGGAAGTGGCCGGCCATGGAAGACACCCAGGTGTCGGATTTTCCGCCGCCCCAGTAGGCAAAGCCGCCGTCGGGGTTCTGCCTGGAGTACAGCGCCTGTATAATTTGAGGTATAAGCTCCTTTGCGGCCTCTTTGTCTGTTTCGCTTAGCATTGGCATCAGGGACGCCATGATAATGCCTCGGGCGCTTAACTGCTCACCGCAGCTGTACGGATAGTTTTTCATATCCAGGAACATCTTCCCTGCATCCAGGGCGGGGAAGCCCGCAAGCTGGAGGGTGGCTTCTGCGGGAACCTCACGGCTTGCACCCTTTTCAATAATGAAACGCTCCACGGATGTCACCTCCGGATATGGATTCTGAACAGTGAGGGCGATAGTTTCGGAGGCCTTGTGGCCGGAGCCGGAGGCTTCTACCGTTACATGGGTCACGCCTTCACTTTCCGCCTTCAGGCCGAAACTTACCATCTTGTCGCCCTTCCCGCTGAAACTCACCTTCTGCGAGGAGGCTCCCGTGATAGTTGCCGGGCCGTCGGCCTTGATACTTACCGTTACGTCCTTTACGCCCTCTTCCATTGCAAACACGTTCACCGGAACGGATACTTCCTCTCCGGAGCCAAGGATGCGGGGCAGTGTGGCTACAACCATTAGCGGGTTCTGTACAGTGACAGTTTTTTCGGCATTCCCGTACGCGCCTTCGTGGGCCGCCACAACCATTACCCTCACGCTGCCAACATACATTGGAAGTTTCAATTTCAAAACATCCGTTTCTTTGGCTTTGATTGTCTTTGGCTCCAGGAACAGGACCACCGGATTGAAGCGGTTGTCCTTGCGGGCGTTCTTTATGGCGTCTTCGTCACCGCCAATGGATGCCAGCGGAACCAGTTTGCTGCCATAAGCGCCAACCACCTGGTCGTAGAGGTCCCAGGTCTTTACTCCAAGGGCTTCGGGCTTGTACATGCGGCTCCAGGGATCCGGAGTCTTGAAGGCGGTAAGGTCAAGAAGGCCTTCGTCCACTATGGCAAGCGTGTAGGTCATGGGCTTCCCGTTCTTTTCAGAAACCTTCACGGTGAACTCCTCTTCCGGATGAAGTACGCCCGGAAGCGAGACTACAGGGTTAAGGTGAGAGCCCGGATTTTCCACGTTTACTCTCTGGACTCCATACAGCCTCAGGGGGAGGTCGTTGACGCTGTTTCCGTAAGGCTGGAGGAGGCTTATATTGATAAAGAAGTTGGGCGCCATTTCCGCTGTAACCGGCACTTCATACGGTGTATCATTTTCTGATGTGTTTACCCATGTCCTGGAAAGCACTCCGCCGGCGTTTTCAATGGACACCAAAGCCTTGCCATCCTTGGCTGCAGGTATGTATACCACGGCTTTTTCCCCAACTTTGTAGGAAGGTTTGTCCGTAGAGAAGGTGAGCATTGTGAGGGACTCGGGATCCTTTCTTGAAGCCCTTCCACGGTACTCCGGCCAGTCAAATGTTACAAATTTGCCACTAACATGACCACTATCCGTGTCACGTGCCAGAACAAGGTACCTACCCCACTCCGGATATTCCTCACGTACAGTGAATGAAACATCTTTGTCACCACTAACAACAGTTCCGTTAGCAATTTTCTTCACAGAGCTGCCGCTTATGTAGGCATCGAGGTCGGATCCGGGGTTGTCCCACCACCAGTTCCAGCCGGCCTTATACACTGCATATTCTACCTTGTGACCTTTGACCCTGTTACCAAAGGAGTTCAAAACCGCAACCTTGAACACCTGGTCTTTGTCTGTTTCAAGGAACTCTCCTTCGGGGGCAAGGATTCCAACATAGGCGCTGTATGGAGAGTAGGGAAGGGTTTCCGTTGTAAAGCTCTCGTCTCCGCCGGGTTCTTCCACTGCGGTAAGGATTGTGGCCTGGAGCATTCCAGGGGCGTTTTCGGCCGCGGGAAGTGTCGGCTGCACGGTAATGCTGCCTTTATCTGAAAGGCGGCCTTTGTAGAGCTCAAATTCCGCCGTTGTGAAGTTTCCGGAAGGATTGTTGAAGGTATACTTTTCAAAACCCTCAAAAGCCGTGCTACCGGCTTTTCTCAGCGTAACTTGAGCCCTCACTGCATTCCCTGCGGCGGCGCCTCCGGCAAGCCAGCTGGCCCTGGCCTCAAGGTTAACCTTTTTACCGGCTTCCAGGATGGCGGGGTACTTAGTGTCAATCTTTAGCCTGTTGGGCTTAATTGTCTCTACGTGAAGTGTTTTGTGGAAAGAACTACCGCCTACTTTGAGGTAGGCGTTCCAGTATCCCGTGGGGTCATCGGCCTTTGTGGGGACTGCAAAACTGTAGAATCCGTCTGTGCCTTTGCGCACGTATTTTCCATAGAACTGGCCTTCGGGGGTGTACACTTCAAGGGTTGCGGGGTGGCCCTCCGGAAGGGATTTAGCTTTATCGGCCACAATGGCAGTCACGTGCATTGTGTCTCCGGGGCGCCATACGCCACGCTCTCCGTAGATAAAGGCTTTGAGGCCCTCCTTGACAACTTCTCCGCCGGTATCAAAGCGGCTGAGTGAACGCTCGTTGCCGTCGTTTACCTTAAGATAAGCTGTGCTGCCGCCGGCCTTTGCCACAACGGCAAAAGGCTTGTGGGCTACTGCTATTTCGGCCAGTCCCTTTCCGTCTGTGCTGGCTTTTCCAAGGCTCTGGAGCTGGAAGTCGTACACCTCAATCTTTGCCCCGGAAACCGGCTTTGCGGTGATAAGGTCCGTTGCCGCCACCCAAATGGTGCCTGCCCCGGAGTACTGGGCAATAAGGCCAAGGTCGCTGGCAATAAGCTGCACTGCCGGGAAGTGGTCCGTGTCCATGTAGTAGGAAGGCTTTGAAGGATCCTCGGTCTCTTTCCAGTTGTACTCTTCCCAGTTGTAGTCGTTGTCCCAGTAGTAGGTTTCGTCGGTGTCCCAGATGGCGTTGTCCCGGGCCGAAAGCGTTCCGTCCTGGGATGCCGGGCTAAGGAGGTATTCTCCATCTTTGCCCCACAGGCTCTGGTCTTGCCTGAAGCTTAGCCTGATGCGGTAAATAGCTCCGGGCTCCTGCTTGAACATGTTACTTAAGTCAATGGAGAAAATGTTCCATTTTTTAAGGTCCTTGCTGGCGTCCAGGGGAATGTCTCCGTGCCATATGAGCCTTCCGTTACGCCTCAGGCTGTTTCGGCCGCCAAGGTTGTTATCCTGAAGGAAGGACAGGACGTTTTTCTCATAGATCTTGATTACTCTCACCTCCACTGCGCCAAGGTTTACCGCGCGGAAGGGGAGGGTGAGGCACTGGTTGTCCGGGAGGATGTTTCCCCTTAACGGAATCTCCACGGCGGGCTTTTCCTCCTCCTGGCCGAATGTCTTTGTAAAGGCCGAACCAAGGGTGTTTCCCGCGGCGTCTTTAAGGCTTTCGGCAATGGTAAGGGCAACCTCTTCGCGTGCGCCTTCAAAGTGCACGGTAAGGAGGGTATCCTGAAGCTGGACATAACTTCTGGCAACGCCGGTAAGTTCCACAAGGCCCTTCACCTTTGCGTTCACGGGCTCTTCGCTCAGCACAACTTCAACCCTGCCGGGCTTCATGACGGCTTTTTTCACGCGGAACGGCCTTCCGTTGTCCGGCTCCTCAAGGGCCTCTTCAACCGCGGCCCTGGCGCCCTTTACGGTAAGGCTGTAAGTGAAGTTCTCCGGAGCGCCGCTGCCCTCCGGAAGCACCTTTCCAAGGGCAAAGCTAACCGTGTAGGTTTTCCCTGCTTCAAGGCTCTCCGGGGTATAGGTGACGGAAGTAGGCGAATTCCACAACACCGTGCCCTCAGTCTTTGGCGAGGTTGTGAAAAGGCCCTCCGTGGGCATGCTCGCGGCACTTTCGGCAAGGTCTATCCTCAGGGCCGAATCTTCCGTGACAATACCGCCCGTATATGCCTCAATGTACGGGGCAAAGTCTGTAGCGCTGGGCGATTGTGCCTTTTTGCCGCCGTTCCCGCAGCTGCTCAGGCCGAAAACCACAATCATCCCGGCCAAAAGCAGTGTACCGTTTGCCGTCCTTCCCACGGCGCGTGGAGATAATCTATTCATAGTATGCAAGTTATGCAAAAACGTCTACCTGATTTTACCCAGACGTTTTTATGTAATTATTTAATAATCAATAGTTTGGTTCCACGGTTGCCGATCTCCTCAAGTCCGTTACGCAGCCTTGACAGCCCTTCCAGCAGCGTGCTGCGCGGGCAGGCAATGTTCAGCCGCATGAAGCCTTCACCGGCATCTCCATATATTGTGCCAGTGCTGAGAACCAGATTATGTTTCTTTTTCAAATGCTCTCCAAGGGCTTCGCTGGAAATGCCATAAGCCTTGCAGTCAAGCCACATGAGATAAGTGCCCTCAAGCGGCGGGGCCGAAACGAGCGGAAGCTCGTCTTCCAGGAAGCAGTATACGGTGCGGGCATTGTGCCACAGGTATTCGCGCAGGGCGTCCAGCCACGGGCCGCCTTCACCGTATGCGGCCTGAAGGGCGGTGGCGCCGAACACGTTGACGTCGCAGCACTCGTTGTCGTTGATTGCACGGTCCATCTTGGCAAGCACTTCCGGCGAAGCGGCGTAGATGTTAGCTATCTGGATACCTGCAATGTTAAACGGCTTGGTAGGGGAGAAGCACGTAACGGAATTTAAAACATATTCTTCCGGAAGAGTTGCCCACGGTGTGTAGTCGTGGCCGGGATATGTGAGCTCGCAGTGGATTTCGTCGGACACAACAAACACGTTGTTCCTGAGGCATATTTCGGCCATGCGAAGAAGCTCTTCACGGGTCCATACGCGGCCAACGGGATTGTGAGGGTTGCATAGAAGCAGCACGCGGGACTCCGCGGCCATCTTCTCAAACAGTTCCCAGTCTACGGTGTAGAGCCCGTTTTCATAGTGCAGCGGGCAGGATGCCTGTACGCACTTGTTGTTGCGGATTGCGGGGAAAAAAGCATTGTAGCACGGGGTCATCACAATCACCTTGTCCCCAGGGACCGTCATGGCCTTTATTGCGGCCGAATATGCCGCGATGACTCCGGTTGTGGGCACTATGTTGTCCCTGGAAATTCCCTTCCAGCCGTGCCGGGTGCTGAACCACCGGTCCATTACCTCAAAGTAATTGTCCGGCAGGAGCTCGTAGCCAAACACTCCGTGATCCAGCCTGCGCTGGAGCGCCGCACGGATTTCCGGAGCCACCTCAAAGTCCATGTCGGCTACCCAAAGCGGCAGGGTTCCGGGGAACATGTCCCATTTAACGCTCTCTGTGCCCCTTCTGGAAGGGCATGTATCAAAATTGTAACTCATTCCATGGTAATTTTACAATCTCCTGGAGCCTTGATGTTCTTGTCCAGGATAACCTCTCCAATGCTTCCGGCCTTGATGAAGCCGCTGCGAGGGTTCTTCACGGAAACGATATGGCCTTTGACCGTGGCCTTCACGGAGCTGTACTCAAATGCAAGGTCTGCGTCAGGCTCGAAGGTGCAGTCTTCCAGCACCAGGTTCTCGCAGTAGCAAAGCGGCTGGGTGCCTCCAATGTGGCAGCGCACCAGTCTGAGGTTCTTGGAGTACCAAGCCAGAAATTCTCCGTTGATCACGGAGTCGTAAACCGTAATGTTCTCGCTCTCCCAGAATGCATCCTTGGTCTGGAGGTTGGCGTTACGGATTACGGCGTTCTTCACGTACTGGAAAGAGTAGTTCCCGTGGAGTTCGTAGCCGTCAATATCCACATTCTCGCAGTGCATGAAGATGTAGTTGGCATCGGCCGTGTAGACGTTCCTGAGCTTGATGTCCCGGCAGTCCCAGAAAGTTTCCTGCGCCATTGGCATGCGGACATTTTCAAGATACACGTCACTTATGCGACGGAACATCTTGGGAGCCTCCACAAGGGTGTCAAACATCTTGCAGCCGCGGGTGTACCACAGCGCCGCGCGTGCTCCCTCCCGGAAAACGCAGTTTTTGATTGTGAAACCGTCACATTCCCAGAACGGGTACTTGCCTGCAAATTCGCAGTTAACGGCTTCAATGTCTGCACATTCCTTAAGAGAAGATTCTCCGGGGCCGATTTTCACCCCTTCCAGCCTGAGCCCGTCACGCCTGCAGTACAGCGGACGCTCGCCTTCAAAGTATTGGTTTTTGATTGTTTCCATAATGGCACAAAGATACTAAAAAAAGATCACATACCCGCATACGCCCCGGCCTGTTCGGCCGTGGAGACAACGCGCTTGTGATCAAGCGTTTACACAAAAACGTCTACCTTTAATAAGGCAGACGTTTTTGCATAAACTTTTGTGTGTCAATTTTTTATCTCCACGCCTTGAGATCCCTCGGCTTCGCTCGGGATGACAGCGGATGGCTACATCATTCCGCCGGCGGGCATTGCGGGAGCTGCGGGAGCGGGCTCCGGGATGTCTACAATTCCGCATTCTGTGGTGAGGAACATGCCGGCTACGGAAGCGGCGTTCTCCAGGGCCACGCGGGCAACCTTTGTGGGATCGATAACACCGGCCTCGTACATGTTCACATATTCGTCCGTGCGGGCGTTGTAGCCGAAGTCGCCTTTGCCTTCGCGGATCTTGTTGATGATTACGGATGCCTCCACGCCTGCATTGGCGGCAATCTGACGGAGAGGTTCCTCAATTGCGCGCTCGATGATGTGGATACCGGTTGTCTGGTCTTCGTTCTCGCCTTTAAGGCCCTTCAGGGCTTCGGCTGCACGGATGTATGCTACACCGCCGCCGGGGAGGTAACCTTCCTCAACTGCTGCGCGGGTGGCGTTGAGAGCGTCGTCCACGCGGTCTTTCTTTTCCTTCATTTCAACCTCTGTGGTGGCACCAACGTATATCACTGCTACGCCGCCTGCGAGCTTGCCAAGACGCTCCTGGAGTTTCTCGCGGTCGTAGTCGGACTTGGTGGTCTCAATCTGGGCGCGGATTTGGTCGGCCCTGTCCTTGATGGCAGCCTGGTCTCCGGCGCCGCCCACGATTGTGGTGTTCTCCTTGGTAATTGTAACTTTTTCGGCCTTGCCAAGCATCTGGATGTTGGCGTTCTGGAGGGTGAAGCCGCGTTCTTCGGAGATTACAACTGCACCGGTGAGGATTGCAATGTCCTGGAGCATTTCCTTGCGGCGGTCTCCAAAGCCGGGGGCCTTCACGGCGGCTACCTTGAGGGTGCCGCGCAGACGGTTCACGACAAGCGTTGTAAGGGCCTGACCTTCAACGTCTTCGGCAATGATAAGGAGGCTGCGGCCTTCACGTGCAACGGGCTCCAGAACGGGCATGAGGTCTTCCATGTTGGAGATCTTCTTGTCTGTGAGGAGGATGTAGGCGTCGTCAAGGACTGCTTCCATCTTGTCTCCGTTTGTCATAAAGTAAGGGCTTATATAACCGCGGTCAAACTGCATTCCCTCAACTACTTTAACCTCGGTCTCGGTGCCTTTGGCTTCCTCTACGGTGATAACTCCGTCCTTGCCAACCTTTGCCATTGCGTCTGCAATGAGTTTGCCAATGTGGGCGTCGTTGTTGGCCGAAACCGTACCAACCTGCTCAACCTTGGAGTAGTCCTGCCCAACCGGCTGGCTCTGGGCCTTGAGTTCCTTCACAACGGTGTCCACGGCCTTGTCAATGCCCTTCTTGAGGTCCATTGGATTGGCGCCTGCAGCCACGTTCTTGAGGCCTACATTGATGATGGCCTGTGCAAGGACAGTGGCGGTGGTGGTGCCGTCACCTGCCTGGTCGTTGGTCTTGGAGGCAACCTCCTTCACCATCTGGGCGCCCATGTTCTGGAACTGGTCTTCAAGTTCCACTTCCTTTGCTACGGTTACGCCGTCCTTGGTAATCTGGGGAGCACCGAACTTCTTTGCAATGACAACGTTACGGCCTTTAGGTCCAAGCGTTACTTTAACTGCATTTGCAAGTGCATCTGCACCGTCCTTCATGGCGGAGCGGACGTCTGTATTGAATTTGATTTCCTTTGCCATAATAATGATGATTTGAGATTTCTCGACTTCGCTCGAAATGACAGCACTTCGCTTGAAATGATGGCACTTCGTTCGAAATGACAGTGTTTAGAGGATTGCGAGAATATCGGACTGCTTAACAATGAGGTACTTCTTGCCATCTACGGTGACCTCCGTGCCGGCGTACTTTCCGTAAAGGACGGTTTCACCAACCTTTACTTCCATGGGCTCGTCCTTAGAGCCGGGACCCACGGCCACAATTACTCCCTGCTGGGGTTTTTCCTTGGCATTGTCCGGGATATACAGGCCCCCGGCGGTCATGGTTTCGGCCTCTTTGGGCTCAATCACCACTCTTGTTCCTAATGGTCTAAGCATAGTTTATTGTGTTTTTAGTTTGTTCGTTTCGGCCGATATATAATCAACGGCCGTGCCAATGACGGGTTCACTGACAAAATGTCAGAGTGGCTGCTAAAGGGAATTGACGGCCGAAGCCTTTACGCTGAAAAAGCAGTTTGAGCCATCCGAGAGGATGCGGTACTCCTTATGGTTGCCCCATGACGCGGGACGGTCCTCTATTTTCATGTCCTCTCCGGTGTCGTTGGAAACATACGGGCTTATTGCCTTGTGCCATTCCTTGATACGCGAAATGGCTGTTTCGGCCTTCATTTCTCCGCTGCAAATCTCTTTCAAATATGAAACATAGAGGGCTTTCCACTCCGGTTTCCCAAGAAGCTTTGAAATGAGCGGATTGTCGGAACTTCCCCATTTCAGGGGGTTCTGGCGCCCGGCATCGCTCTGAACTCCACAGTTCATGCTGGTCCCCAGAGTGTTGTCGTAGTCGTAGGGAATGAAGAAGAATATTCCCTCTGGATTGAAGTAGAAATAGTAGTTGTTGGTGTTGTTCCAGTAGTCGTCCCACATGCCCACGGCAACGTTCACGGCGTAGGTTTTTAGAAGGAGTTCCACATCCATGGCCTGCTGCGCCCAGGCGTAGAAGGCTTCTCCTGACTTTCCGTTTAGGTTTTTTATAAACTCCTGAAGCTGGGCCTTTGCAGCGGTGAAGTCAGTTTCATCCGACTTCAGTTCATAGGTGTAGTCGTTCTTGTTGTCATCGGCCCCCATCCAGGCGTTGGGGTCACGGAGATTTGCTCCCCATCTGGCCTTCCAAAGATGACCGTCCCGGCCCCCGAAGGCACTCTGGCGCCGTTTCAGGTAATCTCCCTTCACGTGCTCCATGAGCTCGTACACGCCCATGTAGGTCTCCTTGCCGCCCACCGTTATCCAAAGACGGGTGTACCCTGAACTTATGGCAGTCCACACACCGGCCCTGTGGAAAAGGTCATAAGAGAAAACTTCACGGCAATACGAAGGGTCGTCCTTGAACCACTTGAGGTCCAGACGGGAAGTCCCAAGCAGTTTCTGGCCCTCTGTGTATTCGCTGAAATGCAGGCCGAAGTGCACGTGGTTGAGGTTTCCGGCTTCTCCGGGGTAGCGCCTTGAGGTGTTTCCCTTTAACCGCAGTCCGGCTCCCGTCACCTTTTGCACCTGCGTGCCGTCCTTGTACTCTATATCGGCCGGAATGTACTCCTGGGTGTTGTTGTTCTTGTTGAAAGCGTCCAGAAGCGTTTTCCAGTTTTTGTCCGTTACGGTAATGCGCACCTCCGGTACATTTCCGCTCTCCGGAAGCACCGGAATAAGCCTTGGGATGTCTGTGCCGTCTTGTGAACCGCTGCCTTGCGAGCTGCCCCCTTGCGAACTACTGCCTTGCGAGCTGCTGCTGCCGGAATTCGGCTCGGCCCCCGCCGCCGGTATGATCTCCTGCTTTGTGCAAGCCGCCGCTACCGCCGCCGCAAGGCAAAATATGTACGCTAACCGTTTCATCCTAACAAATATACACACTTTTTTCCAATCTTTTGCCTTCACAGCTCCAATCCCGATGGTCTCCTTTTCGGCTCCGGTGCAAAACCACCCCGTTTTTGCACCTGGCGCCGTGTTTTTCCCGTCCTCCGGTGCAAAACCACCCCGTTTTTGCACCTGGCGCCGTGTTCCCACCGCCCTCCGGTGCAAAACCGCCCCCTTTCCGCACCTGGCACCGCGTTTTCCCCGTCCTCCGGTGCAAAACCACCCCGTTTTTGCACCCGGCACCGCGTTTTTCCCGCCCTCCGGTGCAAAACTACCCCGTTTTTGCACCTGGCGCCGTGTTCCCACCGCCTTCCACAGATACAGGGCCGTGGAGGTAAAGTGATGATTCATAGGATGTTACGCAAAAGAGGGTGCCCGGAAAACAACACCCTCTTTTGAGTAAACTGGTGTGAGTCAAATACTTAGCTCCACGGCACAAGCAGAGCCAGCGGGTGTAGAAGACGCATTGCTATTAACCAAAAAACCATTATATTTGAAAACTAATTCTATAACCAATGAGAAAAGCACTAATCATTGCCGTAATGGCCATAGCAGCAGTGTCCTGCGGCAACAACGCTTCCAAGACAACGCGTTTACCGGAAGACCCCCGCGTAGAAGAACTCCTTAAAAAGATGACCCTTGAGGAAAAGGTGGGCCAGACCGTCCTTTTCACAAGTGACTGGACCGTAACCGGCCCCAGCATGCGAAGCGGATACCTTGAAGATATAAAGGCCGGAAGGTGCGGCAGCCTCCTGAATGCCTACACCGCGGATTTCACAAAGGAGGTCCAGCGTATTGCCGTAGAGGAAACCAGGCTTGGAATTCCCATTCTCTTTGGTTATGACGTAATCCACGGATTCCGAACCATTTTCCCCATAAACCTTGGCATGTCCTGCTCATGGGACATAGACGCCATTGAGGAAAGCGCCCGCATTGCCGCCGAAGAAGCCGCAGCGGCCGGCCTCCAGTGGACCTACAGCCCCATGTGCGACATTTCTGTGGAACCCCGCTGGGGCCGAATCTCCGAAGGCTCCGGTGAAGACCCCTACCTTGGCAGCCTCATAGCCGCCGCCATGACAAGAGGTTATCAGGGCGACGACCTCTCCAAGGACAACACCATCCTTGCCTGCGTGAAGCACTTTGCCGCTTACGGCGCCCCCCAGGCCGGCAGGGACTACAACACCGTAGACATGTCCGAGCGCTGGTTAAGGGAATTCTACCTCCCTCCCTACAAGGCCGCAATAGATGCCGGCGCCTTAAGCGTAATGGCATCCTTCAATGAACTGGACGGCGTCCCCGCCCATGCCTCAAAGCATCTCATGACAGACATCCTCAAAGGCGAATGGGGCTTTGAAGGCTTTGTGGTCAGCGACTACACCGGCATCAACGAGATGATAATGCATGGCTATGCCGAAAACGAGGAGCATGCCGCAGAGCTCTCCATGAACGCCGGCCTTGACATGGACATGATGAGCGCCGCCTACATGAACCACATGACCGGTCTTGTAAAAAGCGGAAAGGTGAGCGAAAAAACCCTTGACGAAGCCGTCAGGCGCATCCTTAACATAAAGGCCGCCCTGGGTCTCTTTGACGACCCCTACAAATACTGTGACCCGGAACGCGAAAAGGCTCGCACCCTCACTGCCGAAAACAAGGCCTTCGCCCGTAAGCTTGCGGCCGAAAGCATGGTTCTCCTCAAGAACAACGGCATCCTTCCCCTCAAAAAAGGTGAAAAGGTAGCTGTCCTCGGCCCCATGGCAAATACCCGCGACGACCTTCTTGGTTCTTGGCGCGCCGCCGGTGAAGTTGAAGCCGTTCCCGCCGGAATAGAAGATGCCATAAAGGAAGTTACACCAGTCACAAGCGCTTCAAACAAGGTGGTCCTTGTGCTTGGAGAGCCCTGGAGCTGGACCGGAGAGGCCGCTTCCCGCACATCCATCAATCTCCCCAAGGAGCAGACGGAACTCTTGAAGGCCCTCAAGAAGCAGGGCAAGCAGGTGGCGGTAGTGCTCCTTAACGGCCGTCCGCTGGATCTCAGCGCAGAATCCGAACTCGCAGACGCCATCCTGGAAGCCTGGTATCCCGGCACCATGGGCGCCTATGCCGTGGCCGATGTCCTCTTCGGGGACTACAACCCCTCCGGAAAACTCTCCGTCACCTTCCCCCGCAGCCTTGGCCAGGTGCCCATCTACCACTACGCCAAGAACACCGGCCGCCCGTACATCCACCCGGAAGCCAAGTACGAGTCCCGTTACCTCGATAGCCCCAACGAGCCCCTCTACGCCTTCGGCCACGGTCTCAGTTACACCACTTTTGAGTATTCGGACATTGTCATTGGAGATGCCCGATCAGAGTCGGGCATGACGATAAAGGCCGACGGCACCCTGACAGTGAGAACCACCGTCACCAACACCGGCTCCGTGGAAGGCACGGAAACCGTCCAGCTCTATATCCGTGACCTTGTGGGCAGCGTAACCCGCCCCGTGAGGCAGCTCAAAGGCTTTGAAAGGGTAACCCTGAAGCCCGGCGAATCCAAAGAGGTCACCTTCACCATTGACAAGGAAATGCTCTCCTTCTACCGCCAGGACATGACCTGGGGACCGGAGCCCGGAGATTTCAAGGTGTTCATAGGCGGAGCGTCGGACAACACAAAAGAAGCATCTTTCAGGTATGAGATTTAGGCACATTGCAGCCGCGGCGCTCATTTGTGCCGCCGCCTGCACCCAGCAGAGGCAACTCCCTGACGACGCCCTTCTGGACGTAGTTGAAAAGGCCACCATAGGCTATTTCACAGATTTCGCGGATCCCGCAACCGGCCTTGCCAGGGAGCGTAACAACGACGCCAACGGCAACATAGTGACCATCGGCGGTTCCGGTTTCGGCCTAATGGCCATAATTGCCGGTGCCGAAAGAGGGTATTACTCCCGCGAGGAAGGCGTGGAGCGCATAGAGAAGATTGTCTCCTCCCTTGAAAAGCTGGAGCGCTTCCACGGTGCCTGGGCCCACTGGTACAACGCAGATACCATGGAACCCTTCTCCTTCAGCAAATACGACGACGGCGGAGACCTTGTGGAAACAGCCTTCATGGTGCAGGGCCTCGTTGCCGCCCGCCACTGGCTGGAAAAAGACAATTTCCCCCTTGCCGAACGCTGCCACGAGCTTTGGCTTGGCGTAGAGTGGAACTGGTACACGAAAGGGGGGACCGACACCCTCTACTGGCACTGGTCCAAGAACTTCGGCTTCAAGATGAACCACCCCATAAGAGGCTACGACGAAACCCTGATCACCTACATCCTGGCAGCTTCTTCCCCTTCTTTCCCCATCAGTGCCGAAGTCTACGAGAACACCTACAAGAATTCCACCTATTATTATAATGGCAAGGAGTACTACGGGATTACCCTTCCCCTTGGGATGGAACTTGGCGGGCCGCTGTTCTTCAGCCATTACTCCTATCTTGGCCTGGATCCCCGCGGCCTCACGGACGGCAAAACCAATTACTTTGAAAGGAACAAGGCCCACACCCTCATCCACAGGGCATACGCAATGGACAATCCCAAAGGCCACAAAGGCTACGGAGAGGATTTCTGGGGCTTCACTTCCTCCGACGACCCTTATGTGGGCTACTGCTCCCATCATCCCGGCACCCCCGATGAAAACGGCACCGTGAGCCCCACTGCGGCCATTTCCTCCATAGTCTACACCCCGGAGGAATCCATGAAGGTAATCCGGCACCTCTATTATGACATCCCGGAATCCTTCGGCCAGTACGGCTTCTACGACGCCATAAACCTTGGGGCCGAACCCAATGTCCTGGAGCATTACCTTGCCATAGACCAGGGCCCGGAGGCCGTGATGATAGAAAACTACCGCAGCGGCCTTCTCTGGAACCTGTTCATGCAGGCCCCGGAAATCCGCAAGGGCCTCGAAAAACTTGGATTTTACTACGAATGACGCTGTCATTCTGGGCAGCGCTGTCATTCTGAACAAAACTGTCATTCTGAACGAAGTGAAGAATCTAAAACATTTTATAATGAAACGCATATTGCTATCACTGACTCTTGTCCTCCTGAGCCTTTCGGCCTGGGCGCAGTACCAGGTGAAGGGCGTGGTGGAGGATGCCATGGGGCCGGTTATCGGTGCCACCGTAATGGAGGCGGGCACCCAAAACGGAGTCTCCACGGGCATTGACGGAGACTTTGTCCTCACCGTCTCCGGGCCGGATTCAAAGGTTGAGGTAAGCTGCATCGGCTACGCCACGCAGGTTTTCCCGGCATCGGCCGTTCCCGCAAAAGTTTTCCTTGGGGAAGACACCACCTTCCTGGATGAAGTGGTGGTGGTTGGTTACGGCACCCAGAAGTCAAAGGACCTTACCGCCCCCATCACCAACGTCAAGGGCGAAGACCTTGCAAAACAGGTGGCAGCCAACCCCATGAGCGCCCTCCAGGGCATGGTGAGCGGCGTCCAGATTACCCAGAGCGGCGCCCCCGGTGCTGGCCCTTCCGTTAAAATCCGCGGCGTGGGATCCATCGGCGACTATGCCAGCCCCCTGTACGTTGTGGACGGCGCCTTCATGGACAACATAGATTTCCTGAGCTCCAGTGACATCGAGTCCCTTACCGTCCTCAAGGATGCATCGGCCGCCGCCATCTACGGTGTGCGCGCAGCAAACGGCGTTATCCTTGTCACCACCAAAAAGGGTGCAAGCGGCAAGGTGAGGGTTGCCTACGACGGCTATGCCGGCGTTCAGGTTCCCACCAACATCCTGCCCATGGCAAACGCCCAGCAGTATATCCAGATGTACAACCTGGCATATCCCGACACCCCCTTCAACACTGTTTACTCCACAAACGGGGAAAGCACGGACTGGTACCAGACCCTTGTGAAGCCCGCCTTTACGCACAGCCATTCGCTGGACCTGAGCGGCGGCACTGAGAAAACCAACTATTCCGTGGGCCTCAGTTACTTCTACCAGGACGGTATCATGAACTTCTGCAAGAACGACTACAACCGTCTTAACTTCCGCGCCCGCCTGGACCAGACACTTACCAGTTGGCTCAAAGTCGGCTTCAATACGGTTGTGTCGCGCTACGGGAAGAACAATCCAAATTCTTCCGTATACTACCAGGCCTTTGTGAACCCTCCCGTTTACGGCGTTTACAACGATTCCAACGAAGCCGCCTATCCGGTGAAGTTTGACTCTCCCCAGAACTACGGTTTTGCCTCAGCCTTCGGAAACCCCGCCGCCAGCGCCTACTACCACAATAACTCCGACACCGGCCTGAAGACTGTTTTCAGCGCCTATGCCGAAGCCACCTTCATCCCGGAAAAACTGAAGTTCAAGACCTCATACAACCTTGATTTCAGCTTCGCAGACCAGCAGGCCTACACCCCGGAACACTTTGTGGGCGGCTCTCAGAGCACATCCGTTTCTTCCATGAGCAAGACATACGCATACGGCCTGTACCATATCCTGGACAACACTCTCACATATTCAGACCACGTGGGAGCGCACAACTTCACCGCCATGCTGGGCCAGAGCACCCGCATGCAGTACAACGCCTGGCTTACCGGCCGCAGGAGCAGCGTCCCGGATTTCGACGCCGCATCCCGTTACCTCGTGAACGGCTCCTACAAGAACCAGGAGTCCGGTGACGGCGCCAGCCGCTACAACGGCCTCTCCTTCTTTGCCAGGGGTACATATAATTATAAGGAGAAGTATCTAGCCACCGTCACCGTCAGGGCCGATGGCTCTTCCAAGTACCAGGACAAGTGGGGCGTCTTCCCTTCAATCGGCCTTGGATGGAACATCTCCGACGAACCCTTCATGAAAGGAACAAAGAGCGTCCTTGACTTCCTGAAACTTCGCGCCAGCTGGGGTATGCTTGGTAACGACAACGTCCCTGCCAACGACATCAGCATCGCAGGCCGCACCGGCGTGGATTCTTCGGCCCTCTTCGGCGAAACCCTGGTAGATGGCATCGGAGCCCAGACCGTATACCAGAACTACCTCAAGTGGGAAGTGGTAACCGAAACCAACATCGGTGCCGATTTCTCCATGCTCGGCAGCCGCCTCAGCGGTGAGATCGACTGGTACCACAGGCTCACGGACCGCGTTGTCTTCCACGCGCCCATCGCCACCGGCGGCGGCGTCGCCACCCTCCTCGCCAACAACGGAAAGGTGCTTAACACCGGCGTGGAGCTCTCCCTCAAGTGGGCCGATACCATAGGGCAGGATTTCAACTACAACGTAGGCATGAACGCCACCTTCAACCACAACGAGGTCCGCGCCCTGGAAGGCCGTGACAACATCCCCGGCGCAGCGGTGAACGGAGCCTATGCCACCCTCACCCAGGTGGGCTACCCCATCGGCGCATTCTGGGGATACCAGGTAGACGGCATTTTCCAGAGCCGCAAGGAGGCCCTTGCCGAAGGAGTACCCGCCCAGAAGGATACCGGCGCCGGCTACTTTGCCTATCATGACTTCGCAGGTGCCGAAGACGGCGGCCCGGACGGAAAAATCACGGATGCCGACCGCATTTACCTTGGTTCTCCTCTTCCCTGGCTCATGCTTGGATTCAACCTTGGATTCGAGTGGAAGGGGATAGACTTCTCCATGGTCATGAACGCAAACATCGGCAACAAGATTTTCAACGCAAAGCGTCTTAACAAGCAGGTTTTCCCCGCCGCCAACTACGACTACGACTTCTACCTTAACGCCTGGAGCAAGGAGCAGCCTTCCTACACCTATCCTTCTCCGGCGGCCCTCACTTCCGGCCTCATGGCCCAGTCCAACAGCTTCTGGATTGAGGACGGCTCCATGTTCCGCATCCAGAACGTTCAGGTTGGGTACACTTTCCGCAACGTTTTCGGCAACGGACGCATCAGAGTATATGTGAGCGCCCAGCGTCCGCTAACCCTGTTTGGTTACAACGGCTTCACCACGGAAATAGGCGGCTCTCCCATCGAGACAGGCATAGACCGTTCGTCGGTTTATCCCATGCAGGCCATCTATACCATTGGCGCAAACCTGAATTTCTAAGGAGGAACAATCATGAAAGCTATCAAATATATAATAGTACTGCTTGCCGCAATTCTTACGGTGTCCTGCCAGGATTTCCTGAATATTCGCACGGAGGCCACCATGCCTTCCTCCGGGCTTGACTACACCAAAACAGAGAACATCTTCATGCCCGTAAGCGCCGCTTACGCCAGCATGCGCCTTGGTGAAGGCGAGGCCCAGAACTACATCGCCGTCCTGGAGGTTGCCTCCGACGACGCCGACAAAGGAAGTTCGGCCGACGACGGCCCTTCCGTGAAGGAGTTCGATGAGTTTACCTACGGCCCTGAGAATGAGCATATCGGCCATGTCTGGAGCATTTTCTACAATGTTGTTTCGGCCGCAAACTATGCTGTTGAGTCAATGGACGAGTTTGACAAGGCCGTCTCCTCCGACGACGCCAAGCGCCAGGTGGTGGAGTGCCGCGCGGAGGCCCGCCTCATACGCGCCTGGGCCTATTTCAACCTTGTAAGGCTGTTTGGAGAGGTTCCCCTCATAGAACGCACCATGGACTCCGAAGCCCTTGCCTCCATGAAGGTAAGTTCCGTCCCGGATCTGTACAAGTTCATCTACTCGGACCTCGATTCAGGCATAGAGAATCTTCCGGAATCCTACGTGGACATGCCCGGAAGGTACACAAAGTACACCGCAATGGCCCTCAAGGCAAAGGTGGCCCTCTATAACAAGGACTGGACGGAGGCCGCAAAGGAGGCCGATGCCATCATGGCAAGCGGCAAGTTCTCCCTTATGCCCAAGTTCCGTGATGCCTTCAGCGTTGAGCACGAGAACGGCCCCGAATCCCTCATGGAAATCCAGAGCTCCGACATGGGACAGGTGTCCGGCGCCATGCCCATCTGCTACTACGGCTTTATCCAGGGCCCCCGTAATGGCATAGAGCCCATGCAGGGATGGGGATACAAGGTGCCCAGCCAGGCTCTCATTGACTTTTTCAACTCCAGGGGAGACAATATCCGCAAGGCTACCACGCTGCTTGAGCGCGGATCAACCACCCCGGAGGGAGATACCGTGGCCGAAAACTGCGCCAACCCCTACTACAACGGCAAGGTCTACGTTCCCAGCCGCTATAACACGCGCTCATTCAACGCCTACGCGCTTGACCATAACATGAGGCTCATCCGTTACGCGGACATTCTCCTCATCTATGCCGAAGCAATGGCAAACGGCGCTTCCATAGCATCCAAATCCGGATATACGGCCGATTCCGCCCTTAACGAGGTTCGCTCCCGCGCCGGGCTCCCGGCAGTTTCGGCCACGCTCCAGAACATCTACGACGAACGCCGCGCAGAGCTTGCCCTGGAGGAAAACCGTTTCTTCGACCTTGTGCGCTGGGGTAAGGCCGCGGAGGTCCTTGGCCCCCTTGGCTTCACTGCCGGAAAGAACGAGGTTTTCCCCATTCCCGCCACTCAGCGCCAGCTTAATCCCAATCTGCCCCAGACCCCGGGATATACTTATTAGAAACCATTAACCATTAATCAATATTAAATCATGAAAAAAATCTTTTATTCACTTGCAGTTCTTTCGCTGGTTGTTTTTGGCTTCAGCTGCCAAAAGCCCAATAACGGAAACAGGACCGACACCACCATTGACGACAAAGACGGTGACGGCGTTCCGGACGACAAAACTCCTGAAGACCAGACTCCTGAAGAGCCCAAGAGGGCCGAAGTCAAGACCGCAGCCGAGAACCTTGTCCTGTGGCTGTCTTTCAACGATGAGAAAATCGTGGACAAAGGCGAGGGCGTTACCCTTGGCGAAAACAAGGGCCAGGTAGGCCTTGAGAAGGGTTTCATCGGCACGGCATGGACCAATAAGGGCGGTGACAACACTGTTGAGGCTTATACCAAGCTCAACCTTGCCGCAGGAAATGCCCTTACCAAAATGGAAAGCTTCACTTTCACCGTATGGGCAAAGCTTCCCAAGGACAAGGAAGCCAAGTGCGGTCTCATTTCCTTCAACGGCACCGGTGTTGAGGCTACATGGCCTTCATTCGTGTTCCTGTTTGACAATATTTCAGACGTCACCCCCGAGGAAGGCGAGCCTTTCCAGGCTCTGCAGTTCAACGGCCGTATAGACTTCCTTTCCCTTGAAGGCAAGCCTGCAATGTGGCCTAACTGCGCATCTGACGTTTACCTTAAGAAAAACGAGTGGTTCCAGCTGGCACGCACCTATGATGCCGCTACAGGTCACTGGGCAAACTATGCCAACGGTCAGCTTGTAAACGGTGGTGATTTCATCATCAACGACGTTCCCGGCGGCCCTGTCAAGGCAGCTTTTGCCGATGACTGCAACGCTCTGTATGTGGGTGGCTGGGCTTCCAGGATTGAAGGCAAGGCCAATGAAGTCTGGCAGACATATTGCCCCGGTTCACTGGATGAACTCCGTTTCTACAACAAGGCTCTCTCCGAGGACGAAATCCTTGCCCTTTACGGTGAAGAGATTGCCATCAACCTTGACGAGGAATAATTGAAAAAGTTTTTGCTTCTTGCCGCCATATTGATGACGGCATTTGCCTGCACCCCTGTGCAGCAGGATGTCCCGGGAGGGGAGCAGCCAGAGGATGAGACTCCGGCTGCTCCGGCTCCCAAAGCCCTAGTAATTTCGGCCTCAGTAGACGGCAAGAAGATTCCTTCAGGCGGAAATCTTGGAGGAGTGTCCCTTTCTCCTGTAATCTCCCTGACATTTTCAAGGGAGATTACGGAGGATGAGACATCGCTTGATGCAGTGACGTTTTCTGGAGGTGCCCTTTCTGTAAGCCGTGACCCTTCAAATACTTCAGTCCTGCTTCTGGCTCCGGTACAGCAGCTTGAGCCGCTTAAAAAATACAGTTTGTCAATTGTGGCGGGGGAGTGCTTCGGCGTAAACCTCCAGAAGGAGTATTCCATAAGCTTTACAACTGCCCCCGACGACGCCACGGACAAATTCCCCCGCATCCCGGACGAAGACCTCCTGACGCTGGTCCAGGAGAAGACCTTCGGGTACTTCTGGGACTATGCGCATCCGGTTTCAGGGCTTGCAAGGGAGCGGCACGGCAGCGGGGATACCGTCACTTCCGGCGGCTCCGGATTCGGCATAATGACCATCCCCGTTGGCATTGAGAGGGGATTCATCACCCGCGAAGAAGGGGCTGAGCGCATGCGAAAGATCATCGGCTTCCTTGGAGAGAAGGCCCAGCGCTTCCACGGGGCGTACCCTCATTGGCTCAACGGCAGCACCGGCAAGGTGATTCCGTTCAGTTCCAACGACAACGGCGGAGACCTTGTGGAAACGGCGTTTCTCATTCAGGGGCTCCTGGCGGCTTCGGCCTATTTTGACGCAGAAGGGGAGGCCGATATCCGCTCCGGCATAGACGCCATCTGGCGCGGCGTGGAGTGGGACTGGTACACAAAAGGCGGCGAGAACCGTCTCTACTGGCACTGGTCTCCTTCGGCCGAATGGGCCATGAACATGCCCATCCGCGGCTGGAACGAGGGCCTCATAGTGTATGTGCTGGCGGCTTCTTCGCCAACTCACCCCGTTTCGGCCGAAGTTTTCCGCCAGGGCTGGGGAAGCTTCACTTTCCCTGTGGCGGTGAACCAGCCGCTGTTCTTTGCACATTATTCGTTCCTGGGCCTGGATCCCCGGAATTTGTCGGATTCCAACGGCTCCTACTGGGAGCAGAATGTGGCCCACGCGCGCTACAACTACGACTACTGCGTCAGGAATCCCCAGGGGCACGCGGGCTATTCGGCCTCTTGCTGGGGCCTTACGGCTTCGGATTTCCCCGGCGGTTACACGGCGTCTTCTCCCGCCAACGACCACGGAACAATTGCTCCTACCGCCGCCCTGGCCTCTTTCCCGTATACGCCCGAGGAAAGTCTTTCGGCCCTTCATTACTTCTATTATAAGGTAGGGGACCGGCTGTGGGGTACCTACGGGTTCAAGGATTCGTTCTCACTGGACCGCGCCTGGTTTGCATCTTCTTATCTTGCAATTGACCAGGGCCCGATTGTTGTAATGATAGAGAACTACCGCACGGCGCTTCTTTGGAATTTATTCATGAAGAATACCGATATCCGTGCGGGGCTTGATAAACTTGGATTTAAGTATGAATAAGGTTTTACTCTTTTTTGCAGCGCTTTTCACATGCGTAGGCGTATACGCGCACGATTATAAATTGGTGATCCCGGAGGAAATCCCCTCCGAAGCCCGCACCTTGCTTACTCAGCGCTTTACCCAGATGCTTCAGGCCGGCGGCCATTCCGTAGTTGAGGAAGGCACCCCGGTAAATGTCTCTTTTGAGATTTTGGACCGCATGGAAACCCCCGGTTCCATGAGCCAGGTTGCCCTTAATATAGTGGTAAAGGCTGTATGTGAGGGAGTTAAGGCCGAATTCCCCATAACCGGTGTTGGAGAGGATGAGGCCGATGCCTGGCTCAGGGCCGTAAAACGGCTCCTGCCGCGCTCAAAAGAGGCCCAAAAATTTGTTCAGGAGCTAAAGTAGTGACTTTGAGGGCTTTATAAAATTTTTTAAAAATTTCTTGAAAAATTTCCTCAAAAAAATTTGCCAGTTCAAAAAAAGGTTGTACCTTTGCAATCCCGTTCGGAACACGAGCGGGATTTTTAACCCCCGAAAGGGTGGTTAGAAATTAAAAGAGATCTTTGAAAAGACTGAAAGGAAAGTACAAGCAAGCAACTTTTAAACGAGCGTCAGTTTCTTTTAGGAAACAAAGCTGTCAGGAAACAAGCTAAGCATTATAAGTAATATACAATGAAGAGTTTGATCCTGGCTCAGGATGAACGCTAGCGGCAGGCTTAACACATGCAAGTCGAGGGGCAGCGTGGAGTAGCAATACTCTGACGGCGACCGGCGAAAGGGTGAGTAACGCGTGAGCAACATGCCCGTAGATGGGGGATAGTCGATGGAAACGTCGCGTAATACCCCGTAACAACGAGGATCGCATGGTCTACGTTTAATAGATTTATTGTCTACGGATTGGCTCGCGTACCATTAGCTAGTTGGCGGGGTAACGGCCCACCAAGGCTACGATGGTTAGGGGTTCTGAGAGGAAGGTCCCCCACATTGGAACTGAGACACGGTCCAGACTCCTACGGGAGGCAGCAGTGAGGAATATTGGTCAATGGCCGAGAGGCTGAACCAGCCATGCCGCGTGCGGGAGGACGGCCCTATGGGTTGTAAACCGCTTTTGTTGGGGAGCAATAAGGTCCACGTGTGGTCCGATGAGAGTACCCAGCGAATAAGCATCGGCTAACTCCGTGCCAGCAGCCGCGGTAATACGGAGGATGCAAGCGTTATCCGGATTTATTGGGTTTAAAGGGTGCGTAGGCGGGCTTTTAAGCGTGAGGTGAAATGCCCAGGCTCAACCTGGGGACTGCCTCGCGAACTGGAGGCCTTGAATGTCCGTGCCGTGGGAG
>Ga0310697_10000213_pt1 | contig 83155 bp, 127 predicted proteins | sample 172DNAGHGlowgp2_FD_203883 | JGI IMG/M metagenome (GOLD analysis project Ga0310697, IMG submission 203883) | Sheep rumen microbial communities from Palmerston North, Manawatu-Wanganui, New Zealand - 1728 DNA GHGlow gp2 (v2) (version 2) | ecosystem: Host-associated > Mammals > Digestive system >...
TTCCAAGTATAAGAAGAGCATTGCCAACATCATCTCCGCCAATATGTGTTATCAGACTTAGACCAGCGGCTATGATAGCCACAGCAGTTCCCATAGAAATCATGGCTGCGGACATGGCTAGCAATGTTATCGACACTTTTACGAAATCATCAACGCCATTTGCCATGTTAGCGAGAAACAGTGTAGCAAGGAACAATGAACCAATTCCGGACAGTACTAACAGGTACGTCTCTGGTTTCACTTTATTTGTTTCTAGCATTGATACCGCGGCGGATATGATAATGCTCGCACCAGCAATAGACATGATGATAGCTGACATTCCAGCACCAATCGCACTTATCGTCGCTGCGGCGGCAAGGGCTCTGCCTGCTTTTACGTCAGTAGCCAGATTTAGTATGACTGCCATGCCCCCGATCATCGCTGCAAAAAGCACTATCACCAAACCAAAAGCATCGGACGGAATGGTTGAAATGATACTAAGGGCTCCCGATATTGACAATATCGCTAAACCGAACGCCACAAACAATGCAGACATTGCAAACATGACTGCCGGGAGTTTCATAAGGGTCTTCTGGTCGATTTTCTGAAGTTCGCCTATTATGGCGTTCATCATTATTGTTAACACACCCATCATTCCGGCGAGCGCGAGAAATGCCTCACCGTTAGCTGCGTTACTTTTCTCAATTATGCCAAGTGCAATACTAAGCAACGCTATAGAACCCGAAAATGCAAGCAATGCTATGGCTACGGAATATATGGTTTTGGCTAATCCAAACGCGGAAGATAAGGCGCCCATAGCACCTTTTATCGTCTTCTCTGATTCGGAAATGGTTTTTGAAGTTTTGGCCATCGCTTTTATGACTATCGCAATGACAATCATTACACCGACGGCTTTATAAAGTTGGTCGTCTGGAATTTGTGAAAGGATTACAAGTGACAAAGCGACAATGGCTAATGAACCCGCAATAGATGTGATTTCCAAAACATTACCGGCGGATTCGACGGCATCACCCATGTTTTCAAAGAATTCGGATATGGATTTTGGGATCTTACCAATCGAAGCTATCACGCCAGACAATGATTTGATCGAGTCCATGAAGTCCGCAATGCCGATGACTGCTCCTGTGGCGATACCCATTTTGGCAACTTCACCCCATTTGATTCCCATTATACCATCAATAACGTTGTTAATGAAATCAGTAAATGTTCTAGGTGTTTCTTCGTTTCCATCAGTTATGCCACGCATACTATCGATAACTTCTTTTATACTAGAAAGAAGCGGGCTATCTTTAAGTGTTTTTGTATCTTCTCCAGTCAAGGCATCGTAAATGGTCGTAAATAGATTCTTAATAGTAGTGAAAAGCTTACTATCTTGAACCGAGGATATAAACGTCTTTATCTTCTCGATTCCAGCCGAAATGTACGGTGAAATAAAATTAAAGACACCTTTAATCTTATCAAATACATTTTTGACAATAGTGAATATTTTAGTAAAAACATTTTGAATTTTTGATGCAGTTTTATCACTGACGATCAGTTTGGAACTCGCATCGGCGATCAGTTTCGTTAGACTTTTTGTTTTCGAAGAAACCGACGATATATTTATGTTGAATACGGATGCAAAAGCGTTTATAATTGGTTTTGCGACTTTTGCTATCGCGCGTCCAATATTTTTGGCGGCTGTCCACAAATCAGAAAGTGCACCAGTTATATTGTCAAGAATCGCTTTGAATTTTGCTTTCCGGACATCTCTCGCCACTTTTCCCTGCGATTTTGCTGCGGATTTCGATGCTTTGTCTACTTTTATAGATGCTTTCTCGAAATCCCATCCAGCTGATATAACGGAGTCGATATATGCCTGAACATTTTTAGCATGCTTAGCACCTTTATCTCCTCCGCCGAACATCTCAGTAAGAACGTCGACACGTTTCTGACCGCTTCCATACATTCCTTTTAGAATGATGTCTTTTGCTGCCTGAGCTTCCTCAGCGCTAACTAGAAGCGTTTGCGTGGCATCGTTTATTGTGTCAGCCGCTTCTTCAGCAGACTCGCCATAGATTTCTTTAATAAGGTCAAAGAACTCTTTGATCTTGACTGTTACAGAATCTACCTTCTCGACGATCTTATCAAACCAGCCGATATCGACTGACTTAATCATTGCTGAGAAAGCATCGATTCCGGACTGCCACATTTCAGAAAAATGGTCTCCAAAAGTGACAGTACGACCTTCCATACCCTTGAGCATCTGGTCATAAGCCGTAGCACTCATGGTTATTCCGTCGTATTGCTTGCGTATTTCATCAAGAGTACGTGGAACTTTAATGGATTTCAGCTTATTTTTGAACTCATCAATGCGTTCTGTGAGCGAAATAAAAAGAGTATTTGTTTTGTTAATGATTGGAGATGCAAAGATCTCACCAACTCTGGAAAGAGCTGCTTTCATGTTTCCGAGAGCACCCGTAAAGGTCTTATTAGCCTCTTTTGCGTGTGCACCGAAAGCATCATCCATAGCAAAGGCAAAAGTCTGGAAATCGATCTTGCCTCTTGAGACCATGTCGCGAACTTCTTCTTCCGTGGTGTTAAGAACTTCAGCGAGTTTTGCCGCAGCATTCATGCCTCTGGAAGAAAGCTGAAGCAACTGATCGCCCATGAGACGACCATTACCGGCAACCGTAGTGAAGATTCGAGCAATATCCTCATATGAGGAGTTTGTCATCGCCGCGACACCAGAAATGGCTCGCAGTGATTTATGCATTGCCGTCAGATCTTGACCATTAACGGTATCAAGTGTCTTCTTGAAGTCGACTCCAGAAGCAGCCAGCTGAGAAGCCGCGGATGCCGCTGCGTCAAGACCATAAGCGGTGTCCTTAACACCGTAACTGACCGCCTTCTCGACTTCTTCCCACGCGAATCCGAGACCCTCAATCTGGAACTTGGCGTTCGCGATATTCATGGCTCTGGACCAACCACCAGACTTGATCTGACCGATGGTTGCTGCTTCGAGTTGCTTCACAGAACCGACGATGCCGTTTGTTATCTGTCCAATGACATTCATTCCGACAACGCCGAGAGTCGAGAATCGCCGTTCGATATTCACGATTGCTCGTTCCATAGCAGCGAAGTTGACGTTATCGATGGAGCGCTGGATGTTATTACCGCCTTCAGTCGCGCCCTTGAGCTTGAGCTTCTCGTTGAGCTTATCGAGCGTCGTCATCGTCTTTGCAGCATTTGACTCAAATTTGCTGTTGTCAAATCCCATTCTTACGATGCGATCGTCATAGCTTTTACTCATTACTTAGTCACTTCCTTCCAGATTGTATCTGCCATTTCTTTGAATATCTTCTCGGTTATCGGGGTTATGAAATCATTTGGGACAACATATCCACCGTTTCGAGTCGCATGTCCGTATCGTATTAACACGACAATCGGAGTAGCGCCAATCATCGAACTATTTCGCCAGTAGATTGAGATCGTCCCTTTTTCATCGACTATCTCGTAGCTCCACGAAGCAGCGGTAACACCTGTATCTTTCGGGGTAGCTGCGGCAAGAAGCTCGACACCTTTTTCTCCGAAATGCTCCAAATACTTAACGAGGTTTTTCTTCTTAGTTCGTTTGAAGAAACCCTCAATATTCTTGAAGCTTCCGGAATGCTGAACAGTAATCATGCTTCTTGCCATCAGGAACCTCCGTAATCAATGTCTGCGTTTAGCTCTTCTCGCCATATTTGTAGCGTGATGGCTTCTCGCAGATTCAGCTTTGGACATCTTGCGGTCTTTGCTCGGCTTGTTTTCAATATTTGCAATACGAATAAGCATCAGCAAGCGACTAAGATGCCATTTCTGACATGGATCAAAAGGAATTTGCAGGGCAGTCATCCAGTAATATATCAGATCTGATGTGACGAACTTTGTGCTTTTCGGTTGCATCTTGTTTTCGTGTATAACCGCAGCGGTCATCGAATCGTCAATGTAGTCACGAATCTCCTTACGAATTTCCGGAGTGATTGCGAGATATACTGACGGATCGACGTTCTGTGTGATTGTCATACATTTGATATAATCATCGAATTCTTGCTCTGTATGTTCCTTGTTCAGAAATGGGACTTTCCACTTGGATTCCCATTTTGAAAGTGAGACCAAAGAGTGCTCTAAAGTAAGAGTGGTCTCTTTTGTATAGGTGATAAGATTCGTCACCGGATCATGTAACATGACCGATGGAATCGTTATTTTCTTCATTCAACATCATCACGCTTTTGCGATAGCAGGCGGATATGCATGACCGGCATTTGCTGCTTCGGATGCAGCCGCTTCCTCACGAATTTTAGCCGGAATCACATTGTTGAAGAACTCCGCACCGACCTCAGGATTGTTGATAAACTCCATATAAAGCTCAGAATATGCCTGAGTCTGCTGGAACTCAAGAGCGAGCTTTCCGCGGACCGGATCCTCTTTGATGAATCGCTTACCGTCCGGAGATACCTCGCCGTACGTGATGAGAATGAGCTTCTGGAAGAGTGCCATAACTTCCGGAACATTCTTACTCTCGATGATGCGCTTACCGTATTCAGCGAGACCGCCGTCCATAGAAGTCTGCATCTCAACAAGCTCGGCTTCGGTGAGATTGAAATAGAATGTTTCTTCTCTCTCGTTACCGAGAAAATCTGTATATTTGATCTTTTTAGCGTACATTGTAAATCCTCCTTATGATTGACCTTTTCTCCTTGATAATTGATGACGGCGCGCGCCATGCCGTCGTTAGGGGTTGTATCATTGCATTTGAATAATAAACACTGCGGCGCGCATACAGTGTTTAAGCCGGATTAAGACTCGTCGCGCTTGTAGTACTGACCGGAAACAAACTCCGGAGTCTCATCCTGACGCGGAATGAGAGTGTACTTAGTTCCGTACTTGGTATAGTACTTCTCATAGTACTTGGTGTCCCAGTCAGACGGCTCAGAGGTGAGCGCAGTATAGGTGTAGTTACCGCCGAACATGGAGATAACCTGTGCCGGAGTCGGCAGAGTAGAATCGTTTGTTGCGCTGCCCCAAATAAGGTCAAGCAGGGATTCCCAATCCGCCGGATCCATGAGATGCTTATAGAACGTCAGGTGAGAAGACGGCTTGAATCCCGGAACATTGACAGATGTGGTGCTGCACTCCCAAGAAAGCGGAGAAACATCCGGAGACTCGTTAACGGTCTCGTTATTTTTATCACTCGGGGATGCTGTAGCATTGTAGACGAGATGGAGCTCCTCAGAGAAGTCCATGCCCATGGTATCATTACCGATTGTATTGCAGTATGCGATACCGAACGGCTTACGGTTCTGCTGATGGACCTTTACGCCCGGACCGATTGTCGCTGCACCGTCGCACTGATCGAACTGCTCCGGAGAAGTATAAGCCTCGATGGTAAAGCCGAACTGCTCTGCGGAACGGAACGTTGCATACTTTGCATCATTCGCATAGATATCGTTCGCCTCTGCGCCAGACGGAGATTCATTGACAGCAGAAACGCCATCCCATGCTACACCGGAAGCATAACCGGTTTCAGCAGCGGAATCAGCAACGAACAGGACGACATTATGGATACCAAGAGTATATTTCTTGTTACCGGTATCATCCCAAATAAGTCTCTGACTCATGTTGTATATCCTCCTTTAGTAAGTTATTGTGAAAACCCAGTGATTGAGATTATCTGCGACATACGGTCTTACGAAATTCGCAGTCGGAATCTGATTTACCTTATCCACAATGGGACTGTCAGGATCATAGTCAATCACTATGATTTCATATTGTTTTTGCGATGCGTAAACCCCGTCATCAGCATGTGTGTTATCGATATCAGATAACCGATAGCGGATGGCGGGGTACTGCATTTTAGCTGACGTCGGGGGCTGAAAATAAACGTTACCGCTCCCAAGAATATTCTCAAGAAGCGCTTGAAGCGTTAAGCGATTACGCATTATAAACGCCCCCAATCGACAGAATCAACCGAGGGTACGCAACATCAACTTTGGTGATGCGCCATTTAACCCCCATGTAGACTACATACTTCATGAACTGAAAATTCTCAAAGGCGTATTTGTTAGCCACAATGCTTATCTGATTACTCAAGGTAAGCTCGTCGTTGGTCGTTTCGGATGTATCACGAGAACTGAAATGGCTACTAGGAACATCTCCATAGTATTCTTTTTCGACAATCCGTTCAGACCAGACTCCCGGTTTCGAATTGTATTGCTCGGTAAATCCGATATTACCGTGAAACTTTGCCATTTTGAATTTTCACCTCACTTGTTTAGCCGCCGGGTGTATTATCGTTGTCGGCGGTTTCAACTGTCAGACCGCTAAGGCTATATGTCTTAGTGACGTCGTTATAACCTTCTTTGCTCGCCACGACGGTGATAGTCTGCGAGCTCTTGTCCGCTATACGACAAATGCAGATGCCGTCAGCATCCAGAACTCTCGGATTGGTGACGGTAACTGTGATCGTAACATCGTCAACATCAGGAACGCTCGCGTGGATAGCGAGATAGTTACCGGAATCTTCGCCCGGATTGAATGCTGTCGAGTAGTCATCGATATACTTCAACGTACCAGTGATGTCGTTTGTGCCGATCACGATATCGTCCTGAAGCTCATCGACTGTATACCCAAACAAATTCTCAGACGGATCGATGTCGACGTCGACGGTCAAGCCGCTCAAGGGTTTTCCGTCACGTCTTCTTCAAGTGCAATCGCAGACTTTGCCTTTGCGTTAGCGCCGGAGAGTCTGGTCTCGATGAGCTGCTGATACTTGTTGAAGTTGATGTCGAAGTCCTTGAAGCTGGTGATCTCGCCACCCTTGGTGGAGCCGACCTCATAGTCATCAAGGTCGATGAAGATGCCGAGGAGCTTCTTGGTCTTCTCGTCGTTGCCGACAGTGACAGTACGAGTCTTGTTCTCGAACTGCTCTGCGGTATAGATGTTACGGACATTCAGAGTACGAGCCAGATCGGAAACGCCATCATAGATGCGGCGACCATTGAGGTCACGAGCCAGCAGCATGACGTTGAGCAGGTGCGGAGTGCAGAAGAAGTCAACCTTACCAGAACCCTTATAGCCCTCACGAGCATACAGAGCCGCGGTAACGATTGCCTCTGCATAGATGTAGTTCTCGCCGAAGTTAGCCTCGGTGTTGGTGCCCTGAATCTCAGCACGAGCAGCCTCGATGTCGACATCAGCATGGATGGTGTAGATCTCGTCATCCAACCAGATCGGACGGATGTGATCATCGTGGATCTTGTGTGCATCATTGTCATCACGATCATCGCCGACCATGATTGCGCATGCGAGCTCTTCGTTCAGGAGGAGCTTCAGGATGTCATACTGATACTTGACGATATCGAAATCGGTGATGTCGATAACGCTGTCACGCGGGATCTCATCCAGCACGTAAACAGTCTGCGGATCGGTGGTTCTGTTCAGAAGCTTGAAGTTGCCGATGTTAGACTTCTTGCCGTTGTTCTTGGAGCGGTTGTAACCCTTACCTCTCAGATCTGCGGTGCCCTCGAGATCGCGGATATCAGTCTGACGGGTACGGATACGGCTGAACGGGCTCTTACGGACACCATTCAGAACTGCGGTAACCCAGCCCTGATCTCTGGTGATGACTTCCGGTGCACCCGGGCGAACATCCTTATAATCCGGGAACAGATAACCCATTGTCTCATCGTCCCAGCCATGAGCAAGAACGTCTTCGTTGTTCTGTGCAAAGATATCCATTGCGGTCTTCAGGGAGCCGACGGAGCTATTCTTTGCGAGCTTGATGATTTCGGCACCATCCTCGTGGGACAGGACGTCTGTGCGCTGAGTTGCAGCGTCTTCAAATGCGTTGTGCTTCACAGTATCTTCCTCCTCTTTCTTCTTGGAATTCTTTTCGCGCTCTTCCTCAAGAGCCTGCTCGACCGCGACGCCAACAATTGCAGCCATAACGGTCTGCTGTTTTTCGGTCATGCTGTCGACAACATCCTGAACGGTTTCATCGTCAAGATTCTTGTCATCTGTCTTCTTAGATTCGACCTCTTCGGTCTTCTTGTCTTCATGCTCGAGAATCACATTCTCCACTCCTTTCGGTGCGTCTTCAGTTTTCACTTCTGCATTATCTTCGACAACGTCTTCGTGTGCGAGTTCGAGGTATTCACCGGTTGTGATTACGCCACCGTCATCCTCATCATCTCCGTGAGCGAAGACATCTTCGATTTTGGCGCCAGGATTTGCACCAGCCAGAACGAGAGAAACCTCAACGATCTTACCATGCATGACATCGGCGCCATTGTGCTTCAAGTGACCGGCGTAGATGGACAGCGAATTAAGGTCTCGATTGCGGACTGCTTCTTTTGCCGCGAGACCCTGCTCACTGTTGTTGAACTTGCAATAAGCTCGTACACCTTCCGGCTCGTTCTTCAAAAGAGCGTGACCGAGAATGTGGAATACATCATCGTGATTGTGACCGTAACAGAGCGGAACGGTTGTGCCGTCCTGTGCAGCAAACGCATCACGACGAATGATTCGACCGTCGGAGCATCTGAGATCATTCTTAGTAGCCCAGCCGGCACAATCATATCTCACGCCGTTGACAACGAGATTTGCCATTTTGAATTTATTCCTCCTTTTGTTATTTCAGCTATCACGGACCAGAGGCTAAGCTCTCAAGAGCATTCGTCGCGGATCCAGAGTCAGCCGTGGACTCTTCTTTTGGAACTGCTTCATTCAGGTTCCGGTTACGGAGTTCATCCGATTTCGGATCCTTAGACGGTTTCATACCTGCCGCCTGACGCATCTCATTCGGAGTCGCAATTTCGCCGCGAATGAGCTTATCAGACAGATCGGCAAGCTGTTCAACCGTAATAAGCTTGAACGGATCGTGGAAGAACTTGATTGCGTGACCGCGAGTTCTAGCATTTTTGCTAAGGAATTTACGGGTCAGTTCCACAGTGATCGCAGAGAGGATCGGTTCGATCGTTCGGTTGTAGTAGTTAACCATCGCCTTCTCATCCGCAGAGCCGTCCAGAATTGCCTGAGTGAGACCTAGCTGGCTGTATAGCATGCTTGTTAGATACTCAATCTGACTCATAAGGTTGTTCTCTATCGGACGATTAAGCTGAATGATCTTCTCCGAAGCATCGGAGTAAGCAACGCCGTAAGGATTACTTACGAGTTGATCCTCAAGCTGTTTTCTTCGTTTTTCCGCTCGGTCTTTTGCCATATCGGAGCGGGTAGCATAGGGCAACTGGATGATGAGATCCAGCTTTCCAGATGCATTCCGATCGTCGATTGTATCGAGAAGCGCAAGTTTACGAACGAGTCGTTTGAGCGTTGAACTTGGCTCGTTCATTACGGCATACATTGGATTCTCGATAATCGCAACTGCTTTCTTCGGAAAGTCAAGCTGTTCGTAGATCGACTTGCGATCGTTATAAACCTCGACGCGAACGTAATCAGAAAACCACTCAATGATTTTTCCGGTACGCATCGACTCGATATCGATCGATAGGTCCGCATCTTTTGGCTCATCATCGGTATCAATCGGGACAATTGCGACATAGCCCTCATCGAACATCGAAAGGACTATGTCTTGAATGAACGCCCGAGCTGTCTGGTCTTTGTTTGCTTCCAACGTCAGACAGGTATTTAAGCAGCTGTTTTTCGTCTCGAGATATCGACCGTCAGCGTCTGTCAACACATGCTTAATATCGTTCTGGGCAACATCAAGAGCGATTCTGTTATAGATCGCTGTGATGATAGATCGGTCATTTCCGCGACTTAATCGGACGCGGTCAGGACGATACGCCCATCCTGTTCCGAGATCTACATATTTCTTTGTCGGACTTCGACTCGTGAACGCATTCCAGGCATGTTTCAGCCAGGAGCCGAGACTGAAATTAGATTCCATTTTGAATTCGTCACCTCTTTACAAGCCGAACTTCTTGAGAATCGCTTTTCCGGCTTCAACTGCTTTAATTTCGGCATCTCCGACTTTAGCCATTGCGTCCAGTGCTGCTTTTCCAGCTCCTTTACCGACGGTTCCAACTTTTTTACCAGCTTTCTCTGCGGCATCAATAGCGTCGGCTGCCGCTTTGATTGGTTTGGTTTTGGCTCCTGCGTCGATGAATTTATCAGCTGCCGCTTTCACTTTATTGACTGCTTTAATCTCAGCATCGCCAACTTTAGCGAGTGTATCAACAGCTGCTTTACCGACAGTTTTGGTGGCTTCTTTTGCTCCATCTTTCATCGTCGGAAGTGACTTTTTAACTGCTTCGGCTACAGCGGATGCGGTTTCTTTGGCGACTGCACCGGTAAACTTAGTAGCTCCAGATACGGCTTTCTCCGCCACTTTCTCAAGAGTGATATCATACTTCTTACGAAGATAATTCGCTCCGACAGCAGCAGCCGCGATAACAGCAGCAGAACCGATTGTCTTCACTGCAAATCGAGCCATCTCTGCTTCGGCTGCTTCTCTTGCAGGTGTTTTTCCGCGAGCTTTCTTCTCTAGATCCCGACGTTTAGTGACATATTCGAGTTCTTCATTGGTAAGACTTCTAGGATCCCGCTTCCTCAACTCTGCATATCTGCTGTAATCATCAGTTCGGATTTTATTTTGCTTATGACGCTCAATAGCGCGACCGAGACCCGATTTTGCAAATCTGCCGAGCTTATCATGATTCGGGTTGAAATGCGCAAGTTCTGTTTGGGATGCTATCAGCTCCTCGTATGTTCGCATTGGCATACTTTTCACCTCAATCAAACGCATCTCGATTGAGCTTATAGGCTACGAATGCGTCCATCATAGCAGCTACAGCATCAATCTTAGCGTCTCGTCTTTGCTTGTAAAGTTTTCGGTTTCCATTCGTATCCTCGAGAGTGATGCAGTTACCCATTGAGTATTTCATGAGTTGCTCATCAAACAAAAGCATCCGCTCCTCCGAAAGCTTCTTTAGCTCACCAAGAGGAACGGATTCTGTTCTCGCACCCTGTATTACTTTCTCGATTCCAAACGGACCGTTGTCGCGAGCCCATCTTTCGATAAACTCTTTCGCGTTGTAGGGGTCGTATCCGACACAACGAACATCGTAATTCATCTTCTCGATGTGATCTTCAAGATCCTCGTACACGTCATTCATGTCGAGGACTGTCCCGTCAAGCACGACCAGACTCCCCTCTTTCATAAACACCTCGTACTGTTGACGAGCCGAAGAGTGGAGTTTAGACATCGTAAGAGAACTGATGTAGTTTCGGGTCTTTATGCCAAATGCGCCTCTAGCAAGAGGGAACATGAATGTGAACGCGCAGAAGTCGTCTCCCTGCGACAAATCACATCCCATTGCACACGGCATCTCCCAATATTCACGCTTACGATGAGGGAGGGTTTCCTCGTAAGGAAAGTAGAAAGTATAACCTTCCATCGGAATTCCAAATCTCTTAGCGAGGATGTCATTTCTCGTGGATGGTGCCTTTTCAGCTCTTTCTACTTCTTTCTTATAATCGTCATATGTAACCGTCTGACCGATATTTGGCTGTGCCTTAACCCACATATCAGGGTTGCCAACCTCGTCGATGCTATCGAGTTTATACCACCAAATGGAAACATATGGATTCGGGTAATTACCTCTCAGGATATCCATTAACTCCATTTTGATTGTATCGCCGGGACCATTTCTAACTGTACCCTCAGACGACATCGCGATAATCCACCAGTCCGGATTCTTCTTCGCCGACTGCTCGATTGCCGCAATCGGGTCTTCTCGAATCGGACAAGAAAGCCACTCGTCAAATGTGGCATACTTGTCTCTGCGTCCCTGAAGCTTCGGAATGCTCATCGGACGAACTTCGAGAAGCGAATTCGTGACTGTTACCTCGATCCCCTTCTTTGTGGGAGCGAGCATAGGACGATTAGCTCTGTTTCCAGTCGTGTTCTGGATAGAGCCTCGCGTCATCATCTTAAACAAAGGTCCTCTGGATCGTGCAATCGCCGTTCGGAACGGAGAAAGCATCTCGTCAGCCTGATTCATAGTCGGGGCGACAGCAACCTGTTGTGTGGTGGTTGGATCACAGCATAACTCGTAAGCATGATTACACTCGCCGTATAGCGATTTCGCTCCGCCTCTTCCGAGGATGAGAAACTGCTTGTTAACGAGTCGTTTCTTGATTCGCTTCCATTTGAAATGACCGGCACGACCGTTTTTGGACGGTTCCCAGACCTGACGATCAACGAAGTAATACCAACCTCTGAGACATTCTCCCCAAAGCTTATAGGTATCAAGCATCGTGAGTTTGTCACCATTAGTCAGGGTTAACTCGTTCTCACAGAAACGAATCCATCGTTCAACAGGATCTGGATCATAGAAGAACGGCGGTCTTTTGTTCCGTTTCTTCCATTTCGGATTTAGATTACTGTTCTCGATAAGATAATCGAGACGGTTCATCTCGAGAGAGACTGTCTCACATACCGGTATTTCACCACATAATACCTTTTCTCGAAATGGACCGTAGTATTTCGGGTAAGATAAAGAGTTGGTGCTCACTTAAGCATCACTCTCCTTATTTCTGCTCACGATACTCTCGTCGCTTTTTGTTCTTGTATGCATCAACTATGGTCAGAGTACCATATGCCAGCAAGCTGTCTTTAATAACCTTTTTACCAATAGTCAATGCGCTTGGGCTCAATTTTATTGGGATTCCGGCTTCGTTCAATGCCGTGGTTCCCATTTTGGTTAATGCAGCAGACACAAGTAAAGTTCCGGCTCCAGAAACAGCTCCGAAAGTAAGTGCTTTCTTTAGTCTCTTGTTAGTCTTATTTCGATCAGTAGATACAGCCGCAATATCTTCCATAAAGCTTTTACGCGTATTACCGTTGGTTTTATCTTTAGCTTTGGTCGGCGGATTGGAAACGCTGGATGAGCCACCATGTCCTTTTGCAAACTGACCATTCTTTGGGTTGTGAAATGGATTAAAATGGGCGAGCTCAGTTTGGGTGGCGAGAAGTTCTTCGTAGGTTCTAGCCATTTTGATTTCACTCCTTCAATTTCTTAATCGATACAGCAATCGCTAATGCTGAAGATGTTAACGCCAAAGTGGGACCCGCATATTCGAGAATGTTCTGAACAGCTTTACGGCCTTTCGACACTTCCTCTGTTCGCTCACTCTTGAGTCTGGAATATGTGTCTTCCATCTGCCAACGATTGATCTGAGCACGAAGTTCAGCATCCGTCATGTTAGACAGATCAAACTTTTTCGCTTTTGGTCGAGTGAGTCTCTCGATATCAGAAGCGGAGCGGACAAGCTTTTCTCCAGTTTCTGATATCTTCTTCCACTCTTCCGTGTCTTCTCTTGCCCAGCGATTAGGATCTTTGAGTACTGTTTCAACGTCTTCATCTTTTACTCGCTGGTCTTTCTTCTTGAGTTTGTTCTTACGAATCTCAGCAGCATATCGCTTTTCACCTCGTTCGTTTAGAGAACCATCGGGATTGCGATATTTATTGGCTCCGATACGACCGCCTATCTTCTTCGCAAACTGTCCAGTCTTTGGATCGTGATTCGGATTGAAATGGATAAGAACAGCGCGAGGATCACCAGTGTAATCAACGATTCCCATTTTGATTTTTCACCGCCTTTTTAGATTTTACGTCACGGTATAATTGATCGCCAATTACAGCAAGAGCTGCTGCAACAGAGGCTCGACCAAACGAATATGCTACGGACTTTGTTAACGCTTTCACTCTCGCTTCAGGGTATTTGAGTTTGACTGTCGCTAGTCTTTCTGCTGCAAAACCAGCCCCGACAGCAGCGCCTATTGCAGTAGCACGAACAGCGGTCGAACCGATTTTACTCTTCGAAAACTTACCGGTCTTCGGATCATGATTCGGGTTGAAATGGATAAGATATTCATCATACATGTGGTCTACCTCACTCAGTTTCTCGATCAGTTTCGAAGCCAGCTTGTTCTCTGATTCTCCAACCGAGTTTATCGATTTGTTGTTCAAACGACTTAGCTGCCGTTCCGGAAGAAGGCGGGTCGAATAACATCCGTACGTTCAAGACAGTGTAAGTCTTAACCATATTAAGAAGCTTATCATCGCCAATAAAGTCCTGCCACATAGCGGTCTTATCATTGATCTCAAAACCCTCTTTGGGACCTACGCCGAGTTGAACCAGTTCTGCCAGAGTCGTATTGATATGAAGGATGATATCATCGTCGAATGACTCATCCATTTCGACGATTCCACCGACTCCCATTTTTACAGAGGTTAGAATACTTTCGTTCATGATATTACTCCTTTCGGGTAAAAAGAAAGAGTCCGTGTGCTGACACGAACCCTCGCTAGGTTTTTCAAAAGCGAAAAGAGCACGTTCTAACCTCTCTCCTCATAAAAGCGGATGTTTTTTTCGCGTGCCCTAGAAATTGGCAGACCTGCGCCGTCCTGCCTCGGATTTAACCGATACTGATGCGTGGCAAGGACGACGGGGTTTCTGCCGGAGTGGGCGCAGCCGGACTCGAACCGACAACCTACTGCTTATGAGGCAGCAGCTCTAACCATTGCGCTATACGCCCCGAATAGAAAAGAGGAAGTATCGATGTGATACTTCCTCGATTTAGTTCATTCTTCGTCTGTTTGCTTCTCTTCTCGTTCATTAGGTCTGGGAAGAAAATGTCTGTCATAATCAACGCCGTCTTCTTTTAGGCATACGCGATCATCGTCTGTGAAAATCAGAGGCTTCTTGTCATTACTCATAGTTTCACCTTCATTCCTTCCTTTGCTAATTCGTTCTTGACTGCCTCGTAATTGTCGAGGATGTCCTGAACTTTCAGAAAGCTCGAAGCTGGTTTGTCGCTTATCTTCTTTAGAGCCTCATTCGCTCTAAAGATGATGATTGGATCGTGAGCTTTGTTGTATGTGCCACGGTTGTTATCGTCAACCATACCGTCATACTTACTCTGCATGCGTTCACAATACTCTTTCGTACTCTTGTAATAATACGACGCTTCCATAGCGTGGGAGAAAATGGAATAGGCTACTCGCCAATCATTGTCTGTCTTTATGTTGTCGGGATCGAAGCCGCGAAACTCTTTTTGTTCTTGCTCGTTTCCAACGTTATAGTTCACGAGTTGCGTTTGAACAGACTTCAAATCCTTGATTAGATCTTTCTTGTTCAGATTCTTGAACTCGTCGATGCGATCTTTTTCCGTCGCCATCTTGAGATCCTTTATGGTCTCGTACTTGTGCTCAGCGATAAATTGGGCACCGCGGTACATTACGAGATATTTCGCAAACGGACCCTTGTATACTTTGTTGTCCCATGAATCTTCATCACGATACGTGTACACCCATTTGCCGTTGTCTTTGTATTTATCAGCGTCGAAGTATTTTCCGGTCACGCTGTTCAATCTTGTTCCGGCTTTCAGAAACGTACCATTAGCGGTTGTGAATCGACCAGTTTGCGAATCATGATTCGGATTGAAATGACTCAACCATTCGCAGTAGTCCATGAGTATTCCTCCAATCTTAACTTATGAATAGATTCGTGGTGCCTTGTTAATCGTATCGATAAGCTTCTCAGATTTATCGTTTCCAATTTCGCAGCACATATCAATCAAACTGTTGAATGTCATGGATGCATCTTTGCCGTCAATGATATATATCGTTTCGACATAGTCTCCAGACTTGTATGCTTCTTTGCTGCTTACCGTTACGAAATAATACTTACGACCACCCGGTTATGAGCCGGGAGCTCTAACCAACTGAGCTTAACGGCCCTAAATAGAAAAAGAGGAAGTCTCGATGTAAGGCTTCCTCGATTTGTTATTTGTTTTTTCGATTCTCTGCTTCTTTCTTTATCGATTCACGAATCATATCATGGTCGATACATTTGGTTCCGACATATATGTAAACCACTGCTTTGTCTGTTTCTTTTTCATCGATAGTGCCAATTCACATATATGCCTCAACGGCATTTTCGAATGCATAATCCATTCTTATCGCCAACCCTTTTTGTTCACATTAACCCAAATTAAATTCGGGTTAGCAATTTTTTGATATCGACATTGCCCTTATCATTATTGATGGCTGCAAGTTCTTTCATATGAGTTGGTAATTCGGAAACGCCTGCTTTCAAAAGTGTTTTTAAGGTGCCGGTCTTCATAGCTCTAGTCACCTCGGTCTCTCCTTTTTTAATGACTCCGCTTTGAGGATCGAGGAGGATGAGCGGTGCCTCTGCGAGTTGATCTCCGATATCATGATAGTCGTGGAGTGCATCATAACCAGCATCTTTAAGCGCCTTTGTTAATATATCTGAATCTTTTCCGCGCTTCACCATAGCATAAACGCCAACATAGAAATCGTCGTTACCACGTTCACCAAGTGCCTGTCTAAACGCTTTTTCGATAAAATCGGGCGAGCATAAACCAAGAAATGGTTTTTGTCTACGTGCCTCTGCGACAAGCGTATCACGAAGGGCTTGCTGATATTGTGGATTTTCTTTCCATAAAGCATCGAAAATCTGTCGGGCTTTCTGTTCTGTTGGAATTTTCAAATCCTTTATGGCTTCATATGTGGCGTCATATCTTTTTCCAGTACCAGCCCAGTCGGCTAGCAACGTCATATATACAGCACGATCTTTCGGCTTATACGCACCGTAGGTTATGCCTGCTTCCTTTGAGATGTCTCTTCCTGCAATGCCTTCCATTCGATGTATAAGCGTTCCAGCCTTGAGTATTTCGGTCTCTTCATCGAGTGCTTGAGTCATGACGTCCTGAAACTGCTTTTTGTCAGTAACACCAGCATCGAGAAGTCCTTTGATTTTTTCAGTCGCGTGCAGACGATGAGCAATAATGATACCGGCAGTCACACCAACTGCCGCGACTGCGCCTATTGTTGCAATTTTGAGGGCCTTCTTTTGCTGTTCAGTTAGTCCTTTCTTTTTAGAGTCGGATTCATTATTAGAGATACCCATCTTTTCTCTAATCCGATCTTTCTTAATACCCTCTCGCATTTCGTTTATCATCTTATTATACGACTTACTATCGGTTTTGTCAAGTTTACCTCCAGAACGTCCGCCTTTCTTATCCGTAAACTGTCCGTTATCCGGATCATGATTCGGGTTGAAATGGATAAGAACTGCTCTAGGGTCATTCGTGTAATCTATACCATTCATAATCGTGTCCTCCTTAAAGTCAACAATTCGTAAAAAGATAGAGAAGGTGTATCCTTCTCTTGTAGACTGACAGGGAATCGAACCCTGATACTTGCTGGTTACCCAGTCGTTCCTTCAACTCTAGTCTCTCCATTATATTCCTTGTAGATTTCGCGTCATCGTTTCCACGGACATGTATCATTCGGTCGACGCTCGACAATTCCATTTTGATTTGCTAGACTAAAGTCGCCGTAGTGTATCGCATCATGCGTTCGCTTGCATGTGCTTATAAGATACTCGGGATTCAAGAGGATGTCAGACTTTCTGATAATATCCTCTTTTCTTATAGGATTCATGTGATGTACGAGAATTCGACCATGCATCTCATATCCTTCGAGTCCGAGATCACAGCCGTTATCTCTGATAATGACTTCTCGCTTGGCGTCTTCCCAGAGACTTGAATGATAGAACGTTTGATTGAGCCACCGGTCGTATCCGAAAGTTTCCTCTCCGACTCTTCCGTCAAGTTTGAGATATTCGAAACGCTCCTTGAACGTTCTAAGCTTGATGAGCTCTGAGTAGGTTCGCATGTTTTACTCCTTCTATAATGGAAAGCTGTCCAAAAACCAACTCACAATACGAAAGGAGTATGTATCATGAGTAATCAGGACACTATAAAGAAACTGGGGGCCGTTGTTAACGAGAACCTGCCCCACATTCTGACTGGAGTGGCAGCGGTCGGTGTAGTCACCACAGCTATTGAATCGGCGAAAGCTGCACTCAAGATCAATGACATGGACACTAACGAAGAGGATGATCGTAAGGCATCGGAAAAGGCGAAATCCGTATTCTTTGCACTTCTCCCTCCGGTAGTATCTGGAGCGCTTACGCTCGGGTGTCTGATTTCATCCGACGTAGTACACACCAAGCGTTACACGTCCCTGCTCGGCGCGTTCGTACTTGCGAAAGGCGAACTGCCGAAGTATAAAGAGGAACTTGCTAAGATTGTGAGTCCGGAAAAGAAGAAAGAGATCGAAAGACAGATGGCAGAAAACAGAGTCAAGGAAAACACTACTGTCGAAGCGGCGGCTTCGCGGTACCTTGACGAAAGCAAGTATGTCAAACACAGAGTCGTCGATCTGGTTACCGGAGCCACACTCAAAGCATCCTATGCAGCACTGCTTAGAGGTGAGACAGAGGTTGCAAAGGAGATCGCGAGAACGGGACATTGCACGCTTGAGACGTTCTACTCGTTTGTTACGGATGAAGCAGACTATCCGGAGATTGCTACAAGAATCTACTGGGATCAGGAAGAACGCAGAAACCAGATGGATCTTCACATCGGTGCTGAGATCGAACCCGAAACGGGAGAGATGTACTATACCATTGACTATGAGTATGAGACCCGATAACGAGTGACAAACTGACAGCTTCCAAAAGTTATGAATTAGGGTTGGTTCTAAGAGGTCTACACGGCCTCTTAGTTTTTTTAGTCATCAACCTCTTCTTCGTCTTCAGGCGGCTTGTAACTACGCATTGCTTCAATAGCGTCAGCGAACAACTCGGCGACTTGCTTCTCCGAATGGATCTGTTCGGTCTTAGCCTCGAGTAATGTGTTCTCTTTTCTGAGTCTTTCGGTCTCGAGTTGGTATTTTGAAGTGGCAAGCTTCAGGAAGTGGATGATCTCTTGACCCGTTGCCGTTCCGTCAATGAGACGCTGCTCTGCTCGCTCAACTGCAAGGGCTATCAGCTGCTTCTCTCTGTCTTCAGGGTTGTCTGCTGGAATTATCTTTCGAGTAATCGGCGGATCTGGATTGTTTGCCTTGGACTTTGCCACACTTTACATCTCCTTTCTAAGAGATTGTCCACACTTTCTCTTTGTTTTGTCATTGTTTTTCACATACTTTTCGGCTGGTGCGTGAGACATATACACGAAAGGAGAAAAGGCCCGGTGCTTCTACTTCGAAAGGAGGTATGGCTATATGGCTTAGCCTAGGGAGCAGACACGCACCAGCTGAAAAATATGTGAAAACTGCCATGGGAAAAAGCGAAATGTTTTTTGGAAAATTTCCCCCGCGGGATTTTTGAAGATAGCTGCGATGAGGGAGGGGGTGTATTTTTCAGACCCCTCCCCCGGGTCACGGCAATTGTGCACCCGTCCTATGTTTTAGGACAGGATTTGTTCGTCAGCTCGAACTTTTCGATAAACGTTCATGAAATCAAGAGAAATAATTTCATCAATCGCACGTTCAATCTCAGCGTTGTTCTCTTCGTCAGTCAGTTGAGACGAAGTTCTTGCGATTCTTGCAAGATAGCCGCAAGAATTGTAACCGTGAGTTGAATCCCAAACAAACCACTCATTGAACTGAGTAAACGGCGAAAAAGGATTATCGAAAGTCGTCAACGCCACAGGTGCGCTGGAAACTCTTTCACTCATTACAATTCACCTCAACTCTTCTTGAAATATTTATTCACTGTTGAAGTTGAAACTCCGACAGCTTTTGCGATTTCATCAACTGTGTATCCAGAATTTTTCATAGCTTCGATCTTGTTTTGCTTTGCTGTAGAGATCGTCGTAGTCTCACGAGGAGTCGCTCTTTCACGAAGCTTATCAAGATCTGTAGCTTTAAGTATCGAATAAAGCTGATTCTCAGATATAGCACCCGCCTGGATAGCCTCCCACTCACGGTCGGATATCTCGATAGCGTGTCTTTGGGCACCCACTTGTAGTCTAGCCGTTGTAAGAGCCTGCTGAGCTGCTTTCTTCTTCTCCTTAGAGGTCATATCTGGATTCTCCTGCCTCTTAGCTTCCATAGTAGCGTTAGCCATTATCTGTGCTGCGCGTTCTCTGGGAGCATTAGCCTGTGCTATCTCAAGCTGATTGAGAAGATTCTTCCGCTCTTCGGCATATTTCTCCTTAGCCTCCTTGGAGTACTGGATGCGCCCCGTGTTAACCATTTCAAGACGGGCTTTATTAGCCAAATCTTTCATGTAATTAGCATAGGATGCATAGAGTTCCTCTTGAGGTGTTCCAGAAGAGAGCTTACGGGCGTCTGTTTCCTCCGCCATGCGAGTTGAATCTTGCATGCGGACTTTCTCTTTGCCCTTTTTATCCGTATAAGTCTCGACAACGGACTTATAAACGAGTGCGCCTTCAGGTTTTGTGGGATCATACCACTCTTTACCCTTCTGATTGACTTTCGGCGAGCCTTGACGCTTAAGAACTTGAACATCAGACGATGCTTTGGAGATCAGAGTCGATGCACCTTCGTGATAATCGCCATTTTCATCAAGATGTCCCTGATATTTCTTCTTGAGTTCAGCAATGGCATTATCTTTCTCAGACTGTTTGTAATCCAGACCGTGTTTTGCGGCATCGATAACAACCATACTGTGACGAACAGCACGAGCGAGCTCCGCTTCTGTAGCACCTTTAAGAGTCATATCGGTAATTAGATTCGATACGATTCCCATTTGCATCTGTGTACTATCACCGCCGGTCTTAGGATTCTTCATAGGTTTGAATTCTTGACCATTGCGGTAATAATGTTCAATGCCTTTGGCGTCTGTCTTGATCTCATCGTACTTGTAGGACTTAGAATCGAATCCCTCAAGTCCTTTGAGCGGCGGTGTAGAGTTAATCTTGATCTTGCTCTGTTCTGAATTGCACGGGACAACAAGAACTGTATCACCATCGAAGTCTGCTCCAGACAGACGCTCTGCTACTTTACTGCTAATACCAACAGCATCAGCAGCAGTCGGCGTGATTACACGTTTACCCTCTTTATTCTTGTTATTGACTTTGAGAATCGGGATCTCAAATGTTCCACCATGAGGAAATCTGATAAGAGCAACAGTCTCGCCGTCGTGGAATTGAGGAGCGAAGACCTCATTATCTTTGATGTCGGTAAGAGGAAGAATGACCTGATACTTCTGACGAGGGAGTGATGCTGCTTTCAAATGAACAGCGGCGGAATCGCAGTCATTGGCAAACGTCTCAAGCATGACTTTCTTCAATGTCGGATTCGTAAGAGACGAGATCTCATCGAATTCCGCTTTCTTATCCATCTGAGACAGGGTAAGCTGTTTCTTGATAAGCTGAAGACTCTGCTTAGACAGGAACTGGGACGGAAGCTCTTTGCTCCATTCACCCCAGTCACCTTCGGTTCTGGTCTTATTGATAAGGCTAAGAGATTGAGCCTGACCGTCAGAACCGGTGAAACGACCATTGGGATCGTCGTAATAGCTCTGACCGCCTCGTTCTTTAAGAAGCGCTCCGAACGGATTATCAGGATCAGATTTGATCTTCTTCAGAACTTCCATTTTAGGAGTGCTCTTATGCTTATTAGTGTTGAAGATAACATCGACACCATCAGGGAAGTCTTTAGGATCTCCGTAAACAGCCATTCCTTTGATGTAATGTGTTCCGTCGACGAGAATTCGAACCTGAGCATATGCTGAATTACCAAGAGAAAGATCTTTTACACCTGGACGAAGCTCGACAACTCCGTCTTTCTTGATTCCACCATCTTCAGCATAGCGAATCTGCATTCTCTTACTATCCATAGATTCAGGATATTCGAATGCTTTCTTGAAAGTGTCTCCGCCATCATAGCTGATATAGTCTTTGACGGTGTGGATTTTGCTGGAGTCGTAAACTTCTTTGTACTCGGTATCTTTCGGGCACAACACCATGGTGATCGTCTGTCTACCCGGATTCGTGACCTGCGCAACGCCACGAGTATAAATCGGATAGCCATCAGCTTCGAGAATGGCAAGAGCCTGACCGAACTTCTCTCTAGAAACGCCGAGTTCTCTCTCAACACCTTCGCCTACGTCAAGCATTCCCTTTTCAGCGATGGTCTTCTTGAGAATATCAGCTGTTGCTTGAGCCGCGTTCATTCGCTTCTCAGAATTCTCATTGAGAAGAGATCGAACAGACGAGTCATTCTTGTAACCCATGATCCGAGCTATTTCATTGAGGCTCTTACCATCATCTCTCAGAGACTTAGCACGAGCGACTTCAAGAGAGCGGCGTTCACTCTTAGCAATTGCCTTATATGCTCTCAGCTGAGTTGTCGTGATCTCCTGACCATCAGGAAGCTCTTTGTTGATAGCATCGACAATCTGCTTCTCCGACAGACCTTTCTTATGAAGCTGCTCCACTCGAGACAAGAAGTCACCAGAGTGCTGATACGGGTTTTCACCGCTTCCCCATGGATAACGACCAGAACGTCGCTTAATACCATAGTGTCTCAAATCAGTCGGCTCTTCAAGTTCATCGAATCGCCGTTTCTTAATAGCATCAGCTACGTGGTTCATGACTTATTCCTCCTTCGCTCTTTGTCTCTCGGCTATCCGAGAAGTATTGATGATAATATCCATGATGTCTTTAATTTCGTCCGTATCAGGCTCGCAACCATTGATTTCACCAGACTGATAGATTCTCAGTTCCGTATGAATATCACGAGGTTTGATTTTATACTCGAGACAGAACAAGCCAGCGTACCCCATGAGCTGATCCATACTTGCAGGATGTGCTCCAGACTTGTAGTCGTGGATACGAAGATTGTTATCTCTGAATGAGATCGTATCAGCCGTTCCGAAACAGAATTCAGAATAATACAGAGGCTGCTCGACCTGCATCCGATTCTCGATACCATCGTTGATATACATCTTCGCGGTCTCGAATACTTCTTTCGGAAGATTACCGATACGCTTGAGAAGAGTCATACCATACGGAGCAGTCTTTCCCTCTTCTCCGATACGATACTTCGTGTAGATGTAATTCTCAACACCCATGACCAGATTGCGAACGCTCGTAACTTTGTGATTCATTACGATCTGACTCGCTACATACTCATGGAGTTCTGTTCCGAGAGCCGTTCGATACTGATTTCGAACTCGTTCAGCGATCTTTACATCGTCATACCGCATCCATGCATTCTGAGACGGACTGAACAATGCGTGCTGACCTCTAAGCTCGAAATGCTTTTGCCAAATCATGCAATACCTCCTCTACGTTTTCCGGACTGACGAAACGACTGAACGACATCTTGTCATAGAACTCAACCCAGTATTCTTGATTAGGCTGCTTATGAGCCGAACGCCATCGCTTGCATTCAAGCAGAGCCCACTTGTCACGCCATAAGACAAGCAGGTCCGGAACGCCCTGATGAACGTCCACCTTGAACACACGACAACCGGGAAGAACTTCAGCTAGTCGTTTCTTCAATCCGTCCTGAAATTTCCCTTCAGGATTTCGTGCCATACCTATTCTCCTTTCACGTTTTTCATTGAGATCATTCGCTATGATTTACCATCAACTGAAAAACGAAAAGAGAAAGAGAGGTAAATTATACTCATTTCTGAGGACATTCTAACCTCTCTCCTCATAAAAGCGGATGTTTTTTTCGCGTACTGTCAGATTCTCACCAGATTTCTTAAAGACCTCTCAATTAACATCAATGTTACCATGGTTGCCGTCTCTTTGACAAATCTGATTTCACGAATAATCTTTAACCCAGTAAAACAATCCGAAAGTTTTAATATCTTAAAGATTATTGATATGAATCTTGCAGTACGCCATAAAACACCTCACTTACCATCAGCAATCACTTGGACTGCTTCTTCTGGTCTTCGCGTGTCTTCTTCGCACGCCGTCTTCTCTCAACACGGTTCTCACCATGCTTGAACTGACAGTCGCGCCAAGAATCGGGATCACGCTTGATCGCCCGAGTAATTGTTCTCGTCATACTTGCCATAGCTCTCACCTCCTTTCGCCATCGCATAATATTTGTTGTATTGAAACTGCAAACGAAAATATCTCCGTCATGCAGACACAACCTTGTTGGATTACTTCCATCGTCTTTTGGTTAGCCATACCTTTTGCTGAACATAGCTATAGACGAAGATCTCTCCGCTACGTGACCATAGCTCGATGCAATCCGGAATTGCCTTATGGGGATACCAACGTAATATCGACTTCTCAAAATTTGGATATTTCTTCTTGAAGTCCTTATAATATTTTATTGGATTGTATTTTGGCGGACGTCCTCCAGCACCCATGTAAATCACCTCTTTTCGTGCTATTTTTGGGTATATTTTCAACCATGATTTTGACCCATTTTTTAGGCATTTTTTAGACCTCATTTTTACCCCTATTTTTAGCCCATTTTTGACCTATTTTTTAACCTCGAAAAATGGTCTGTGGACAAAAATTGAAAAAAACTCATAAACTTTTTTTATTTAGAAATTTCTAAAATATCTTTTATATGAGTTTTTGCAAAAAAATGGTCAGAGGGCCAAAAAACCTAGGCGCCAGGCCAAAAACCCGTGACCACTTTTTTTTTCTGTGGACAAAAAAAATGGGCAGAAATGGTCATTTTTGTGATAATTGTGTGAAAATTGTGATAGTTTTGTGAAAATTAGTGTTCTGTGGCCAAAAATTTTTGTCCACAAAAACAAAAAGTGTCCACAGAATTTGCCATTTTTGGGGGTAAATTTTTCAATTTTTCGGGGACGATTTTTTAGCCCGATTTTGACCCCTTTTTACCCTTATTTTTGACCTCTTTTTTTGCCCCTATTTTTACTCGATTTTCGGACTTCAAAGAGACCTCCAAAATCGACCCGTTCAAGCCTCATTTTCTCCCAAATTTCACCATTGAAATCGCGCTGAAGCCACTCATCATAAGCCATTGATTTTTCTTCTAAAGTGGCATCTGAACCGACTTTTTTCTCGATATAATGGCGAGCTACACGAACTATCAGGGGTAGTTCTGCGGGGTAAATACTCCTCGCATAATCCTGATTTGTCATGGTCTTAATTGCTGTAACCTTGATTTCCATCGATTATTTCCTCCGTCTCTCACGTCCGTACCGCTCCTTACAAGAACCTTATAAGTGCCCTCAACGAGTCTAAACAGACCTTCAACAGAGCCTCTATTCGACCCTAAATCAACCCTCAAAAGAAGCGTTACGGACGTGAAATAACCTCAAATATGGACGAAAGCAGCAGCGCTTTCCTTAGCTTTTTGAATGATTTCGATGGGCGCGTGACCCTCAAATTCAATCCAAATGTCGAGTAAATTGAGATTCGTTTTGAGCTCAACGTAAGCGTCATACCAGTAACCATACTTCTCAATCAGCTTATCTCGAACAATCAAAAGTGACGTATTTACGTTGTTTTTGAGGTCTTCGCCATTGATTATTCCGCGCTCATACAAGCCGATAAGAGTATGTGAGACGCCACAAAGTTCCCCAAGTTCTTCCTGTGAAATACCCAGAGCACGTCTCAAAGCCCTCATTTTATAGTGAAATTTATGGTCGTCAAAACCGAATTTTTCAACGATTTTAGCCATGGTCTCACTCCTTTTCGAAGTTGATTGGAGTGCCGAAAGTGCCTACTGAACCACTGCTATCGGTCGGTTTGAACTCCTCTCCGGGCATCGGAAAGCGCCATCTGAACATCAAATAGTTGGCCGCATCGATCAAATGTTCAGTATTTTTGTCTTTTTTAAATGCATCGAGGCACATTTCCGCCGTTTTTATGGCGTCAACCCGTCCTTCAGCGAAGTTTTTTCGTGCCGGACCGTATTTATGATACGAAATTTCCACGCGATGCTTCATTTCATTCACAAAAGCATCAGAAAATTCGCTCGAAAGCACGGAATTGAAGTTGTTGAGGTTGTCATAACGCTTATCCATTGCCGTTTTCTCCTTCTTTTTCGATTTTTACAGGTGTAAAACTCCAGTAACCATGGCGATATTCACTCTCTGAGATGTTGAAATGCCGAATTCCACCAGTTTCTTGACAAATTTGCATCATATTGAGCACTGTTCCGCCACATTCAAGCCCTTCTACCATGGCAAAATAGCTTCTTATGATATGAATTTGCTCATATTTGCCATCTTTTTCAATCGGCATCTTCACTTTCCACTCGTCGACCATGAAAAATCGACCAGTTTTGAAGTATTCAGAGTCAAATCTGAGCTGAATCGTCAGTCCCGGAACGGAATTTACCTCTGAAAGCACCATGGACTCCTGTTTAGTCATGCAAAATCACCTCTTTCAGCCTCTTCGTCTGCTTTTTCCCTCAACCAATCAAGTAAAGCTTCTTCTGAATCAGCTTTTCCGTCGATAATAGCACCTGCTTGTATCATATGTAGATAAATAGCGAGTTCGTCGTCAGATCTACTTCTTATCTATTCGCCATTTGTCACGTCTTCCATCCCCTTTTAACCCTTAAAATGCTTTACTACATCAGTTGTGTTGATGATATCGTGCATACAATAGGTCTTTTCAGCTGCTGTGAGTATCGACTTAACCATTTCACCCCGGTTAAAATCGATTTTTAAGCCATCCATGAGCTTCTCAGGCGTCGGAATCAGCCTTTTCATGTCGTGAGCATTGAGAATTCCCTTCTTTTTCAGCCTGTAACTCGGGTCATGACGTGCTGTAGCAGCCTGAATTCGAGCCATAATGCCCATTGCACGCTTTCTTGCATCAGTTCTGTCCATCAGTTTCCACCTCTTTCAGCTTCAAAATCCTTCAAAACCTTGCGATAACAGCCGTTACAGTGATGTTTTCTCACGCTCGGACAGTCATAACAAGGGTTTTTCTTGCGTTCTTTAGCGATTTTCCTCGTCTGGAACCGCCTTTTTATCCGTTTTTCAAGCCAATTCCGCAAAATCAGCGAGAAAATGAACAGTAAAATCGGTAATCCAATGAAAATCAGCTCAATCCATGGGCTTTTGAACACGTCACGTCCCTCCTTTTATCGCAACTGGAGGCTGCTGCACCGTAAATCGAGTTAATTCCCTTCTTTACAGTGCTGAGATTATACTGTCCGCTCTCCAGCGCTTCTGCTGTGTCAGTATCGCCTTTGTTGCGAAGCATAGCGATGATGTAATTGAGATGGTTTGCCTCTGACATATCTTTCACCCTTTCACTTTGATCCCGTCATGCTGCAACCAGTCGAGAAAACTATTCGCTTTCCGTTTATACATGCCTACAACCATGGGTCCAGCTGGTCCGGGCTCGATTATATCCTGTCTTACATAATCAGTACCGCTCAGAACCTTTGTATAATACCGCAGAATCAACTGAGCACATACAATGGATTCTTCAGGACGACTGTATGCAACATTTCTTCGATAGAGAGTACAATGGTTCTCGATTTTCTCGTTAAGTGTTGCCGGGATGTTGTTACGATTTCCAAGTGACATGTAACGGACATAATCGTTCAACACAAGCTGTGCATCAGCGATGTCAATTACTTTGTCCATATTCCAGTCGTAATAATTACAAGTGTCACCATCAGGATAGAATCGATAATGATAATAGCCGTCATAAACGCCATACGTGTCCTCATAAGCTTCCAAATACGCAATGTATTCTTTATCGTACTGTGTGATACTGCGTCTCTCTGCGCTTGCTGTAACGCTACAGAGCGATATAACCATGGTGATAATGATCGTAATGACCGATTTGATATAAGTCTTCATAAGTACACCTCCTAATCAGGTTTTATGTTCAGATACGTCCTTGATATCCTTTAGAACCTCTTCAAGCTTCTTTTCGATGGTGTTGAGTTTAGTCTGGGTCTTACTGCGTCTGTTGAGGAATTCTCGAATGACTGCTTCCTTACCCAACTCATCTTCAAGGAAATCACATTTTTGCCTCAGCTCAGCAGAGGAGCCAACCCAAGACCAAATGCAGTCAAGCATGAAGCTAATCGTTGGATCTCCATTGATTGCATTATCATCAACGGTGAACTTTGTTTTGTACTTATCAAAGATACACTTAATTCTCCCCTCCAAAATCTCAACCCTGGTTCTACTTCTAGCATAATCTCTGATGATCTTAGTGATGGTGTTACAAATGTTCGACGGATTATATGTGATGGTTTCGTCACTAAGACGTGTTCGATCTGTATACTCCTTGTAAACGAACTTCAAGAGATCCTTTTCGTAATCGTCAACCATCTGCTTTCCAACGGCTGCTCGGTGTTTTCGTTCGAGGTCGACAACCGAGAATAAGTATTCAACACAAGCCTTGTCGCCAAAATACGGAGAAGGAGGTGTAATGTCAAACTTAGTGCAGTAATCACGAATGAGTTCGTTGATATCTGATTTGTGATCAACGTCTTCATATAACCATCCATATCTTCCCATATTCAGACTATCTTTAAGCTTCTGATTCTCTTCTTTCAACTTCTCAATTTCTGACTCTTTCTCATAAACAGCATGCTTGATGCTATCAGCAATGAGCGTATGTGAATCCACCTCAGGTTCTTCACCAGTCACTCGTTTATGCAGCTTCTTAAGACTGTTGAGTGCACCCTCATCCATCAATCGCTCTGTTAGTGGCGGAATCTTTTCTGTCTTAGCGTACTTTGCTTCCATGCCGGGATAGTAGAAGATGCCGTGTTCCGTCCGTAACCATGCGATAAGATCGTCAGCGCTAAATAGATAAACAGCACCAGTCTTCCTAACCTCAATGAATGAAGTATCATGTTTGTCATTAACGAAATACTTGTTCAGTGCGCCGATTACAGTTTCAAAAGACAAATCGTTCAGATTAAACCCATCTTTGTAAGTAATAGCCATGGTTATTCGCTCCTTTCATAGAAAAAAAAACATAAAGACCCTGATCCGCTTGTCCGCAGACCAGAGTCTATTCGAAATAAAGTCAAATCAAATCAGTGTCGTCCGTATTTGGGAGAACACGGGTTGATTTAACCCATTATATAAGATGTAAATGTTGCGAAGCTCAGGTTTCATCGCTTTTGATTGATTAGTCCTACTCAACCGTCACAAACAGACAAGGCGCGCTATGGTTCTTCATATAATAAGCCCAAGCCTCAATATCGCGGTTAGTAACTTTGGCACCAACCTTCGCAATATTTCCTTCCATTGCCGCACAACATATAAGAATGTTCGCGACATAGGCTTTCTGCTGAGGAAGTTTTGATAGGAGTTCCTCGTATTCCTCGAACGTTCGGACCTTATCTTTTATGAGTCTCCCCATAATATCATATAGAAGCGTCATCTCAGACTTAGTAAACGTCGCTATCGCCTCACCGAGTGTAGTCTCATGGTAGTTAGACATTCAGCTTCCCTCCTTTCGTTTCCACATTCACCACAAGATCCATACCCATTGGTGTCTTAATAACTTCCTTAAGCCGCATGTTAGCCGGAAGCAGTACAACACCATCGCGGATCTGGTCAATCAGCTGTTGTCTTAACTGTTCGAGTTTTTCTTCCTGATTCATACTAATTGTTGATTCGAAAATATAAACCATCAAATCACTCCTCTCACTTCGCCACAACAGGATCTTTAGGTCCTCCAACCTTCGCCTGTTTATAGTTGATTTCATCTGTATCCTTAATCGTCATCTTTTATAAGTCGGTTCATCTGTTCCATTGCACTTTCTTCTCTCATCTTTTAACCATCCTTACCCATACAGAATATTTTTACGTCGTCTGTCAGCGGCCCAGAAATCCTCTTCTGTGACATATTGAACAGCGACTTTGTACCATTCTGTATCGTCTTTAACACCGCAGTCCACGATCTCATATGCAAGATATGCAAGATCCGTTTGACAGAGATGATACATACCCATGAATTTTGTCAGCACAGTATCATCGATATCATCATTTCCGTGTGCGACATTAACGATGAGTGACGTCTCTTGGTATAGATTGCCATACTGAGAGTTCTCGTTAAACGCCCATGCGACATAGTTCTCGATTATTGTTGTCATACCATCACTCCTCTTTGAGTTCAATCAAAGGCATATTGTCCCAGAAGTTATAAGTGTAAGCTCTCAGCCAGATCGATTTATTATCAGCCTGTCTTTTTAAGACCATGGAGTTATAATCAGTTATCTGCTGAATTATATCGCTACCTGGAATCTTATCGCTATCCAGAATGAATTTGATGGTCTTGTACTGCTCCTCACGCTTAATTCTATCAGCTCGCTCTAGTGCTGGGATCTTAGCACCAACAAGGAAGCATAGACAGATAAAGGCAACAACAAAGTTAAGCGGCGCTATAACTGCAAGAATAACACCCGGAAGATCACTATCCCAACTCCAAGGTCCGTAATGCAGTATCAAAGCGCATATTACAGCGACTGCTACAAATATAACAAGTAAAAGCATATCAACTCTCCTTCACATGACCCCAGTTTTCCGAGATAGCAAGCTCAATGTCGCGGATCTGGTTGCTTGCGAGACCGCCATTATTCTTCTTGATCCATTGGAGAACCTCTTCATATCCGAGCTCTCTCTTAACCGTAATAATTTCCGAATACGGCAAATCCTCTACCCACTTGCAGAGATCTCTCCACTCGTCCTGCTTATGGTTGTGCCGCCACTCATACATGGCTGCGAGGGTTTCGTAGTTGAGCTTCAGCGTACGTTTCTGGTTGTAGCTCGATGGTAAGAGCTGGATAAGTTGCCACCAGCAATATTTCTTTCTCGCCTCATCTGTTGCTTTGAGATATTCGTCTCTCCAGTAGTTAAGGACATGTATGGTGTTCTCAAGAATCTCGATTGACGAGTAGCCGAAATCATAATAATCATCAGCGACCTCAACTTCGAAGCATGATTCTTTATCATCAAGATGCTCATGGCTGAAGTCGTCGATAGTGAACTCCTTAGCCGTGATCCTATGCATTGTTGAGCAGGAATTCATCTCGATGTCATAAGGATTAGGACTGACAACCGTACGATAAGTGTCAAGTTCCTTCCACCAATACAACGGAGCCGTAATGTCCACGTATACATCGATATACCGACGATACTTAGCATGGACAGGACCACCCTTAGCAAGCGCCATCATAAGCTTATGGTCGTTCGGTCCGATAACGAATCCGGTTTCCGGCTGATACTTGCTTCCGGACAGCGCGTAATGCGAGTCTGACTTATCCCAGCTGTCCTTGGGGTTTCTCATCCCTCTGATGGCGGCTTCCCATCCAGTCACTTTTGTATTTTCGATTTTAATCATGGTTATTCCTCCTTAATCTTATGAATATCACTGAGGGTAATCTCTTTATTAAACCCATCGAGTTTTTCTTTTGCTGAAGAAAGTGCTATCCGTGCTTCTTCATACTCTCTTCTCGCAGCTTGAAATCTCATGGATGCTTTAACATGCGCTTTATATGCCTCACAAAACTCCTGAAGTTCCTTGATTTTCGAAGTCTCATATCCAGGCATACTTTTGTAGGTTTTTACATATTCTGTCTGTTCGGGACACCCGCAACACGCAGACTTTTCCCAGCTCGCAAAGTGTGGACAGGCATTGCAAATATTCGGATTTCTAGTAATCCATCCAAGGAACGCACAAAGATCGAGGTATTCTTTCTCAGTCATGACGATCGTTTTCTTTACTTCCATTTAGATCACTCCCTTTCAGGCATTTCCCTCAACGTAACCTCTTTCACTGTCGGGAAGCCACAACATTGACAGAGAATATCCGGATCTTCATTAAAGCCACAGTTTCCGAATTTGTTCTCACCGTATTCGCACTTCCACTCTGCGCCACATCTCTCGCAGCGGTAGAGTTTTCGTTTGTCGTGAATTCGATCCCAAGCTTCGACTTTCTTAGGATCAAGTTCTTTTAAAATTTCAATTGCCATGGTCAGCCTCCTTCAAAATCTTCAACACTTTCTCAATCTGAGAAAGGTAGTCTTTCTTTTCCGCAAGTCTTTCAGAATAGGCTTCAACACTACGCTTGTTTGCATCGACATTCAGCTCAATATAATCCTGAATTGTCCACTCTTCAGACCAGCACTCACGGTCTTTGTTCCGTTCGATAAACTCAGGGCTTTGTAGGTCTTTGATGGCTGCTTTTCCTTTTTCTATCTCATCAATGTGGTGACTAATTTTGATTGTTAAGTGTTGCTTCTCGGAATTCAGTAAATTGATAACTTTATCCATCACAGTTCCTCTTTTTAAGCCATTCTATGATACTATCTGAATGGCAACTCACGCATCCTTCTCTCGCTAACGGACACCCAACTCCACTACAACTTTTATGCTCGGCGAAGCGTAAGGAGCAATAAAAAGTGACCTGATCGATGAACTGCGCAAGGTTTTCGTCACTTTGTCTTAAACCTTCACCATTAGTCATCGCTTTTCTCCTTTGTTATAATCTTATGAGTTGGTTTAGCACCGGAATAGTAACGCAATATGCCAATCCTGTTTCTGGCGACCATCAAATCGTTCGCAACCCCATTAACAGGGAGGCCCAGTTCCGCCATAATCTCGTCATGGAATTCCTCCAGTTTCTTGTACTTCGCTTTAGAATGTTCATATGATCTCTCGATGGCGTCTATATTCTCTCTTGCTGCCGGAGGAACCTCGAGTAACGATTCAACAGCGAGACGATACTTATCAAATTTCTCCTTTAGCTCGCGAAGTTTCCTTTCTGCCTCGCACATCTTTACATTATAAGTATTAAGCGCAAGGTTTTTATCCATAACAGAATCCTTAATCAAAGCACAAAGAGCAGGCATCGGTAAAGTATCAGGATCACAGTAATACGGATCGTGCGACATTACGATCTTCTTATAAAGCTCATTTACACATTTTCTATCATTATCAGTCACAGTTATTCCTCCTTATACTTAGCATTAGCGAACATGCACACCGTATGCAAGAGATGATCGAATATACTGCAATAACAAGTGTTTACATGATTGTAGAAGCTCTCGTTATTCGATCCGTCAGACCGCTTTGCATAGCTAATATCAAATGCGTGCCGCTCGTGGAACGTCGTAGGCTTACCCGCACCATTGCAGAATAGAGACACGCAAACATGCACATTGAGGATGTTCTGATAGACAAATTCCGATGGTGTTAACTCTAAGACGTAACGAACCAGATATCCGTTGACGCTTCTTGGTAAGAGCTCATCAGCGATCTTGAGTCCGTTACGCTTCAGGTCAGCAACAACATCGAAGTTATCCATCAGATATTTAGACTCGCGAAGCTGGGTATACTCGGTCTTAGTAAACGGAACATCATAGATGAGCACACATTCCGGATTCACGACACCAGTTTCTGCCCTTTGCTTATCGATCACTTTCTGTAACACCTCATCAAAGTTCATCACTTATATTTCTCCTCCGCAAGTCTCATGTATTCTTTGAGCTCTTCAGTAGTCGCTTCACCGCTGCTCATACGTTCGTGAAGCTCATTGAAACGCTTATCTGCCTCCGTAACGGTCTTGTTCTCACCATCGAGATACTCCTTGCAAGCCTCTGTATTAAGCAAGCCCAAAGAACTGAGAACCGACACTACACCGAATGTATCCATGTTGATACCATTTTCAGTGATGTAGGCGTTTATCTTTTCAGCCAGTTTGAGTCGTTTTGAGAATATCAGAAAGTCTTTCATCTTCATTACCATCCTTCTTATCAATCTTGTCCGACCAGACAAGTAATCCACAGCATCGGCAATTCATGCCAGCTTGAAACGTCTTTTCTCCGAGTTTCTTAGTCCTCAGTACATCAACCTCATGGACATGCAAATCCGAACCCTCAAGCCAGTATTCAGACCATTCTTCACCGCAGAGAGGGCATTTGAATTCCCAGATCGGATTGTTTCCTTTCTGCTTCATCTCGTAAACTGCCATCACTCATCCTCCTTATCAATCCATTCCTGAACATCGACGGTTCTCAAGATCTCGAGTCCGCATTTGGGACTGAGGAACACGACCTTCTTGATTCCGGCGTTGATGATGACACGCTTGCACATCATACAGCAATCCGGATCCTCTACGAATTTCTCTTCACCAAATGCGCCATCCACCTCAGATACGTCAATACCAGCCAGATACAAAGTGGCACCATTGGTCTTCTCGTATCCGGCAGCGATGATAGCGTTCTGCTCGGCATGTACAGAGCGGCATAACTCGTACCGCTCGCCATGCGGAATATTTTCTGAAGCTCTCCTGCAAGTCCTGATATCGCAGCAATTAGCTCTGCCACGAGGAGCACCATTGTATCCGGTCGAGACAATAACGTCATCCTTTACGATAACGGCACCATACTTTCTCCTCAAGCATGTTGAGCGTTCTGCCACTGCGACTGCAATATTGCAATAATAACTGTCTTTACTTGTTCTCATTAGCCTTTTCTCCTTTCGTGTATAGGTCTCATTTAGAACTTCACATTTGCCGCCACTTTGTTCTTGGATTTGGCTTATCACGATAGTCCAACAACAAAAGGGCATCTCTAATTACCCAGTCTTTAAAATAATCAAGATCTGCTCCGGTACTATGGTCGAAGTTTTTGAACTCCTCAAAATACTTAGCTTCACGGCTCTCCTCAGGATAATCTCTTTGTAATGTCTCAAGCTCTAACGCCCGTTCTGACCATGTTGTGTCATCAATCATACTGTCATTGAGTTCATAATACATATAGCTATGAACCAGTATCTGCCGCCTACGCCGTTGGATCTTTTTGACTATAGCTTCATTCATTCTACCCCTCCGATCCACATCCGACAACCTGTAACGCCGTCATTCTGCCATGGACAAGTCGAGTAATCAGCGAAATAGAAGTCGACGATTCCTGGATCAGCATTGCAGTCGTCAACTGAATACCATCCGTTAAGCCTCGGATAGTTGTTGAATTCGATATATACGGTGGTTTTACCATTAAGATCATATCCGTACTGCCCATATATCCATCGGGATGCCACGCTCCCCTTATACCACTCGTCTTTCTCATAGCATGACACCAGCATTCGTCCTGAACCACCATAACAGGGCACTCCATCGCCTTTGTAGTAAGTAGCGGTATATGAGCCGAGATAAGTCATGTCGTCTTTGAAATCGGTTACTGCCTCAGTTGTGGTGGACTCGGTAACGCTTGTAACGATCGTACTGCAAGTGGTCGTAACGGTCGTAGTCGTGATCTCCATGGTCGTCCTGCCCTCTTCTTCAGAAGTCGTTTCAATGATTGTCTCCGCAACTTCCTCAATCAGGGCTTTTTCCGTTTTTACTGATTTGGATCCGAATCCATAACCGATTAACGCTGCCATGGCGATAATGAAATAGAGGCAGCCTGCTTCAAGCTTGTTCATCGTTATCCTCCCATCCGTATTTATAGATAGTACCGCCGAGGCAAGTCTCAGCAAGTGCTATTGCTTGGATCTTACCATCGTAAATGACTCGTTCTTTCGAACCATGTGACTTGAACGAGTCGATCATGAATCCCAATCGAAGTCTCTTGCGCTCTTTAGACTGTAATACACCTTCATACGTCGTCCTGCTCGCCTCATTGAAAGTGATATGTGCCACAATATGAGGATTACCTTTATCGCTTACATATTCCAGTTCTGCATAACCGATGATGTTAGTAGGGTCATACCATAAACTTTTGTTCGTAGTATTAGCAACTATAATCTTATTCGGACTTACCTTCACCAATTCCTCGAGATAGTCTCCAGCAATTCTATACTTAGTCAACCCGATATGCTCACCATCAGCATAGAGAATACCGGATGCTTTGAATCGTTTTGCCATGTCATTCCTCCCTTTCTAACCGGGCTATTGCCTGACGCAGGGCGGAAACCTCTCCACGAAGTTCCCGCCGCGCCTTCTCGTACACTTCCATCTCCTTGCGAAGCCAATACACGTCCGAAAAGCTACCGAACGCATGGACATTGGCTATCTTATCGCGCATTCTGGAGATTTCTTCAGTCACTTTCGAGAGCCGTTCCTCACGATTCTCGAGTTCATTTCTAAGCAAGTTTGGAACAAAGCTCTCGTCCATGGTTATTCCTCCTGTTTTGGTTCAAACGATCTACCGGAATCGTTTAGATGTTCCTGATTGTTCATACTTCCAGCGCAAGCCATCAGAAACAGAAATAAAGCGAGGTTCTGTGGTGGTAAGAATTCGCTTTTCTTGCAGCCATCACATACCGACCCGTCTTTTCTACAGATCGGTATGGTGGCTCCCATGTCATGCTCTTCTTCGTAATGGGGACACTCTTTGCGTTGCCACTCATCCATCAACATTGCCCTCCAAACTTACGATAGGCACGGAGATAGATCTCTTCTGCAAGTTCTTCAGGGCAGAACTCATTTACGTACTGCTGAAGCTCGATAAAACGTCCCTGCTCATATTCGATCCACCATTTATCTTCGCCCCACTCACGGAGCTTCCAGATATCTTCCACATACTGGTTGATAATGTCTTCGTCCGTACGCGGGTCTTCAGCAGCCTTATCCTCGGCAAAGCTCATGGTCCGATAGTCTTCGTAGCCCTGCTGTCCCTGCTCTCGCTCGATTACGCCAAGCATCCACTCGACGAATTTCTGAGCTTCAAGCTTTCTGGAACCGAGAAATGCATGGTAGATACCGCGGTTATTGACGACGAGCATGGTCTGAGAATGCCGAGCGCGGGATGTGACGTCAGTTGAACTTACGTCTGATGTGACCTTTGTTGAATATAGGTCAGATATAGATACCTTTTCAATGTAACGAAGCGGAATGCGATACCGTACAAGTGACGGATTGCTGATACCGAGTGCATCGCATACATCCTTGAGTACGGCATACCATTCTCCATTCACATCTACGAAACGGATATCGTTGCCTCTCCATGAGTCATGTCTGATTTCCATTAGTATTTATCACACCTTTCTAGCGAATACGATTCTGTCCTCATAGACATCCTTCAGTTCATTGAAACCGAATGCGCCATCGAGTTCTTCCATGATTTTCTCACGGAACTCGTTAGGTACGTCCTTTACTCCGAGAACAACCATTGCAAGCTCTGGATCCTTCTTCATGAGTTTCTTGATTAAGCGGAACATGTGCGGATACAGCATTTCATCCATATCCTCTTCCTGAATGACCGCTCCGAAGATATAGTAATCAGTCATCTGTTCGGGGTTAACATTATATTTCGCATTGTAATCAGCGCATGCGAAACCGAACAAAGGATAAAGAGCATCGTCTTCCGAGATCACGAATTTCTTATAAATGACTCCGTCCATGGTTATTCCTCCTCACTCGTCCTTCTCGAATACCTGCATCTTTTTGATGTTGATATTATCCGCGCTCGGGCAGATTTCGGTCAGGTTGATGCTATCCGGTGTCTGACCCGCCTTTAAGATGAAAGTAGCCTCGATGGTCATGACGACTGTAGTTTCCTTCTTAGTCTTCTTGACCGGTGCTTTCTTGGTTGCAGGCTTCTTGGTTGTGGAGGACTTAGCAGTTGTTGCCTTCTTCTTTGCAGTTGCCTTGGTTTCGGTCTTGACTGCTGTTGTCTTTGTGGTTTCCTTTTTCGTAGTTGCCATGGTAATTTACTCCTTTCGGTTGGAACCGATCACATGCCGGTTCAATTGCATTAGTTTTACATGTCCCATACTTGAGACAATCGTAACATTTTAACATGGGTCATTCCCCGTTCTTGATTCGTTCAAGCTGTCTGTCAAGCTTCTCAGTAATCTTCTTGTCGAACGCTTCGTCTGAGATATCATACAGAAGCCTGAGCTGCTGAATCATGATGGTATTGTCCGCCATCTCGTCCAGCAAGTCTTCTTTCCAGTCACTTTTTCGTTGTGACGGTCTTCTCGTGAGAACATATCCCAGTTCCATCAACTCGGAAACGGCTTGCTTTTCCTGTGTAGCCGGTCCGTAATGCTCCGCGATCTTCTCACACTTGTTTACTTGAGATTTCCTCATGGTGATTTACACTCCTCGAATAAAAAATAGAAGAGGACCTGTCACATCCTCTTCATAAAATCACCTGTAAACTTCGCGAGGTATTAGCTCTTCGGCTGCATGGTCTCCGCGATGCTCTGGTAAATCTTGCCGACGTTCTCCAGATTCCGGCTGAAGTCAGCAGCGATACCATCGAGTCTACCCTCGAACTTCTCGAGAATCATCGCCTTAGCGGATTTCTCGATGGCTTCAGTCAGTTCGCTCTTGTCGATCATAGCGATCTCCCGAGCCATCTTCTCGGTCACAGCCTGCTTAAGCGGTTCTTTAGCGTTGACCACAGCAGAGGTTACAGCCCGTTCAACCATAGATGTCATGAGTCCCTCAGTGGCTTTGACCGCCTTTCCAGCAGCGTTCTGAGCGGCTTTCTCAACTGCCTTATCGACCACTGCCTGCTGTACGTCGATGTAGGTGAGGGAGCTGACATCGGTCACAGCCGAGTTCACGACCCCCATGACATCCTTCAGCTTCTTGCCGCAATAAACCGCAGCAACGACGGAAGCACCGGCAAGGACATACCCGAGGATACGTCCCGCCTTGAGCTTACGGTTTTCTTTCTCGATTTCCTTCATGCGGTACTCCATAGCCGCCTGTTCAGGGTTGATTGCTTGATAGTCAGTCATTGTTTTTATCCTCCTCTTCAAATTCACTATTCTTGATCCAGTGTTTCTCGCTCTCGTAACGATGAACAGATTCACTGTCAGTCACGTTAATGGTGCGGATGGCAAACAGGTTATGCGGGTCATCATATCTTGATACAAGTTCACCAAGCAACATCAGTGCACAATCGAGATCACTTACCTGCGCGATAACTCGAGTCATGCCATTCGGGTAAACTTCAACCACGATATAATTGTGTTCACACATCTTCTTTTTCCTCCTTACCATTGATAATCGTTTCTTCTCCAGTCGCCGGATTGATACACGTCAGCTCGATATCCGGATTCTCGTCCGCCCACATCTGCGCAAGAAGCAGAGTAACATGGGTGATATATGCTTCCGCTTCCTTGAGATCAGTGCTATTTGTGTTACTTTCGGTTTCGCCCGCGATATGACCCTCGATGCACACCATGGCGTTGTCAAGATCATTAAGCATACCGAGCAGAGAGTTTCTCTGAGCAGTAGAGATAAGCTCATCGTACTTATCGAAGAACGCATCAACCACGTCGAGTTCCTCTTCGTAAGTCTTTGGTTTGTACTCGATGGGTGAATCTTCTTTCTCGGGTACAATCTCAACCGTAGTAGGCAGGGGATACCGTGACATATACTTCTTCTCGAGCTCATCGATGCCGAGTTCCTTGCGAGCTCTCTCATCGTCGATAACCGCAGCGCTGTATTTGATAGCTCGATCAAGCTCTTCCTTCGTAGCGCCGTTGATAGCCATGGTGGCGATAAGATCAGCCATGTAATGTTTCGAAGTCTTTTTAGTACTTTCGTTGATCGCCTTACGAATAATGTCTACCGCTCGCGAATCGACGAACTTATCAAGCCAGTCATCAGTATAACCAAAATTAGGAATACCGATAGCGTCAATGATATTGTTCCGGAACTTCACGAGCTTGTCATAGTCCTCATAAGGTTTCTTCTGATACTTAGCACGGTCGAAACCATCGTCTTTGAAATTATCGCATCCATCTTCGACACTCTTATCCTCGATGTATCCGCTTACGTCGCACAAGAAACCGTCGTATTTGATTTCTTCACAATTCTTACAGTGTGCACATAATGATTCTTCCATTTATTTTTCCTCCTTAAATAACATTTCTGGATTCATAACCATAGGTTCTGGTTCATAAAGATTCCCAGTAACAAGTACCCGCATGGCTTCTCGCATCTGATTTGGAGTAGCCGCACAGGACGAGGCTAATTGATGGAATAGAAAGTCGTTCTTGTCAACAGTATCATCGAGCCCATCGATTGGTTTTGCATATAATTCGATTATTGAGGGTCCTGGGTCTTTTCTGTATGTCGCACGATCTATCCAATCTATAACTCCAATGAGTAGCATAGCATATACGATTCCAAATAACCAGAACTCCGGATCGCCACTCAAAGCTAGGGCTGCTACGAAGCACATGATGGACGTGATACCGATAAGGAAGATATACCATGCTATTACTCCGCCGTTTATCTCATGTTTAGTAGTCCACGGCATGAATTTACAGCCACATGCAGTACACTTGTGGGGAATCCATCGGTATTGCTTAGAACCGAATCCTCCGAGCCATCTTACATAGACACTCTCTTCGTAATCCGGAAACCATTTGATCTCCTTACCATCAATATGAGTATTTCCGCAGTTTGGACACACGAAAGATCTAAGCTCGTTATGACATTCATCGATGGTCGAATCGTTGTCTTTCGGTATGTACAAACCAGATTTGTCATGTTTCATCTGACTTTCAAGCCTCCTCAAAATCTTTAATGGCTATCAAACGCTCCTGCGCAACGTACTCTTTGATAATCTTCATAAGTTCCGGATAGTCATTGAGATCAAGCAACACATCCGCCTGATCGAGTTTCTCGCCATCGATCCGACCGATAATTTGAATCCGGTGATAGTTATCGAAATCATCAACCCTATAAAGATCTTCCGTAATCTTCTGAATGGCGTCTTTCATGGCATTCAGCTCGTTTAGCTTATCAAATGTCATGGTTTATTTCCTCCTATCATCTTTTACGAAGCTCGAATTTATCGCAACAGTGCTCACTCGTGGATATAACCCCGAATCTATTACTATGACAACATGTTCCTCTTATAAATTCAGGTGCGAGATAATCAAAGTGCTTACAAAGACCGCAAATTTTAATGCCATCCATATCGTCTCCGATAATCTCATCGTCACTATAGCAAGGATGGTTACAACCTAATTCCGGACACTTAGCTGTCCATTTCTCAGTTAAGTCCGGCATGGATAGAGAAGTCAGGACACACTCTCCTGCAAATGAAGACGCTACGAATTCACATCCGCAGCGCCCGCATTCGAATCTCACCTTAATGTCATTCTTCTCATCATATCCCGCAGCCTTTTCCATCGAACCCCTTTTAAGAATCTCCATGGTATCACCTCACTCGCATGCAACGACGTAGTAATTCTTACCATCTTCAGTAGCAATGCCGAGAACGCCATCATATCGAAGAAGCTCATCGAACCATTTCATAGCATCCACAGCATCATCCCATTTGATGGTACCGACATATCTCGGATTCGGTTCCCACTTCGGAATAACTACCGGACGATCGATCCAATCACACTCTTCAGGGTCTATATATGTGAATTCATTGTTGGTGAAAGTTTCATCGTCGAGACTAAACTCCTCAATATATTCTCCTTATTTTCTTACAATCGAGATGTTTGTGATCTCAAGATTTCGGTCAGTGATAAGTGCATCGACGATCTTGCCGACGGTAAGCTTCTCGCATCCAGAGATGATGACTTTACCATCAGCCGCGATGTCGTATGCAGGGTATTTCTTTTCCGTCTTTGCTTTGGTCTGTTTCTGTTTATTACTCCATGCGCCTTCGAGTTCGGACACGTCCGTAACGGTATAGGCTCCAGGGGCGAAGTCTGATTTGTTGTCTTTCTTCTCAATCTTACCATCGTCCGTACCGATTCCGAAGCGCTTCAGCAGCTCGCTGTCAAAGCGACCCGGATGCTCGGTCATGTATTCAACGAGGTGCTCCCTGCGAATGCGGATGGTGTTCTGCTTGTTATTCATCGACACGTCCGCTTTGAGATGACCATCATAGATATATCTACGAATTGTAACAGGTGTGCATCCGAAGATCTGAGCCACTTCGGGAACGGAATATCCGATTTTGTTATAGTTCTTCATAATTTTCCTCCAGTTTAAGTTTAATAAAGTTCAGTCGAATGCCCCATGCAGATACTTGTTCCAGATCTGCGCTGGGGTTCTTGCCTTGTGAATTTTCTTAGCCGTGATACCATCTTCTGTAACCTCGTACAGAAAGTAGGTATCGCGCTTTTTATCGGAAGTGATAAGGAAGCGGCAACGTTCTTCACCATTACTCACGACGTAAATCCGTTCCCAGATCACTTCTCCTCTGTCGATTTTGAAATCAGGGTTCTCCATTCTTCTTTTCCTCCCGATTACCGACGATGCCCATCTGACCCTCACCATAATCGACGAGGTCACAGACATCACCATAGGTGTAATCTGCGGTTTCAGAGTCTTTCTGAGCAGTGACAACCTCCATGTCACCATTCGTGAGCAGGAATGTCATAAGGTCATTGACAAGCTTACTCAGTTTCATTTGATTTCACCTCCTTCATCCTCGAATACTTCCCAGTCGTCGGCAAAGATGTCATGTGTGGTGATGTGATGAACGATAAAGGTCCTCCAACGAACCTTTTCGCCCGCTTTAGATGCTCTGATATGCTTGAGAAGACAGGGAAACTCATGGTCATAATCCTCGTCGATACCGATACTGAAGCAGATAGTTCCACGGTATTTCGGTCTCGTGATTTTCATACCGGCTCTCAGCTGAGCCATGACTTCTTCAAAGGTCATACCGATTCCTCCTTCGTGGATTCAGAACAGTATCCATCAATAAACTCGTGGATTTCTTCAAGACACTTTTTGCCGAGGTTTCTGAATGACATGAGTGTCTTATCGTCAGTAGAAAGAAGATCATCTATGGTCTCGATCCCGTTTCGCTTCAAAGCAGCATATGTTCGAATCGAGAAATCACAGTTTTCAATACCGGAATCTCGAGAAAGAGGCTCCTTCTCGATAATTACTGAGTGATGACCAGCTGCGTAACCATGGTCGTATCCAAGAGTATATGCTTCGTCACGTACTCTCTTGAAGTTTTGAAAGAAATTATATGATATACCAAGACGGATCATATTGCGGTAGGTTTCGCATCCGCCAATATATTCGATTGCTTTACAGATATAGGCAGATACGCATGAGCGGGTGATGCCAAAGTCGACGGCGATATTATGCATACTGCTTCCGAAGCGGTAATACTCCTGAACGAAAGTACTGCCCAAGATTCTGGATTTTGTTGTACTATGACGCATCCGTGCGAATAGATACTCCAGAACTTCTTCAATGTCTTCAGGAGCGTCATCCTCGCATTCCGGCAGTTTGTCATGGGCATCGATTCGCTTATTGATCTCAGCCAAGAAGTTATACGGCCATTTAAGATCAGAATTTTTCATTTTAAGTTCCTCCTTAAGTTTAATTAAGTTTAGATTTCTTGATCAAATAGTCGAAGGACTTGTGGTCCTTAGCAACCGAGCGTACCTTTGATTTGCGGAACCGCTTGTTACGGTTTACGTGTTTCGCGATGGGTTTCATAGTTAAACCTCCGTTCTGTTCAGTTCAAGTTCAGTAACCCAGTATTTAACGGTGATATCATCAAAACCACCGTATCCGACTGAAAAGACGACACGCTTTTCTTAATCAACCATCAGTTCACTGATCTCAGCATCGCCATTACCACCAAGATAGTCGTCGATATCCTGCTTGATACAGCTATAGATGGTATTGAATGCGGTTTCGAAATTGTCGAAGGCGCCTACCTCTTTACAAATTTCGTTTTCGTAAACGTCATGGTCAAAGCATCCTGCACACGTAATGGTTTGCTTCTCGATAACATAGATCTTCATTTTAAGTTCCTCCTTAAGTTTAGTAAAGATAAAAAAGAGGAGCCAACGTAATGTCAGCTCCAAATTGCCGTGAAGATCAACCTGAGTTAGGTTCTCTCTCCACTACATACCTTGTTATTTTCGCGTAAAAAGGAAAAGCACTCGTTATGAGTGCCCTTCCTCATTCGGATATAATTCTACTGCTGCTAACGCGAATCCAGCTGCTGTTGTTGCATGGTTCCAAGCACGGATTCCAAGGCATGTTGCTAATTTTTTCATACCGATTTTTCTAGTAAATTCGGCTGCGTGACCATAGCCTATACCTAAATATCTGTGCAACTTTCCGATTTTGCAAATTTCAAGCTGTGCTTTTCTGCGTCCTGTCATTAGGACCACCTCCTCATCAAAGAGGTTGCAGTTTTCGCGAATTACAGAGTTTCTACCATCCATGCTGCGAGCTCTTCTTTTAACTGTTTGGCACCTTTCTTCTTACCAACCGTCTTTTTCATCTCCTCAACCTTCTTGATGAGTGCCTTTCTTGAAATCGAGAAAGCGCCGACATTATCCCGATTGAGTATATCGATACACACTGAAAGTGCTCTGTTCGTCACCATCTCGTGCATAATAAGATAGTTGATAGCATAGACATGGATCGTTTTCATCGTACCAGGCTTACTCTCGAGATAAGTAGCCGTGGTTCTCGACACATCGAGCATCTCTGCGAGGTCTTCAAGCGACCACCCAGCAAAGGCTCTGATGATCGGTAAGTCCTGTCTGAACTGTTCGATAGCGGTTTCATCAAACATTTACCATACCTCCTAAGTTTTAGAAAATGGAAGAGCCCCCGTGTGAATCACGAGGGTTCCTCTCTGTTGCTGTCAGATAAGTCCTTTTTCATAGCGAGTGGATTTGTCGCGAATAAGAACAGCGTAACGATTTGCGAATATGCCTCAAGTACAAACTCAATCGCGAGAGCTGGAATACCAACCACGATGTAGATGAACAACATGAATATTAACCATAATGTCCTTCCAATCATGCCGATTTCCAATCTTTCGTTATTGAACATTTCCTCAGCATCTTTTCTGTTGTTGAAACGCACGTCCATGAATTTCTTCATACAAATTCCTCCTTAATATCATTTGGGACTTATTTCCCATTATATAAGGAGTAATTTTTGCGAATTAGCTAGCCATCGTAGGGTCAAACGAATCGAATTCTCCTGAAAGAAGCATCTTCTCAAGATTGTGACCCATGCGAATCTCTCGGTTCGTCCGTTCGCATTTGCCAAGAGTTATTTCAAATTTGGAATCGGGTTTGTCATGGACGAAGATGCGATATCCCTTAGTGAACAGCAATGTGCTCAGGGTACAGACTTGAATAGTTCTTACATCATGACATCTCGAAACTGCGCTATCGACCATATCAACTGTTAGTTGCATCCCGTAAAGATCTTTATAATTATGGTTAATCGGCAGATACAAATACAGATGATACTCCGGTTTTCTAATCTCATTCACGCTGCATCCCTCCTCTCGAATTTCCTGAATGTAATATTATAATGCTTGCCGACGAACCGTGTTTCGTTGAACTGCTTCTTAGTTCTAAGAGCGTTACGAACAGCGTTCTCGATGGAGCTGTGGGACGTCAGATGGTAGTAATACAGGTCTACGAACGTCGTGTTCAGTCTGTCGATGCGTCCTGCCGATTGTTCCATCATCTTATACGAATAGTTTTCGGAATAGAAGACGATGGTATCGGTCGTAACGCAATTCCACCCTTCTGCTCCGGCATTGTATTGGACGAGATACACCCATCGCTTAGATGTCGGAACCGGCTGATGCTTATGTCCCGACCACTCTGCGATTTCTACGTCTCCACCATAACCGAGATTAAGCAGGATTTCCCGCTCGTAATCGAAGTTATAGAAGATAATCATTTTCGGATGCTTCTCAAACAACTCAAGAATCGCGAGTTGCCTGGAATCGGTCTCTGACACCATCCGACGCAAGCACTGACAGAACTCTCCTGGAGTCTCGATAGGCTTATCCGCAAATGGATTCCATCGCATCTTGAGTATCTTCCGGTACGCTTCTTTATCGAATGTCGTGTAGATATACTCATGGTGCTGAGTTGTAGCCCTGACGACATCCATATCGACCAGAATCCTGTCACGAAGCCGTATCAGACGCCCCTCGTTTATGTATCGATCAATCTGAGGGAACTTAGTGAATGGCTTCATAACAATGTGCTCTTCTTTGAATTCCGTCCTGTTCCGATAGAATCCATTGGCTATGAACACTGGAATGTAGTCCGACCATGTATCGCCGGGAGTAGCCGACAGCAGAATCCAATGGTTATATCGAGCAATCTTGAGGAATGCTTTCACCCATGCTCCACTACCGACAACTCTCTGCTCGTCAAAGATAAAGAAAGCATTGCGCACTTCCTTATACTTCTTTATGTTGTTCCACGAGTCAACCACTACTTTGTTCTTGTAATAGTTATGCTCTGGATTTGTACTTAGTAGGAATGGTGTCATCTCACCTTCCCATTCGAGTTTATCACGCTTCTGAGCAGTCGTTATGATATACAAGTCCATGGGAGCGCGCATGTCGCAGGCAAGTTCCGCGAGATTCTCGTCGACAACCCGTATCTTTCCCCCGTTTTGTTGATAATAGTACGCGAGAGCCGTTCGAGACTTGCCACTACCGGTACCCCCATGGACAATGCATCCATCTCTTATCTTATCCAGTGCCTCAACTTGATGTGTCCCCAATTCCAGCATCATGGTTTGGTTCCTCCATGTTTTGGATTTTGCTCATCTGTTCTCCGACATTTCTACCAGAGATCATGGCTATAGTAATGACGTTGCGGAGGAGGGTTACGTTTTCGTGAGTGTTCTTGAACGAGAAGTCATTCTCGTCGAAGTTTCTCAGCATAGCTTTGATATTACCGAGAGCCTGTACGACCATGACATTGAGATCATAACGCTCGCACAGGGCATCAAACGACTCTAGCATTTTGGTGTTGGATGCGTTCTCTTCGCGGAATTTCCGTCTCGCGACCTGTGTACGGCAAAGATCATCAGCTCTAGCCGCAGCTATCTTGAATAACATATCAACGACGTCCTTAGGAGCATCGTCGAGCATTTCTTTCAGGAAATCTTCGAACATCCTTGTCACCTCCTCAATATTCTTCAGGAAACAGAATCGTTGTAGCCGAACGATCCTGTTCTGTAATGATCCAGATCTTCATTGGTGTCTTAACACCTGCTTGCTCGTATACAGCAAGGATGCGTTCACCATTTTCGAGTGCCTGATAATTGGTTTCCTTGCTCTCCTCACAAGTATCACCCCAGTCACACTCCTCATACCGCCGAATCGATTTAGATACGAATGCTGCAAACACATGGTCTTTTTGCATACGTTCCACTATGGCAGCGGTAGCCACAATTTTTCCAAGCTTAAAATTAGACATGGTCTTTTCTCCTCTCGTGTAAGTTTAGAATAGAGGGCTGCCAACGCAAATCCATGGTCAGCAGCCCTATCAGTTAGTTATTCAGAATCCTTCTTGAGACTCGAGAGAGCGCTATTAACGCCTTCAGCGAGTCTTTTAGCCGCTTCATGAAGAGGACTACCGATATCGGGAATGATAACTGTAGGACCTTCATCTTCTTCCTCTTTCTCGGGCAGCCACTTCTTGAACTGATTGTAGTAGTTGCCCTGATTGCCGAGTGCCTTCTTTGCGATAGCCATGGCAAGACCCTTTTCGGGATCATACTCCTCGTTCTCGCACTTCACGACGGTCTTAGTTCCATCATCCCAGAATACGATGGTAGCGGGAGCGTTGAAGACAACTTTCTTGATGGCGAGTCTAGGATATACTCGATCATAGCGTACGGGCATTTCAGTTTCCTCCTTTCTGTAATTGTTGATTGCAACCCATCCTTCTTCGGGTCCTGTGTAGACATATTCGACGTCGTTGTATGAGACGACGAATCCGATTTGAGGGGATATTGTGCGTCTGCCGATGGTGGTTCCGGTATGATGAATGATCTGCACAAGCCATCCCTTTGGATTATCGCGAATGTTGGTGTCCGTTTCACCGATGTATCTGAGATTGTACTTAGCGAGAACCCGGTTGCCGTCCTGCACGATTGCGTCCGGAACACCCCAATTAAGGACGGGCGGTTTCTCATACCCACGCATAGCTTCCTCAGCCATTTTAGCGAATGGATTAGCTGCATCATGGATCCCTCTGGTCGACGGATAGATTCTCTTCCCCATATACCGTTTCTCATACGAGATACCTGGTTTCGGGCCATCATAATCAGTACACGGACCGGGGTGGAAATCAATCCACTCTTTTCCGGTCCATACGTACAGATTATCGTTGTATCGAAACACTTCATTCTCGGTAGCCGCGCAATGACACCAGTCGCCATCCTCAGATACTTTGATGCATGCATCACTATCGAATTTGTTCGTAATCGGATATCGTAGTTCCCCATGGTACCGGAATCTCTTCGGTTTCTCAACCGGAATCGGTTCGAGATCCATGCACATGATGTCGCGAACGAGACTCATCAGTCATCATCCCTTCTACCGCGGTAACGCTTGAAGCGGTTGATGTACGGGTCAGACTCGAAGTCCTGCTCGACATACATGGTCTTGATGTAGAGGGTGTAGCCGTCCTTATCCTTCTTCGGCGCAGCGTTCAGGACAACGTGAATCGCTGTTACGCGGATGTTATCGATAGTGCCGACAGTCTCTTCGTCCATCGGAACAGCCTCTTCATCTGCGTTAACGAGATAAACGTCCGGCAGATACTTGAGAAGCTCGCCATACTTATTGCGATAACTGAGGGTAGCGCGGACGAAGTAGGTCGGAACGAAATCGTCCGGATCATCGTCCTCACGAGGAGACGTCTCGAACACTTCGACACCTTTGTCACGCAGGTCCTGAACCTGATGCGGGTCAGGAACGATGATTGTGCAGGTACGGGTCTTAGCACCGAACTTGCTCTTGGTCGGGTCGCCCGAGAGATTCGGAGCGAACATGAATTTAGTATCGTCGATTGCGATAAGATTGAGATTAGCCATGGTTATTCTCCTTTTCAATAAATAAGTTATAAACCAAGTTCCGCTTTTCGCTGCGCAAACTTTGATTTTGTGGTTTCATGGACTCGCTTTTGAGTTTCGCGAATCGCTTCGGAATGACGGTGGAGTTCAAATTCCGTCACTTTGTATGTAACGGTTCTCCATACGCCGTCATAGACATTGAATGATACGGTCATATTGCTATAATTAGCCTCGAAGTCAGAGATCTTCGCATCCGGATACTCTTCGATGGTTTCATCGGAATCGTCTCTAGCGACATCGATACAAGCATACCATGCATCGTGGACATCATCGAAAGCACCGAGACCATCGAGAACCTCGTGACAGTTCTGATCTTCATAGTCTGATTCGTAATCGACCCACCATTCAATAACATAGATCTTAGACATAATTAACCTCCCAAGTTTCGCATAAGTTTAGATTTAGTTTAGAAAACCGAAGAGCACCTGTTTCCAAGTGCTCCTCTCATGGTTGTGGCGTTGGTCATTCAGGATCCTTGTCCTTGATAACCTTCTTGACTGCTTTGATACCTGTGCTGACCAGAGCGATTGTACCGACCGCAACCGCTGCTCCCGCAAAGAAACTCAGATTTGTCACCTTATTGAAATAGTCGTCACTAATGACACCCCATTTCTCAGGACTGGACATCTTGTTAATTTCTTTCATTGCAGCGTCGATAAGATCTGAATCCGCAATCGACACTGGTATCTTATTATGCTTTGTCTTACGTAAAGCGTTATCAATAATAGTACCCATCTTCATGACTTAACACCTCCTTTCTCCATTACAGACGCTGTGTTTTGTGCGGAGCGTCAGAACGGAATAAGGTCTCCGATATCGTAACCCTTCTCGCAAATATCCGGTTGCGTCCATGGCTCATCCAAATTCACATGAGAATACGGGCAATCCCAGCAATAATCAGTTTTACTAGGATCTGGTGTATTCTCGCGATACAATGGACAATCGTGGAAATTGGGATCGCAATTGGTCGGTTCTGGGATATAGTGAACATATTGAGGAACGGTGTCTACATCAGTGAACATCTCGACATCACCGAACTTACCGATGGTTTCACGAGCTTTCTCAACCATCTTTTCATAGTAACTCCGGTCAATATCGTCCTCTCTTCCAGAACCACGTACTTCTTCAGACTCAAGCCATAAGAAGCCTTTGGATCCAGTTGCTGCGGAATACTTGACGTTGCCTTCCTTGTCTTTACCCTCACGAAGCAGTTCTTTACCGCCACATCCGGGTTTGATGGGGCAGAACTGTCCGACTCGTCCGACAAATTCTGGTTCGCCACCTTCCGCTCTCAGATACAAAGCTGAAGTAACCGACATGGTCTCACACATATCGTCAAACTCGATATCTTCATGGGTGAACAGAGTCTTGAAGACATAAGGAACGGCGAACTGAGCGCCTGTAGCAGTCCATTGTCCGCCATGCTTACGGTTATCGTCGGGAACATACCCATAGAGTCTCTCGCAGTCTTCCGACTTGGCATATCGAGCAATGTAGACGGCGTCATTAACCAGACACATCCGCTCATAAGTCGCTTCATGCTCGAATGTGTAGCCATAACGCTTACCGTACTCCATGACAAAGTCGATGATCTTCTTGTCCGCGTTAGGAACTTTGATCGAATCGGTCTTAATGTGAGCTACTGTGTATCCGAGCTTCTTGACTTCCTGTTCAAGATTCATCATGAACAGGGCACCACGCTTAGCGACGATGTTGTCGATGTTGCGAGGATCTTTGAACGGATTATCGAACTTAGCAGCGGTCAGACCATAAACTGAGTTGATAGCTGTCTTGAGTGCATTAGCGAGCTGTTTTGAGGTGATCTTACCATCCTCGACCCACTTGATGTACTTCGTCAGCTTTCCGCCCAGAATATTATTGATCTCAGACCATGCCTCATGCTTGATAGACACACGTCCGTCAACGATCTCTTTGAATCGTTTCGTGAACTCCGGACCGAAGAGACACTCGGCTATGGTGCTGTGCGGATGCATGGAAGCGATATCAAGCAATGCGTCCCAGAAATGGATTCCCGGTTCTGCATATACTCGTCCACCCTCTCCGACTTCTTCTCCGAGATAAGTTGACTTACCATACTCGTACTTGTAGCCCGGGAAGTATGGCAGAAGCGAATCTGAGTTCGTACTCCACCATTGCATCATATCAGGACAAGCGTCATTGAGGAAGTTACTCACCGCTGCCGGAAGCTCTTTCACAGGTTCCGCGAGATTTCGATAACAGAATTGGCTCTGAGGCTTCTTCTCATTACCGAAGATGAACTTAGTTGTCAGTGCGTTTGTCGTGTCATTAACTGTCAAATCAGCAAGGTCAGCAAGAATCTGTCTTGCAACCCAGTCAGATTCAAGATACCAGAACGCAGCCTCAGTCGAGATAACGTCGTTGTCACAATACTCGGCAACCTTATCCCATTGAGACTTCGGAACCGGTTTATCCCATGGCAGACCGAGCTCTTGGTGATGCACGCCCATCTCGATTTCTAGTTTCTTAAGGCTCTTCTTGTTTCCTGCTGAAGCGAAATCGTAGATGTCAGTATAACTGAGGTTGTATGCCTCACCGAAAAATCCTCGGCTGTTAGTGATGATGTTCTGACTGAGGTTATAGATTTGTTCGTTATCCAATCCGATAAGACACGCATACAGCATATGGTTATCATATCTGCGAACATTGAAACCGATCAGTCTGTTCTGAAGCAGGCGTTCGATTTCTTTTGGCGATGGGTTAATCATTCTCGTGACAGGTTTTGTCCGAGATTCATGGATTGCTTTGATGATGTCGTCAAATGAATTGGTTTCCGGTTCGATGTACTTCCAGTTTACCAGAAACAGGTTTGGAAACACCTCAACGTCATAAAATACGATTGGTGCTTCATCGTCGTCATGGTTTTCAGATGGTTCCTCAGATTTGAAATGCATTTTTGATACCATCTTTATGCACTTATCAGCTTGATTAGTAGAGTTGGCTGCGAACGCAATAACGGCACCATAGAGGTCGCTCACATCGTAGCTCATCCCGCTATTGTACGCATCATCGAGCACCTTGAGAATCATACTCACATTTGAGGTTGTATCGCCATGGATACGCTTCTCAAGAGCTTTCTTGATAGTGGTTCGCATCCCCTTTTCAGTCTGAACGATATCCATATTCACCATTGGTTTGGCCTTTTCTCCTTTCAGAGGCAAACCGGAACTAATGGTCGCTATTTGGTCGTTTGTACACATTGTTAGTTTTCGCCGAAGACTTGAATTGCCCGTGAATACCTTGATCTCAACATGGTCCTTATAGAGCCTCTCGAGTTTCGTAACGTCACCCGTATAGAGATAATGCAAGTGAATCCCAGCACCTGACTTACTGAGTTCAGCATAAGTGGGCGGCCATTTCGAAGCCTCTTCAAGGTTCCTTTCGAACGACTTGTTGCCATCGTCATCCGGAATGTCGAAGTCGATAACAATATGGTTTTCGGGACTCACCTTCACATAATGTAAAAGTGAGGTGTCCAGATCCCCAAGTGTCTTCTTGACGTTGTCCCACTTAAATCGAGGTATACCTTCGTCGTTGGCATACTGAGCAGGACAATTCGCAAGCTCGTCATCCAGAAGCGATGGTTGGTCTTGGAACTTGATCCACGTTTCGATTTTAACGGGAGAAGTCGTCCTGACCGCTTCTTCCTCGTCATCGTCAAAACCTTGGAATCTGTTCTTCTTGAACGTCATGAATATGCTTCTTTGACGCTCACCAGTCTCCTCGTCAAACCATCGATCATAATACTCAGCAAAGTAATTCGACAGCTCTTCCTTGAAGTTACGAAGACTCATGGGATACGGAACTTTAGCAGCATCAGACCATGTCTTATACATCTCCCACGCCGCTTTGAGTGTCGTACTGTCATTCTTTCTGAATGTATCATACGCATCGATCATGAAGTTGTAGAAGTCATTCGATGCAGACATCATTCGTGTCGGAACATAGTCGTCGTAGAACTCGGGATCAGACTCATATACTTCCTTACAATGCCATGCGATATGACCAAGCTCAAAAGGAATCAGCTTCATCAACCGTGTATATTCCTTATATGAGAGTTTATTTCCGGTTGGTGTAACGTCTATAAGTCGTCTTAGGAGACCTGAACGAGAGTCAGAGATACGAACAGGCTTGTTGGTACCCATGAAGAGGAAAGTTCTGAATGCCGTCGAGTACAACTTACCGTACTTAGTGTTGACCGACATAACCTCATGGGCAACAAGAGAATTGATTCGAGTGTTATCCTCAATCTTACTCAAGTCACCATCGTGCTGGATACCAACAAGCGGATTATCTTTGAACGGTTCAAGAGCGAACTGTGCGTTTGCGCTACCAAGAGTCTTTGATTCAAACGGCGCCGTATACCCATGGAACAGATCGTCAACAATGTTCAATACCGTTGATTTACCCGTACCCGGAGCACCGTAGAACACCATAAACTTCTGGATTCGCTTCGAATCACCATTCACGACGCTTCCGATAGCCCATTCTATCTTTCGCCTCTCCTCAGGAGAATACAAGGTAGACATTATGGTGTCCCAAGCCTCGCATTTACCCTCTTCCAAAGGATAATCGAGTTGATGGGACGCATATATCTCCCGCTTAAGTTCCGTGTTGGAGAAGCATAACTCGTCATCGAGCATCTTGAAGTTATCTCGAGATTGCTTCTGGACGTATTTATGCCATCGGTCGATAGAACCCGAGTCTGCATAACGCATTAACGCAGGCACAACTCGATCGTGTGGATTCTCCTCTTGAACTTGTTTGTAAACTGCCATTACTTCGGCGTCGACTAACTTGATAAGGACGTCCTCGTCAGTCGACCATAGTCCGGTTGCTTCATTGAAGACGGCGTAGAAGTCGCCACCTTTAATCATCAGGTCTTTTGACTTGAGAATAAGGAATTCTGGGCGAACCTCTATCACAGTTCTTCCGTCTTTTTTCGTGCTGCGTGTCGCAACCGACATGAAATCAAGCATACGCAGCCTCCTTTATTTAGATTCCGAGCGGTCCCTCCGCATCGAGTGCTTCTCCTTCGTCTTCCTTGATTGAACAATAGCAGCCGCGTTCCTGCTTATCGAGCTCAAGGAGTTTGGTTTTCATGGCGTCCTTGTCGGATTCGTTCTTGATGATATACACGATACCACCGATGACAGCAATTGCGAGACCGAGTTTTGACGCCTTGCCTCTCAATTTCTTGGTAAGTCCCTTCGTAATGTTGAATAGCTCAGAGATGTCTGTCTGATGGTCACAAACAGCATCACCAAGCTCGTTAACAGATCGGAGAAACTCGCGATTATTCATATTGAACGCTGAGATGAGCGCTCCCATCTTCTCTTCGACGGTCATACCGATAGTTTCGACAAAGCCATCTTCTCTCAAAATAGACATAAGTTTACCTCCGTTAAGAAATTTCAAGAGTCTCGTCGAGATACCACATTGCTTGATACCATATCTCTGCTCGACGAAGATCCCTTCTTGTGTGTTTTAGACGGAATAAGCCGCCATCCCCGTTTCGAGCATACCGACGACTGAGGATGTTCTTCACGATTTCTTTCGCTTCTCCCTCGTCGTATTGCTCGTCCTTTAGCGCGTACAGACCGCTGCTCTTAAGCATTGCTTTGAACCATCTTGAAGTCTGGTCTCCAATCTCCGGATCAGCCGTGATGTGTTCTTCAATGCGCAGGGCAAGCGCTACCATCATCTCAAGCATAGAGCACGGGACGTCATCAATCCATGGGGTTACGAATCGATAATGGTAACCCTTGTCATCTGCAAATCTGTACCGCAGATTCACTCCGTCTTCGTATCGATTCCCATCTGTAGGAATGCTATATGTGAAATCGACCGAAAACAAGAAATAAAGGAGCTCTCGATGGTCCTTACACCCGATAAAGTGAATGAGCCATTCGAAATACTCCCTTTTCATATCCTCTCTGTTCATCAATCCTCCGCATCAGGCGGATCGGTGTAGTACACTCCTTCTCTGAGAATCTCGTAATCACACTTACGATCCTCGTTTCTGACATATGCGATATCCTCGTCGCCGAATGCGTCAACAAGGAGATCAAGATCACCGATCGCCTGCTCAACATCTTCCACGATGTTGTCATACTCATCAGTAACAACGCCGTCCTCGAAGTAAGACCATGTTACTGCTGTAATCATGGTGCCGTCCTTGAACTCATCCGGAGAGATGAAGTAAGGCTTCTGTGCCGCTTTGTCACTGTATCCGTTGTCTTTGATGGCTTTGTTGTATCTTACTAGACCATCACCGCCTTTTTCAGCTTCAGCAGGAGTCTCGGATTCCTCTTTTTCTTCCTGCTTGCTGATCTTCGGCTGCTCTTCAGCTTCGACCGCGTTGCATTTCGCGATCACCTCATCGATCTGTTGACCGAAGTATTTCTTCGCGTACAGCCATGCAGCACCTGCTCCGGCTGCTGCGCCTACGATAAACGCCATAAACGATTTGTTATTCATGGTTACCTCCCTTGTTACCATTTGATATCGCGGGTCTCATTGGAGTATACGACCCGCTGCGTGACACGATACTCCGTGTTTGCGAGCATCTCATGATAGCGTCTTTCAGCCATCCGGATGCTTTCCCTATGCGCGTTGATTCTTTCTTCTTCTCGAGCATCTTTTTTCACCATCTCAACTGACAATATCTGGATGCAGACGAGAACAGCAAATGCCATCAGCACAAAAACAATACCGAGAATCTTCATTTTAGTTGTCTCCTTTCAAGTTCAAAACAAGTTACGCGGATTTCTTATCTTTATATTTGTCGAAGGAATAGAGAATATCGCCGTCGACATTGAATTCCAGAACGAGAGAAGCTTCGCCGGGAACTTCCTCGCCATTGTCGTACGCTCTGTAGATCTTGTCGATTCCGAAATCAATGTAGTTGTCACCCTTATGATTCGGATTATTGGGCTCGTACGTCCAACCCACTGCCTGACCTTTTGCGGTGAGCGGCAGTCCGAGACGGTGACGAACCTCATTCAGAGTTACAGGTTTGCCGTTACGGAGCTGAAGCACGGAATTGAGATAAGACTGCTCGGATCTGAGCCAGAACAGATTGCGGTCGATATCCGGATTCCATGCCGTATTTACAGTACCATCAGAATTATATTTGGTGAACAGCGCTGTATAGTCATCGTCGTCGGCAATCATAACAGTTTGCTTCTGCTCGACAACATTACCATCCTCATCCGTGGTCGTCATGGTGATGTCTTTTGCCCGCATGTTGTGGTAGATGGCTTTCTCTTCTTCTTCGCCAAACTTATCGCGGACTCGCTTACGGTAATCTTTGAACTTCGCCGCAAGAGCCGCATAAGCCGCTGAAGCCATGGCAAGACGCTCGGACAGTGTCTTATAACCCTTGATCTGACAGAAGATAGACAGACCGATAAGAATTAGAGACATCAGATACAGTCTCAAGCACTTGACTCCGGTCTTGATAAGAGTCGTGAAACTGTCTTTCTTGGCGTCCTCATGGGTATACTCAACGATTTCACCCTTCTCGTTTGTGGTCTTGCCGGTTTCTTCGCATTTATGGATTGTTTCCATCTGCTTCTTATGGTCTTCCAGAACCTCCTGAGCCTTGATAGTGGCTCTGCAAGCAGTCACGACACCGGCGATGGTTGTTACGATGCCAACTGCGAGGCAAATTTCAGGCGAGTGCTTCTGGATTTTCCAGCTTGTAGAGTTGATAAACCCTTTGATATTATCCATGAATTTACTCATGATACATACTCCTTATCTTTATTTTTGATAGTTTGCATCGAAGTTTCGCATAAGTTTAGATAAGGTGAGTATTATTTGAGATCGCGAATATCCTTCGGTTTAGGAAGGATAAGAAGATACGGACGTTTGCGATTGCGAGTTCTTGTCCAGCTCATAGAGTTCAAACTGGTCCAACCTCTCTCGCTATCTGTCCATGTGTGATAGTTGCCCGTGAGCTGATAGAGGTTGGCTACTGTTGCATAACCGGTTTCCTCGATTCGCTCCTGAAGTCTTCTCTTCACCTCTTCGGCTTCCCGTTCGGTCTTCACATGGACATTGTCATAGCTGTGCTCGCTATCATCTTCGTTGTCGTCATCTTCATCATCGTCATCACGGCGGTAACGACTAGATTTGCGGGATTTATTAGAGCTGATGGACGAATAATTCGTATGTCCTTTGCTCTTCCGTTTGCTGCTACCGGAATACCCCTTATTCTCGAACAGCAACTCAATGGTATCAGTAACAGAGTCGAGGACGATTCCTCCGATACCGCTGATTGCATCAAGAATTCCGGGAATAACGATGGTTTCGAAAAAGTACTCACGGATATTATCGCTATCCTCTTTCAGAAGACTTGCGAGAAATCCGCCTTTCTTCTCGATTCGACCATCAGCTACCGGCTTCATCTCGTCGGACTGCTTCGACGGCGGTCTCGTGTCTTTTGCGTCTTTTTCACGATGGCTATTTCCATCAAAAGCCATGCGGTTCACCCCTTTCAAAAAGTGAAGAGCATCCGTAAAGAATGCTCTTCAACGTGTAGACATCACTTCTTTTCCTTGGTTTCCTCTTTGGAATCCTCTTTGTTCTCCTGAACATTTGCCTCGGTCTGGGGCTTCTCCTCGCTGCCATCTGCCGTGGTGCCGTCCGCTGCCGCGAAGTATGCCTTCATACGCTCATCGACCGCCTTATCGATCATTGCCTGCATCTCGAGCTGCTTCTTTTCCTTGCGCTTATTGACTGCCTTCGTAACCGGCTTGAATGCGACTGCCGCCGCAATACCGCCGATAAAGAGAACTGTCTTCAGCACGGAATGCTTGCCATTCGGTGCCGGTGCTGCTTCGATAGCCGCCGGTACAACGTCCTGAACAATTTCCTTCGCTACTTCGGGAACCGTCTCCTCGACAATAGCCTGCGTTGCCGGAGCAATAGCCTCAACAACCTCTTCTGTCATTGTGTTCATGATTTCGTTTTCCATAATGATTCTCCTTTTCGAAAATATTTTTGTGGGATGTCTTCCCATAATACACTTTGTGATTTTCGCGTACCTTACCGAATATAATCAGGCTCGCGATGGCGTTTGAATGACATTACATAACAAGGCGTCCCGTCTTCCCAGTGATCTTGTTCGAACGGAACGCCATCGACATCTACGTCAAACTCAATACCTCCAGCATCTGCTGTCCATCCCATCATTGGGGATACAGCCGTGTGTCTGAGTTTCGGATAGACACCTTGCTCATTAAGCTCATCATACAGATCTGATATTGTGATGTAAGGTTCCAGACCGGTGAATAACCTCTTATTGAGCTTCACTTCAGCTTTTTCGAGCATCTGTACGCTCGCGTAGAATGGTGTGTTAGATAGCGGATCCCAAAACGGATGAACGCCTGCAATATTCGACGGCGGTAACTTGGAAACAGCTTCCTGTACCATAGGACTCCTCGCCACATCTCTGTTGACTTCAGATTTGATCTCATCTGCTTTCTCCTTGCCGAGGACTTCCTCGTTCTTTTCTTCCATTCTCTTGATGATGCCTCTGGAAATAGCAAGAGCAGCGGCAGTCTCAGCATATTGGTCGGATCTTGCTTTCATGCCCTTGGCTACACACAGTACACCGGTACCAAAAGCAATCGCAGGTGCAACAAACGGTTTCCATCCTGCTTTTACAGTTTCGACTACTGTGAGCGAATCCTCTTTTTCATCTTCAGCTTCGATAATGAGTTCTTCTGCTTTCGGTGTCGCTCTAACTGCCAGAACGATGGCTGTTGCGAAGCTTAGAACTCCGAAACCGACAAGGAGCTCTGGACCCCGTTTTGTCAACGTCGTAGAAGCTACATCAGCAACCGATTTTGTGATTCTCTTAAAGAATCCTTGAAAATTCACCATTATCACTCCTTTCAACTGGTGAGAATTAAATCAATAATGTCCTCTACTGCCGCTAAAGATATACTAAAAACATAATCGTTAGTACATCCAGTGTGCGCCCATTCGTCAAATCTAGTGAGCATGTGCTCAAGGACATTCAATGGCGTATCATGAGACCGGTATACCTCCCTATACGCAGCCTTGATAGCAAAACTATAAAGGTAGTTCTTTTCGTCCGAAAAGTATGGATTAGAATGGTGCTTATAGTATTCTGATATTATATCAAGAACATGCCTTTTAGCCGCAATGTATGCCTTATTATTCCTGCTAGTTCGTTCGGACATTGGGCCTCTTCTCCTTTCGAAAAATGAAAAGCGGTCCCTTAGGAACCGCCCTTCGTAGCTTTTATGGTTTGCTTCGCGATCTCTTCTCTGACCGCATCCTGAATCTCGATCGTGTTTCTCTTATTGTCAACGATCGAACCGATCAGTTGTGCTACCAATCCGGCAATCATCGCTCCTTTTGAAACATAATCGAGAATCCGCTTGGTCTTGGTATCCATAAGCTAAACCTCCTTTCCATTATAGTCCTTGCGATTCGTGCGGAGTTGTCAAAAAGGAATGGTCTTGTCTGACAAGACATCTTCGATGGTGTATGGATTGCCATCATCGTCATAATATCGGTCATCAAGAGGGTCGTAATTCAGGTAATCCGGTATTGGAGAAGTGGTCGTCGAGATGACGAGTGCTTCCATACCATCTCCGAGATCGACCGGATCGCTAATATTGAAGTCAATCCATGTGAAATCGTCGCATAACACCCATCCTCTGGTATCATGCTTCTTGTTCTTGATACCGAGAAAATTACACCACATGTCGACATCGACTTCTGGATGTCCCATGGTGAAGTTTCTGTTCAGAGCATTGATAGCATCATAGACCTGAGCGAGCGTCGATGTGAAATACGTCTCGGTAATATCATCGTAAAACAGAAACTCCTCTTTGCTAAGCTTGCTATTAAGTGACGTCATCTCGCACATCGATTCAGCGCAGATGTTCGACTGTTCTGCTTTCTCAACAGCGAGTTTCTGCATCACCTTATCGTCAGCTTCTTTGCCGTTTACTTCGATATTGGCTTTACGGTAATCGTCATATTTCTTGGCAATACCAGCAGCACCGGCGCCAAGAACAGCGATGTGCTTCTTGTCGATTTTGCGAGAACCCACGATACAGGCAACGGTTCCGACCGCAGCCACAGCAGCACCTGCGAGTGGTTTAGCCGAAGCCTGAATCTTTTCGAATGTCGTAAGCTCATCGCGCTTTTCTTCGGTCCATTCTTTGATAGTCTCCTGAGCTTTGATGGTTCCTTTATAAGTAAGAATAGCGGTTAAAGCTACACCGACGCAAGCAGCCATCGATAAAATGCCGGATGCGTTTTTAGATAGCCATTTTGAAATGTTCATACCTTTCTCCTTTCGCGAATACAAGAGTCAAGAGGAGTTGCAACAACCCCTCTCGAGTCTTTAGGTCAATTTCTCGTCAATGAACTTCTCAAGGTCATCCTTTTGAACGTCCGCATTGACTTCCAGATGCAGATGAGCCATATCACCATCATCTACGGACACATACACGCTCCCGATATCGACATTTACGTCGTAACCGAGCTGCTTCTTGATGTACCGCATGATGTACTTGCTCACCAATCTAGTCAGCCATTTGCTTCGGATTTTCATTTCGTCCATACCTTTCTCCTTTCAGAATTGACGGATTTTCTTCCATTATATAGGGTGCAAAATGCGCGGAAAGAAAAAGAAACAGTGTTGGAATCGAACCAACGTCCTCTATCGTTTCTGATAGTGCTCCAACCTTGCTGAGCTAACTGTCTCTCATAATATGATTTGTAAATTTCGCGTAAGAAAAAGAAAAGGAGCCCCTCAGGACTCCTCCTCACCGTTGGCAATCACGATCTTGATAGTTTTGGTTTTCTTCTTGTCTTTCTTAAACACGCCTTTAACGCCGTCGATCTTGTTGTCGATCCATTCCTTTGCTTCGGGGTGCCGATGTAATACAGCATTGGTCGCCGCCACCCCGGTAGCAATGGTAAGAATCCACATCCTCAGTTCGTGTGCTGCCTGAACATGCTTATACTTCATAACAATTACCTCCAAATATAATTTTTGATCGGGATCGTTCCCATTATACAGGGTGTAAATAATGCGCAAAAGAAAAATAATAAGCAGTGATTCATTCGATTCCATTATGTGCTTTCTGCACCCGCTTAAACCCAAGAAGATATGTGGGAATCGAACCCACGACCTCAAGCGTTTCAGCTTGTGTGCTCCCATTGCACCTCTATCTTCTCATAATAAGCGTTGCAAATTTCGCGCAAAAGAAAAAAGCCAATGCGATCGTCACCGCACAGGCTCAATTCTGTTAATCAGTCTTCGTCATCATAAACGTCTTCGTAATCCTCGGTATCGGGTACGCCCGCGATTTCTGTGATACGACGCATCTCCACTTCTGATGAATCTTCTCCATACTCAAGTGTAGGGCAGCCATAACCACATTCCTCGCAGATGAGTGAATCTTTCCACTTCTCATCCTCGAATACCATGGGGTTACCACACTCAGGACAAGGATACTTACCTGTCCTTAGCGCTTCTTTCAGTTTATCATTCATACTGATTACTCCTTTCGTGCTAGGTTATAGATAGTATATCATAACCATTTTGAATTGTCAAGGATAATCAGAGCTCTTTTCTCCTCATAATATTCGATGCGAAAATGGCGCAAAAAAGGAAGAGCTCTTGTCAGAGCTCCCCAATTGTAAGTTGATCCATCCTTTCAATTCCGATTTTAACCATGTATTCAGATATTTCTGCTATCATTTCTTGTGGAATTTTACTGAGTGCGTCATATCCGTACTTCTTCTTTACATTACGGCGAACGTAATCTCTAAAATATGCCATTCTGCTTTCATCTAATACACCCTTATTGTGTATTGAAGTTTTCTTGAATACTTTAGATGCTGCGTACCGCCATAACTCTGCCCATACGTCTTGAGCCCACTTGGCTTGTCCTCCGATCTTGATAACTCTGTATCCGTTATTTTCAAGTTCAGTTTTCATCTCTTCTAGTGTCATATAGACCACCTCCTCATTACATACTATGTATTTTTAGCGCAAAAAGGAAAAGCCCACGTATAACACGCGAGCGATTCCTTTTGACGAACCTCACTTCTTCGTAGGTTTCAGTTTCCCGATGAATGTTCTCAGTGTTCCGGATGTGAATGCTCCGGTCTGCTCGAATTTCAGTCCTTCCTTGATCCATTCGCCATAGAATAACACCGGTACCACGATGCCTGCGGTCTCTACTGCGGTTTTGAGTACCGCTCCGCAAACGTCAAGTCCGACTCTGACCCAGCCTTCAGATTTCTCATGCTTAAGACGCTTAACCTCAACTTCGTTCTTCTGTCTCTCGATATCCAACCGCTCTCGTTCGATAGCGAGCCGCTCTTTCTCGATTTCGTCCCGTGCCTTTTCGGCATCGACCTTGTTTTGATCGATATCGGCACGGCGCTTATCAAGCTCCAAGCGATCGCTGTCGAGTTTCAAACGATCCTCTTCGAGACGAATCTTTGCTTCATTGAGCTCTTTTTCGTCTTTAGCAGCATCTGCTTTTGCGTCAGCATCGACGTCCGTTACGTAATGTGTAACTCTCTCCTTGTAGAGTTTCGCAAGTCCTTCGATGGCCCGGGCATATTCCGGTTTCTCCGGATCGAGGTTTTTGATCTTCAATACCTCCCGTTTGATTTCCTCATCCATTACGTCAGTAAGATCAACCATCATTGCCTTTTTTCTCCTTTCGAAAATTTAGTGAGCTTTCGCTCCATTATAGCGTACGTTATTCTCGCGTGATGGGTGTGAGATCTACCTTCAGCAAGATCTCGTCCTGTCCAAGGATGTATTGGACTGGGATTCCGTCCGACAGCTCCATGAACAAATAGGGCTCGCCTGTGGAGTTGTCCATACGAAGCTTACCGACTCGCCTATGCTTGTGGCTGCCGGTTAAGAACGCTCCGACACACGATCCGCCAAGGACAAAACCGATCACGAAAAACAGAATCTTAACCATAGGATATATCACCTCCTTTACAATTCTACCATGATTTTTGGGTTGCGTCGTGATGACTTTAGAAAAAGGAAAGAGACCCCGTTACAGGGTCTCGATACCTTTCTTGTAGTCTCTTAATGATTGCTTTGCTCGAAGATACATGAGTTTTGTGTCGATGATTTGCTCTGTATGATGGAGAGAACGCAGTAACAACGACACAGCGTATGCCGAAACACCATAGTTTACTGATCTAAGCGCTTCGTTTCGCTCTTCGTCGATTTGTCTCTTCTCCATGTTTAATCTGATCTCTTCGCAAATATCTTTGATCTCCTTCGTGGTTTTCATATAAGACCACCTCCCATTACAGAGGTTGTAGATTATGTGAAAAGGAAAGAGACTCCGCAGAGCCTCAGTCCATTTTTTGTTATGCTATTTTGTATTCGTATTTAACTTCGAATGGGATGTCTTCTGATGTCACAACAACATCGCTCTTTAATTCATCAAGCAGGAAAATGAAATCCAAGATATATTCGGCGGCGTCTTCGTCCGTATCGAACGATTTCACCCAGTCATATATCGGAACATCTTTTCCTTCGGTTTTTGCGAAAGCGACAAAATTGTACAACATATTTATCCCTCCTTTCATAATGGAAGGAGCAAATATCGCGTAAAAAGGAAAGAGACTCCGTAGAGCCTCTCGCCTATTCAGAAATAAAATCCACATGTATCATACAATAATTTTTCGATACGTAACTTGAGCATCGGATCTCTTTCTGCCAATCCATCGAGAACTGCGCAAATCGCAATGCAAGTACACTTCGTAATTGGCGTGCGCCCACTTTCCATGTTGTTTATGGACTGTCTGGTAACACCAATCAGATTGCCAAATTGCTCTGCGCTAAGATTTGCGTATCCTCTGATTTCTTGCAGTCGATCCTTAAGTAAGTCATGTACGCTTTCGTTATATGGTAGTAACATATAGACCACCTCCCATTACATAGGTTGCAGATTATGCGAAAAGAAGAGGCGCTGTTAAGCAACCTCTTCTATAGACAGCGAATACTCAACCTCATTGATAACAAAGACGATCGCCACCATGATATTGTCGTCGTTATACTGCGGATGATATCCGTCGGGATCATAATGATAAAAATATAATTCATCAAATCGATCTCGCATGAAATCTTCCGCAGCATCTATGGTCTGAAACCCACCATATGATGTCTCCGTCTTTGTATCGAATACCGTGTAAGTCATAGTATCCCTCCTTTCTATAATGGAAGGAGTTATTCTCGCGCACGATGAAGTAAATAGAAGAAGAGTCTGTAAATGTTATAGTAAGCGTCACGACCCATCGGCAGAACCTTCTTAGCGGACATGGAATCGTAACTGTAACCTCTCGTTACACCATACATAAGATCTTCATAAATCTCCGGATGGTCTTTCGTTGCCTCATCCATAGCGTTCATCACTATCTCGATTCGATGGCTCAGCGTTGCTCTCTTGATCGCTTCTTCCTCTGTCGGCTCACGGTTCTCACGAGTAGCGAGACCATCGAGCCAACTTCTCTGCTTCTGCCAATCCCAGAACTGGAAGCAGAAGTACTTGAGCTCGTAGTAGCGATTCTTCGGCATCCAGTATTGGCTCTTCTTTGACACCACGGCTTGTGTTGCTTTCATATAAAAGCTCCTTTCAAAAGAAAAAATATTAAGAAGATGTTAGAACGGTTCACTCTCCAGTATATGGAACGGGAATTCGTTTCCGATATTCCCCGTTTATAAGTGAGCTCATCATAGTCTTCTCATAATAAGGTTTGTAAATTTCGCGAACCTGTCCATACATACCCCGTATCCTCATACAGTAATTTTGGTGAAATGTAATAGCTTATCCTTCCTTTCCTTGAATCCATCTCCTTTACATCGGTTATCAGTTTTCCGTTACGGGTAGCTTTCCCGATCGGTAACCATCCTGATATTATCCCGGCTCGAACCCATGATGCATCTCTTCCGTAAACCTTTGCTACGACAGCTATCGGAACTGACCCGACTGCCAAACCATTCATAGTAATCACCTCCTTGGATGTCATTATACCACATCAAGCGGGTCGTTTCGTGCTGAATTATGTCGTCCGTAAAAATATTTGTGTAGGAGTCTTGACATTCACACACCATAGTGATATAATACGGTGTAGGAAAGGAGGTGTAGGAATGCTTATAAAGTGTCCGGAATGTGACTTACAGGTCAGCGATAAAGCATTAGAATGTCCTCATTGTGGTTATCCTATGGTTTCGGATGATAAAAGAAAAAGGCGCCATCGAACAAATCGTCGAAAGCGTCTTCCAAATGGTTTTGGTCAAATATCTGAAATCAAAGGCAAAGGTCTTCGTAAGCCGTTCAGAGCCATGGTGACGGTCAGCAAAACTGATACCGGAAGACCAATCTGTAAACTCTTGAAACCAGAATCCTATTTTGAAACTTACAATGATGCATACTCAGCTCTGGTCGAATACAATAGGAATCCGTATGATCTTTCTAATGATATCACGATGTCGGAGCTTTTCGATAGATGGTCTGAAAACCACTTCAAGAAGCTCAAGTCGATCGATAGCGCTAAGAATATAAGATGCGCGTGGGTTCACTGTGCTCCTCTTTATGAAATGCGAGTAAAAGAAGTTAGAGTTCGCCATATGAAAGAAATGATCGAGCAGTCTCCAACTTCTAATGGCAATAAGACACTCATGAAGATGATCTTGAATATGATGATGGATTACGCAGTAGAATACGAGTTAGTTGACCACAACTACGCTAGAGAATTTAAGATAGAAAAGGTCGATAAGAGCAAGACCGTTGGAACAGGAGCTCACGATACCATCTCTGATGAAGAACTTACCGTCTTGTGGTCTCACTCGGGTGAAAGCATGTGGATTGACATGATGCTCATACAGTGCTATGGCGGATGGCGTCCTATAGAACTCTGTCAGATTCGTAAAGAGGATGTCGATATTTCTATCGGATGCATTACAGGTGGCTCAAAGACTGAAGCTGGTCGTCATCGTCAGGTTCCAATCCATGACAAGATACTTGACATAGTGAAGCGATATCTAAACCATGACTCCTCAGAATTCCTCTTTGGAGAGTTGACTTACGAGCAATACCGATACGCTTTCCACAACGAACTCGAAAGACTCGGATTATCAGACCATACGCCTCATGACTGTCGTGTACGATTCGTAACCGCAGCTAAGAACTGTGGTATGGACGAGTATGCTATCAAGAGGATCGTGGGACATGTTATAGGGGATCTGACAGAACGAGTCTACACCAAGAGAGACTTCGGATGGCTCAAATCAGAGATGCAAAAACTAAGATGAGGTGTAGGAATAGTGTATGAATAAAGCCGTTAAGAGAGCGTTTTGCTACCCTTAACGGCTTCTTCATATACGTATTTACGTGCTTTTAGAGGCTGTTCAATCCTCCATAGACATATCCCAGTTATTCAGGACAGTACGTATTTACGTTGTTTTGCGCATGACTTGTAGGAATAATGTAGGAGTTATCTACCTTCCTCAAGATCCATGATGAAGCGCTTAAACTTCATACGGGTTTCTTCGTCCTTAGCGCGACCCATCAGCTCTCTGAGCTCTTCAGCCATGCCATTGTCACGAGACCGTCTCATAGCATAGGAATCGTAGTCGTCACGGGAGAACTGACCCATGGCGTTACGACGCTGTGCCATAGAACGATCGTCATAGGACTGGTCGTCGAAAGAGCGGTTACCATACATAAACGTAGGCATCGGATAGTGACCCGACTTGCCTTCGTAACCGCTTTCTTCCATGGCAATGATAGTGGAGATGCTCTTGAGGCTGTGGGTGATAAGATCGATGGTCTTCAGGTCGCTAACATCAGCGATTCGACCCTTGTCCCTTGCCTCATCAAGCTCTTTGCACAGCATTTTCTTGATATCGTAGTAAGTCTGCATGCTCATTTTGAATTTTGCTCCTTTCTTATCTTATTCTGCGAACGCCCTCGTAGTCGAACTTCATATTGCCGTTGACTACGGTTACGGGCTGGGTGCTAAGGTTTACGAGTGCGATGCTGTCACAACCGCAGATACTCGGAACACTTACAACGATTCCTGTACCGATGTTCTCTGCCACTTCGACAGCAGCCGGAGTAGCGAGCATTACGCTATCGGTATCAATGACGCCATCGACAACTAGACCAAATCTGATCTCTTCAACAGTACCATCAGTCGGAATCAAGACGTTCAGATGTGCCTCAACACCATAATCGGTAGAATAGAGCTTACGGCAGCCGCAACCGCAGTTACAGCTGTTATTTCTGGGAGCATTCGATGCAAGCAGAAATGTACCGGCGCCCTTCTTAAAGATATAGCCCTGATTGCAGGGGCACGGAGCGTCGAGAAATGCTACCGGCTGGTTCGGTTGTACAGTCTGGTTTGCAATGATACTGTAATCAGCAGCCATCCGTAATCACCGCCTTAATTGAAGCCATTGCAGCCGCAGTTAGAGCCGTTGGCGACATTTACAGGGCAGGTGAAGATCGGCTGAGAACCATAAACCGGAGTGGTGCCCACGGGGCAAGTAGAAAGGCGAGAATAGATGCGATCCACGATGTCATCGGACTGAGCGACACGAGAAGCCTGCTCAGTAGCGAGGTTAACCGCATTCTGGAGAGCAATGTTCTCACGCCGTGCCTGATCGAGCTGAGACTTGACACCATCAAGCTCGATAGCGCACAGCTTGTCGATGATGGTCTGGTTACCACGACCGACGGCATCAATGATGTCACGAGTGTTCTGATATGCAGCAGTTCTGGTAGCGCAGTTCTCGCTTGCCTCAGCATAGCGGATATCAGCAAGACCTGCCTGAACACCATTGAAGCCCTGCTGATTTGCTGTCTGCTCAGCGAAAGAGCGATTGAGATTTGCGATTTCGTTCGAGTAGAGCTGCTGAGAAAGTGCAGTCTGTGCACCGAAAACAGAGTTGTTTACACCGTTAAATCCGTTTGCCATGCCAAGCTGCATATCGCCGCAGCAGTTGCAAAGCTGAGTAGACAGCGAGGAAATGCCGTCACGGACGGAAGTCACGGAATCATGAAGCTGTGCATCTCGGAAACCGTCATTGATGTTCTGCGAGTTGTTGAGCCACGGATAAATGAAATCCATGCCCATCATGCCAGCGCCCATCATAGCGCCACCCATGCCGAAACCGCCAAAGCCGCCCCAGCCACCGCCGAGGACGAGCAGAAGCAGAATCCAAGCCCAGTCTCCACCGAAACCGAAGCCGCCGTTACCGCCATAACCGCCACCGTACATCGGAGCGACAGGCATTACCATGTTGTTTGTTGCGTTTTCAGAGTTCATAGTATTATCCTTTCTACGTTTGGTAGTGTATTTATATCCCATCGGCTTATGCGCACTCGCCGAAGAATATATGATAAAAATAGTAGTATGATGTTGTGGTGTGATGAATTTATCTTCTACCCATGTTCTGCATCTGTTGCATCAGATAATTCTGAACCATGGGAAGACGATTCTGGTATATTGGACTGGATTGGAGAACCATCTGCATAAGAGCTTGCGGGTCGTTCTCCTTTCCTTGAGTCTGGAAACCCAGTTGCTGCATCCTTCTCAAGGCTTCCGTTCTTGGGTCTTGAGATTGCTGCTGATATTGCTGCTGAGGTTGCATCTGAGGGTTTCCACCGATGCTTTGATAGAGGTCACTTGCCATGCTTCTGTTCACCTCTATTCTGGTTTTGGTTATTCTGTCTATTATTCGAGTTATTCTGCTGATTCTGGTTGTTCTGATAACTCTGGTTTGTTGTCTCGAAGCTCCTCATGATGCTTGCGATTCGGGCTTCAAGCTCTTCTCGAGTGACAAATGCGGAAGTATCAATCGCAGGAGCCATCGGTTGAGGCTGCTGTGGTCTGGCTTCCGCATTTTCCCTCTCGTACCGGAATATCTCAAGCGGATACGGCATACCATTGGCATCCGTAGACTTGATTCCGAAGTTGTTCTCCTCAGTGTTGAAGAGGAATGCTTTCTGATTCGGTCCCATAGAGAAGGACTTCATGGCAGCGATACCCTGAACCCAAGCAATAATCAATCCATTTTGATTTCCCTGAGCAGGAGACGGAACAGTTCCGGGAATACCCATTCCAGTCATGTATCCCTGAGGTATGCCGTATTGAACTCCATAAGAGGAGCCGTAACCAGCCGGTAAGTACGGTACTGCCATTATCTATCACCTCCGTCCGAAGTCTTAGCATAATAGTAAAGCGGTGTGTCAGAAGATGAATCCCAAGAGTCGATGATATCACCGTTCACGACAGCTACCGCATGAGTACCGGTACCGACAATGTAAGTACCCTCTTTATGAGAATTTGCGAAGTCAGAAAGCTTGTACGACTTGTTGTCGGGAAGATTGAACCTGCGATATCCAAGAGATTTCAGGTATTTCTCCCACGTCTTGTTATCGTCCCCGAAAGTGCATTCTTCATAACCCTCGACACAGAGGGAAAGATATACTCTTCTCCATGGGACGTTTTCAGCTATGGAAATTGCACGGATTACACAGTCGCCCGTGGTCTTTCCACAAGGATTTCCGTTGAATTGGATATACATTACTGCGTTTTCTCCTGTGTTTTATAGTGTGTTACTTTGTAGGAGGTAAAGAAGAAGGGATATAGTCACCGCTTAAAGAATGTGGTGAGACTATTAGCAAGATTGTCGTATGACGTGTGGTTCGATGTAGTGGTGTAACGTTTAGTCCGTGTGTGACGGGTTTGGCAGTACGACGATACTTTGAATAGCTCGGTGTAGATATGCGGCAGTTGTAGTGAGACGTATTGCTGTGATTATGCTGCTTATATGGTGTCTCTTTAAGCGGCGAGCATATCCCTCCTTCTTCACCCTATAGGAAGTATGGAAGTATGCTTGATTTATGGTTATGTCAACTCTTTAATGTGTCCTTTGACTGTTAGACTCGACGGTTCGAGGTCTGTATCAACCGTCAAAGTATTCTGTCCTGTAGTCGTGGGGATCTCGGGGAGCGTTGCGACAATGTCGTTCAGCTCGTCAGCGTAGTCGCCGATTTTGGCGAGGGGTTCGTTGGAGATGGTGGTTTCTTCGGTGTTTAAGACATACCAGATGGTCACGGGAGTGCCGTTTGCGTACTGGGCGGCAAGGTAGGATTTCCATGTAGCCAATTCACTTTCTGACGAAATCGTATACGGACGAAACGCCACAAACGCGCCATTATATGCAGTAGAGTTTTGCATCGAAAACCCTATATCAGTTGAAGAGCTAACGGTCGAAATCGTTTTCATCTGGTAGTGCGTGCATTTCTCCCCAGCGGTTGAGACAACTGAATTTAGCGAACCGACCTTGAAGCGATAGTATGCGTTGATCCCTGACATGCCTGCCATGTAAATCCAATCCTCATTACCTGTCAACACCAACTTCTTCACCCTTCTCACCGTCTGCGTCTGTCCGAGATACACAGGCACGGTCTGTCCGGCGCAGGTGATCGGGATTTTCCAGCCGTAGGGTTCGTAGGGGAGAGGTTCAGTTCCGGCGTTGAGCAGGATGCTATTAACGGTTTCCCCGACAACCTCCGAATATAAGGCAACCAGTATCCACTCTGCTTCTGATGATGTTGTGAATGTTGCGCTTGGAAGATTTGTATTTACTGGCTGCCTGATAAATCCGTTAGTCCAGTCGTTAGGGATTTCCGTGTATTCTCTGATCCGTATTAGAGCGCCGCCAGCTCTGTAAACTGCCGATACTGTATACGCTGTGTCTGGTGTAATTTTAACCTTGAATCCGATTAGCATTCTTCCTGTTACGGTAATAGTGCCGTCGGAAATTGTGTACTGATTATAATTTTGGTAATGCGTTTCGTTATCAACAGAAACAAAAACAAGATTCTCCGTCCTCACGCCGCAGAAAGTCGGCATAATCGGCGCGTCAGGTGTAGGCGTGCCGGTCTGCTGTCCGTTGCCGATGAGGCTTTTCACTTTTACAGGGAGGGCGTATCCTTTGAAGGGAAGGGTGCCGGTGGCGGTCTGGAGCTCATCTTCGCGTCCCCAGATGAGGCGGTCCTCATTGTCGCGGACTTCCCAGCCTTCTTGATATCCGTAGGGGAGAGGGGTGGAGCCGAGGTTGAGCATGAGTTTGGTCGCATTTTTATCATATGAAATACGGACATAACTCGCGTTACTTGGTGCCGTTATGCTTAGTGAGACATTTCCTCTCACGTCATAAATTGTATCAACATCAGAACTAATGATATTTTTATTTGAATCATAAAACGCATATCCACGTCCATTATTATTTGCCGGATCATAATTCTCGCACGAAAAGGCGTATTGTTTCGTTGGATTTACGCAAATATAATCTGATGTTAATGTAACAGATGACGTTGCAACGGACCCGTAAGACTGAGAATCATGCTGACCTATAACCGATCCAGAAATAACGCTAGACTCATCAAACAAATTCTTCCCCTTCATCGGAATCCGCGTGATGTCCTTCTCTTCACCTGAGACGAATCCTTTTAACATGAGATCGCCTCCTTAATCATAGATGAAGTACAACGGCTTGTCTTTTGTGGTGAGGGCTTCGTAGGCAGATTCGGAGATGGGATCTAAGATTGAAGAAAGCGTCTCGACATTTACACCGGTTGCAGAACCGTTAACGTAGATGTTACCGTTCCAGTCGATGGCGAACGCATTGTGACGCGCGTTGTCGTCAGTGCCGTTTCCGATGATGAAAGCGTAGGTGCCGTTTGCGTCCGAGACGTTATATTTGCCTTGAACGTGCTGATAATTACTCGATGCTACTGTACTCCATCCCTCAGAATGAGAACCTTGGCCAATCGCTTTTGTTCCAAGCCCCTCGGAATGAGAAGAATCACCAGTTGCTTGCGTTCCAGAACCTTCTGCATGAGAGTCGATTCCGATAGCACCTGTTCCAGAACCCTCTGCATGAGAACCAGAGCCACTAGCATTTACTCCACCACCGCCTTCTGCGTGAGCATTGTTGCCGGAGGCTGTATTATATTGACCTTCTACATGAGAGTTGTTTCCGGATGCTGTTGTACCTGTACCCTCTGCATGAGACTGGTTTCCTATTGCACTCGTCCTAGAGCCTTCAGCATGAGAATACTGTCCGGCAGCTTTATTATTTACATAGTCATTAAATATCTCAGCACCGTCTCCGGCAGTAACCGTCTGTCCGTCAATCATATACTGTTTGCCGGCTGTCTTCTCGCCAACCATGGCAGTCGTGATGACTTTGTTTTGGACGGGGTTTTCGGAGGTGGTGGAGAGGGTAGCGTCAATATCGATCCGGACAGAGTTGGTTCCGATCGGGTCCCACTTACCGTCCTCAGTGTACATGTACTCGGGGAGATTTTCTTCCTCCGGATCACCGACAAAGTAGACCCATCCCGGTTCTGCGTTTTCCGGAAGATCCTCGATCGAGTCGACACGACCTTTCAGTGTCATCGGGTTGATAACGGTAGCCTGCTTCTTCCAGCCCTGACCGACTACAAAGCCATACTTGTCACCTGTGGAAACGTCCCATGCTTTGGATGCTTCAGCGATGATGATTTTCGGGATACCATCCTGTGCCGGAAGCTCAGAGGAACTTGAAACCGAGATATAGACTCTCGCGATGTCGTTACCCTGCGCGTCATACCGCAGATGCTTACGGGCGATAATTGTAATCATATCAACACCTCCTCATAGAAATGGAATGGGATACCATTAGGCTGCTTAATCCATGTACCAGTATCTCCGGGAACCTTAAGACCATAAGATTCACCGGTAGAGATGTCCCATGCGCCGGAACCCTCATGGAGAAGCAGCCCGTCGATTTCGTCGATATCGGGAAGCTCAGAAGCGTCTCCGACAGAGATAAACGCCAGTACCACATCACGTTTGGTGCCGTCACTTTCATCGTATCGGATATGCTTCCGTGTAAGCACTGTTACCATGGTATCACCCCATTCTCAGAGATTCCCAAGTCATCGGACCGCAGATGCCATCGACATCGAGACCGTGCTTGAGCTGATATGCGAGAAGAGCTCCGAGCGTGACAAGACCAAAGTCGCCATCCAGTTCGTTCTTTCTCAGATATCCATTTTGAATCAGAGCGAACTGAAGCCATCTTACAGCGTCGTTCTTAGAGCCTTCTTTGACGATCGGCATGCCTTCTGTCTTCGAGCGGTATTCAGCAGGCAGATAGACGAAGCCGAGGAAATGATATTCATTACCGGCTCCGAGATTTCCGCTGCCGAACTCTCTGTGATTGGTCCAGAACGGATTCTTGCAGCCCCAGCCCGACTCACTTGTCAGGATCGAGCCGTCCGAATAGATCTCTTCGATATTGGCAACATGACCAGCACCGTCGCCCGGAACACCAGCTTTGCCTTTCGACCAGACACAGATAGCTCCGAGATCCGGAATGATGCCGGTCTTGAGCTTCTGGGCTTTACCGGACGAGAAGAAGTCTTCGGCATTCGGCGGATAGCTGAAATAGACAAACTTACCGGCACCGATATTCTCATTGAATCTGCCTGCACTGTAACCGACACAGTTTGCGAGGACATTACAACCGGGATCGGTCGGACTGCCGATAATAGCAGTTGAATAGCCGCCTTTCGCTACGGTGTTGTAGTACTTATTTCCGCTTTCGGGTTTCGTCGTTCTTTTCTTGAACATTTTTGGATTCCTCCTCTCCATTGCTCTTGTCACGTAACTGTTCCAAGAAACTCTTCAGTCTCTGTGGATACGGTATGAATTTTCCGCCGTTCTCGACTATCGACAGACCTTCGTTAGCGATATACAGGCTGACGATGGCGGTTCTGAGGAATGCTCGATCGCCGCCAATGATCTGCGTATCGAGAATGTTACACACTGCAACCAGAGCCAGAAGCATAACTTTCTTGGTTATTCCTCTGAATCCGGTTTCGCTGTTTAGGGAATGCTTCTTTGTCGCCGCAACGACACCTGTGATATAGTCTATTACGATGAACGCGATCAACGTCTTCATATAACCATCCATAGGTCCCCATAGAAAGTAACAGAGAGCAATCGCTTCTGCGGCAAGGAACTTCACGATCACTCTCAAGATATTCGTCTCACCCATGATATCACCCCTCATCTTCAATCGCAAAGTAGCCATCAGTGAGCCATCGATGACCGTTGATCGTGACAGCTTTGAACTCATTTGCATAACTGTCATTGTAGGGCATGGCGCCTGCATGATCAGTATAACTGAGAGCATCAAATGCGGCATTCGTAAACATTGGCATTACGAGGCGCTGCATTCTCGTATTACCGGCAACCGTGATAGTCCTGAGCGGAGAGATATCGCCCCATGTGATACAAGCAAGATCGGTTCCTTCTGTCTGACCACTAGACGAGCCGACGGGGTAAATGAACGTGAGCGCTCCGAGATTGTTACGAACGATCCGGATATGACCACCGTAATTGCTAATCGTTGTATAAATGGACAAACCATTCGGGCAACCGGCGGCATTTACAATTTGTCTGCCGTTATTAGATGCGTTAACAGTCTTAAGGCTGCTCGACGCATATGCTGCCCATCGACCGTGATGCTGATTACTATCAACGACTTCTTCAATTCTGAAAAGAACATTTCCGTCCTTATCAAGAATCTTAAGAACAGCCATGTTGGTATAACTATTGAATTCCGAATCCTCAAGATCTACTTCGACTGTTTCATCTTTTAGTAAACCACAGGACTCGATGAAAGTCTTAAGTTTCGGCATAGAATTATTTATTTCTGCTGTTCTGATCACAGGCTCACCTCCTCATCCTCAACGGGCGCGATAATAGCACAATCGGTAAGTCCCCAAGCGAAATCACAAGCAGGAGCAATATCAAGATCACGTCTTACAGTAGGACCCGCTTGGCTGACCTTGTATAATGCATCCCAAATCGCCTGCTTAATTTCCGCTCCAGACTTGCTGTTGTCGATAACTGAGAGTTCAAGTGCAATATCTACTGCCATTTTGATTACCTCTCAAGGTTCTTCCGAGTCTTCAAACTCAATTGCAAAGTAACCGTCCGACAGATACTTCGTACCTGCAATATCGATCGCCTTCATCGCCGCGTCCTGTGTAGAATAAGGCATGAAACCCGATTTCATAGTGTACGAAACAACGTTAGCATCAGAATTTGTGAGCATCGGGACAACCATTGCATGCGTGTCATAACGGTTCGTAATGTCAATCTTATTGAACGGCTCGATGTCACCCCATGCGATACACTGAAGATCTTGTTTGAATCCTCTAGTGGTTGCTGACGGATAACCGCTAGATATCTGATAGCTGATAAACGCTATACGGTTATCGTTTGTTTTTACGATTCGTATCGGCATTCCATGGTTGCTATCATAAGCATGCGTGTAGATCACAGCGCCATTGTCGCAAACATAACAATATGGGAAATATCCGTAATAACTGGAATCTCCTATCTTAGATTGGACATAACTTTCATTCGAGGCATAAGTCCGCCATCGAAAGTTTTTATCGTTCGTATACCTCTCACATTCAAAAAGTCTATGCCCATTGCTGTCGGTTATAGATAAAACGCCAGATTCGACACTGATAGTACAATCACTGAGAATCGGACACTCTTCGAGAGCTGTTTTTAGGTTGTCAATAACGCTGTTCACATAAAATCTTTTAAGCATTCGATTCCCTCCTTACCAGTATTTGTAACGTTTTATCGTTACCGTAGCAGATGTTACATCATCTAACGTAAGACTTGGCAAGCTACTACTTCGTCTAAAACCGAATCGAACATATGCAATGTCTGTCGGGATATTCGATACGATTGTTCCGGCTTTCCAACTCCATGGCTTGTAGGATGAACCACTTGTTGAAACCGCAGTACTGCTCTTCGATGACAAGAATGATTTACTTGCGTTGTAACAATAGAAGAACCACTCTAGTGCAGCCGTCTGAGTGCTCACATAGATCTTCGCTTCGATGTTGATGTCAGGGCTTGTGATCGGAATATAATCAGTTGTACCGAGTTTGTTAATATCCTTCGGAGTAACAGATCCGGAACTGTCTGAAAAATCAGCTCGAACTAATCCATAATCAAATAGATCATACTCAACACCTTCAGTCGTATCATCGATAGCTGGACCCATGGTGTAACGCTGGATTTCTTCTCCGCCTCTGTCTTGCGCTACTAAAGATAATGCATCTCGCACCGCACCTTTTACTGACTCACCGTACTGATTGCTTCGGATGATCGCGAGCTGTTCAGAAATATCGGTCATGACGTCACCTCACGTTTCGATCATGAACGGACCTTCGATATAGAACGTCCGAGTTCCGAATTCGACAGTGCCTTCTCCAACATTTGTTAGCGCCACATAAGCCGAACGAGAGTAATCGTCAGAGCCCTCGCCTACAATTGGACCGAGTACAAGCGTATCCGTCTGATAATTCGGATTCTGATTCATCGTTGACGGGTAATTCGTCGTGCTCTCTACTGAGAATGACCGTATTTCACTTCTCGGATCAACAAAATGAGGCATCTGAAGATAGCCACAATGGAACGAGACCATTAGTTTACCCTGAGATGATTGTACGAATGCCATATAAGCGTTTTCAATTGAACCCATTCTCACAAGAATTGTTCTTTTTCCGACATATACGGATCTCGGGGTAATGATCGGAACTGACACCGCATCTGGTTCGGCAGGAATCTGATATGGATAACTCACGGCTTTCGTAATCTCAGACGGTGATGCTGTCGTATAGCAGTAAACCGAAATCTGATACCACCATTGTAAATTCGTACCGGTTCCGGAATATACGGCTGAAATCGTTACGAACGGAGTCTCATCGGATTCGAAATAGTAAAGCCGAAGCTCTCTTTCAGTCTCGCTGACCTCCTCATATTCGACCTTTCCGAAGATCGGAGACTCGCCGAATATTTCGCTCATAGATTGCAGCGGATCAGATTGATCGAGAGAATGGACATTGTCCGCATACGGAGTTCCACTGATCGGGGTTACGTTCACCTCTGTCGGGGTCAAACCAGCAGCGACATAATTCGTGCTTCCGATACTCTTGGACAACTTATAAAGTGCAGAATAGATCGCATCCTTTACGTCGGCACCCTTCGGCTCATTTTGAATTATTTGGAGTTCTGCTGATATGTCAGTAGTTCCAAAATCAATCGGAAATCCTTCGGCTGCTTCTTCAGCAAGCTCAAGTTCTGCACCGCTAAGTTTCGACAGTGCATCGTGAATCGGCATTCGAATGTCAACGCCATATCGATTCGCTTTGATCTCTTGAAGTTCTTTACTGATGTTTTCCAATGCAATCACCTCACTTTTTAATCCACGAGCTTGTTTTCGATATCGTCTGAGTTCCCTGATAGCCTATAGAATACTGCTGATCAGAAGGATCGTTTAGCGGTATGTCTCTCTCGCTAAGGGGAAGTGTTGCGTCAACCATATGTGGTTTCGAATAAATACGAATCGGATCGAGAATGTCCGGACTGTCGACATTAGAATCGAGCAGTGAGAGATCAACTGCCGTTACATTTATTTCGAACGATTCGAGTTTGGATTCGAAGAGGGATTTCGCTCCGAGGAGCTTAAGAGACTCCGGATCAAGGCAGTTCTCGAAATTCACTATCTTCTCGATACGTCCATACTTAGCAACAGCAATCGGATCTTCGACCATATACGAATTAACCACATATGCTCTATGATCCATTTGATTCACAAACGTCTCACCATTCCAGACATATACATTACATGTCTCAAGATCGACATAATAAATGCTCGAGCTTCCTGTCTGCTCGAATATTTCATCCTTATTTTGAAAATATTGAGCAGTTTTTCCTTCTTCTGGTTCGGGGTAGACAAAATATTTATCGGTGCTATACGGATTAGCACCGGGGGTATTCTGTTTGACTGGTTTCGCAGTCATCAAGACGGTTTGATTCGTTTTCTGACCGTTTTCTTTTTCCACCTCGACCTGTGTCGTAAAGTTCTGATGAACTCCACTAGCGAGACCCCACAATGTGATATATTCTTCATACGGGGTTATACGAGTCGCATAGAGATTCAACTCCATAGTGGCTCTTGTAGGGGGATTCCAATCATCTCCATCTCGCCATGTATGTCTTCCTGAGACATTGAGATGTATCTGAAGGGGTTTCAGATTCTCTTCAGTCGGGGTGGGAACCGTGAACTGGGAGAGTTCATATTTTGTTCCGCCTTTCGATGCGGAAGAACTGCTGAGGATTGTTGCTGTACTTGTTCGAATCGTGCCAGTTGCAAATATTCGAAGAATCGAGTCTTCGTATCCATTTGCAGTTTGATAAAGCTTATCATCTGAAAACACATTCAATTCGTCAACCGGTGATACGTAATAACCGCAATCTTGCGAGTTCCAGTATCCGGTAGCGATATATGACGATTCCGGTACAAACTTGATCTGGGTATCTGGGTCTTTAACAAGTCGTATGCCGAATCCGGTTGCTAATCCCCTGCTACTTGCAGTCCAATTGCTAGACCATAAATGACCCGGATCATCACCGCCGACGTAGCCATGATGTCTGATAACGTCGTTATTCATGAACTCTTCATCAGTTGCATCTCGGGATGCCGCAAGATTCTGATAACCGCCTTGGTTATTATTCAGCGTCGGATTCCATACATACCATCCATCGCCAATGTGATAAACATGAGAAATGTCGTTATCGATTGGGTTCTTAGTCGGATCACCATCGACATACAGATCATTCACCGACGTCGGATCGTGAAGTGGGTAATGGTTAGAATCCCACGTCGAATAGGTTCCAGACAATGTTTTCGGGTTATATGGCTGATTGTTTTTGTCCAATTGCCAATAAAGACACATCGGAGCAATGTCGATCTCATCGCCGATAACCGTTGCTCCTTTTGAATTTATCCTCTTTCCTGTAAGGAACAGTGCGTTAACGATGTTGACTCCATCACGTTTTTTAGTAAAATCGAGAAGATTCTGACCGAATGAAATATACGATACCGGTACTTCAGGTTTTCCAGTTTCGTCTTTCTTATCCATATCCTCGATCCAGTCAAGAATCGGAATTGCCATCTGGACTTCCGGATTCGTAGGTTGTTTGTATCGGATTCGAAAATGACCGCCGAATGTATCACGGAGACTAGTAAGTACATCGAGTGTACTTGTGTAGGTATCGACCGTGAAATGCTCAATGGTCTTCTCGCTTCCATCTTTCGACTTTGTGCTAAATATGTCGTCTTTCATTGTGACGATCATATCATCGGGATCTGTAGAGAAAATGAGTCCTTGCTCAACGCCACCTCTGGTTATAGCGAGATTGTGCTCACCAATGACCTCGATTAGTGCTTCTTTTGGTGTGCGGTATCGACTCTCGCCATCATTCCAAGAAAGATTCTTTCCGGGCATGATGACAGTATCGTTAAAGAAAGAGAATGCCCCCTCACAATACAGTGAAGGGGTATTATAGAAATCTTCTTCAATTGACAGGACTCGTCCATAAAACAGTATCTTCTTATCAAGAGCGTTGATGTCCTTATGCTCTACAACCATTACTTTGGTAGCCATTCGTTCAAGAACCGAATCCGGAATTCCCGGACTGTTCGGGTTAAGCGAGCACTCAAACGTACCTGCGCTATCTGCTGCTAAGTGGAGTTTCGGATTCATAAGCGCCAGAGTCGAATCTGGAGACATGGTGTTATATACGCATGTTTTTATACCGCCCGTTTTCTTGAAGAACACGCTGTATCGCATAAGTCAGAGCCTCCCTTGTCTGAAGTTTATAACCATTTTGATTTCCTGACTAGAATTATTCACTAATTCTATCGCGGTCCATCTTTCGACTGGAGCGCCTATGGAAATTGACGGATCATGTTTTATGCATTTGTCAACTGCGATTTGTTCAGATGCGACAACGTAACTAGAATCGTCATCGGGAATGTTATCCACATTTGTCATCGCGTCAGTCTCGCTAATGAGGCTTGTGTACGTTTTAACAGATATCTTTTTCTCGGCAACATCTGTAGAAATATCGCCAGTTGCCGTGAGAATGATATCAGGTACGACCGGCATAAGACCGGCTGTGATTTTGTCGAAACAGAGTTTACCAACTGTTCCGCTTGGAACAATCTTCTCATATACCTGCTCTCTGTCAACAATGTATCCGTTTATGAAATCAAACGGATTCCACAGCCAGTCCTCGCCAGATGTAAACAACATCCTCTTGAACGGTTCAAACTCGTAGTCTATCGTAATAGAACAGAGTGATTTTTCGGATTGGAACTGGTTTACGGACAATCTGCCCTCATAAAAATATGAAGGAGAATCAGTAAGTATCACTCTCTTGGTGAAGCCGTGAAGCTCATTCAAGATCGTATCGTACGCCGTATCCCAGTCCCAGCCTTCATCAGAGGTATCAACATAAAATTCGAAGCTTCCACTTCTCATATTGTAAAGCGGATAACCGAGTAAAGAATCAGTCAGATCGATTGCACCATTCATACCGGGAACCTGAATGAGGTTCTTTTGAACTTCTGGAGGATTCACGATTGGAATGTTTTTCGGAACCAGATGCCAATCCTTCCAGCTATCGAGATAGTCTTCGGGATTGTATTCGGTGTTTTTTGGATTCCCGATGAGAATCGAATGGACACCGCTGTAGTACATTTGCATCTTAATTCCCCCTTCCGCTTCTTATCGCCCGCTGACCGAGAGCGTTATCCATCGGACCAGCCATCTGACCGACCAGTGCACCTGTATCCATAACGACCTGCATCTCAGAGATAGCTTCTTCCATATAGGAAAGGTCTTCTCTAAGCGCACGAATCTCATTGACCACATCAGAATTGGTCTGATCAAGAGAACTGATATCAGCAGCAAGTCTTCCGGAGAAACCAGAAACGGAAATGGTCTGACTCTGAAGCATGGAGTTGATAGAACTAGCACCTGCTCGGATAGATGAACCATCAAAGACAGGGCGAATACTCGGATCATACACCAGCTCTCCGGTTGTGATCTTGGAGAGATAATCAATCGGATTACCGAACGATACGAGAATCGCATTGGACATGTCACCAACAGCGGACTCGACGTTCTGGGTGTTTTGTTCGATACCATTTACAAGACCCTGAACGATATACGCTCCATTTTGATAATAGAGCTTAGAAGGTGAATTGATCTTGTTCTCTTCTTCAAAAGCTCTGTTTCCAGCTTTGGCAAGACGAACAGCAGCCGCGGCGTATTCATCCTTTTTATCATCCATAGCAGAAATCATGCCTTCTACGACATACTCTACGGATTTACCGGCGTTAGCTTTACCAGAACGAATCTGAAGCTGGAACGGATCGTTGAAGTTCTCTTGAACAACTTTCTTGGTATCTTCTTTACTATCAACAATCGCCTGTTGTGCGCTACCGGTTGTCTCAGCGGAAGCATCGTAGATCTCGTCTTTGCCGTCGATGATTCCCTCAGCTTCAGTGGTTGTGTAAGTAGTGCCGGAATCATAAGCTATGTCTGGATTGATAAGACCGCTGCCGTCATACTCTGCGTCCCCTCCGAACTGTTTCATCATTTCTTCAGGATTCACCATATCGAGAGGATTATCACCGGTTGAAGCGGCTTTGCTTTGAGCCTGTTTAGAACGGAGTATCGCATCGTAAGCGTATCCAGGAAGATCAGAATATTCCTCTTTGAGAGATTGGAGTTCTGATTTCTGTTCTTTGGAACCGCTCTTTACCATATCAAAAAGACCGCCCAAAGCACTTGATGATCTGTCAGCGGCATCTTCTGTTGCGCCACTTGCTTCTTGGATAGATTCGATGTAGTCTTTTTTCGCTTTGTCCGCTTCAAGTGCCAGCTGGCGCTGTTCCATAACAGCCATATTCAAACCGTCTGATCCACTCTGGACAAAATCCATTACCTTGTTAGCGATTCTCTCGCTAAACGGAGCTATTAGCATATACACAAGCTGGCCAAGTATCTGCCAAACAACGTCTATTAAAGACATTACAACATTCCATATTGCGGCAGCTATGCTTGCACTATTTGCTCTAATGGCATCCGCAAGTCCATTGATAAGGTTGATTACAAACTCTAAAAGTCCCATTGCCACATCACCAGCAATAGAACCTAAGAACGCAAGAAGCTTAATGATAAGCTTACCGACGGTGCTAAGAATCTCAGGAGATGCTTTCATAATAGCGCCGCAAAGAGCTACAATCATGGCTGCAATTGTGGCTTTACCCTTTGTGGAGAGATTGTTAACCCAGTCAGAGAATTTGCTAGTACCTTTATCGAGTGTCACTCCAGTTTTATGGAACACCGAAGAAATCGTATAAGCGATGGCTTTGATGGTTTTCTCAAGCTGGACTATTGCGATGACCGAGCCAGCGATGATGGCAATCACGATAATACCAACAGCTATGGCAGCGCCGATATGATTCTCAAGTGTGATGAATAGAGCATCAAGTCCTACCGCAAGAAGTCCGACTGCCGGAGCAAGGATTTTGATTCCTGCGGCGACAAGGATAATACCAGCTCCAACGAGCGCAGCACCTGCACCCGCGTAGAGGAAGGCTTTACCAATCGCCTCAAATGCCAGAGATGCCATTGGACCTATAGCAGCTGCTATCAATCCGAGAGCACCAACCATCGCAATAAATCCACCCATTACAACCAGGGCACCAACAACACCCGGTCCATTTAAGACCGATGCCATTTTCTCGATAGCGAACGAGAGAATAAGTAAAGCAGCGGATACCATTATAAACGCAGCACCGATCTCGATAAACGGGGTTCCAGACATGTCCTTTTTAGAACCAAACGCTGCAAATGCAAGCATTGCAATCGAAAGAGCCGCAAACACGATACCTAGAGCTAATGCAGATTTGATAATATTTTTGGTATCTCCGATTTTAGATAATGTGGAGCCGATGACCGCTATCACAACAGCCATCGCCAGCACTCCTCCGATCACCAGTTTAGGCGTGTTACCAAAAACACTAAGTGATGTTCCGGCAAGCATCATTGCAGCGCCTAGACCGACAAGAGCGATTGCAACCGCCATTGCTGCTTCTATTGTCTTTTCGGAACCGAATAGTGAAAGCATCGCGATGGCGCCAGTGAGAACAGAGATTGCAAATGCAATACCAGTAAACATAACTGCTGAAGCTAGCATCTTTTTGGGATCTACTGCATTTGTCATATACATTAGAATTACTAGACTACTGAGTATACTTCCAAGTATAAGAAGAGCATTGCCAACATCATCTCCGCCAATATGTGTTATCAGACTTAGACCAGCGGCTATGATAGCCACAGCAGTTCCCATAGAAATCATGGCTGCGGACATGGCTAGCAATGT
>Ga0310697_10000214_pt1 | contig 83018 bp, 72 predicted proteins | sample 172DNAGHGlowgp2_FD_203883 | JGI IMG/M metagenome (GOLD analysis project Ga0310697, IMG submission 203883) | Sheep rumen microbial communities from Palmerston North, Manawatu-Wanganui, New Zealand - 1728 DNA GHGlow gp2 (v2) (version 2) | ecosystem: Host-associated > Mammals > Digestive system >...
GACAGCGAGGGCTACATCGGGCGGATATTTGTCAAGGCCTACACACCTCAAAGCGACGAACCCGCGATGGAATATGAACGCGATCTGGTGGAGAGGCTTGCCGAAGCGCCCAGCCCCGACGAAGCAGCCGGTTGGGTGGATGATAAGACGGACATCAACTTTGACGGCATCCCCGACCTGATGGTTTATATCGGCCTCAACGCTGTGGGGCGCGTTTCGCAGTACTATGCCGGCTTTGTGTGGAATGACGAAGACAAATGCTTCGCCATGGTTCTGGACTTTGACGAAATCAGCAATCCCGTTGTGCATCCCAAGACAAAGACTATCACCAGTACCGCCCGCACCGATGCGGTGGAAATCACCACATGGACATATGCGTGGGTAGGCGGATACCTCGAAATCATTGATGAAACTACAAGTACTTTTGGCGATGAATAAGAATCTATTACTCACCTTGATTTTTGCCTGCAGCATTCTCTCAATGACGGCAGGCAACGACCCTGACAAGAACGACGGGTCCACTCTCCCACCCATGTTCCTGCTTGGCACCAACAACGGCATGATGCAGATGGTTTATTGGTGCTACATTGAAGAGCCCCAGCTGGACGAGGAATATCCCGAATACTATAAAGAAGCGCATCAGGCATGGGAAATTCAGGAACAGTTTCGCCGCAATGCGTCCAAGTACACCAAACTGATAGTTGACGGCACCCAGACACGGGACGTGAAATATGTGGATGAGATTATGCTCAACCCTGACGGTGAGCAGATATTCCCGGGCGAGTTGCACAGCAGGCCCCAAATTCCATCTGCCGGTGCCCGGTTCTCACTCTCGGGCGAACCAAAATTGAATGAAGACGAAGTGCCTGGTAACATTGTCGTTACCGACAGCTATCTCGCCAGCCACAAACTGCTCAAGATTCAACCTGCATCGACCGACGAGGAAGTGCCGCTACCAGCTGCCGTCATCAAAAAGATGGAAGAAAAATACGGCATGAAGTCCACGCAGTCCAAGAAAGTCTATATCATCGGTGACCGATACACCTATGGCGTGATGCAATTTGAGGGCGAATACAAGAACAGCACAAGAAAGAAGTATAACCCAGACGAGAAGTCGGCATTGGCGCTGGAAATCATCATCGACGGCAATAAAGTCTATTCCTATCCCGTCGAAGGGTGGTATGATCCCGAATTTGGCTGCACATGGAATGCCGATGACGGCGGCGAATACTTCCCCAGCAACATCGTGGCTGCATTTGAAGGTCCTCAAGGTGTGGAGTTTTGCTATCTCCATTGGGCTCCCGAGAGTGCCACCACTGGCACAATGCTCCTGAGCAACGGCAAACTCGACCGTCAGGAATATGCCGTTTACCATTCCCTGATCGACGAGCAGATTCCCGTGTGGAAGAAGGACATCGAGGAGATGAAAAGGATCTATCTTGACGACGACCCCGGCGAACATGAGTTCGTTAATCTTACCAAGTGGGCCCACGTCTTTATCGACTATGAAGGTGAGCAGATCTGGATCAGCGACGAGGCAGAGGAAAACGGTGCATTCTTCAGCCGCGAGGACGGCAAGTTCAAGCTCGTCGGCACCGTGAGAGCCAGTCTCAAGCCCTCGTTCCCCCAAAGCAGAGACGGCAACAACTACCTGGTGATTTCAGGACCAGCCGGAGGCCCGTCCTATTATACTGAAATCTTCAAGTTCAAGGGCGGCAAGTTGATTGAGAGTTTCAATTGCCTGGAGGTTTACGGCGAACTTGACGGAGGCGCCCTTAATGGCAAGGAAATCAACACTGAGCAAGCAAAGGCCTACATGAAGGCAGTTTCTGAAACCTATGAGCCCTTCATCTATTGGAATGAAATCAACAACGAATAATCATCAAACGATGAGAAAGGCAATCACATTATTGATATCATGTTGGGCGCTAGTATTCAGTGCCAACGGCATGGGGACCGACGTCCTGCCACTCAAGGCCATAGATGGCAAATGGATGAGCAAGCCCATCCCCGTGAACAGCAGCGGCGGAACGGTCGACGTGATGGCTCTGATGAAGGCATTTCACACCGTCTGGCCCACCGTGAGCGTGCAGTCTATTATCGATGCAGCAGGCGACAACAGCTATTACCAGCATGATGAATCAACCATGCCCCCCGGGTGCCACGGCATTGTGTTTGTGGACTGTGAAGACTTCGGCTGGGCCTATTTCCATCACATGGAGGGAGCAACCCAGGACGTTGAAGCGCGCGTCTACCTCTGCGATAACGGGTGTGCATACTTCGTCATCAGTTTCGCTGAAGCCGGCGGCGAGGTCCAGCCTTTCTGCTGCTTCTACTACTACGACCCCGCTAGCCAGATGATGAGGCCTGAAGACACCCCCTTCCATAACCTTCCACGCAAATGGGCAAATTCCACATTACACTATTATCTGGGATTTGAATATGACCAGACCATCATCGTGGAAGAAACGTCCCCTGACGGAGAAAACTGGTACCACAAATATGCGTTTACCGGCATGGCCCATGTGTATGACCACTCCAGCGCAGAGGCCTATGAAGACATGGACGAGACGGATATAGAGGTCAGGCTGCCCGACGATGCCGAGTTGAAAGACGAAGACGATAACAGGGAACTGTATGTAAACGTCGATGGCGTGGGTTCAGAGAACGGCCAGTGGTCGGTGTGGCTGCGTGACAAGAATACGGGTCTCGTGACCTACCTCTTTGCCACCGAGAATACTGCCGAATCTCGCTGGGAACAGATGCAAGATGGCAACGGCATCAAGGTCTCGATTGACCAGATTGCCGCCGGAGACTGCAGCACCGCCAACTTCATTCCATGGGATGCCGACAAGATCTTTGTCGAGGGCTGTCCCGACGGGCGTAACGTCTGGTCCTATATTATTGACATCAAGACCAATGAAGCCATCCAACTGCCCACTAATGAAGGATTGGTTGCCATGGATCCCGGGAAACAGGAAATCCACATGAGCCATTACCTCTACCATCCTGATGGCGGCCGATACTCGGTGGAGCGCGTCTACACCATCGACGGCCGATTTACCGGCAAGGAATACCGAATAGCTGATTAACAAAGAATTAACACAACTCAATCATCATCTCATGAGAAGAATTGCAATCATCATACTGATGCTCAGCGCCTTCATTGCAAGGGCACAGTACATCGAGCAAGGCAGCCTGTGGTACAACGGAGCGCTCGTCTATACTGCCACCCTGCATGAAGGGGGAAAATTATTATTTGACTCGACCGTTGAGGGAGAGGAGCTCGAATTCATGTTAGTACCTGTAAAAGGCGAACCCGGCACTTATACCATCGCCCAGGGTCCCAACGACGCGATGATGGTGGAAGAGATAGGGCACACCGTCCGTGTTATCCAGCAGGAGGACCTGAATATTCTCTGTTTCTATGACTCAAAAGACGCCCTGTACAAATTGATGACCTGCACCAGAGAAGAGGACAACCAGAAACTCAATGTAGAGACATGGATGACGCTCATCAGGGGCGACTATACCATGGCCGACGGCACCCGTGTGACCATCGACTGGAACAAGGCCCTTGTGGGACGGACCTATGTACCTATCGAAGCCATGACCTTTAACGGCCACACGACGGGAATCCTCAACATCGACGGTGACGGCACTCCGTTGAACGGCCCTATGGAAGTGCAGTTCATCACGGACGGCCTGTGCCTGTATCCGGTGGTTTTTGATGAGTACGAATTTCCGCACCGATTGCTTGTTGACAGCATCACCCTCACCAGTTCCAAATCCAACTACGGCTGCTATGACTTCGTGTGCAACACATTACTCCACGGTAGCGAACTGAACTACTACGACAAACCGACGTTGCGCCTGATGCGCAATTTCATCCTTGCCCGTCGTGGCTACGTGTTCCAGTCCAAGGACCTGAAGGAATATTTCAGCAAAGAGCCGTGGTACAAACCAGCCGACAACAATGACGATATCAGGCTCTCACTACTCGAGAAGTTGAACATCGAGTTAATCAAGTACCGAGAAGCCACTATCGATGATATTGCTTTATAGGACAGGATTTAGCTAATTCTGTTCCAAGCGACCATAAAACACACCGAAAAAATTAGTATATTTGCAACCATGAATGAAGATTATCTGGAGAAGCTGAATGAGCAGCAGCGCGCAGCTGTCGAGTATTGTGACGGACCGCAACTGGTGATTGCCGGTGCCGGGTCGGGCAAGACACGCGTGCTGACCTATAAGATCGTACACCTGCTGCGACAGGGATACGAGCCGTGGCGCATCATGGCATTGACGTTTACCAACAAGGCTGCACGTGAGATGCGCGAGCGCATCGAGCCACTGGCTGGACCCGAGGTTGCCGCCCAACTATGGATGGGAACCTTCCACTCCATTTTCTCCCGCCTGCTGCGCCGCAATGCCGAGCGCATCGGGTTCAAGTCGGATTTCACCATCTATGACCAGAGCGACTCTCGCTCACTCATCAAACTCCTTGTCAAGGACATGGGGCTTGATGACAAACTTTATAAACCCGCAAGCATCCAAACGCAGATCAGCAACGCCAAAAATGCCCTCATCACTCCTGATGACTATGCCCGCAACCAGGCCCTGATTGATGCTGACAACGATGCCATGCGCCCAGCCACGGTAAACATTTACCGTGCCTACTGCGAGCGCTGCCGCATTGCCGGAGCAATGGACTTTGACGACCTGCTGCTCTATACCAACATCCTGCTGCGCGACCATCCAGACGTACTGGAGCAGTATCAAGAGTATTTCCGTTACATCCTTGTTGACGAGTACCAGGACACCAATTTCTCGCAGCACCTCATCGTTCACCAGCTGAGCAAGAAGTACAATCGCCTGTGTGTCGTGGGTGATGACGCCCAGAGCATCTACAGCTTTCGCGGTGCCAATATCGACAACATCCTCAGGCTTCAGCGGTTCTACCCCGACATCAAGACCTTCAAGCTGGAGCGCAACTACCGCTCCACACAGAACATCACCGATGCCGCCAACAGCCTCATCGAGAAGAACAAGGGTCAGATCGCCAAACACCTGTTCAGCAAGAACGCTATCGGAGAACGGATTCCCGTCATCCAATGCTATAGTGACTATGAAGAGGCATATGTCGTTGCCAACCAGATTGCCGCATTGAAGGCACGTCAGGGAGACAGCTATGAGGACTATGCCGTACTCTATCGCACCAACGCCCAATCTCGCGTGCTAGAGGAAGCACTGAGCAACGGAGGCCGTCGCGACAAGCACGGTAATTTGCGCAGCGCTATCCCCTACCGCATCTATGGCGGTCTTTCGTTCTACCAGCGTAAGGAGGTAAAAGACGCCATCTGTTACCTGCGCCTGATCATCAACCCCGATGACGATGAGGCCCTGCGACGTGTCATCAACTACCCTACCCGCGGCATCGGTGACACGACGGTAGGGAAAATCACTCACTGCGCCACCCAAAGCGGAGTCAGCATCTGGCAAGTCATCAACAATCCAGAGCAATACGGGTTGAACGTGAACCGCGGCACGCTGGGCAAGTTAGATGGTTTCATCACCCTGATGAAAGGCCTCATCGAGCTGAACCAGAACGGTAGCGACGCGCTGACGGTAGCGAAGGAAATGGTCAAGCAGACCCGTATCAAGAGCATATTGATGGGCGACAGCACGCCCGAGAACATCAGCCGTATTGAAAACCTAGACGAGCTCGTGAATGCCGTGAACGACTTCCAGCAGATCAAGGAGGAGACTGGCGACGATCATTACCAGATCGGTGACTTCCTCGCCGAGACCTCGTTGCTCACCGACCAGGACATGAACGACCCCGATGGCGAGAAGGTGACCCTGATGACCGTCCATGCCGCCAAGGGATTGGAATTTCGCAACGTCATCATCGTGGGTGTTGAGGAAGACCTCTTCCCCAGTGCCATGAGTGCCGGTTCGATGTACCAGATTGAAGAAGAGCGACGACTGCTGTATGTCGCCATCACACGCGCCGAGGTCAACTGCGTGATAACCTATGCCACGTCGCGCTACCATAACGGCCAGACCAAGTCTTGTGTTATGAGCCGCTTCCTGCGTGACATTGCGCCCGAATACCTGATGATGGGCAGCACCAACTCGGCCACCGTACCGTCCCGCAAGCGTATGCAATGGGAAGATGACGACGATATTGACGAGATGAGAGAACGCTGGAACAAGCCCTCGATGCGGAGGACGACAACACACACCGAGGCACAGCCCCGGTCCACACGGACAGCACCGATACCGGCACGGCCGACATCAAAGCCAGCCACTCCCGCTCCGCCGCCATCGAGTGGCAACGGCAACTTCACCATCCACACTGTTGACGAGCTGAGCGAAGGATGCATCATCCTGCACCAACGTTTCGGTCGCGGCACAGTGAAGATTATCGACACCAGCGGAGACCCTAAAATTGACGTTGAATTCTATGACGGACAGACCAGGAAGCTACTGTTGAAATTCGCTAAATTTGAAATCATTCAATAGACTATAGATACAATGGAAGAGTACAAGACGCCCTACTATATCGTGTATGAGGAAAAGTTGCGCCGCAACATTGAGTTGATTACCGGTGTCGCCCAGCGCACGGGTGTGGATATCATCATGGCCTTCAAGGCTAACGCGCTGTGGAGGACATTTGACGTGTTCAGGGAATACGGCATCGAGTCCACCGCCAGCTCAGTAAATGAGATGCTGCTGGCCATCGACGAGCTGAAGTGCCGCACGCACACCTATTGCCCAGCCTATACCGACGACACTATTGATGCCTATATCGCCGGTAGTTCGCATATCACGTTCAACTCTATTGAACAGTACCTGCGTTTTGCCGACCGTGTGAACCAGCACAATGCCGACTGGCCCGGCGAACAGGTCAGTTGCGGACTTAGGGTGAACCCCATGTGCTCGGTCATTGAGACCGATATCTATAACCCCTGCTGTCCTGGATCACGCTTTGGCGTATTGGCCAATGACCTCAAGGAACTGCCTGAAGGAATTGAAGGATTCCATTTCCATGCCCTGTGCGAGAGCACGAGCTTTGACCTGGAGAAGGTGCTGCTGGCATTGAAACAGCAATTCGGACACTACCTGCCACGTCTCAAGTGGCTCAACATGGGCGGTGGTCACCTAATGACCCGCAAGGGCTACAACATCGGTCATCTAGAGCAAGTATTGGGTGCTTTCCAAGGCGCCTATCCCAACTTGAAACTCATCCTGGAGCCAGGTAGCGCCTGGTGCTGGCAGACGGGCGATCTGGAGGCCAGCGTGGTTGACGTTGTCAGCAATAGCGGCATCAGCACCGCGATTATTGATGCCTCATTTGCCTGCCACATGCCCGACTGCCTGGAGATGCCCTACCAGCCGAAGATAACGCAAGCCCTCGACGAAGTAGACACCACGAAACCTACTTACCGCATAGGCGGTAACTCGTGCCTGAGCGGCGACTATGTAGGTGACTGGAGCTTTGAGAAACCGCTGAAACGTGGTGACCACATCACCTTTGAGGACATGAACCACTATACCACTGTCAAGACCAATATGTTTAACGGTATTCAACATCCTGCCATCTTGTTTAAACGCATGGATGGCACTGTGGAGGTGTTGCGAGAATTTGATTACATCGACTACAAGACCCGCATGAGCTAAAGCTTAATGCCCATCAAGGTCATCTTAATAACACGAATGACCACGAATGATCATAAATTATTCCTCTTCAACGATATGAACGATATTCATGTCCTTGTCCAAGAGGTAACATTCATTGGTTACTTGATCTAATCCATATCGTTCGCCTTGGAGTCTGGATTGACCGAAGTTGATCAGAATGCCTATCGGCTTTCTGGTTATTCTCATGTAATTAAACAACTGGGCACGATGTGCTGGAATCAGATTGCTCACCGACTTCAATTCTACAATGACATCATTGTCAACCACAATATCCATTTGATAGTGTTTTTCCAACTTGTGATTCTTGTAGTAACAAGGTATGGACTTGAGTGTTTCATGCTGGATTCCTTGATCTTGCAATTCAAGATGCATCGCTTCATTATAAACGGGTTCCAGTAATCCCCAATTAAGTTCACTGTGAACCTCCATTGCAGCACCAATAGTTTTATAAACTATTAATTTATATTTCTTAAAGTCCATATAATGCGCCCATTTTTATATTTATGATCATTCATGGTCATTCGTGTTTATATCAGTTGCAGGCGATTATAAACATCCACGAAAATTGATGACGATTTGATTACTTGCCGGAGTAGGCAACGCCGTAGCCGACTAGACGGTCGTAGCGTTCGCCCATGGGACGGTCGTAGACCTTGACGAGATACTCGTTGACGGTCTCGTAGTGATCGCCCTCGATCTGCGACGTCAGACCGACGGAGGTGCCATCGGGGACCCAAAGGTACATGTAGTTGTAAGCGCCTTGTTTGAGAAGCAGATCGGCAGTATAACAACCACTGCTGTCATCATACTTCATCACTGATTGAGAAGGTGGGTACCCTTGCAGAAATTCGCCATAAAGCAAGACATTGCCGCCATTGAGTTTGCCGCCCGCATCAAGTGTGAAATGAGTGATCATGTAGTCGGCCTCAAGCGAATTCTCATTGAATGCCTCGGCATTGCGGATAGTAAAACGGCCAAATTGCGTTTTGTCATACAGGTATTGGATCTCGTTGCGCGGCTCATCAACCATCAGCATGGCGTGATACATCGGCTCATAGTAATGGATAGCCTGGACACCCATATTGAGATTATGGGCGTTGACCGTCTCAAAACGACGGAACTCATTGCCAGCAGGGAAAATCAGGTCACGATTGTGCTCATAGGTCACATGGTCCACTCCCACCATCAATGGTCTCTTAACCATTACCGCATTGTCATCGCGGGAATTTTGGGTTACCACACAGGTAAACTCACTATAAGGATCCTTGATCTGATTCGGTTTATAGCGAACATCGAATGAAACCTGCTGGAAACGGTTATTATATTCCACATCGGTGCGAGAGGTCACCTGGGGATAAACACCCACCTTGCCCTCGCAGACCGAGAAACGGGTCTGGAACAAGATTTCATTAGGGTCATCCTGCTCATAGACCGTGAGCAGATAGTTGCCGCTGACAAGCAGCTCCATTTCAGGATTGGGCAGAACAAACTGATAATTGTAATAATGGACAAACGTCGCCTCGCTCTGCTCATAGTCATTGATATCAGCATAGTTGAAACCGCTCACATATTCACTCTCGGCCAGTTGTGACGGCTGCCAATCGGCATTGCAATGAGTGACACTGTACCTGAGGTAATGCACGTCATAATCTATATAATCAAAGTCGATGAGCAAGGCATCATTACTGCCCATCATATATATCGGCGGGATATACATATTGCTCAACAAGCTCACCTTGAGGGAACGCACATTGTTATCAAAGATATGTGGACGAGTATCTACTCCCCTGCCCTGTGCCATGGCACCCACAGCCATGAGGGCACAGCACATCAACGATATGATATAACGCTTATCCATTGTTCAATCTATTTATTTGGTTGGACTTGAAAACGATATCAGGGTTTAACGCAGCAAGAGATAGACAACATAGGCGATATAGGCCGAGAGGAAGATTACACCCTCGACGCGATCCATCTTGTCCTTCTTGAAGGTCAGCACCACAACATACAACATGATTGCCGACACAAACATCACTGCATAATCCCAGATATTGATATCCGCGAAGACCAGAGGCTTGACCGTCGATGCAGTACCCAAGATGAACATCAAGTTGAAGAGATTGCTGCCGATGACATTGCCAAGTGCCAATTGCGGATTCTTCTTGCATGCCGCAACGACTGCGGTCACCAGTTCGGGCAGCGATGTGCCCACTGCAACGATGGTGATAGCGATGACAGCCTCACTCATGCCCCAGGCTCGTGCCAGGCTCTTGGCACTGTCGAGGAAGATGTTTCCACCAAAGATGAGCGCCACCAGCGAGACAATGGCAATGCCCCACAAGAGCCACGGCGCTTTACCCGCGAGTGAGGACTTGGCCTCCTCGTCGGCCTCTTCTATCGCCTTCTTGGGGTCTTTGCCTTTCTGCACAATGACCCAGCACATGTAACCCACAAAAACGAGAAGCAGGAAGATGCCATCCAGGCGATTCAGCGAATTGGCGCTAAAGCCCGGTAGTATCTTATCATTGGCTATCATCAATACCAAGATGGTCATCGCAATCATGAACGGAATATCCCGCCGCCGCTGCATGCGCTCGATCGGGAACGGAAGAATCGTCGCCGTCACGCCCATGATGAGGAGGATATTGGCAATGTTAGAGCCGATGACATTACCCATGGCGATATCGCCGCTGCCACTCAATGCCGATGAGATCGAGACAAACAGCTCAGGTGCACTGGTGCCGATGCCCACGATAGTCAAGCCAATAATAAAGTTAGAAATCTTGGCACGCTGGGCTATAGCAACCGAGGAATCCACAAGATAGTTAGCCGCGAGCAACAGCAGGCCCAAGCCAACGATAAGCAAAATATAATCCATCTTATCAGTGAGATATAATGATAAAATGCTGCCGCATCCCTGTTGTCCACGAGAGATGCGGCAGCCGATAAATTACAGACCCAGAGCCTGAAGCATGGCCTGCATAGCGTCGTTCAGACCCTGCGGATTGCGGCCACCAGCCTGAGCAAAGTGAGGCTGTCCGCCGCCACCGCCCTGGATACACTTGGCAGCACCACGCACCATGTCACCAGCCTTCTTTCCACTCTTGACAATGTCCTCGCTCAGCATGACCGTAAGCATCGGTTTGCCCTCAAACTCTGTAGCGGCAAGGAATGCTGTTGCTGTTGGACAATCGGCCTTGACAGTAAGCGCTACACCCTTGACGATATCGGGCAGGCGTTTACCCGTCAACATGACGACGTTAATGCCGTTCACCTGCTTGGCCTCATTCTCTACCTGCTTGGCGAGAATGGCGATGCGCTGCTTCATGAAGTCATCGACCTGCTTCTTGAGGTCAGCATTCTCGCTGAGCGATTTTTTAAGGGCAGCGATAGCATCGGGGGCATTGTTGAGCAGTTCCTTGACCTGACCGAGAGAATCCTGTAAGTTGTCCAACATCTCCTCGACGCGGGCACCAGTTATAGCCTCGATGCGACGAATACCAGCAGCAATACTGCTCTCGCTGACGATGCGCACCATGCCGATGTTGCCTGTGTTGCAGACGTGCGTTCCACCACACAACTCGACCGAGTCACCATACTTGATGACACGGACATGGTCACCATACTTCTCACCGAAGAGCGCCATGGCTCCCATCTGCTTAGCATCATCGATGGGCACTTCGCGATGCTCCTCACGAGGAATGGCATTGCGTATCATCTGGTTGGCAAGATGCTCGACTTGGCGAATCTCCTCGGGAGTCACCTTACGGAAGTGAGAGAAGTCAAAACGCAGGGAGACGGGATCGACATAAGAACCCTTCTGCTCAACGTGAGTACCCAGAACTTGACGCAGGGCAGCATGCAGCAAGTGGGTTGCCGTGTGGTTGCACTCGGTTGCATGACGGGCATCAAGATCAATAGCGGCATGCAGGGTAGCATTCACGTCACTGGGCAACTTGGCGGTAATGTGTACGGGAAGATTGTTCTCACGCTTGGTATCGGTAACTTCGATGACCTCATCACCCAGCTTGAGGATGCCGCGGTCACCCACCTGACCACCCATCTCGGCATAGAACGGCGTGCGGTCAAGCACAACCTGGTAGAAGGATTTATTCTTCTGGGTCACCTTGCGGTAACGCAGGATATTGACGTCACACTCAGTCAGGTCATATCCCACAAACTCGGTCACGCCATCCTTGAGTTCTACCCAGTCGGTCGCCTCGACAGCGGCAGCATTGCGGGCACGCTGCTTCTGCTTCTGCATCTCAACATTGAACTCCTCCTCGTTGACAGTCATGTCGTTCTCACGCAGGATGAGTTCTGTCAAGTCCAAGGGGAAGCCAAAGGTATCATAAAGGGTGAATGCTTCCTTGCCATCGACAACGGTCTTGCCAGCAGCCTTGGTGTCGGCAATCACCTTCTCGATGAGTTTCATACCGGTCTCCAGCGTGCGCAAGAAGGCATCTTCCTCCTCCTTGGTCACATGCTTGATCAGGTCAGACTGGACCTTGATCTCAGGATAGGCCTCGCCCATGCTCTCAATGAGGGTGTCAATGAGACGATACATGAAGGCCTCACGGAAGCCCAGGAATGTATAACCGTAGCGCACTGCACGACGCAAGATGCGACGGATAACATAGCCAGCCTTAGCATTGCTGGGCAATTGACCGTCGGCTACCGAGAAGGCAATCGTGCGCACATGGTCGGCAATGACGCGCATGGCGATGTCAACGTCCTTGTTGTCACCATATTTCTTGCCGCACATCTCGCCTAGCTTGCCGATCAGCGGCTGGAAGACGTCGGTATCATAATTGGATTTCTTGCCCTGAAGCACCATGCACAGGCGCTCAAGACCCATACCCGTGTCAATGACCTTGTTGGGCAGCGGCTCGAGTGAGCCATCTACCTTGCGGTTATACTGCATGAACACGAGGTTCCAGATCTCGATTACCAAGGGATTGTCCTTGTTGACGAGTTCAGCACCCGGCAGGGCGGCTTTCTCCTCGTCGCTGCGCAGGTCGATGTGGATCTCGCTGCAAGGGCCACAAGGACCGGTGTCACCCATTTCCCAGAAATTGTCGTGGGCATTGCCATTCAGGATATGCTCCTTGGGCAGATGGGTCTCCCAGAACTTGGCAGCCTCGTCATCACGGCTCACACCGATGCTCTCATCGCCCTCAAAAACTGTAGCATAGAGCAAGCTCGGATCAATCTTCAGCACATTGACCAACAGGTCCCATGCCCAGTCAATGGCCTCGTGCTTGAAATAATCGCCAAAGGACCAGTTGCCCAGCATCTCAAACATCGTGTGGTGATAGGTGTCATGACCCACCTCTTCCAGGTCATTGTGCTTGCCGCTCACGCGGAGGCACTTCTGCGAATCGGCCACACGGCGCCACTGGGCGTCCTTATTGCCAAGAATAATGTCCTTGAACTGGTTCATACCGGCGTTGGTAAACATGAGGGTTGGATCGTCCTTGATCACCATGGGAGCCGAAGGCACGATGTGGTGTCCATGCTCCTCAAAGTAGCGCTTGAACGTCTCTCGAATTTCTTTTGCAGTCAGCATAGTTCTTATCTTAATTTATTATAAATGTTCTCGTTTTGTTGCCAAGTCTAAACTTTTTGTTTATCTTTGCAGGGTTGTTAATAACCTGCAAAGGTAATCAATTCTATCAATTTGTGCAAGACCATGCGAGAACTGGATAAAAAATTCTACAAAATCGGTGATGTGTCGGAGATCCTAGGGATTCCCGAATCCACCTTGCGTTACTGGGAGACACAGTTTACCATCATCCGTCCCAAGCGCAACAAGAAAAACATCCGCTACTATACGCCCAACGATATCGAGATCATCAGCAAGGTCTATTATCTGGTCAAGGAGAAAGGTTTGAAGCTGGATGCTGCCCAGGCTCAGATCCGTCACAACCGTGACGGTGTGGACAAGCGCTTTGACGCCATCGAGCAGCTCAAGAAAATCAAGGCCCAGCTTCAAGCGTTCCAGAGTGCACTGGACGAGCTCTATCCCGACATTCCCGCTGCCAGATAGGCCGAAGTCATCAGATAAGATAAAATTGAGGGCTGTTTCCATAGCAGGAACAGCCCTCAACTTTTTTCATTACTCTCCGGTAAAATGAGGAAAATGCAGGTCGTCGACCTGCTCGACCGTTAAAGTAAGCTCCTTACGCCAATAAGTACCTCAATTTATCATTGATCAAGGAATTACAACTTATTTCGTTTTTCTTTCCGGACACTCATAACTTTTTTTAATCCCGTTGCTGACAAGAGACCAATGCGGCACAAAAAAAGTCTGGCAACACGCGGTCACTGCGCATTGCCAGACATTCAGTTAATGAATTTTATAAACGTAACTTCCGGTATTAAACTTTCAGCGATTTAGAATCTAACGCCCAGGGTGAGCGAGATACGGTTATTGTGGTCCGTCACGTCAGCGCTGACGTTGGGCTCGTAACCGAATTGGTCGTTGATCGGCGAGAATGCGTTATAGACACTCTGGCGAATCTTGTGGACATAGGCCAAGTCGGTGTAGAATGACTTGTAGCGATAGCCTATACCACCAGTAATGTTCTGTACAGAGTTGTCATACTGATAGGCAGGGTTGGTGCCCACAGTGGCAATGTTGTAGTCGTATTCGTCAACGCCTTTCTCGACCTGGGTGGTCTTGTAGCTATAACCAGCACGCAGGCTGAAGTTGGGCGACAAGCGATACTCACCACCGATGCGGAAAATGTGGGAAGGCTTGAAGTAGGCTTTCACATTATCGGTGACATCGGGATAGTCATTGTTGCGGTCATCACCGATGCGCATCGTCTCGTTGGCAACATACTCATAGTCAAAGCTGAGGATGCCCTGGGTGCCGATCACACCAGCCACGCTGCCCATGAAGTGCCACGGCGTCTTGATGGTATAGGTGCTGGAATAATCATAGCCGTCATTACTGCCCTTGTTGGCCCTGTAAAGCCTCTCACCGTCCTGGAAGGCATCCAGCGAAGCACTCACATAGTAGGTGTCGCGCATGTCATAGTAGGTGGGGGTATGGAAAGCAGCACCAAAGCGCAGTTGCTGGATGGGTTTCCAGATCAAGCCGAACTTGAAGTTGACACCAGTTCCCTCAGTGTGCAGGTAGTTGTACAGATTCCAATTGGCATAGGTATTGGTATTGTCGATAGGACTCTCGAACAAATCTTCATCATCAAGCATGACATAGGGATTGTCCAACTCCTCTTCATAGGTCTGGTAGCTCTTATAGTCCAGATCAAGGATACCAAAGTCAAGGCCAAAATACAACTTGTTACCGAGGTTGCCACCGAATGCGATGTTATACTCATCGGCATGTCCGCGCTCTTCCACCTCATAGTAAGCGTCACCCGCTGTGCCATTTCCAAAAAGACCCTGCATGGCAGCACCATTATCATTGATAATGCCCACATAGCCATTGTTGTTGGTCTTCATGTCAAAGGTCGTCACAGCAGCCCAGGGAGCATAACCATCAAAGTAGGGATTGAAATCGTCATCCCAATAGAGGTCGGCAGACGAGTAACCCGGCATATTGACAAACTCGTCGGCGATGAAGTTACTCATCGAGGTCGGGATATTAGCCACACCGCCCACATAATGACGGTTATAGGACTGCAGTCGATTGTAGGAGAAACCAAAGTTCAGGTTAGGTACAGTCTCACTATCAAGACGAATAGCACCGATATAGCCAACGTTATTGACATTGAATTTAGTCTCGTTAGAGGTACTAACACCAGCCTTGGTGCTGTTGAAGTCCAGGCTTAAGGTGATACCCAAGTCGGAATTGCGATAGACACCGATACCGGCAGGGTTCTGGGTGAGTGTCGAGAGATCGCCTCCGAGGGCTCCGAAGGCCCCTGCCATCGACTGGAAGCGCGAGGTGCCTCGGAGTTCGGTTTGTGACATCTGCAGGACATCAAAGGCGTCCTGTGCGTTTATCAGGAGAGGAAGTCCGCACAATAAGAGGGCAAAAACTTTCTTCTTCATATCTTCAATAGTTATTAGAATTCAGATAACATTACTAATCTACATGTGTGTGCTGGATGTTAGCGACGATGTCCTCCACCGCCCGACGATCCTCCGTGGCTACCGCCACCGCCGCCACCGCCGGAATAGCCACCGCCTGAACGGCTACCGCCACTGCTGGAGCTGCCACCACTATAGGAACGGCTGCCACCACTATAGGAACGGCTACCACCACTATAGGAACGGCTACCACTGCTGGAGCTTCCGCTATAGGAACGACCACTGCTACCAGATGAGGGAGTGCGTGATACGCCACTGCTGCGGGTTGTTACACCACTGCTGCCACGTGAGCCCATATTGCCGACACCACGACCGGAAGCATAGCCACCACGTGATCCTCGAGAGGTCGTAGTTCCTATGCCCGAGGGACGATTACCGCTAGAGCTGTGGGCAGAGATGCCATTGCGATTGGTGCCTCTAGCATCAACACGACCGCGGCCGTTGCGGTTGCTGGCCAGACCCACACGATGTCCACCTGAATTGAGGCCACCTTGGCCCGGGCGAACGTAACCTCCATTGTGATGAGGCCTTACGCCATCCCAGCCAGCCCAATATCCATGAGGCCAGTTAGACCAGGGACGAGGTCCCCAATAATTCCAACCCCACAGACGGGGTCCATACCACCTAGTGTAGTAGAAATCTGAGAAGCCCCAGCCCCAACCCCAGTAGTCATAGGTATACCAGGGCCTGTAGTGATGATACCAGGGATAATAATAACCAGTGTACCAGGGATAATAGGAATCCCAGAAAGAGGAATAGCCCCAATCACTTCCTACGATCAGATTGACTGTAGGTGTCTCGCTATAATAGAGCTCAACCAGATCATCGTCATCGCTCAGGATAACGATATCGGGGTTGTAGAAACGCTCGATGCGACGGGTGTTAGCAAATGCCTCTTCATAGATCGAGTCATTCAGATAGATCGTGTCACCATTGATGTCAATCTCATAGGAAGCATTAGATGGATCATAAGCGCCACGACGGTTATACTCGTCCTCGTCGCGCTCGACACGATAATTGCTCTGTGCAGCTACCTTATAGGTATCAGGCACTTCGCCATAGACAGCAACCGTCTTGGCGGGCTTAACGACCTTGGTCGTCTTGGTGGACTTGGCAGCATCGTAATAGATGTCGTCGTAGTCCTGTGCTTGTAGGAACGCGCCGGCGCTGAGGGCCAGCAGTCCAACCATAGTTAAAATTCGATACTTCATAATTATTACGTTTTAAAAATTCATTAATAATTCTTCTGTCTTTTAGACGAATAAAATTTAGAAAAGTTTAAGATGTCTTTGAAAAAGTGTTGCAAGTTATAAAGTAAAATAGGTACGCGCGATGTTTTTAGCGTGAAAAAATGCTAAATGCGTATTTTTTTAACTCTATACTTGACCGACGCGCTCACTAAATAGCAAAAACTGTGCCAGAGGAGGAGTGAGGAATTAGGAGCTAGGAATTAGAAATAAGGAGTGAGCGGTGAGGGGTGTAGGGCCTCGCCTTGGCGTGGCCGAGAACGACAAGAAAAAACATTCCTAACTCCTAATTAATAACTCCTAATTAATAAAATCATTATATTTGTGGGCGATTTATGGGACGAGAAAAAATTTTTAGGTTCAAGCAATTCAGTGTTGTCAACGACCGCACTGCCATGAAGGTGGGCACCGACGGTGTCCTCCTGGGCGCATGGTGTCCTTTGGAGGGAACAAGGCGGGTGCTTGATGTGGGCACAGGCTGCGGGGTCATTGCACTGATGGTAGCTCAGCGCAACCCGTCAGCCAAAATTGACGCCATAGACATCGACCATGATGCCATCGAGGAAGCGAAGCTGAATTTTGAGAATTCACCATGGAGCGAAAGACTGACTGCCATCGATGGTGACTTCAATGGAATTGATGTAGAGACACACTATGACCTCATCGTCTCCAACCCACCCTACTTCACCAATGGCATTCTGCCCACTGGCGATGCCCGCACGACCGCACGCCACACCGGCTCACTCTCCTATCGCCAACTCATCGAGGGCGCATCACGTCTGCTGACTAGCGAAGGTTCGTTGGCGCTCATCACCCCCACCGATGCCGAGCAGGAGATCATCGAGTCTGCCACTTTTGCATCCCTGCCAGTGCGTCAGGTGACTCGTGTCATCCCTGTAGATGGTGCCATTGCCAAGCGCACCCTGTGGCTCTTCTCCCATCGCAACCTACCATACCACGAGGACACGCTGACCATCGCCCACAGCGACGGCGCCTTCACCAGCGAATACATCGCCCTAACTGGCGCATTCTATCTGAAGATGTAACCACCCCAAAGATAGAGGAGATGGCGCAAAACGCTAGTGGACTAAGATTTACCCTCAAAGCACTAGCTCTTGGGCCATCTACACCCCGAGAGGGTACGTCATAAATCAATTGCTAGAATTATAACCGTCCTATGGGCGAGAACCTTTAGCTCTGCGAAGCCAAATTAAATAAATATTTGAATTAAAATTAATAACTTGTTTATATTATTAATATTTTTATAATTAATTTGTTTAATTTCCCGTGCGTTAGCACGGTTACATTACCGTGTCGCAATTATGACACACTGGTAGCTACTAACGTACTGATTGACAATCAACCCACATTAAACTTAGCATCTTGGCGACTTAGCGTGGGGCGAAAGGATCTCGCATGCCAGCTATTATTGCTGCTTGATACAAAAACAAAAGTCCCGAGACTATTGATAGTCGATCGGGACCTATATGTTCTGTGTCTAGTGATGCTTCGTCAGCAGTTCGGCACAAGGTTGAAGTGTTTTATTATTAAGAAAAAGTCAGTTTTACTTGTTTGAAGCAGTTAAATCTTCATTGAAGTCAATATAAAGACTAATGAAAAATCAAAAAGTTTAATCGGGATTACATATTTAACATTTGTTAAGATTTTATCTCTAATTTACTCACTTTATCCCCATAAATGGGGATACTTTTTCAGCGAAAAACATCAAAAAAAGGGATTGCAGGACATTGTGGAGAGCTATAATTTTGCAAATTGGAATAATATATCAACACGACATGATTAAGAACCAAGATAATAACCAGAATATCGTCACACGTCTGCTCGACAACGAGCCGGTGGGCATGACCGTACAGGTGGTGCGCGTGATGGGCGACGGTGCCTTCCGCCAGCGACTGCTGGAGATGGGTTTCGTGAGAGGAGCCCTGGTGACTGTGCTCAAGAATGCGCCACTCAAGGATCCCGTGGAATACATGATCCTAGGGTCACACATCTCGCTTCGCCACAGCGAAGCCGCCCAGGTCGAAGTCACCGACAAGGAAGCAGAATTCTGTGATATGGAAGACGCCTTTAACGGCATCGTCGAGACCACCGTGGCCGGTGTTGACCCGATGGCCGATGACGTGCTGCGCATCGCCCTGATCGGTAATCCCAACTGCGGCAAGACATCACTGTTCAACAGCGTGACTGGCGCCAAGGAAAAGGTGGGCAATTACGGCGGTGTGACTGTTGACAGCAAGGAAGGCTGGTTTAACATCGGTGGCCGCAAGGTGCAGCTGGTGGACCTGCCCGGCACCTACTCCTTGACCGAATATTCGCCCGAGGAGATGTATGTCCGCACCTACATCCGTGACAATCATCCCGACGCCATTCTTAACATAGTTGATGCCGGCAACCTGGAGCGCAACCTGTACCTGACGACCCAGATCATGGACATGAACATCCCGATGGTTATCGCCCTGAACATGTGGGACGAACTGGAGAAAAGCGGAGATCAGCTAGACATCGAGATGATGAGCCGCTTGCTGGGAGCCAGGATGGTGCCCGTGACTGCCTATAACGGCCACGGCGTGAAAGATGTGCTTGAAGCCGCGATGGCAGCTATCGATGAGAGTGAGCAAGAGACACTGCACCACAACGTGAACTACGGCACTCTCATCGAGGATTGTCTCAAGGAACTGGGCGAAATGTGTCCCGAACTGGACCGCTATACCGTGCTGAAGATCATCGAGAATGACCAGCATGCCATCCAGTTGATTGAAGGCAAGGAGAATGCCGAGGACGTGAAAAAGACCGCTGCCGAGATGCGCCAGCGCATTGAGCGCGACTTCAACGACGACATCACGAGCATTGTGACTGACCTGAAATACGGCTTCGTGCGCGGAGCACTTGCCGAGGCGCTCACCCCCAACCCCGAGCGCACTACCGGCGAGACCAAGCCCGGCTACTCGATGGACCGTCTGCTGACCAACCGCTGGCTAGCGCTCCCCATATTGCTGGTGTTGATGTGGCTGATGTTTGAGGCCACCTTCACCCTGGGAGCCTATCCTCAGGGATGGATCGAAAGCGGTATCGGTTGGATTGGCGAATGGATCGGTAACGCAATGCCCGACGGCATCTTGCGAGACCTGATTGTGGACGGCATCATCGGCGGCGTGGGTGGTGTACTCGTGTTCCTGCCGCAAATTCTGATACTGTTCTTCTTTATCTCGTTGCTTGAGGACAGCGGCTACATGGCACGTGCAGCATTTATTGTGGACCGCGTCATGCACCGCGTGGGGCTGCACGGCAAGTCGTTCATCCCCTACCTCATCGGTTTTGGCTGCGGTGTACCTGCCATCATGGCCACTCGCACTCTCGAGAACCGTCGTGACCGCCTGGTGACCATCCTGACGGTGCCCTTCATGTCGTGCTCAGCACGTCTGCCGGCTTATCTGCTGCTGGTTGCCGCCTTCTTCACAGCCAATCAAGGCCTCATCCTGATGAGCATCTATCTGATCGGTATCCTGGTGGCTGCCATCACCGCCATCATCATGAGCAAAACCTTCCTGAAACACGACAAGACGCAGTTCGTGATGGAGCTGCCGCCCTATCGCAAACCTACTGCCCGCAATGCCACTATCCACATGTGGAGCAAGGGCAAACAGTACCTGCAGAAGATGGCGACCATCATCCTTGCCGCCTCGATTATCGTGTGGGCGCTGGGGTATTTCCCCCGCCATGAGGGACAGACTCCGCAAGAACAGATCGAGAATTCCTACATGGGACAAATGGGCAAAGCCATCGAGCCGATTGTGGAACCCCTGGGATTCAACTGGCAGATGGGCGTGAGTGTGCTGACCGGCGCTGCAGCCAAGGAGATTGTCGTGTCGACAATGGGCGTGCTCTATACTGGCGAAGCCGATGCCGACGAGGAGAGCACGACACTCAAGGAGAAACTGCAGACAGCGACAAAGCCCAATGGCGAGCACGTGTTTAACCCGATTATCGCATACTCGTTCATGCTGTTCATCCTGCTCTATTTCCCGTGTATCGCAGCACTAGCCGCCATCAAGCGCGAGGCTGGCTGGAAATGGGTAGCGTTTGAGGTGGTTTACACGACTGCCGTAGCCTGGCTCGTGTCGTTCGTCTTTTATCAGATTGCAATAAGATTATAGTGTGAAATGCCTCGCCATGACGAGGCATAATTCAAAGTAAAAATGACAGCATCAACGATAATACAGACCATCGTAGTGCTAGGCATTGTTGCCGTAGCACTAGTATATGTGCTGCGCCGCATCATTAAGACAACACGCGGCAAGGGCGACTGCGGATGCGGTTGCGGCAAGGATTGCAAGTGCAAGAATAAAAAAGAGTGGTAAAGGGAAAGGCCGTTCAATCGGGGGAATTAGCCGAACAAGTGGCGGAAGGCGTCCTCGACACGGGCGACCTCAACAACCTTGATAGTCCACGCATCACGTTTCACCCCCTTGAGGTTATTCTTAGGGATGATAATCGTCTCGAAACCTAGTTTCTGGGCCTCGATGACGCGTTGCTCACAACGGGTCACCTGACGAATCTCGCCTGAGAGTCCCACCTCACCCGCAAAGCACACATCATGATGAATGGCCATATCGACATTGGACGACAGGATGGCACTGATAATGGCCAGATCCAGGGCGGGATCACTGACCTTGATGCCGCCAACGATGTTTAGGAAGACGTCCTTCTGTGCCAATTTGAAACCCAGACGTTTCTCAAGCACAGCGAGTAACATGTTCATACGTCGCTGGTCAAAGCCCGTGACCGATCGTTGGGCTGTGCCATAGGCAGCAGTGCTCACCAGTGCCTGCACCTCGATAAGGAATGGCCTCATGCCGTCGATGGTCACACCGATGGCCGTGCCCGACAGCTCACTGTCACGGTCACTCAGCAACAGTTCGCTGGGGTTGGTCACCTCACGCAATCCGTCCTCTTTCATCTCATAAATCCCTATCTCACTCGTGTTGCCGAAGCGGTTCTTGATGGGACGAAGGATGCGGTACAGGTAATTGCGGTCGCCCTCAAACTGGATGACGGCATCCACGATATGCTCCAGCACCTTGGGTCCAGCGATGCTGCCCTCCTTGTTGATGTGGCCGATGAGGATGACGGGAGTATAAGTCTCCTTGGCATAGCGTTGGAAAGCGGCAGCGCATTCACGCACCTGGGTGACACTGCCAGGAGCGCTCTCCAGCTGCTCACTGGCAATGGTCTGGATGGAGTCCACAATGATTAGACCCGGCTGGAAGGCGCGGATGCTATTGAAGATATTGTCCAACGAGGTCTCACACAAGAGATAACACTCACAGTCCATGCGTCCTCCAGCAATGCGGTCGGCACGCATGCGGAGCTGCTGAGGGCTTTCCTCACCCGAGACATAGAGCACCCGGCGGGAGCGGATGCGCAACACATTCTGCAGGACCAACGTGGACTTACCGATGCCCGGCTCACCACCCAGCAACACGATGCTGCCCGGTACAAGCCCACCACCCAGCACGCGATTCAATTCATTGCTGGGCAGATTGATGCGGGGCTGGTCCTCGGCACGGATTTCAGAAATCTTGACGGGTTCCTGGGTCTTGTGTCCAACGTCACCCACAGCCCCATAGCGCATCGACGAGGCCGACTTGGGCGCCTTGGGCTCCTCGATAAAGGTATTCCACTCGCCACAGGCTGGGCACTTGCCGAGCCACTTGGGCGACTCGTTGCCACAATTCTTACAGAAGAAGGTCGTCTTGACTTGTTGCTTGGCCATAGTTGGACTTTTTAATTCATAAGGCTCATAAGGCTTATAAGACCTATAAGACCTATAGGACTTATAGGGCCTATCTAATTATCTCCTGAAAAACTCGCTGATAGTGATGGCAGCAGCGACACCCACGTTGAGCGACTCGCTGCCCGCAGTCTTGGCCTTGGGGATGAGCAGTCGCTGGTCCACGTGTTTGGCGACCTTAGCACTGATGCCCTGACCCTCGTTGCCAAAAATCACAAATCCCTTCTTGCCCAACTCGCTGCGATAGATGTCCTTGCCATCAAGGAAAGTGCCATAGATGGGCAGATCGGGATACTCTTCAAACAGTGCCTCCAGATCGCCGTAATGTACCTTGACCCTAGCGATAGCGCCCATCGTTGCCTGCACCACCTTGTGGTTATAGACATCAACCGATGTGCGGCTGGCAAAGATGTCGGAAATACCGAACCAATCGGCAAGCCTGATGATGGTGCCCAAGTTTCCGGGATCCTGAATGTTGTCAAGAACGATGTTCAGCCCCTTGGCCACCCGTTCGGTGTTGATAGTGTCCTCGGGTTTCTCATAGACCGCGATGACGTCACTGGGGGTGTCAAACTGTGAGATGCGAGCCATCTGCTGGCCGTTGGCAAACACGATCTTGTCATAGTGGTCGGCAGTACCACATTGGTCATACCACGACCGCTTGGCAATGAGCCAGCGGCAGTTGAAGTGTTGCCACGTGTCACGCACGCACTTGGTGCCCTCGGCGACAAACAGTCCCTCGTCATCACGATATTTCTTGGCAGCCAGGCTTTTCACGACCTTGAGGATGCCATTGTTCATGTCCATCATAAGCGTTCATGCTCACGTTTTGCCACTAGCTCGTTGAAGCGAAGCAGCGTAGTACAAAATTCTTCACTCAGTAGTGCGATGACAGGTTGAGAGATCTCATTGGGCACCTCATCAATCGCCGAGGAGATAGAGCCTGCAATTGCAGCTATCGTGTCGGCGTCACCGGCAAGCGCCACCGACAGCCTGACCACGTCCTCATAGTCCTTGCCCTCCATGAAACAGGTAATCGCTTCGGGGACGGTGTGCTGGCATGTCTCGTCGAAGGTGAACGTCGGCCTGATCTCTTCAAGCGTGCGCGAGAGGTCATATCCGAAGGTTTTCTCCACATAGTCACGAATCTCCTGTTTGGTCTTGCCTTGACGCGCCAGGAAGATGGCAGAGGCAGTAGCCTGAGCGCCCTTGATGCCCTCAGGATGATTATGGGTAACCTCGGCAGACACCTTGGCAAGAGCCAACGCTTCGTCAAGGCTATTGGCATAGTAACCGATGGGGCTCACACGCATGGCCGACCCGTTGCCGAAGGAGTCGTAGGGCTGAGGATTACTATCGTAAATCCAACGAGCGAAACGGCCACCATAGCCTCGGTCGGGGTATTTCCTGCACATGTCAAGCATGATGTTAACCAATCGCTCGGGAGTGTGCTGCTCGTCTTCCAGCAGCCACAAGGCGTTAGCCATGGTAAGTACCGTGTCGTCGGTAAATGTGCTCTTGGGCGTGAACAACTCAAAATCATGGTCACGCGTCGGGTTAAACTCGTATGCCGATCCTATCACGTCGCCGGCAATGGCTCCAATAATTCCTTTCATAATACTTCCTATGTTTTATGAGATGACAAATATACTACTTATTTATAAATTCCAGCACACATCTTGACACATTTATTTTTCAAGAAGCCCATGGAATCAAGTACTGCGCGCCCATGCGGGGAGCCGAAGGAGCAGCCGGTTGCATCGAGGCGACAGGACGACGCATAGTAGCCAGTGCAGTCACGTCGCGCCAACCGCACGTGCAATTGCGCACCGTCAGCACCGCCATGCCCACATAACGACCCGCCAGGGCGATCAAAGCGCGCTTAACATCCTCGAGACTAGAAAAATTGGTTCCATTGACACTGGCAAGGCGACGTCCGTTACAATCAAGAGTTGCCATAATCTTGTCACCACAATTCACGATGTTGATGTTGTTCTTTTTCATTGTCATTCCTCCTTTTTTTAGTTTTACACTGCAAAGGTAGAATGAGATAGTGCCATAAGTTAGCACTACAAATGAAAAGAACCATAAAAAATAGCTGGAAAAGTTACCTTTCCCAGCTTATATCAATCCCAATTGGGGTAAAATTTCTCTCTAACAGACGTCAGAATTTGCAGCCAAACGAAAGCTGAATGTTGCGAGGCTTAGTAGAGGCACCATCGATCACCTTGAGGAAACCAAAGTCAGCGCCCAACGAAACGGTATATCGCTGCATAAGAACAACACCGCCACGCACGCCCAAACCAAAGTCAAAACGCTTATAACCTACCTTGTCGGAGAAGATGTCGTTACCATTACACTTGCCGAACAGGCCTATACCGGCATAGGGGCCAGCCTCGATAAACATAGAAGCCCTTTCATCAAGCATATAAACATAGCCGGCATGAACAGGAATGTCAAGAAAAAACGGCTTGAAATTGATTGAATCGGTCTTGTATCCCTTGAGCGACAGCAGGGCGGCACCGTTCACATAGAAGCCTTGCACCACATCAGGAATGTAGAATGTGGCACGTACACCCGCATGGAATCCGGGCCTGAAACCGACGCCAGACTGATCAATCGTGCTGAAATTCATACCTACCACACCCTCAATATCAGCGGCCGTGGCCTGTGCCGAGAAGCTAATACCAACAGCCAGAATGGCTGCACAGATAACCGAATAAAATTTTTTCATACCTAAATAGATTTCATAAGCGCCTGGTTTAGTCAAGGCAGTGCAAAATTACTCATTTCCTCTCAATCCACAACCAATGATGGCAAAAAAACACCACCTAGCTAAAAACAAATCCCGATTGCAACACACGTCGCAATCGGAATTATTCCACCCTTTTGAGCGGTAGACGGGACTCGAACCCGCGGCCCTCAGCTTGGGAAGCTGATGCTCTACCAACTGAGCTACTACCGCAAACCTCTCGCCTGCATGCTGTTGCATGCTCCGGCGATATGTCTTTCAGAGCCTGCTAGAATTAAGCGTCGGCCTGATTGATGACGTCGGTAACGCTGTCGCCGTTCTGTGTCGCATAATAGCGGACGGTCACCGAGTCGTTGATATCCCATGATGCCCTGTGGTCGATGTCGAGATCGGGATAGCTGAAATAGACAGTGTCCTCACCCACGAGCAACGTGATACTGTTCATCGCACCATCGATTGCCACACCCGTGACCTGTATAGCGGTGTCGACGGGCTGCTGTATCGTATCGCTGATCAGTTCCTGCTTTTCTCCTTGTTTCTCGCTGTCGACGCAGGAAATAAAGGAAATGGCAAAAAGAACGCCAAAGGCTAAAACTAATTTCTTCATATCTTTATAAATAATGTGTCTGTTTTACAGCGGCAAAAATAGTGCTTTTTGATGAGAACGCCAAAAAAACGTCCGATTTTCAGCAGCGGGACAATGAATCAGAACTTGTAATTGTCGTTATCGAGGTTGTCCAGCTCTTCAAAGTCTGAGATCTCGTCCTCGTCATAGGCCTCGTCGCCATAGAATTCGCTCTCGTCGATGGGCTCAATATTATTGGCGTCGGGAATCTTAGGGATAGTGATGAAGTCTGAGATGTCCACACTCTCGGTGGGAGGAGTGCCGATCTTACTCTCACACAACGGGTCATGCAGGTTTTTACCTGGTATCACCTCCTTGAGCTTTACCTTGAAGAAACGCTCTGTCATGTAGTCAAAGACGAATTTCATCCTCTGTCCCTCGTCCTCGAGCAACTCGTCGAGCTGAGTGTCCTCCATGATCCAGATGTCTTCATCAGTATCAGTTCCCATATCCATACAGGTGACTTCCTTTTCCTTGGTCCACTCTTCATCACAGATGTAGAATGAGTCCATCTGATCCTTGTTGTAAGAGGCTGAATCGAGGATGATATTGCGCAACTGCAGGAATGTCGCCGTTGAATCGATGGCAATCTGCATTTTAAAATTATCGACCTCGTCCGAGATAATGACAAATTTGTAAATCATATTGATTAAGCGTTATTTATCTTGTATTGACGATGCGAAATTACTAATACAATTTTAACGGACAAGACTTTTTTGAGTTTTTTTTCAAGAAAGTGCAGAAAAACAAGGTCTATGTCCCATAAAATGCCGAAACCCGCCCCAATAGGGAAAGGTTTCGGCATGATATGCGGTATTTAGAATTCCTGTGTTCCCTTAGGGCACCAAGCCGTAGGCACGGAATACTTTCTGAATCTTCTCCAGGGCGAAGGCCACTTGCTCGTGGGTGTGGGTGGCCATGAGGCTGAAGCGGATGAGCGTATCGTTGGGTGCCACAGCGGGCGAGACAACGGGGTTGACAAAGATGCCCTCGTTCAAGAGGTCACGCGTGATGGCGAATGTCTTGTTGTTGTCACGGATGAACAACGGGATGATGGGCGTTTCGGTATGTCCGATTTCACAACCCATGTCGCGGAATCCTTGCAAAGCCACGTGGGTGATTTTCCAGAGGTGCTCTTGACGCTCGGGCTCATTGATCATGATGTCGATGGCCTTCATAGCAGCCGCTGTCGAAGCCGGCGTGATGCTGGCGGTGAAGATGTAGCTGCGTGAATGGTGGCGCAGATAGTTGGTAATCACCTTGCTAGTAGCGATAAAACCGCCAAGCGATGCAATCGATTTGGAGAAGGTACCCATGATGAGGTCCACCTCGTCACGCAAGCCGAAATGGTCACACACACCACGTCCTCCCTCACCAAACACGCCGATGCCGTGGGCCTCATCGACCATGATGCTGGCATTGTACTTGTGGGCGAGGTCCACGATGTCGGGGAGCTTGCACACGTCACCCTCCATCGAGAAGACACCGTCGGTAACAATGAGCTTGACACGGTCGGGCTCGCACTTCTTGAGCTGAGCCTCAAGGGATGCCATATCGTTGTGCTTGTACTTGAGTGAATTGGAGAACGACAGACGCCTACCCTCAATGATCGAGGCATGGTCCTGCTCGTCCCATAGGATATAGTCTTCACGCCCAGTGAGCGTGGAGATGACACCCAAATTCACACCGAAACCGGTGCTATAAATCATCGCGTCCTCCTTGCCCTCGTAGTCGGCCAACTTGCGCTCCAGCTGCTTGTGCAGGTCAAGAGTTCCGTTGAGGAAGGGTGATCCGGCGCAGCCGGTACCATATTTCTGTGTGGCCTCGATGGCGGCTTGCTTGATGCGCTCATCATTGACCAGTCCAGAATAGCAGTTTGATCCGAACATGAGCACTTTCTTGCCGTTCATCAGCACCTCGGTATCCTGTTCGCTTGAGATGGCACGGAAATAAGGATAAATGCCAGCAGCTTTAGCTTTCTGTGGCTCCTGATAACGCGCTAACTTGTTCTCTAATAAGTTCATATATAACTTGATAAAAACTTCAATCGTCATGTACGAGCAATGCCGGACACGACATTATCATATAATTGGCTGCAAATTTAATAAAATATTCTTTAACGAAATGTTAAAAAGACAACAAAAAGCGACATTTTGTCCAAAAAGCTAAGGGTTATCAAGCTTATTATCAATGCGTCTCCCCCTGTTAATATTTTTTAAAAGGCAAAAAAAGGAGAGATCCCCTCCCCCCTAGTCGCATCATGGAGGGGAAACAGACACATCAATCACGGTCCGTGTCATCCATCTCGAGTTCGGCATTCTGCATGAGGTCATAATCCGAGAACTCCATGCCGTCAAAGTCGCCGTCCTCGAACATCAAGTAATTCTGACGCAGACAACTGGATGAGATCACTGTCATCACAATCACAGCGCCCAGCATCACAATACGTTTGACAATCTTTCTCATAATACTTTTCAGATATTGTTATGTTGCTTAACAACTGCAAATGTAACAAAAAAAAGAACTCAAATCATTTTTTTCGGAAAAAATCACTAATTTAGCGCATCAAAAACAGCAAAAGATACTTAGCGCATGGACTTATTTGAGCAACGAATCAAAGAATTGCGGGCTATCATCAACCGCCACAACCATAACTATTATGTCCTGAACAGTCCGTCGGTGAGCGACCAGGAGTTTGACGCCTTGCTGAGGGAGCTGGAAGACCTGGAGCGCGACTATCCCCAGTACCAGGACCCGTTGTCTCCCACCCAGCGTGTGGGCAGCGACATCAGCAAGGGGTTTACCCAAGTGCGCCACGAGCGTCCCATGATGTCGCTATCCAACAGTTACAGCATCGAGGAGGTGCAGGATTTCCTGCGCCGTGCCCAAGATGGCTTGGGCGGCGAGCCTAGCGAGATTGTGGGAGAAATGAAATATGACGGCACATCCATCTCGGTGACCTATGAACACGGACGACTGGTTCGCGCCGTAACCCGTGGCGACGGTGTCCAGGGCGACGATGTCACAGCTAACGTCATCACCATCAAGAGTGTGCCGCTGGAGATCTCGGGATTCATTGACTTGCCCGACAAGTTTGAAGTGCGCGGCGAGATCCTGCTGCCATGGCAAAGTTTTGAGAAGCTCAATCAAGAGCGCCAGTTCAACGAGGAACCGCTGTTCGCCAACCCGCGCAACGCTGCTGCAGGTACGCTCAAATTGCAGAACAGCGCCGAGGTCGCCCGCCGTGGCTTGGACGCCATCTTCTACTTCTTGCTGGGCGACAATCTGCCCTTTGAGACCCACTATGACAGCATCATGGCACTCAAGCGATGGGGGTTTAAGACCGGCGAGATGGCAATCCTTCCCAGCATCGACGCCGTGAAAGACTTCATCGGGCACTGGGATGTAGAGAGGAAACAGCTGCCTGTTGCCACCGATGGCCTCGTGTTCAAGATCAACTCGCTACGTCAACAGCTCAATCTGGGCGCCACCGCCAAGTCGCCTCGATGGGCTATCGCCTATAAGTTCGCCCCCGAGCGGGAATGCACCAAGTTGCAGTTCGTATCCTTTGAGGTAGGCCGCACTGGGGTCATCACCCCTGTTGCCAATCTTGACCCAGTGCTGCTGAGCGGCACGATTGTCAAGCGCGCCTCGCTGCACAATGCCGACATCATCCAGCAGCTAGACATCCATGAGGGCGATATGCTCTACGTGGAAAAAGGCGGCGAGATCATCCCCAAGATTGTGGGTGTCGATGAGAAACGACGCGAGGCAGGAAGCCAACGCATCGCATTTGTGACCCATTGCCCCGCGTGTGGCACTCCGCTGCAACGCATCGAGGGCGAGGCAGCATGGGTGTGCCCCAACAAGTGGGGATGTGGACCACAGATCTGTGGCCGCATCGAGCACTTCGTTGGTCGCCATGCAATGGATATTGACGGTATCGGCGAGGAAGTCGCAGTGATCCTCAACAAGAGCGGCCTGGTCAACGACGTTGCCGACTTGTATGATCTCACTCAGGAGAAGCTTGTAGCCCTTGACCGATTCCAGGAGAAGAGCGCCCAGCGCATACTTCGAGGCTTGGAGGCATCCCGACAGGTGCCGTTTGCCAGGGTCATTTTCGCCCTGTCAATCCCCTTTGTCGGCGAGACAACAGGCAAGGTGCTGGCCCGCCACACGCGAGACATTGATACGCTGATGTCAATGCCAGCCGACCAACTGGCGGCCATCCCCGAAATCGGTCCCAAGATCGCTCAGTCGATCGTGGATTTCTTTGCCGAGCAACGCAACCGCACCATTGTCGAGCGGCTGCGTGCAGCAGGCCTGCAGATGGCCCTCACCGAGGAGGAAACCGCAGGACAGACCGACAAGTTGATGGGCAAGAAAGTGGTCATCAGCGGCGTGTTTGCCAAGCACTCACGCGAGGAGTACAAGGCGATGATCGAGCAGAATGGCGGCAAGAACGTGAGCAGCATCTCGAGCGCCACCAGTTTTATCCTGGCGGGAGAGAACATGGGACCTGCCAAGCTCGAGAAAGCCCGCAAGCTGGGCATCGACATCATCAACGAGGATCAGTTCCTGGAAATGATAGCCGATTAAAAACTGAAAAGGAGACTATGATAACAAGAATCATGGCTGCAATCCTGTTTGTTGCAAGCAACCTCACTAGTCATGCTATGGGTGTGGAAGATTTTGTCAATGAGTTGCTCAGGGAGTACCCCAAGGCGCGCCTGCTGGACATCTACAAATCTTGCTTCCAGGATTACATGGGTGCCGAGCATCTGGTCGGTGATACGGCCAGTGCCCGAGGCTACCTCATGCAGGAACTCGCAACAATCGAGGGCAGCGACCTGTTGCCGTGGTATTATGAACCTTGCGGAATCGAGGGGCGTTATGTGCGCGTGAGCCTGCGAGCCGTCCAAGATGGCATGGTCGATGCCGACGCTCTGCTAGACGCTTTCATTGCCAGCGCCAATGGAGGTCAACGCCCGTCAGTCGAGAGCTGGGCAACACGCTGGCACCAGATCATCGGTACCATCGACAGCATGGACTTGTCTCTGCCCCACTACGAGGAAGACAAGCAGTTCATTGAGCAGGTGCTCGCCCAGGGGAAATATGCCATCAGTAATTCGCCCGACTATCGCGATGCCTATAGTCCTCATTATCGCATCGTCAGGCGCGACATCTTTGAGAGCGACCTGATGCCACGGCTCCCCCACCCTTGCTGTTGCAGTGGCTGCCCGTAAGACAAAAAATGCGTCCTGCATGTCACGCTGTTGACTTTTGCAGGACGCCCGACTTGTTTGCTCCATCAATTGGAGCGATCATCTATTACCGTTTATAAAATTCAATAGTAGTTTCTAGTCATTAGTCACTAGTTGCTAGTTGATTTCTTTTCACATGCAGAATTCAATTACCTGTGCTCCTTATCACGGTAAGGGAGAATGTCGCCATAGTATGTGAGATTTGCCCCTACGTTATTCACACTGGCTGTCGCACGCTTTCCATTGTGGTACAAAGTAATGAAGACATCGGCATTGACATGCGGGCCAACGACACTGAACTGCATGAATACGTCACCGTTGTCCTCATACTTAACCCTCTTGTTACGCACCTGGCCTTTTCCTGTCCATCCGCCCAAACCGTTAGCGCCGAAGCTACCCGTATTGAGGGCAAACTGAATTATCGCGTCATCGCCTTGAACGACAATAAAATTGGAATTAGGATTAATGCTGTAGTTGCGGTAGCCTGACCTGCCTCTCTCGATGGCATCAGCCAACAGGACAAAGTAGCCACGGCGCAAGGAGTTGGAAGCCTTGGCATAAGCCACGTCATCATTCAACTCGCGCAGTTTTTTCTCACGTTCCTTGATTTCCTTCTTACTCTCCTTGACCGGCTCGGCGGGAGTGATCAACTGCAACTCGACATCGTTAGTCTCTATCTCGACCTCGTCATTATTACTTACCTGTGCATTGGCGCATAGGCCCATAGTTATTATCGCACCGACGATGAATAGTATTCGCTTCATAATTTATATTGGTTTTAAATGATTATTGTTTGTCTATTAGACACGAATCTTAAAAAAATGTTTAATTTTGCGAACAAAAAAAATCAACTATGATGGACCGTAAGACGAATATGAAACTGAGCACCAGGCTACTGGTATTGCTCCTGCTGATGGGCATTGGATTACTTGTGGCAGCGGTGGCATGTGTGCTGGTGGCATCATGGGGCATGCTCACGATGCTCACCGTGCAGGATGTACTGGCCTTCATCACTCCCGCACTGGTGGCGATGGCTCTATTCTATCGCCGCCCGCTTCACACTATGTGTCTGGACCGTGCCCCTAGATGGAAAGCGATACTCGTCGTGTTGCTGTTCTATCTCGTGTCACTGCCAGCCATGAACTGGCTCGTTTCTATCAACGAGTCCATGAGCCTTCCCGCATCGTTGAGCGGCATCGAGCAGTGGATGCGTGCTACCGAGGACGCTGCTGCCCAGACCACCAAAGAATTGCTCGACATCCACACCATCGGTGAGTTGCTCGCCTGCACCTTTGTCGTGGGACTGATGGCTGGCGTGAGTGAAGAAATTCTCTTCCGTGGCGCCATGCTGCGCACGATGCAAGACAGCCGCCTGGGCACCCATGCCGTCGTGTGGATCGTCGCCATCATCTTCAGCGCTATCCACATGCAATTCTTTGGCTTCCTGCCCCGGATGCTGCTTGGCGTGTGGCTGGGCTATCTGCTCGTGTGGTCCCGCAGCCTGTGGGTTCCCATCATCGCCCACAGCCTCAACAATAGCACCGTCGTCCTGTTCAGCTACCTGACCGGCATCGGACTCATCCCCGAAGGCTACGGCGACCGTCTGGGGCTTCCCGCCGAGGGTGCCTTCCCCTGGGTAGCCTTGCCGAGCCTCGCCGCCAGCGTTCTGCTTGCCTTGTGGGCAGCCAAGCATCTAGGAACGCGCCAGGTGAAGGACTGAAACAGCAAGATATAAGACACGAAATCTGGCGATATTCTTGTCCTTGAAAACTAAAATATAAGGACTTGACACTTTTTGGGATGAAATGTAGCCGATTATCGGGAAAATGCACTATATTTGCAGGTTAAAGTGTCACGCTCGGCGGGTATATTGCCGCCGAAGCGCAGCAATGGTTTGATTATAAACTAATTAGAATATCAACTTAAACGCTATACAGTTATGATGAAGAAATTTATCCTTATCGTGTGCGGCTCGTTCGTGGGCGCGTTCCTGGCATTCATGTTCTTCATGATTGCCGCTATGATTATGAGCTTTGCCATCATGGGATCTATGGGCTCTATGGGCAGCAGCAAGAAGACTGCCCTTGTCACCAAACACTCCATTCTGAAGATTGATCTGGGCACTACCATCAGCGAACGCAGCGGCAGTGAACCGATTGAGATGATGTCACTGCTGATGGATAACGGCTTGCCCGAGAGTCTGGGACTGAACACCGTCGTATCGGCTATCGAAAATGCCGCCAAGAATGACAAGGTAGAAGGCATCTATATCGAGTGTAACGGAGTGAGCGCTGCACCTGCCACATTGCAGACCATGCGCCGCGCCCTGAAGGAGTTCAAGAAGAGCGGCAAGTGGATTGCCGCCTACGGATACGAAGGCATCAATCAGGCCGACTACTACCTGGCTAGCGTTGCCGACAGCATCTACCTTAACCCCGTAGGCGCTGTGGACCTTCACGGTATGGCTTCGGTAACCCCCTACATGAAGAAACTGTTTGACAAGGTCGGTGTGGAGATGCAAGTAGTGCGTGTCGGCACGTTCAAGAGTGCCGTCGAGCCCTATATGCTCGAGGACATGAGCGATGCCAACCGCCTGCAGCAAGAGCACTACCTGGGCATTATCTGGAAAGAGATGCTCGACAGCATCGCTGCCGACCGCAAGCTGCCCGCCGATGCACTCAACTCGCTGTGCGACAGTGTTGTCATGACCCTAGAAGCAACCGATCTTATCAAGCATAAACTGGTGGACAAACTGGTCTATAAGAACGAGATGGAAAACATCTTGAAGACCCGTACCCAGGTTGGTAAAGACGATGACCTGAACTGCGTCGGTCCCGACGATCTGGCTTCTTCGCTCGAGGATGTAGCCAGTGGAGACCACATCGCTGTTGTTTATGCCGTGGGCGAGATTGACGGCAGCGGCAGCTTCGGCTCAACCGAGGAGGGCATCAATACCAAGAAGCTGAGCAAGACCATCCTTGAGCTGAAAGACGATGACAACGTCAAGGGTATGGTCCTCAGGGTGAACTCACCGGGTGGTAGCGCCTTCGGTAGTGAGCAGTTGTGGAAAGCAATCCAGGACTTCAAGGCCACTGGTAAGCCTGTCGCCGTATCCATGGGCGATTATGCTGCATCGGGCGGTTATTATATCTCTTGCGGAGCCGACCGCATCTTTGCCGAGCGCACGACCATTACCGGCTCGATCGGCATCTTCGGCGTCATCCCCAGCTTCAACGAGCTGGTAGAGAACAAGCTGGGTGTTCACATGGCATCGGTCAAGACCAATGAGAACGCCGACATGGCTGCAGTAGGCAAGAAACTCACGCCTGCACAGCTAGCTGCATTACAGAATATGGTCAACCAGGGCTACGAGTTGTTCACCAAGCGCTGTGCCGACGGTCGTCATGTGACCCAGGATTCTATCAAGCAGATAGCCGAGGGCCGCGTGTGGGACGGTATCACCGCCAAGCAGATCGGACTGGTGGACGAGTTCGGCGGCATCCGCGAGGCAGTTGTCTGGGTTGCCAACAAGGCCAAGCTGGGCAAGGATTTCAAGACCCAGAACTATCCTGGCCTCGAGGATCCCTTCCAGTCGTTACTTGACAAGTACATGGTGACCCGCTATGAGTCCCGCCTGCAAGGCGAGATGGGCTTGCTGTATGACTGGCACAAGCAGCTGATGCGCATCTTGGGACGCGACCGCATCCTGTGCTTGATGCCAGAGGAGAAGATTCAGTTCTAAGAGTTAGACGATAGTAACAGTACTTAAATCTTTAGACCAGGGACTAAAAACTTAATAATGAACATTGACCTGTCAAAGATATTGAACAAGGATCAACGCAAGTCAATCATGGACGCGTTGCTCACGCCCTTCTCGTGGGGGTATGGCAGCGCCGTGTGGTTGCGTAACAAGGCGTTTGATTTCGGTTTACTGCCTCAACAGGAATATGATGTGCCTGTTGTGTCGGTAGGCAACATTACCGTGGGGGGCACAGGCAAGACGCCTCATGTGGAATACATCATCGAGGCCCTCTACCGCCGCTATCATGTAGCGGTGCTGAGTCGTGGCTACAAACGCAAGACCAAAGGATTCATCCTGGCGACCAACAACATGTCGCCACGTGATATCGGCGATGAGCCGTATCAGATCTATCGCAAATTCAGCGGCCTGATTACGCTTGCAGTGTGTGAGAGCCGCCGCAAGGGCATCCGTGAGCTGCGACGCATCGACCCGGACATCAACCTCATCCTGCTGGACGACGGTTACCAGCACCGCTATGTCACGCCCAAGGTAAACATCCTGCTGATAGATTACAACCGCCCGCCCTTTGAGGACAAACTCATGCCCCTGGGACAACTGCGTGAACCGATGTCCAGCGTCTCGCGAAGTGACATGGTGGTAGTGACTAAGTGCCCCGTCGATATTACACCGATGGACATCAGAGTCATCAAGCAGAACCTGAACCTGCTGACTTGCCAGAAGCTGTTCTTCAGCACCATCCGATATGGAGAACCCGTGCCGGTTTTCCCGGTGCAGTCACCCCAGCTCACCTCGCTGCAATGGCTACACGATGATGACGCCATCCTGTGTCTCACCGGTATCGCCACGCCCAAACCGCTGGTGCGCTACTTGCGACAGTTCCCTGCTCAGCTCAAGGTGATGCACTTTGATGACCACCATTTCTTCACCCGCAGGGACTTTGGTGATATTTTCAACGTTTACAAGAGCCTTACCGGCAAACGCAAGTTCATCATCACCACCGAAAAAGATGCTGTGCGCATCATGAACAACCCCTACTATCCACCCATCAAGCGCAACTGCATCTACTATATTCCCATGCGAGTAGGTTTCCTGGAGACCGAGGATTCAGACTTTGTCGATGAACTGGTCAAGTTCATTGACAAGCAAGACGAGGAAGAGTCCAACTTGACGAGAATGAATGACTATAACCAATAAATGAAACAAACATATAAAGAAATTAATGATTATGGCAAATGATAACAACTTGCTGGAAATGATTCAAGAAACCAGCCAATTTATCAAGCAACGTGTGAATGGCAAGTTACCCAAGACTGCCATCATCCTGGGCACAGGCTTGGGCGCCGTGGTGGACCACATCAACATTGAGGTGGAGATCCCTTATGGTGAGGTTCCCAACTTCCCCGTGTCGACTGTCCAAGGGCACAAGGGCCGCCTCATCTTTGGCACCCTAGGCAACAAATATATCATGGCGATGCAAGGCCGATTCCACTACTATGAGGGTTACTCGATGCAACAAGTAACCTTCCCCATCCGTGTTATGAAGGCTTTAGGCATCAAGACGTTGTTTGTCTCCAATGCATCGGGCGGCATGAACCCCAACTTCAAGGTGGGCGACCTGATGGTCATCACCGACCACATCAATGTCTTCCCCGAGCATCCGCTGCATGGCAAGAACATCGACGAGCTGGGCCCGCGCTTCCCCGCCATGGTTGATGCTTACAGCCCCCGACTGATTCAGATGGCACGTGACATCGCCAAGGAGAAAGACATCCGCCTGGTGGAGGGTGTGTACGTGGGTACGCAAGGCCCAACGTTTGAGACGCCTGCCGAGTACCGTTACTTCTGGCGCATCGGTGGTGACGCCGTCGGCATGAGCACCGTCCCCGAGGTCATCGTGGCACGCCATGGTGACATAGAAGTATTCGGCATCTCGATCATTACCGACCTGGGTGTAGAAGGCGCTGTCGAGAGAGCATCCCATGAGGAAGTCCAGAAGGCCGCAGCCGCTGCCCAGCCCATCATGGCTATGCTCGTGCGTGAAATGATCAACCGATTCGAAGAGTTATAAACAAGAATCAGCTTTTAGGTTTTAGGCTTTAGGTTTTAGGTGGCATCCTCGCTCCTAAAACCTAAAGCCTAAAACCTAAAGCCTAAAATAACCTAGAGCCTAAGTAATGAAAGAAACAGAAATCTCGACATTGGGTGAATTTGGACTGATAGAGCACCTCACCAAGTCATTCCCCGTGCGCAACGAGTCCACCCGCCGAGGCGTGGGAGACGACTGTGCCGTCATCAACTATGGCAATGACCGCGAGACGCTGGTTACCACCGACCTGTTGCTTGAAGGGATCCACTTTGACCTGACCTACGTGCCACTGCTACATCTGGGCTACAAGGCTATTGTGGTGAACCTGAGCGACGTGTATGCCATGAATGGCACGCCTCGACAAGTGACGGTGTCGCTGGGCATCAGCAAACGTTTCACACTGGAGCACATCGAACAACTCTACGAGGGCATGCGCATCGCCTGCGAACATTATGGTGTTGATCTCGTGGGCGGTGACACCAGTGCATCGGTCACGGGACTTATCATCAGTGTGACCTGCTTGGGCGATGCCGCCAAGGAGGACATCATCTATCGCACGGGTGCCAAGGACACCGACCTCATCTGTGTGAGCGGCAACCTGGGAGCGGCCTATATGGGCCTGCAACTGTTGGAACGCGAGCGCCGCGTGAGTGCCGAAGTCAAGGACGCTGACTTTCAACCTGACTTCTCGGGCAAAGAATACATCATTGAGCGCCAACTCAAGCCCGAGGCCCGTCGCGACGTCATTGAGGAACTGCGACAGCTGGGCATCCGCCCCACAGCGATGATGGACGTCAGCGACGGTCTGTCAAGCGAGCTGTTGCACATCTGCAAGGATTCCGGCACCGGTTGTCGGGTCTATGAAGATCGCATCCCCATTGACTACCAGACTGCCCTCATGGCCGAAGAGCTGAACATGAATCTCGTCACTGCTGCCATGAACGGCGGCGAGGATTATGAACTGCTGTTCACCGTTCCGCTTGCCGACCATGACAAGGTCATGCGCATGAAAACGGCGCGTCTGATCGGCCGCATCACCAAGCCCGAACTGGGTGCCTATATGGTGACTCGCGACGACCAGGAAGTGGAAATCCGCGCCCAGGGCTGGAACGCCTTTACCCCAGATACATCCAAAGAATAAAATAACGGATTAGACCAACATGACACGAATCGCACCATTATCGGGTGCGATTCGTGTTTTTTCAAAATAATTGATTTCGGAATGTAGTTATTATTCGGATTTTTATATTATTTCGGCGAAAAATGGACGTTTTTTGCTAATTTGTGTTAAATATTGGCATTTTTCTGCCGATAAATTAGGAAGAAAAAAATATTCGGCATTATATTTGCATCGGTTTTCATGGTATTAGTTTTTAAGATACTGGTTTATCGAGCGTCGTGAGACAAGTAGAGAACCAAACATGTTTAAGGTTTATGTTAATGGTATTAGAAGGTTAATTAGTTAAAACAAGTCCTTGACGTCGAGTCAAGGACTTGCTTCTTTTATGCTGCTCGTGGCATCGCCACGAAATACAGAACTTCACATGCGGCTAAGCGCTCAATAGCTGGCAACTATGGTCTTGCCCTTCTATTCCAACGAATAGGGATTAATCTTCGGGAGCCTCGTCGATCAGCTCAAGAAATTCTTCGAGCTTGGGCGTGATGATGATCTGGGTACGGCGGTTGCGCTGCTTGCCAATTGCCGTATCATTGCCTGCGATGGGATTGTACTGACCACGTCCGCCTGCCGTCAGGCGCTTGGGATTCACACCATAATTGTTCTGCAGTGCCTGTACTACCGACGAAGCCCTCAGGCAAGAGAGATCCCAGTTGTTGCGGATATTCTCGCGACGGATGGGCACGTCATCGGTATTACCCTCGATGAGCACGTCATAGTCCTCGTAATCGTTGATGATCTTGGCGATCTTGGAAAGCGTCTCGGCTGCCCGGTCATTTATCTCATAGGAGCCGCTCTTGTAGAGCATGTTGTCGGCCAATGAGATATAGACAACGCCCTTCAACACCTGTACATCCACATCCTTGAGTTCCTCCTTGGAGAGTGAACGGGTCAACTTGTTGGTCAACGCCATATTGAGCGAGTCGCTCTTGGTCTTCAGGTCGGTCAGGTGACGGATATACTGGTTGCTCTCGTTGATCTGGTCCACCAGCTTCTCGATAGAGACATTGCTCTGATTGGAGTTGACAAGGCTCTTGTCGAGTGACTGCTGCAGGAGCTCATAGGCTGCCTTGGATTGAGCCAATTGTTCCTCAAGTGAGGAGACACGCACGTTGGCGGCTGCCAACTGCTCCTTGGCCTGTTGGTAACTGATACTCTGCTCTTTATAGGACTGCATCAAGCCCAAACTATGCTGCCTGCATTCTTCCAAATCCTTCTTGCTGGCACAACTGCTCACGAGCATAAGACCTGCCAGCAGGGTCATCATCAAATAAACTTTTTTCATAACATTAATCAATTACGTTTTGTTTGACTTGTCTCATAATTGACGGAGAAAAGGCCAGAATGTTGTATCCGTTAGAATGATTTAACCAAAATCGGCACATTCTTACACTTTTTTACACTCAATCATGTACATAAAAGCCCCCTCTCACCGCCTTGGGATAAAAAAACACCCGGCAATCTACAGGAAACTAAAACAGGTGCATTCTCGGCAAAAAACCAATTAAAAACGGCAGTGATTCGGTATCGTTCAAATAAACTCAAATAAAAATGTCTTTTTATTTGGCACTTCGCTCGGCTTGCACTAATTTTGCAGATTAAATTTATCACCAATGGACGCTCACGAGAAAAAACAGTTGCTGCTCGACACCCGATACCTGCGCATGACGCAGATCTGGGCCGAGAATTCCTATTGCCGCCGCCGTCAGGTGGGGGCGTTACTGGTCAAGGATAAAATGATCATCAGTGACGGCTACAACGGCACCCCGTCGGGATTTGAGAACGTGTGTGAGGAAGATGCCGACCACTCCAAGCCTTATGTCCTGCATGCCGAGGCCAACGCCATTACCAAGGTGGCCCGCAGCAACAACAGCAGCGACGGAGCGACACTCTATGTCACGACATCGCCCTGTATGGAGTGCAGCAAACTCATCATCCAGGCAGGCATCCGTCGAGTTGTGTTCGGTGAGTACTACCGCATGCACGACGGCGTTGACCTGCTGTGCCGTGCCGGCATCGAGGTCGTACACCTGTGGTACCATGGCGACCAGTGTGAGCCAGTCCAGATCACAAGCGAGAACAGCGAGAGCCATTACCAAGAAGTGGCACGGGAGTTAGCATAAAAAGTGTTGCTCATTGAAATCACACGTACCCAATAGACTACTTAAAAAGCCGCGTATAAGATGAAACAGAAGACTCCTCGTCAACCCATCTGGTTGCCACTTGCCATATCTCTGGCAATCGTGGCGGGTCTCTTCATCGGCAGTCGCATCTCGCCCGGCAAGTATAATGCCGAGAACGACCGCAAACTTAATGCTATCCTCAGCCTCATCAGTCAGGACTATGTGGACTCCACCAACCTGAACGACCTGATCGAGATGAGCATCCCCGAAATCCTGAGCAACCTGGACCCTCACACGAGCTATATCAGCGCCGATGAGATGAAGGCGACTTCCGAGGGCATGAACGGGACGATGAGCGACATCGGCATCCAGTTCGAAATCATTGATGACACCGTCCGTGTGGTCGAGGTCGCTCCTGGCGGTCCTGGCGCCAAGGCCGGTATGCTAATCGGCGACCGCATCGTTTCCATTGACAGCGTAGCCACCGTCGGCAAGAAGATCAACCGAGGCAAGGTCATGAAATGCCTGCATGGACCCAAGGGCAGCAAAGTCGTCCTCAATATCAGGCGACCCGCCCTCAACAAGAACCTCACCATCACTGCGACGAGGGGTACGATACGCACCAATGCCGTTGATGCCCATTATATGGTCGACAAGAACACAGGCTACGTCAAGGTCAACCAGTTCGGGCGCAATACCTACGAGGAGTTTATGGCAGCCATGGAAAGCCTCAAGCAAGAAGGCGCCAAGCGGTACATGATTGACCTGCGTGGTAACGGTGGTGGTTTTATCGAGATGGCTGTGCGCATGGCCAATGAATTCCTGCCTGCCAATGAACTGATCGTCCGCACTCACGGTCGCTACAAGCGCGATGACAGCGAGGCATGGAGCGACGGCAATGGCAAGTTCCAGGATGCAGAGGTCGCCGTACTCATCGACGAGTTCAGCGCCAGTGCCAGCGAGATCTTCGCCGGTGCCTTGCAGGACAATGATCGCGGTTTGATCGTCGGCTGCCGGTCATTTGGCAAGGCTCTGGTGCAGAAGGTATTTGTCCTGCCTGACAGCAGTGCCATCCGCCTGACAACAGCACGTTACTACACACCCTGTGGCCGCTGCATCCAGAAGGACTTCAAGCGCGGCGACATTGAGCAATACAATAACGAACTGCTGGAACGCTTCAAGCGTGGTGAAATGGATGTCCGCGACAGCATCAAGGTGGACAAGGACCAGATGTACACCACCACCCACGGACGCATCGTCTATGGTGGAGGCGGCATCGTGCCCGATATCTTCGTGCCTCGCGACACCAGCGGCATCACACGCTATTTCCTTGACGTTGACAACGCAGGGCTCCTGCAGCAGTTCGCCTTCTCCTATAGCCATAACAACCACGGGACACTCAGCAAAATGAGTGATTACAAACAGTTCCTGCGTATGGCTCCCAGCGACGAGTCACTGATTAATATGTTTGCTGACTTTGCCGCCGAGAACGGTATTGCCCCACGGTGGTACTACATCAACATCTCCCGAGATGTGATCGTGACAAAGCTGAAAGCACTGATTGCCCGAGACATCTTCGGCAGTCAAGTCTATTATCCCATCCTCAACCGAAATGACAAAACCGTGCAGGCAGCCCTCAAGGCATTGAACAAGCACAAAGCGGTTTACCCGATAACCGAGAGTCTAGATCCCAATGCTATCGCCCAGGAGCGCCAAAGCGTCCTGGACAAAATCAAGAAACGTTGGGGAATCTTATGAGGCAATATGATTGAAAAGTAACGTTTAGAGGCAGAATATCATGAGCAAGAAGTCCACACCTCAACCCATTTGGTTGCCACTCGCCATCGCAATGGCGGTCGTGGTGGGCATATTCTTTGGCAGCCATTTCTCAAACAACAACAAGGTGGCTGAGAATGATCGCAAACTCAATGCCATCCTCAACCTTATTGCCCAAGACTATGTGGACACGACCAACCTGCACGACCTTATCGAGTTGAGCATCCCCGAGATTCTCAGCAACCTCGACCCTCACACCAACTACTTCAGCACAGAGGACCTGAAGGCTGCCACCGATGACCTGAACGGCTCGTTCAGTGGTATTGGCGTCTCCTTTGTCCTGGTCAATGATACCATCGGTGTCGTGGAGGTCATCCCCGGTGGACCCAGCGAGAAGGTTGGTCTGATGGCTGGCGATAAAATCGTCATGATCGATGACTCTATCGCCACAGGGCCCAAGATGACCAATGGCGAGGTGATGAAACGCCTGCGTGGCAACAAGGGTACTAAGGTGAAACTAGGCATCAAACGCATGAACACCAGCAAGACCCTTACCTTCACGGTGACGCGTGGCGACATACCCGTCAACACAGTCGATGCCCAATACATGATTGATAAGACTACCGGCTACGTCAAGATTAACCAGTTCGGGCGCCACACCTATGACGAATTCATCACCGCGATGGCTGGCTTGCAAGAAGAAGGGGCCGAGCGATACATCATCGACCTGCGCAGCAACGGTGGCGGCTTCATGGAGATGGCAGTTCTCATGGTCAACGAGTTCTTGCCCGAGGGGCAGCGCATCGTCTTTACCAAGGGGCGCTACAACCATGACGACGGTGAGGTGTGGAGCGATGGCAACGGTTCGTTCCAGGATGCCCAGGTTGCCGTACTCATCGACGAGTTCAGTGCTAGTGCCAGCGAAATCTTTGCCGGCGCCCTGCAAGATAATGACCGTGGCCTGATCGTGGGGTGCCGGTCATTCGGTAAAGGATTGGTGCAGAAGGAGTTTGTTTTGCTCGACAGCAGCGCCATCCGCCTGACTACAGCACGCTATTACACGCCCAGCGGCCGTTGCATCCAGAAGGATTACGGGCAAGGCTTGCTCAGTTACGAGAAAGAAATGCTTGACCGTTACACTCATGGCGAACTCTACAGCCGCGACAGCATGAAGATCGACAAGAACCAGATGTTCACCACCCTCTATGGCCGCACGGTCTATGGCGGGGGCGGCATCGTGCCTGACATCTTTGTACCCCGTGACACGACAGGCATCACGAGCTACTATATCGACGTCGCCAATGCCGGCCTGCTGCAGCGCTACGCCTTTACCTACTGCAACAACAACCGCTCGACACTCGACCAGATGAGTGACTACAGGGAACTCTTGGACACCAAACTTGAAGCCGATGCCCTAGTCAGGGACTTTGTCGACTTCGCTTCTCGCAACGGCATCGCGCCGCGCTGGTATTACATCAACCAGTCTCATGATGTCATCGTCACCAACCTCAGGGCATTGATCGCGCGAGACACGTTTGGCAACCAGGCATTCTATCCGATCCTCAATCGCAACGATAAGACGGTCCTGGCGGCACTCAAGGCCCTGAACCAAAACAAGGCCGCATTCCCGATTACCGAATGATTGTTACCGTGATATGGATGTGCCATCATGTCCCTCTGGATTTTTAATCGGACTAATAGCCGAGAAATTAAACAAAATTATTAATAAAATTAAACTACATATTTATTTTGTTTGATTTGGCTTCGCCTAGCTAAAGGTTCTCGCGCGAAGCGCGACTCAATTTGCAACGAAGGAATTATGACACAAGCCAACTTCACCCAATCATATAAAGCCCTATGAGTATCCTGAATCTCCTCCTCGGCGCTCTCACCGCTGTGCAAGCGCTCATTCCCATGCCACAACAGGCGCAGTGGGATGCAGGGACATTTGACCTCACCAGTCCCTATCGTGTAGAAAACACCTGTTCAGACCTGTCCCAGAACCTGTATCTCCAAGATTTCTTGCAGGGGAGCGACGCCACATCGAGACGCGTGTGCATCATCAAGCGCGAAGCCATGCCCCAAGAGGGCTATCGATTGCACATTACTGCCGACACGTTGCTGATCGTCGCCCATGACGCAGCAGGCTTTCTCCATGCGGGGCAGACCCTTCAACAACTCTCGCACGATGGTGAGTTGCCCTGTTGTGACATCAACGATGCACCCCGATTTGAATGGCGTGGCTGCATGATCGACGTGTCCAGACATTACTATGACATCGACTGCCTCAAGCGGCAGATCGACATCATGGCAAGCATGAAACTCAACCGCCTGCACCTGCACCTGACCGACGCAGCCGGATGGCGCCTGCAGATTGACCGTTACCCGCTGCTCACCCAGGTCGCCGCCTGGCGCACCCAGAGCGACTGGACCGAATGGTGGAGCAACCGTGACCGCCGGTATGTGGACACACGCAAGGGGGAACTGGCCGAAGGGACCTATGGTTACTATTATACCAAGGAGCAGATGCGCGAACTCATCCAGTATGCCGACCAACGCGGAATCACTATTGTCCCCGAAATCGAGATGCCCGGTCACAGCGAGGAAGTGCTCGCCGTCTATCCCGAGCTGGCATGCCTGTCGGACACTGGCGCCCTGAGCCAGACACCGAATGATGCTGTCATCAGGGGCATGAACAGTGGCGACCTGTGCCCGTCTAACGAAAAGACATTTGAATTCCTGTGCAACGTACTTGATGAGGTGATGGAACTTTTTCCCTCGCAGTATATCCACATCGGTGGCGACGAGGCTAACATGACGGCATGGAAAACCTGCCAGCGCTGCCAAGAATACTTGAACAAGTTGAACAGCGATAAGGTGGCAGACCTGCAGGCTGACCTTATTGCGCGCATTAACACTTATCTGAACGAGCATGGACACAAACTCATCGGTTGGGACGAAATCATCGCTAGCGGCAATGCCGCCGATCCCGCTAAAACCGCCATGATCTGGCGTGATGCCGACTATGCCCGAAGCGCTATCAACAACAGCTATGACGTGATCATGGTGCCCAACAGCCATTGCTACCTGAACCGCAACCAGGATGCGCCGACGGGGTCACCCATGGACTGGAGCTACTTGCCCTTTGACCATGTCGCCTCATTTGACGCCCTGGCAGGGCTTGACACCGAGCAACAAAAACACGTCAAGGGACTACAGGCATGCCTGTGGACCGAACATGTCATCGATGGTGCGGAGGTTGAGAACCACCTCTACCCTCGCCTGATGGCCATTGCCGAGGAAGCTTGGCGCGGAACGGCCTGTGAAGACATCCGTCAACGTGCAACGCAATTTACCGCTGCGCTCATCGAGCAAGGCATCAACGCCTTTGACCTGAATCAAGAGGTGGGCGAACGACCCGAATACAAAGTCACTTGGCAACACAAGGCGGAAAACGCACCCGTCAATTACCTGCATAACTATAACCGCTATTACCCTGCCGTCGGCGTGACGACGCTGACCGACGGCCTGCGCGGTGGATGGCACCATGGCGACGGGCGCTGGCAAGGTTTCATAGGAGACAGTTGCGTGTATGTCATCATTGACCTGGGGAAACGAATCGACATCTCCAGCGTCAGCATGGACTTTATGCAGAATGCCGGACCCGACATCTACCTGCCTGGGCTGCTGGTCATCGAGTGTAGCAACGACGGCAAGCACTGGCAAGAACTTCATCGCCAGACCAGCGAGAAAGACCTGCGCCGTGGACTCTCGTTCCACACATGGCAATGGAACGGCAAAGCCAAAACCCGCTACCTGCGCATCCTCGCCAGCTCCCATGACAACCGCTCGTGGATCTTCACCGACGAGGTGATCGTCAGGTAGCCCACCCCAAACCATCCGGCATCATTCAACGCCAGAATAAAGTGAGGTTGTTGCAAAACCTCTCATAGCTACAATATAATCGGCGTAGCGCGATTAATTCTTTGAGGCGATAGTAATTACCGAGTCGCAATGATGACCGCAAAAACGACCGGGACGAGGCAGAGGTTATCTGTCCCGTCCCAATCTCATACTTTAGAATCGTCTAAGGATTCCGTTGAGTTCAATCTTTCTTCTTCTTGCGAATGGTGACCGCTCCGTTGCGGAAGTTGTACTTGTCACCTCGCGGAGTGAGGAAGTCGATGCGTTTGCGCAGGCGCTTGCCCATCTTGTCTTTCACCACCCACTCGCCATTCAGCGAGGGCGTGGACTCACTCTCCACAATAATCACGTCGCCCATTTTGAAGCCATGTTGGTTAAACATGTCATGCGAGAGAGCGACCCATCGAATCTGATAGTTTTTCAACTTATCATAATTGATTCGGTCTCCGCTTGCTGTTACCCAACCAGCACCACCCTGTCCAGGGTGATATTTGGTAGCGTGCAGTTTATAATCCTGCCCAACGGCAGACACAGCAATCACAACAGCAAGCGCTAAAAAAAGTCGTCTTAGCATAAGTTGTTAGTAATTGGTTTGCAACGGCAAAGGTAGGCTAAACAATTGAATTAACCAAATAATCTGGCCACAAAAAGCCCCTCAGACATCATCCAAAATGCCGTTAAAGCCAGTATTAATCGGCGATTGGGGCACCTTTGATAGACAATGCCAAAAAGCACCTCAACTTGGGAAAAATTGAGGCTTTTCTGAATATGTGAAGCACCAAATGGCTATTAAAAAGAGTAGTCTAGGATATTGGGATTGAAGTGGATTGAGCGGTTCTCGAAGAGGTGATCCATGGCCCCGGCCTTGATGAGGTCGGCGGGTGTGCCGGTGAGGACCTTGCGGTCGGTGGTGATGAGCCACAGTTCGTCGGCCAGCATCAGGGACTGGGAAATATCGTGGCTGGAAAGCAGGACAGCCTTGCCACGCTCATGGGCGAGGGTCTGCAACAGGCGCATCGTCTCGATGCGGCTGGCCACGTCGAGGAATGCCGTGGGCTCGTCAAGGATGATAATGGGCGTCTGCTGCGCCAATGCACGGGCTATCATCGCCTTCTGCCGCTCACCGTCGCTCAGCGATGACATGTATTCATCAGCTTTGCCGATGATACCCGAGTCAATCATCGCCTGCTTGACAATCTTGCGATCCTCATCATCGAGGCGCCCCAGGAAACCCGTATGAGGCTGACGTCCAAGTCCCACCAACTCGGTAACAGTGAGTGCTCCAGCCTGGATACGCTCGGTAGAAACGAGGCCGATGATGCGCGAACGGTCCTTCTGACTCATTTCGTGCAGGTTCTTACCGTCCACCTCAATCTGGCCATCCAATGGCCTTTCGTCGCAAGTGAGGGCTCGTAACAGGGTCGACTTGCCAGCACCGTTCTGGCCGAGTAGTGCAACGAGTTTGCCTTTTTCAAGTGACAAATTGAGACCACTGAGCAGGGTCACAGCATTCTTGCCATTGCGGTAACCAACAGCGAGGTCGCGAGTCGTGAAGATGGCGTTATTTTCTTTCATCAGTTGATAATCAATTAATTTCTTTTACCTAAAGCCTAACTAAAGCCTAATTAAAATACTGGATACGACGACGGTTAAGGATGATATACAGGATGATGGGCACACCGATGACTGGCGTGATGGCGTTGATGGGAATGATGGCATGAGGATTGCACACACTTGCCAGAGCGCACAACAGGGCGATAACAGCTCCTGCCAGGATGGTAGCAGGCACCAGTCGGGCATGGTTGCTCGTACCCAGCGACATGCGTGCGATGTGAGGCACAACCAGACCGATAAAACCGATGGGACCGCAGAAAGCAGTCACGACGGCAGTCAAAACACCCGTAATGAGCAACAGAATGTTGCGAGTTCTAGAAACGTTAACACCCAGATTGCGAGCATATCGAGCGCCCAACAGCAGGGCATTCAATGGCTTCACCATGAGGGCAGAACCAATCAGCGCCAAAATGATAATGCCTGCATAGACCGGCATCTGTGCCACACTAACACCCGAGAAATTGCCAAACCCCCAGGCGACATAGTTGTGGACACCTTCCTCGGTCGCCATCGAGTTAAGCAGTTGTACTACGCTGGAAGTGAGGTAACTCACGAGGATACCGATGATGAGCAACATCGTATTGCTGCGAACAATCGCCGAGAAGGCGATGAGCACAACCAGAACGGCACCAGCACCCAGCACGGCACCAACGAGTATGGCCAAATAACTGCCCACACTCTCACCCAGCAGGCCGCCCAAGGAACCACCCATCGCCAGGATGACAATCGCCACACCCAAGCCAGCACCTGATGACACACCGAGTATCGAGGGGCCTGCCAGCGGGTTGTTGAACGTTGTCTGCAACAACAAGCCCGATATAGAAAGCGCTGCACCCGCCAATGCCGCCGTGACAATCATGGGAATGCGTGACTGCAGGATGATGATATCCCACGCCTTGTTGCCGCTCCCCTTGCCCGTGAGGATGTCTACAATCTTAGGCACGGGGATGTCCACCGAGCCAAACACGAGGCACGCCACAGCCAGCGCCACTAACAGGAGCGTCAGGGCGATGATGGTGATCGTGAATCGGCGATATGTCATGGGCGTATCAGTCAATGTGGTGGTAGAATTGATGTTGGAAGTCAGGGAACAGTTCAGGATGTAGTATAGCGGCAAACTCACGCAACAGGGCCTCGGGGTGGAAAGGGATACGGTCAAAGAAGCGGGTCTTGTCGGTATCGCAGACGTAGACGCGCTTGTTCTTGAACGCTGCCATCTCCTTGTTCAATTCATAGGCACCCTGCAGGTCCTTGAGCGAGTTGATATTGGTCCACTTGATGAACCAGTAGTCGGCGTCCTGGGCAACTGCCAGCACCTGGTTGAAATCCAGCGCCAGGGAACCTGTATTCTTGTCCTCGGCCCAGAGGTAGTTGCCTCCCGCGTCATGCAGGATGCGTGCCATGTAGCTTTGTCCGCCAGGCACGTTCCACACGCCACTGATGACCATCTCGGTCACTACCGTGGGGTGAGATGCCGCATCCGATGCGGCCTGTTTCACCTCGTTATAGGCCGTCACAATGGCATGATAGAGGCTATCGGCCTCGGCACGCTTGCCCACCAATTCACCATAGAACTTGACCCACTCGGCACGTCCCAGAGGGTCATATTCCAGATAGTCGGCACACTCGATAATTGGGATGTCCAACTTGGCGATCTGGCCGTAGCTGGCATCCTGGTAAGGCGACAGCATGATGGCATCGGGCTGCATGTCGATGACCTTCTCGACAGTGGGATTCATCGAGTTGCCGCAGTCGGCAATCTTGCCTGACGCCACGCCCTCGGTTATATAGGAATCAATGAAATACTGGCTGTCTACCACACCTCGCACGGCATCGATGGCTCCAAGTTCTTTGAGCAGACTCGTGTGAACCGAGGAATAGACCAGAGCATGATTGACGGGGGTACGCACGACGGTTCCCTCGGGTAAATCCTGCGGCAGCTCCGCGTCACGGGGCACCAGCACATAGCGGTGCAGCACCCCACCCCGCCAGGGATCGCCCACGGTGACCACCGTATAATCGGCCATGCGCTGCATCGACAGCAAGCGGGCTGCGGTAATCACCGAGTCTTGCGTGTCAAGCGTGTTGCCGGCATTGTGTCCACTCCTGAAGCAGGAGCAGCACAACAGCGTGACTGTGCAAAGGAGGATGATCGGGTTAAAACACTTTATCATAATCAATTCGGTAATATGCCTTAGTTACTCTACCAGGTCAAGGATGTAAAGCCGCAAGTCATCATTATTGGCACGTTCAATATATTGGTTAAAGAAATCGTTGATGATAGCAGTCCTGTCATTGTCCTTCATGCCCTCGTAGCGCATCCTCAAGTCGGGATAATCGGTCAACAAAGCGCTCAGCGACTTGGCATCAAGCTTTGATACCCGGTGTTGAGCAAAATCGATATAATAACTATAAGTCGCGTGGACATTGAATCCCAGACCAGCAACCTCGGCAAAGAAACAATCCTCGCCAACGGCATAGGCCAACTTATCATTGAAATACAAAGGCACAAAACCATGGAGTTTCTTGCTGTCGCCCTTGAAGTTGGCCTTCAGGTAGTTGCTGTTCACGAGCCAAGTGCTGTCGCCCAACGTCGCGGCCACGTACTCTTTCTTGATCTTTTTGTTGATCATTTTGTCCTTACTCTTAAAATAGAGTTCAAACGGCGAGTTGAAATCAATCATCGCATCCACCAACATTACATCGGGTTGCTGATTGAAGATCTGCTCCCACGAAGCATAGAAATAGACGGTATCGACAGGCTCATCCTGAGCAGCAGCACGCAGCGAGCCCAAAACGAGCAAAACAAGAAGCAGATATCGTAAGTAATCCTTCATAGCTATAACCTCATTATTTCTCGACCAAGTCAAGGATATAAGGACGCATTATGTCTTGAGAGGCACGGTCCACAAACAAGAGGAAAAAGTACTCGATAATCGACCGTTTCTTGTAGTCCTTCATACCCTCGTAACGAACCTGCAGGTCATGGTAGTCCTCCAACAGCTCACTCAGGACCTCGGGGGTGACCTTGTTCACACGGTGATGCAAGAAGTCGATATAATAGTAATCCACTACATCGATAAATTCTTCCTCATCTCTTGATCCACCTTTCAGGAGGTCCATCAGACTCAGATTGTCTCCATAACCCACATAGGTCAAAAAGGCTACCTTCTCATCAAAGAACACAGGTATAAATACATTCTCGCTCAGTTTGCCAGCATCACCCTTGTTGTTAAATTTTTTCAAGTACTTACTGCTCATGAGCCAGATGCTGTCACCCAGCGTTGCCGCCATGTGCTTATACAGGCTGTAATCATTGGTGGTGGTATAGATGTCTATCGCGTAGGGCGTCTCGACTTCAATAATGGGCGAAACGATCATCGATGCCGGTTCCTTGTCCAGCATTTGCTGCCACGTGTCATAGAAATAGACTGTGTCACGCGGGTTATCAAGCGCATGAGCATTGAATGAAGCCCATAAGCAAGCAATAACTATTATCAGTTGAAAGCAGTTTTTCATAACTAGATGTCAATCAAATAATAACCTTGACTCATTCAACAAGATCGACAATATAGGGACGCATGATATCGTCGGTAGCGCGGTCGATATACTTGAAGAAGTAGTCTTCGATAATTTCAATCTTCTTGTAATCCTTCATGCCCTCGTAGCGCATCAGCAGGTCAGGGTAATCCTCCAACAAACTGCTCAGGTATTCATGAGTGACGCGATTCACCCTGTGGTTGAGGAAATCTATATGGTAGTTATCGACAGAATTGCGTTCAGTGACACCATCAACGTTTGTGCCGAATAAGACATCTTTCACTGACAATGGTGAATAAGAAATGACATAAGCTATCTTCTCATTGAAAAAGACAGGGAAGAAGCCATCCATATTCTTGGTATCGCCCTTGAAGTTCTTCTTGAGGTACTCGCTGTTCATGTACCACAGGCTGTCTCCCAGAGAGAAGGCGATGAATTTCTCTTTTATCATGTCATTGGTCTCATCAATACCGGTCTCAATGTAGACCTCGCAGTCCGAATAAGGGAAAAAGACCGGGTCCTCGATCATTGCCACGGGCTGCAAGTCCAGCATCTGCTTCCATGACTCATAGAAATAGATGGTGTCATGGCGTGCTTCAACAGCCGATGCATCAGCAAAAATGCCAATCGTTGCGACCAATGTCATCAACAGATATTTCAAACAGTTCTTCATTTGTCCCTTTATTAGTTTCCGGGTCCCTTGCCGTTGGCAGAATCCCGACTTTTTTCTCTCTTCGTTTATAATCCATTAAAAGCTCTTCAGCAATTGATACAACTTGCGCGTGGGCAGGCCCATCACGTTGTAAAAATCGCCATTGATGCCCGAGATGCCAATGTTCCCGATCCATTCCTGGATGCCATAGGCTCCCGCCTTGTCCAGCGGACGGTAATGCTTGATGTAGTAGTCGATTTCCTCATCGGTGAGTTCGGCAAAGTGGACAATGCTGGTGTCGGCAAATGAAGCCGAACGCTCACAGGTAGTGACACACACGCCGCTGATCACCCGATGGGCACGTCCCGAGAGCGCCCGCAGCATACGATGGGCATCTGCCTCGCCATCAGGCTTGCCTAACACCGTCTCGTCGAGCACGACGACAGTGTCGGCGGTGATGAGCAACTCGTTCTCACCCAGGGGATGACCCTCGGCCTTGATGCGGGCGAGATAGACGGGAATCTCCTCAACAGGCAGGCTGGCGGGATAACTCTCGTCAATTCCCTTGATAGCCTCGACACGGAAGGTCAAGCCCATATCGTTCAACAATTCACGGCGACGGGGCGAGTTGCTGCCCAGCACGATATCATATTTCTTTAGATTCTCTAGCATTACCTTTAATCAGTTACATATTTGAGCCGAGACGGGAGTCACGGCATAGATTAACCCTGCCGATCCTCACCTCTAGCTCGTTTCATGATGGAACGTGACAACAGGTCATAGATGGCACGCTTGTCATCGTCGAGCATCGACAGATGATTGGCAATGACCTGGCTGTCGCCTCTCGCGGCAGGACCCGTCTGGGATTCGGCAGGCGACAAGCGGTCAAGCTTCTCGACGGTAGTGCGAATCAACGGCAACATCGCGTCAAATGGCAGTCCTGCCTCGGCCAACACCTCATCGGCGAGGGTCCACATGTGGTTGGCAAAGTTGCAGGAGAAAACCGAAGCGATGTGCAGACGACGGCGCTTCTCACTGTCGGCCTCAACGACATGACGCGAGAGCAGATGACCCAATGCCATCAATTCCCGTAACGTCGCCTCATCGCCAGCCTCGGCAAAGAAATGCACATCGTCGAGCGCAACAACCATCTCTCGCGTGAAGGACTGCATGGGCCACAAGACACCATAATGCGCGCGATGCCCCTCAAACAGGTTAATGCCCTTGCTGCCCGAGGTGTGTACCCACAGGGCACCGTTATCCGGCACTGCCTCAATCACGTCGGAAATGACATCGTCGCGCACAGCGATGATATAGGCATCAGCGTCAGGGACCAGTGAATAGAGGTCATCGGTGGCAAGGGAGCAACCCACGGCCTCGGCAAGCATTTGGGCATGAGCCAATTGGCGGCTGTAAATCTGCACCACCTCACACCGGGTAGCCAAACCATGCGCCAAGCTCGTTGCCACATTACCGGAACCTATAATGACCACACGTTTCATAACTTGTTGCAAAAATAGTGATTTTTTACGTTTTAGACTTCAAATGACCGGTAAAGTTTAAGAAATAAAACAAATCACCAGAGGCCAAAGCGCCAACGGCAAAAATACTGACAACTGAAAACTAAGAACTGAAAACTATTTTGTAATTTTGCAATTTGGAGAACAATCAGAAGATATGGAGTACAAATTACATAGCGAATATGAGCCGACAGGGGATCAGCCACAGGCGATAGCCGAACTGGCCAACGGTGTGAATGACGGAGTGCCCTACCAGACGCTACTGGGCGTGACAGGTTCGGGCAAGACGTTTACCATGGCCAATGTCATCGCCCGCACTGGGCGCCCCACCCTGGTCTTGTCTCACAACAAGACTCTGGCTGCACAACTATATGCCGAGTTCAAGGGTTTCTTCCCCGAGAATGCGGTACACTACTTCGTGTCCTACTATGACTATTATCAGCCCGAGGCCTACATTCCCTCGACCGACAAATACATCGAGAAAGACCTCTCCATCAACGATGAGATTGAGCGCCTGCGTCTCTCGACAGTAACGGCACTACTGTCGGGCCGACGTGATATTGTTGTCGTCTCAAGCGTGTCCTGCCTGTACGGTATGGGCAACCCCGAGGACATTACTGCCAATGCTATTGAGCTGAAGGTGGGCCAGCAGATCGGACGCGATGAGCTGCTGCATCACCTCGTGGACGCTCTGTATTCACGCAGCGATGCCGACTTGAGGATGGGCACCTTCCGCGTCAAAGGTGACACGGTGGATATTTTCTTGAGCGATGAAGACATCATGCTGCGCATCATCTTCTGGGGAAATGAGATCGAGCGTATCCAGATACTTGACAGCACGACCCAGCTGCCTACCGAGGACGTTGAGGGCTTCAAGATTTTCCCAGCCAACATCTTCGTCACCACTAAGGAGCGAATGCGTGCCGCAATGGGTCAGATTGACCTTGACCGCGAGAACCAAGTAGCAGCCTTTGCCCGCGAAAACCGTTTCGCCGAGGCCAAGCGCCTGAATGAGCGGGTAACCTATGACATGGAAATGATGCGCGAGGTGGGCTACTGCTCGGGCATTGAGAACTATTCGAGATATTTCGACGGACGCCGACCTGGCATGCGACCTTTCTGCCTGCTGGATTACTTCGCCGACGATTTTCTCACTATCATCGACGAGAGCCATGTCACCGTGCCACAGATTCGCGCCATGTACGGCGGCGACCAGTCACGAAAGACCAATCTCGTCCACTACGGATTCAGGCTCGAAGCCGCATTGGACAACCGCCCGTTGCGCTTTGAGGAATTTGAAGACCTGACCCACCAGACCATCTACGTGAGTGCTACTCCTGCCGACTATGAACTCAACAAGAGCGAGGGCATCATCACCGAGCAACTGATCCGCCCCACCGGCCTGCTTGACCCGCAGATCATCGTGCGCCCTTCACAAGGGCAGGTCGATGACCTTGTGGAAGAAATCCAACTGCGTATCGAGCGCGGCGAACGCACCCTGGTCACTACCTTGACCAAGCGCATGGCCGAGGAGTTGAGCGACTACCTCAAGCGCTTGGATATCCGCACCGCCTATATGCACAGCGATGTAGAAACTCTGGAGCGCATCGAAATCATCGACAACCTGCGTGCCGGAGCCATCGACGTACTCGTCGGCGTAAACCTGCTGCGCGAGGGTCTTGACCTGCCCGAGGTGTCGCTGGTTGCTATCCTCGATGCTGACAAGGAAGGCTTCCTGCGCAGCCGCCGCTCACTGACCCAGACAGCAGGCCGCGCAGCCCGCAACCTGAACGGCACCGTCATCATGTATGCCGACAACATCACCGACTCGATGCGGCAGACCATCGATGAAACCGAGCGCCGCCGCACGCTCCAACTCAAGTATAACGAGGAGCACGGTATCACGCCCACAGCCATTATCAAGGCTCGTACTGCCATCATCGGGCAAGATACCGACATGCATCATCCCACCGCACCCAGCCGCCACAATCAGGGCATCACGCCTGCAAAAGCGGCTCCCGAGATGCGCTATACCGAAGAGTTTGACAGCAGTGCCGGTGTTGCTGCCGATCCCGTTATCGCCTATATGGGTGCCAAGGATATGCAAGCCGCCATCGACCGCCTGAAGACCCAGATGATCGAGGCCGCCAAGCGAATGGACTTCCTCGAGGCCGCCCAGTACCGCGACGAGATCCTGAAGCTCGAAGCACTTCTTGAAGAGAAGAATGAGGAATGAGGAATTACTTGTTTTTCTAGATTATCTAGACAATCTAGAAATTCTAGAGGGACTCAATAAAAACTGATAGAACTGAAGACTAATCAACGAAATATCGACCACCACGTCAAGGGACAATGGCTGCCCACGACCCGCAAGGAGATGGATTACCTGGGTTGGGAACAAGCCGACGTGATCCTGTTCACCGGTGATGCCTACATTGACCACCCGTCGATGGGCACTGCCGTCATCGGGCGCGTACTGGAGGCTCACGGTTACAAAGTCGCTATCGTACCACAGCCTAACTGGCGCGATGACCTGCGTGATTTCAAAAAACTGGGCAAGCCGCGCTTATACTTCGGCGTATCGGCAGGAGCGATGGACTCGATGGTGAACCACTACACCGCTGCCCGCCGCAAACGCAGTGATGACGCCTACACGCCCGACGGCCGCGCCGGAGCCCGTCCCGACTATCCCACCATCGTCTATTGCGACATCCTCAAGCGTCTGTTCCCCGATGTTCCCGTTGTGGCAGGTGGTATCGAGGTATCGTTGCGACGAGTGGCACATTATGACTACTGGCAGGATAAACTGCGTCCCTCCATCCTGGTGGACTGTCCTGCCGACCTGCTGGTCTATGGAATGGGAGAACTGCCCAATATCACCATTGCCGATGCCCTTGCTAGCGGCAAACGCATTGAAGAATTGACCGACATTCCTCAAACCGTGGTGCGGCGTCCGTTGAACGAGATTCCTACTGCTGATAACGATACCGACGTCGTATTGCATTCCTACGAAGAATGCCAGAGGTCCAAGAAGGCACAAGCCGAGAATTTCAAGGTCATTGAAATCGAGAGCAACCTGTGGCATGGGCACAATGTGTGGCAAGCCACCGACGACATCGCCGTGAAGGTGAACCGAACCAACCCGCCGATGACCACCGAGCAGATCGACGCCTCGTTCGACCTGCCCTACACCCGCCTGCCCCACCCTCGTTATCAAGGGAAACGCATTCCTGCCTATGAAATGATACGTCACTCGGTGTGCATGCACCGTGGCTGTTTCGGTGGGTGTGCATTCTGTACCATCAGCGCGCATCAGGGCAAATTCATCGCCTCGCGCAGCAAGGAATCCATCCTGCGTGAGGTCAAGCAGGTCACTCAGATGGAGGACTTCAAGGGCTATATCAGCGACCTGGGCGGTCCTAGCGCCAATATGTATGGTATGCGCGGCAAGGATCTTGAGCGATGCCAACGCTGTCAACGCCCGTCATGCCTGCATCCCCAGCCCTGCCCTAACCTGAATACCGACCATAGCCAGTTGCTCGACATCTACCATGCCGTCGACGCACTGCCCGAGGTGAAGAAATCATTCATCGGCAGCGGCGTGCGCTATGACTTGTCAATGCACCGCACCGGCGACCCGCGTGTGGATAAGATCAATGCCCGCTATAACGAGGAGTTGATCCGCTTCCATGTCTCTGGCCGATTGAAAGTCGCACCCGAGCACACCAGCGACGGGGTGCTGATGCTGATGCGTAAGCCCTCGTTCGACCTTTTCCGTCGATTCAAGGCCCTGTTCGACCGCGTGAACGCGAAATATAACCTGCGCCAACAGCTCATCCCCTACTTTATCTCGTCACATCCCGGTTGCCATGAGGCTGATATGGCTGAACTTGCCGCCATCACCAAGGAACTGGACTTCCGTCTGGAGCAGGTACAGGACTTCACGCCCACACCGATGACCATCTCGACCGAGACCTACTACACCGGCTTCCACCCCTACACGCTGAAGCCAGTCTATTGCGCCAAGACCCCGATGGAGAAACAAGCCCAAAGGCTGTTCTTCTTCTGGTACGACCGCAAGAACCGCGCTGCCATTACGGCGGCACTGAAACGCATCCACCGCAGCGACCTGCTGCACAAGTTATATCCCCACTAGAACCTCTGGAGCATCTAGAATATCTAGGCTGTCTCTAGGCCATAAAACAAGAAAACTGAAATGAATCGATTTCTCAAATACATTCTCGCCATCACGCTGTTAACAACGGGGCTTACCGTCCATGCCAACGATGACGCCTTGCGGCACACGACCGACGTGCTGTGCCTCTTGCCCGATGCCACTGCACTGGGCGCCGCCATCGCCAAGCATGACACCGAGGGGCTGAAGCAACTGGGCCTGAGTACCGCCACTTGCCTTGTCTTAAACTATGGCCTGGAACTCTGCATCAAGAAAGATCGTCCCGACGGTACCGGACACCACGCCTTCCCCAGCACCCACACGGCAGTCGCCTTCAACGGCTCGACTTTCCTGATGAAGCGATATGGCTGGAAATGGGGTGTGCCAGCCTATGTCGTTTCAAGTTTCGTGGCTTGGGGTCGTGTCCACACCGACCGTCATGACTGGTGGGATGTGCTGGGCGGAGCCGCCATCGGTGCAGGCAGCGCCTTTATCTTCACGCGTCCCTTCGTCAAGGATGTTGACGTAGCAATAAGCCCGACCACCTTCGGTGACCGGGCCTATGGATTGACAGCAACTTTCCAGTTCTGATTTACTTCACGAGCACCTTGCGACTCGTTCCGTCGCTCATCTTCACGATGTTGATGCCCTGTTGCAGGGTATCATGCTGACGTCCCATCACATCAAAGAATGCTACAGGAACTGCATCGGGATCGGTGATAATCTCTTCAACGCCATCGCTGATTTCGAACTTGAATTCATTGGCATTGTTCACGTACATATCGGTGTAGCCGTTGACATAATTGGTAATCGGACGGCTGACGAAAGCCACAACGTGCATCTTGGTCCAATTCCAACCGTTGGGGATATTGATCCTGAAGACGTTCTTGTAATAGTTATCACTCAACCTGTTCAATTGCACGCCCTTGATAGTGCCGAGCGCCTTGCGGAAGACACCATTATGAACATAATTGTTGATCCATGTGCCATTATTCAATTGAGGCGCTACCAGGCCGTCCTCGGTAAGATAAACCGTCAGACGGCAATCATCACCTACAACGGGATCAAAATCGGGCGAAATCCTGCCATGAATCGATACGGTTGCCATGCGGGTGCTCTCATTGAATGAGCAATCGCCATTGACCTCGATAAATGAGGGGTTAACCTCCTCAATATAGTCAAAGAACTCACCCAGATACTGGGCAACAATCTGATGATAGGACTCATTATAGCCAAGACCATTGGCGATACTCACATCATCGTTCCAACCAGTTGAACGGTCAAAGGAACCTGACGGATAGCTATTGCCTCCCTGGAATGCCATGATCGAGTCTCCCTGGTTACTACGGAACGGGTCAACACCAGAGCCCAAGTTACCGTGAATGCCTACCCAGATAATATCGTCACGCTCTGACGTGAGGATGTTGAGCATGGAATTTCCCAGCGGGCAGTAGGTGCAATAAGTCGAAGTGAACTGTTCTACCAGATGCTTCTGGCGAGGGAAGCCCTGTTTATAGGAAGAGAACGTAGTCTGAAGAGAAATCGGATTCTCCAGATCCACACCGTCGACAGCCACCAGGTTGATGGTAAGCGTATGATTGCCCGAGCTGATTCCATCTGTGGGGATGCCAGCAGTCACGGTGCAAAAGCCTTTCTCGAAGGGATCTTCGTTGCTGAAGGTAGTCACCAGTTCATCATCGATCAATGCTTCCATGGTGAGTCCGCCGGCTTCGATCTGCTTGATACCTCTATTGCGAACCGTCATGGCCATAGGCAGGTCGTCACCTCCCTGAACCATCGATTTAGACCTCAGGTCATAGGCCGTAATCAAGTAATCGGGATAGCTGTCTTTCTCGACCCTGCACTGTAAGCTCAAGTTGCCATAGCCAGTAGTCTTATTCTCTTTCCAGATCATCTTGTTCCCGACTTTAGTATAGGCATAGGTATCGTAGATGTCACCCACATTCACAAACGAGAGCGCAGAAATTTCGGCCGTTTGGTTATAATAGAAGCCGATCAACAATTTATCTGTCTCTCCAAGATTGATATCATAGGGGGTAGGCAACTCAAAGGTATTCCACCCAGCACTGTTCATTTCGCAATCCCACTCAACGCGATCACCGTACTTGTTGGTGCCGATCACGGGTTGGATAATGATCTTAGAGATGAGTGTTGGCTGGGCAAGACCGACACGCACAGCCGTGATCTTACCACCCTGATACATCTCCAACTCATCAGGATCAAGGATGATGGCAATCGATCGTGTGCCCGAATTGCCCACACTGTAACCCTGGGTGCTGATACTGTCATTCTCGTAATGGCCCATAATCTTGGGTATGGGCTGAGCAATCACAACGAAAGGAAGCAGCAATGCTGCAACCAATAAAAGTAAAAATTTTTTCATGCTATTATGTTTTTATATATCTTTTATCAACTAAGGATCAAGTCAATAACAGCATTGACATCGGCGATGTTGACCTCATTGTCGCCATTCACGTCACCAGCGGGGTCGGGAGTGGACAAGATCATGTCGATGACAGCATTGACGTCGGCGATGTTGACCTCGTTATCACCGTTCACATCGCCAGGAATAACATCAGGAGGAATTTCACCCTTGACAAACCTTACCGTGATGGTCGGTCCATAGGCCGTGTGAATATAAGTGGGCGGGAAAAATCCCACCTTGGTAAAAAGTTCCATGGTCAACGTGACGATGCACTCGCCGTCGGCAACAGGGAGCCACTCGCTCTGGATATCCTGAACGTCACCCATCAGCGTGCTGGAGGTAGTCGTATAGGTTCCCACCTCACTCTGGGTATTACAGGAAGACGGGAAACAAATCTGATAGGCACCGTTGTCAATGCGCTCAATCACATAGATCATACCGACGTTTTGGGTAGAGCCGGTCACGTTCTTTACAAAGATGTTTGCTTTGATGCACTCGGTCTCCCCGTCAAAAGGCTCAACTACATTGCGGATAACAGTCGAACCGTTTGGAATCACATTTCCTTCCGCATCAGTAAAAACATAGCTCTCATCAATCTCCTGGGCCTGAACAGGCCATACCATTAATGAAAAAACGAACAATAAACAAGTAAAAATTTTCTTCATATTTTCTGTCGTGTATTAGGGTTATTCTACAAACTTCTTTTTTGCCACCTGGAGGACGCCATTGTCATCGTACAAGAATGTCACCACAGCACAATGTTCAGGCACCCACGACGGATCCATCGCGATGGTATAATCCTTGATGGCAACCTCGCCATGGCTCACTGCCACCTCGTCGCCCCATGGATCGTTGACACTGGCACGGAAGACGTGCATGTGGTTGTAATGATCTACCTTGGAGCCGTCGGGCATTAGCTGGAAACTGTCGATACTGTCCTCGACAAGCCACACCTGCAACTTACCGCTCACCCGTTCAGCATCCAGGCCGATGGTCTGTACATTGATCATGGCTCGATCCGGGCCATCAGAGCTGATTGTCGTCACAAACGCCACGGGCGCCTTGAATGCAATTTCATAATTCACACCGGCACCCCAGTCAGTGTAACTGAAGGGCATCGGACCATAGAGCCTATCCACGAGGCCAACAGGCTGGGAAGACAAGTTCCAATGTGTGAAATACTGGTCACCCACCTCGGTATATAGCGGCGAAGGCTCACCCTTCTGCTTAGAGAAAGGTCCAGAATGAATAGCGACAGGAATGACTACCGAGTCACCATACTGCTCGATGAGACGCTCGATCTCCTCGGTTGCACGAGGGCAGTTCACACAATACTGGCCGGTATAGTCCTCAATGAGCACTGCACGCCCCACCTCGGGAGGCTCCACATAAGTCAAACGCTCTGCCACAGGAATCTCATCACATGCGATAAGCAACATCATCGCCAGCAGAGCCAATATGATCGTATTGATTGTCTTCATTGTCATCAGAAGCTATAGTTATAGGATAATGTGAAGCCACGAGTGGCAGGAACCCAACGGCACACACCACCCGAACAGTTGAAACCGGCATCAGTGCGGCCGTATCCAGCCTGAATGCGGTGAGACTTGAGGTTGTAGGTCACGAGAGCCTGGTAGAAGTGGTTCTTGGTCTCGCCGCAATTCCACATATCACTCAATGTAAACATCCAGTGAGGAGCCCAAGACAACTCGGCCAGGCCGAATGCCCAGTCTCCATCATCCCCCTCACAGAACTGGTACTGCAACTCACAACGCAGGGTGAGTTTGGGAGAGAACTTGTACTTACCATCAGCAATCAGGATATTGCTCTTGATCATGCCGCCGTGGCCCTCGATGACCGTCATGTTGTAACGCTCGTTCATATACATGAATATCAACGAGAAGTCACGGGTAAAGCGTTTCTCAATCTGCACATCGATGTCTTGATAGAAGGTCTCGTCTCCCATCTTGAAGAAACTTGACTTGTAACCATCGCTTCCGATCACACGACCGTTGACGGTGGGATTCTTGATCTCACCTTGATCAATGCCGCGAACGTGGGAGACGTTGAGTTTCAACTTCGTGCCATACTTACCACCCAGCGCAGTACCTTTCTTAAACGAGTAACCAAACTCGCCCTGGAACGCCCATTCGCCATCGGCATTGGTAGCATAAGGGTATTGAGCAGCCAGCGCATAGGTCTGGTCGTGGGTAAAAGCCGGCAGATGGTTGATGAAGCTCGACGTGCCGCTCATGTTACGGCGGCTACGGAACGACATACCCTCACTGCGCTTGACCTGCAACAGGATGCTCATGCCCTTCTTGGAATATGATGTGCTGAGCATCGCCACGTTGCCCTTGCCAAAGTGATAACCGTTGTCAAAGGACGGGTCCTGAGTCTTCTGAGCATACTCAGCGAGCAGGCTGAAGCCCCCGTGCGTCACGTTCACACGAGCATCCCAAGCATTGACAAACTTGGGCAGATTCAGCTTGTGGGTCGCATCGACAAAGATGGCATCATCGGTAGCCTTCTCATACTTGTTGACCCACGAACCGCCCAGCATGATATGGGTGTCATGGGACTCAAGCGACTTGATGAATTGCTCCAAGCCAACCTCGAGGTCTGCACCGCTGACCAGGGCATCATTGTGATGCCAGTAACGACGCTGCTTACCCGTCAAGGCTTTTACAGTCACGCCATCAACGGGCTTATACACGATGCGTCCGCCACGCAGGGCATTGTCAATGCCCAGGGAGCGTTCTTCATAGGTGCGCAGCACAAAGCCAGACCCGAACTGCTCGTAGTAGTCACCTGCAGTGAGTTCCACATTCTTGTAATGTCCTTTCACATAGAAATGCGGCACACCCCATCCCTTGAAGTCAGGCTCATAACCGGGTAAAGGATACTTGAGGAACTCAAACCGAGCGCCAGCATCCACATACTTGCTGCCCAGTTTCAGATCCACATAGGTATTGGTCAACACCTTGTCGTCGCTATGCTCGGCACCGATTGCTTTATCCTCCTCGGGAACAAGGATGTCGCTCTGGATGCTACCGCTGACCGTCACCTGTGCCATGACGGGGATCGTCGCCATCAGCAGCACGGGCAGCAATAGTCGTCTCAATGATTTTCTCATTATAGCGATCAGTGGTTATTGATTGAGGAGTTTTCTCACTTCTTCAATGAGTTCGTTCTCGGCACCGTCGGTATAGCCGCTATGCTTGCTGACGATGTTGCCGTTACCGTCAACGACCACGACAAAGGGGATCATCTGACCACCCAAAGCCTTCAACAACTCACTATTCGTATCCAACAAGACCTCATATTCCCATTCGTTCTGGTCAACCAGGGGCTTTACCTTGTTGATGTTCTGGGCTTGATCGATACTCACGGCATAAATCTTCACACCGGTCTCCTCCTGCCACTCGTCATAGACCTCGGCGATGGCCGACAGCTCACGGTTGCAGGGCTTGCACCACGTGGCAAAGAAATCGATGATAAACGGCTTGCCGTCATTGCTCAACGTCTCGCTCTGTACTGTCGTGCCATCAATGCTCTTGAGAGTCACAGCCGGCAGCTGAGCCTGAGCGATTCCGATACCTGCCAACAGGCACACGGCTAATGTAACAAATAACTTTTTCATATACTACTAAAATAATTGGTTGATTTTAATCTGCAAAGTTAATAAACTTTGCACAATACCTACAAATTTCTTTCTATTTAATTCTTTTTTATGATTTCTAAATCTTGTTAATAGGGGCGTTTATATAGCAGCCGGCCCCACACGCTTAGACTAGCGCATGAGGCCGGCGGTTTAATTACCGATACGAGTCAATGGTATCAGTTGAGCACCTTGGTGGTGGTCACATTGCCATTCTCGTCGGTCGTGCGGATAATGTTCACGCCAGGTTCCATCTTGCTGACGCGACGTCCGTCGATGGTGTAAATCTCGGTCGATACTACGTTCTTGCCTGCTTCCACCTCGTTGATAGCGGTCTGCTTGCCAGTGATGTCAACACACATTACATACATGCCAGCACTGCCAGGAATCTCATTCCAGTTGTCGTCATACTGAGTTTCCTGGGTGTAGAAGATATAGGCATTCTTATCGTCATAGGTCACAGCAAAGCCACTCGACTTGAAGTCGTCCTCACAAATCTGCTTGCTCCAAACAACGCCGCCGAAGTCATCCACCTTCACTACCATAAAGAGGGCTCCGTTCCAGCTGATGCTGTTGCCATAGAGTACTACCCAACCGTCGGCTACGGGAATCACCGCAACGGGGGTGAAGCCCCAATCCTCATTCTGATCCAGAGCCACACCATACATGTTATAGCCATCCCAGCAGTAATTGTTCTCATCATCTACCACATTCACATTGATGTACTTGGCAGAACTTGAGTAAGCCCACTCCCAAGCTACGAGCGCCCTGTTCTCCTTGACACCCATCTTGGCACTACCGGCATCACCATCGATGCTGTTGTTCAAGCTCAACGATTCCTCGGCACAATTTCCATTCTCATCCAGATAGGTAATCACCTGATAGCCATAGAAATCGGTCAATGCTCTGTAAGATACCTGCAGGACACCATTCTCGTTAACAGCGGTAAGGGGTGTGGGGATATAGAATCCGCTTGACAAGGGCTTCTCCTCAATCCTCACAGGCTCACTCCACTCATTGTTCAGTTCATGGTTCAGCAACTGGGCATCAAGACCTGTCAACTCATTGTCATAGAGCATGTACACTTTGCCACCCGAAGCAGGATTCATGGACAGAATCCTGGATGACATCGTCATGGGTGCCTCGTTGGCCACCGAACCGTCATCGTTCAATGCTACAATCAGCCAAGCGCTATCATTCACCAGCACCGAGTCAGGCATCGGCTGGTTGGGGAACCAGGGTGAGGGCTGCCAGTTGTCCTCGGTAGCCTTTTCCATATAATACTCCGTGTGATTGGCTGCGGCATAGATCTTGTCTCCGCTCACGCAAACCATGGGAGCAACATCCTCGACCGACAGGACACTCTCATGAAGCTTTCCTGAGGGGAACAGAATGCCGTCGGCATCCCAAACAGGATTACCCTGCTGATTGTAACGGTAGAGATAAGACTCGGCATTCTCCTCATCGGGATCATTGCGGATGTCGGTGTATGCCATGATGATATCTCCGTTAGAAGCAAGTGCCAATCCATAGTCGGTGGTCCAGGTGCGGGTGCGCTTGTCACACACGATGATGCCCTCGTCACCGAACATGGCGTTGCCATTGGCATCAAAAATCTGGAGGTGCAACTGATAAGAGAACACATTGTCGATTCTCTCACCACGCAGCCAGGTGAGGATGATCTTACCGTCATCGGTGCGCAGGGTTTTCATCTGTGTTTGACCACCAGCACCTTCCTTGTCAAGGCGGATAGCTTCGGTGTCACTGGGGTGCCAATTTGCCATGATGGTACCGATGGCAAAAACAGACATTACAAGAAAAGCAAATAATTTTTTCATACGCAAAACATTTAAAAATTATACAATAAAGAACTCATAGTATCAATATCTGGCTTGAACCTTGGTTATAAGGCAATGAAATATCATTGCACACGAATATCGCATGCAAAGATATAAATTTTCTTGCAAACAGATAGCAAAATAACGAAATTGGCTAGAATTTTACCGACAAACGCCGCTTTTTGCTGCAATTCGTCACCTGGAAGCCCGGTAGTAGAGAACGGCAGCAATGATGATGTAGACGAAGTTGGGGATCCACATAGCCACGCGAGGGCTCGTATAACCCGAGACGGCAAAGGTTGAGGTCACTGTCATGAACAGGATGTAGGAGAAGCTCAACAGCAGTCCCAGACCGATATTCAGGCCGATGCCACCTCTCACCTTGCGCGACGAGAGTGACAGGCCAATAATGGTCAAGATAAAGGCTGCAGCCGTCATGGCAATACGTCGCTCATACTCAATCTCAAAGTTCTTGATGTTTGCGACACCACGTGCCTTCTGCTTGTTGATATACTCCTTGAGCTCGGGCGAGGTCATCGTCTGCTCGTCGTTCTTGGAGATGAGGAAGTCGCGCGGGTCAATATTGAGCAAGGTATCCATCACAGCCCCCTTGGTCATGGTCTCTTTCATGCCATTAAACTTGCGAATGGTGTACTGACGCACGGTCCACAGCCCGACGGAGTCATACTTGATGGTCTCGGCAGTAAGGCGTGACTTGAGGGTGTTGCCGTCAAACTCCTCGAGCGAGAACCGGAAACCGCTACGGGTAGTGTTATCATAGCGTGCCATGTAGGCCATCACGCCAGGTTTGACCTGCAGCTGGATGTTGTCACCGTAGATGACTTCCTTGTTCTTGACCCACTTGTTGGTGTAGGCGATGCGCTCGACATTGGCAGGCGGAATGATATAGGCTGCCAGCAGGTAGCTACCCAGGGCAATCACTGCCGCCGAGAACAAGTATGGTAACGTCAAGCGTTGGAAACTGATGCCGTTGGAGAGCATGGCGATGATCTCGCTTCGGTCAGCCAGACGTGACGTAAAGAAGATTACCGAGATAAAGGTGAACAAGGGGCTGAACTGGCTGAGCACAAAGGGCAGAAAGTTCATGAAGTACTGGAAGACGGTCGCCTTCCATGGTGCGGTGAGCACGGCATCCAACTTCTCGTTGATGTCAAACACCACCACGATGGCAAACAGCAACAGGATGGCAAAGAAGAAGGTGCCCAGGAAGTGCTTGATGATGTAACGGTCAAAGCGCTTCACGTAATACCACGGATAACGCTTGCGGGTGTCAGGAGTGACGGGGTCGGCGGGAGCATCATCCTGGATAGCCGTGTCGGGAGACGCAAGATTTTGCGTCTCTACAGGCTGCTCGATGTTCTTGAGTTCCTCTTCCATCACCTAAAACCTAATACCTAAACCTAAAGCCTCACCTGAACATCGTGAAGCATCTGGCGTTTCCAGGCGGGGAAATCACCAACGATGATGTGCTTGCGAGCCTCGCCCACGAGCCACAGGTAGAATGCCAGGTTGTGGATGCTGGCAATCTGCATCGCGAGGATTTCTTGAGCGATAAACAAGTGACGCACGTAGGCCTTGCTGTAAATGTGGTCAACAATCGAGGGACCATCTTCCTGCAACGGAGTAAAATCGTCGGCCCACTTCTTGTTGCGCATGTTCATGATACCGTGACGAGTGAAGAGCATACCGTTGCGGCCATTGCGGGTGGGCATCACACAGTCCATCATGTCTACGCCACGATCAATAGCCTCAAGGATATTGGCAGGCGTACCCACGCCCATCAGATAACGGGGACGGTCCTGAGGCAGGATGTCGTTGACAATCTCGATCATCTCATACATCACCTCGGTGGGTTCACCCACAGCGAGACCGCCGATGGCATTGCCGTCTGCCCCCAAGTCGGCGACAAACTTGGACGATTCCTGACGCAGGTCCTTATAGACACAACCCTGCACAATGGGGAAATAGGCCTGACTGTGACCATAGCGCGGCTGCGTGTTCTTGAAGTGTTTCCAGCCACGTGCGAGCCAGTTATGGGTCAAGGTCAATGACTTGCGGGCATAGTTATAGTCACTGGTGCCAGGAGGGCACTCGTCAAGCGCCATCATGATGTCGCTACCGATGGTGCGCTCGATATCCACCACCTTCTCGGGCGTGAATAGGTGCTTGCTGCCGTCAATGTGACTGCGGAAGGTCACACCCTCGTCTGTCAGCTTGCGGTTATCGGCAAGCGAGAATACCTGGAAACCGCCACTGTCCGTCAAGATGGGACGATCCCAACCATTAAACTTGTGCAAGCCGCCGGCACGCTCGATGATGTCCATGCCGGGACGCAGGTACAAGTGATAGGTATTGCCCAGGATAATCTGCGCCTTGATGTCTTCACGCAGCTCGGTCATGTGGACGGCCTTGACGGCACCCACTGTGCCCACGGGCATGAAAATGGGGGTCTCAATCTGGCCGTGGTCGGTCGTGATGAGTCCTGCGCGAGCGTTGGTGCCCTCAGGAGTGGCTATAAGTTGATAGTCCATTCGATGTCGATTCTAAAAAAACGCACAAAGGTAGTGATTTTTTGGCTTTCTAGCGACAGTTTCCCTGCTTGGACAAGATAATCGACAAGAATTTCGCTAATTTTAACGAAATAGACCTAAAAACAAACGGCCTTGCAAAAACGTCTAGTCATGATTCCAGGCAATCAAGTGTATAAAAAAACGATACCATGCCGTATAGTTATCAAAAGGTTAGAGGTGAGCGGCGGCTCACCTCTAACCTTTTATCTTATTACTAAACTGAAGCCTATTCTTTTATAAAACCTCCCTGCGGGCATCGTCACAAATATCCTGTGCCTTCTCATAGTTACGGCTTGCTTCATCAACAGCCTGCTGTGCATCCATCAGCTGTCTTGCGTGTTCAGTACTGAGTTCCTGTAGCTCCCGTTCATGCCTCTGGCTCATTTCCTCAGTAAGACCTGCTGCGACCTCACGAGCATGTCTCTCTTTGAGTTCAGTCATTTCCTTCTTCTGCTTGTCAAGAAGTTCCATGAAAGCTCTAATTGCATTTTCTTTCTCACTCTGAGCATAAGCCAACTTTCGTTCTGCGTCCTTGACATTGGCCTCGCGGCTCCGACGCTTAGACACCACCTTGTCCCTCTTCTTCTGCTCGCGCATCCTCTTCCTATTCTTTTGCTCCCTGGAGTTATCTGTATTCTGTTTCCTTATCTGGGGCTCGCTGGCAGAAGTACGGTTCACTCTCTCCTGCTCTTTCAGGGCTTTCATTTCCTGATCATTCTGCTTAGCGACCTTGTTGAGATCGGTCGGTTTCAGATGAGGCTTATTCTTGTCATTGGTGGATTTCATATAACTTGACTGAGCGTTCCTGATCATTGACTGTTGCTGGGGATCGGGAGTTCTTGGCGTCTGAGCGCATACTGTCGATGCAATTGCCAAGAGAAGTGCTGAAATAAATAATACCTTTTTCATAATCGTAACTTTTTAGAAGTTATACATATCGCTTTTCTATCTTTTTTATCATTTAGACAGCAAAATGCTAAAAAAGTTTAACGAAAACTGCCATTTAATTTGCTTACTATTAAAAATCAGAGGTCAGCGACCATACTGGCACTGACCTCTGTTTTATTGATACAAAGTCGTTGCTATGCAACAAGGATCATTTGTATTTCTCCATTTCCTTCTTGGCCTTCTCGAGATTAGCCTCGGCCTTCTTCAAGTTGTTGACAGCCTTCTCATAGTCCTTCTGGGCCTTGAGGTTCTGCTTGGCGACCTTCTCCTCAAACTTCTTTTGCTCGGTCTCCATCTTGAGCATCTTCTCGGAATTGCCCTGTGCCTTGGCTACCTTCTCGTTGAGTTTCTGGCGCTCCTGAACCTGCTTCTCGGGCAATTCGTTCATCTTCTTCTGAGCATCTGAAAGCTTATTTTGGGCATCTTTCTGCTTGTCAACGGCCTTGTTGTACTTCTCGGTGGCCTTCTGGCGTTTCTCGATTAACTGTTGCTGTTTCTTAGCCTCTTTCTCGGCCTTCTTGGCTTCCTTTTCTTTCTTTTCGGCAGCCTTCTTGGCCTCCTTGGCCTTCTTCTCCTGCTCCTTGTAAGCATCCTTCTGCTTCTTGGCGGCCTCGGCCTGCTTCTTGGCTACCTCGGCATCCTTAGCATACTGAGCCTGCTGTTGCTCAACATTTTGCGGAGTCTCATAGTTCTGAGCCACTGCGGCGGGTGCTGCAGCAAAGCACATCAGCACTGCCATCAAAATCAATTTCTTCATAATCGTAGAATTTTAATATTAAACGTTGTTTCAATACTGCAAATATATGACAAAGACTTGAAACAGCCAAAAAAGTTTAAAAAAATGCTTGGGTGCCAACAGTATCAATCAACAAAAATTGAGGTGTGTCATAATTGCGACACGGGAATATAACCGTGCTATCGCACGGGAAATTAAACAAATTTTTAAATTAAAATTAATATTTTATTTATATTAATAAAAATGTTTATAATTAATTTCTTCATTTGGCTTCTCCGAGCTAAAGGTACCCGCCCGCAGGGCGGTTATAATTCTAGCAATTGATTTATGACACAGTCTCCAAGAATAATTGGGAAGGACTTTTGCAGTTATGGGTATTGAGAATCGCGGCGCTGATAAGTGAACTCGTCGATGCGGGTGATGCTGATAGACTCTAGGTACCGGCGGCTACGCTGGACATCCTCGTCGGTATTGTAATCGGGGATGTGGGGCACACGCACGACGATGCGTTCAGCCATGCCGTCGTGGCTCAGAAGCCATTGCAGGTTGTCGAGCACGCGCTGGTTGTCTTGGCCGGTGTAACGTCTGTAGATATCGGGGTTAACGTCCTTGATGTCAATGAAGTATTCGTGAATAAGGGGCAGTAGTCGCTCCAAGTGCCGGCGGTCCACATTCAGGGCTGTTTCCATCGTGAAATGCCACTCTTGCGGCGCCAAGCGGCAAAAAGCCTCGATGAATTCGCTGCGAATGGCCGGTTCCCCGCCGCCAAAGGTGATACCCCCACCCGTGGCGAGGAAATAGAGGTTGTCGATCATCACCCCTTCTAGCAGTTCGGCAGGAGTGACCGTCCTTGAGAAGCCATCAGCCCTTAAGCATTGGGCATTCAGGCAGTATTGACAACGCAGCGTGCAGCCGTGGAAGGCGACCAGTGTGGTCACCCCCTGCCCGTCCACCGCCAACCGATGGCGAGCCACCCCGATAATCGGCACCCTATATATATCTTCACTCATCTAATGTTTTGACAACCTCACCTTTACGAAAGTCTATCGTATCAACTATCTCGCCAGATTCAATCCTCTCGTCGCCAATTGAATCAGTCGTAGCACAGGAATCCGCCACAAGTTCGATCTCGCCCTGGAGATCATCATTGTCACCTTTATTCAGTTGATTGCATGACGTAGCGGTAAAACTCATCAGGCCCAGGCTAACGCCAGCAATGAGGGCGGCCTTGCCGAGGGAGCAGCGGCGGGCGATTTCACGCTCCAAGTAGCGCATCTCGCTCTCGCATGCCGGGCAAGTGCCCGAGCAATCACCCTCGTGGTGACACTCGCGAGGCACGTATTTAATACCATTGGCACGCGCAATGTCAAGGCGGATTGCCTTGAGCTGTTCACAGATATGTTTACCGTGCTTCATAGCCGTTTACTTTGGTTGGTCTTCAGTTGATTCCAAATCACTCTTACCCTCCATTTTGAAGGTGACAGGCAGTGTTAACCACATCGCGGCCGCCTTGCCTCCAACGCGGCCGGGGTAGAATTTGGGCAATGACTTACAGACGCGTACGGCTTCGTTGTCAAGCAATTCATGAACTGAACGGACAACCTTTACCTCATGGACTGAGCCATTCCTTTCAATGAGCAACTGCACGACCACGAGACCTTGAATACTATCCTTGACAGCCTCGGGCGGGTATTTGATGTGCGACTGCAGGTACTCCATCAGCGCAGGTTCGCCACCACGGAAGTAGGGCATCTGCTCGTGAATCTCCCCGAAGACTTCCGCTCGCTTGGTCGTGTCGCACACTTGGCTCTGACCGCCATAACTGGTCATCATGGCCTCGCTTGGCAAGGCACTGGTTGCCGAAGCCGACAAGCCAGACAATGCCAGGCTCACACCTGCTACAAGGGCTGCCTTACCCATGGAACACTTACGGGCAATTTCCCGCTCCAGGTAGCGCATTTCGCTCTCACAGGCAGGGCAGGTGCCTGCACACTCACCCTCATGGTTACACGCCTTGGGGCTATATTCGATTCCATTGGCACGCGCGATGTCAAGGCGGATTGCCTTGAGCGCGTTACAGATATATTTACCGTGTTTCATCATCACATTCTTTTAAGAGATACAAAGTTAGTATTTTTTCGTCAATGATATTTAAATTCCCTTGCCTGTTGTTTGAAGGTCACGGGCAGTGTGTACCAGACCGACACGGCCTGACCATTCTGGCGACCTGGAGCAAACCTAGGCAGCGACTTGCAGAGGCGAATGGCCTCATTGTCTAGGTCCTTATCTACCGAGTGGACGACCTTTACTTCACCTACTCTACCAGTCTTGTCAACAACGAATTGCACAATGACGCGACCATGAGCACCGCTCATGGCGGCCAAGGTCGGGTACTGGATGTGACTGTCGATGTACTTCTTCAGCTCGGCTTCACCACCAGGGAATTGAGGCATCTGTTCAACAACCGTGAAGATTTCCTCCGAGGAATTAACTTTGCGACCTTGGATTTCAACCCCTTCTCCTTCTTCTCCGCAATAGGTGCCCATGAAGTAGATCGTGCCGGTGCTATTCTCAACGATGTAATATACAAATGGACGTGTGGCATGGAACTCCTCGCGCTGAGGAGGATTTAGCACGGCAGACCTTGTACTCATTTCTGCTATGGTAACCGCAGCGGCTTTGGTCCCTTCTTCATTAACCTCGATTTTAGCTTTCTGCTTCATCATCGACACATATAAACAACCTATATCATTTTCATTGTTTTGCTTTTGTACCATGTTGGGGAACTCAGCATCATTTCTGCTGAAAGCCCGTGGCATGCCAAGCGCCGAGAGTATCGGTGCAAGATTGGTCTCGTTCTCGGCAGTGAAACGTGGCATCAGAATATCGACTCTGGTAGACCTCATCTGATGCAGTTGCTCCTTCAGGCTTTGTGCCGAAAGGTTCTTGATGATGTCGCCAATAGTCTTACCCTCGTTGGGAAGCATCACAACCATGCTGTAGCCACCATTGCCGTAGGGCAGACGCAGCAGTTTGTACAGGTCATTCTTGCCGTAGGCAGCCCTAGTCTCGAGGTGCATCATAGGGTGCATAACCGTTGTGCCGTCCAGTTTTGTGAAGTTCCTGTCGCGGGTTTGATTGGAGTCAAAAGTCTCGGCCCAAGAAGCCTTGAAATAGACGGCATTCAACAAGTACATCACGCGATTGGGATTGAGCTCACCCTTCTTCAGGATTTCCGGTATCATTCCGTCGGTGTTTCTCTTGCACCAGTTATTGATTATATCCACAATGCTTTCTCCGCTGTATCCTACAGCTTCGGCCAGGGCACTGTAATAGTTTCGCATATCGTCCCTGTACTGCGGGATAAGGCTGTACCCCGAGATGACGAAGATGCAGTTGGCGGTTTTCACCGTCGCTGTCGGGTCAACACTGGGAGCTTCATTCATTATCTTCTTGAAATACTCATTGATGTCCTGTACCGAACCTCCCATTGCAAGTACATTGTTGATCTGCTGGCGTGTCTCGCCGTCAGCACCCTCATGGAGCATTCCCAGCAGGTAGCCCACGCTGATGGGCGACACGATAATGCTGCCATCTCCTCCTTGCTGTTCATTGATGATGCGGAACAGATTACAGGCGAAATCATTATCATTATTATCAAGCTGCTCGCCTTGCAATGCAGTTGATGAGTTATCATCAGGCATCTCACTCTGGGATACGACCGATGCGTTGACTTCGTTCAGGGGCGCCTCACCAGCATTAGGAAAGTTACCATCGCTGGCGAAAGCCAGAAGGCTAGTCATCAGCACTAAGATGCCCAATGAACCAAATATCCAATTTCGTTTCATATCAGTCATTTTTTTAGGTTGATAAAAACGAGTTAACTCTCGGTTGCAAAATTACAACCATTTTTTAGAAAAAGCACCAAAAACAGTCAACATTCTAGGGTCATTTCTAGAAATGTCAACAACTGATTTTCAGTGGTTTACAAAACAAAAAGGTCATTTCAGGGTAATTCGTTGATTTGGACATAGAACTTCACTCCCAAAATGCACATTTTTGGGGCATTCAGATGCAAAACACACCATTTTCTTACTCAGTCTCCTCAATCAATGGGAACAGTATTTTCCGAAATTCGGCACCTGCTGCTGTAAAGGTGGTGATGTCATAGTAGTTTCCACGAAAATACAATGAAGACTGGTCGTAATAGAACACGTTCTTTCTGCCACTGTTGAAATATAAGGTAATCTTGCCTCGGGTGTCAAGATGGCCTTGAGAGAGTTTTGCAAGAGCCCCCATCGCGTTGACCATCTCCCTGATTTTCCATTTTCGCTTGATCAATACCGTTTTCCTCGATTGACTGAGCTGCCCCGCATCATAGTTGTCGGGGGTGATGGCAAAAGGCGTGTCGATATTCAGGTTACAGTAGTCTATCTTGATGGAGTCTACCTCATGGATGTAGGAGAGCAGATAGGAGATATCGTTTTCCAGCTTGAAATTGACTGGGAGCGTGAACCACACGTTGACGGGTTTGCCCAATCGAGTTCCAGGGGTGAAAGGGGGCAGCGTCTTGACAACGCGAACGGCCTCACGGTCAAGTTCTGGATCTACCGAACGAGCAACCTTCACCTCACCCACTTGACCAGTAGTGTCCACAACGAACTGCACAATGACCTTACCTTGAATATTCTTCTCTTCGGCTATCGACGGATAGGATATATTATCCCTGACATACATCATCAGAGCAGCCTCACCGCCCGGGAAAGCGGGCATCTTATCGGCAGACGAGTATACCTCATCGCCTTGAGCTGTCGTGCCGCACACATCGCCACTAGGGAGAATACCTGAGGCCGAAGCCACAAGACTCGCCATCACTAGACACGCCACAAGAAGGAGTCCAGAAAGAAACCTATTGTGATAGATAGCAGGCCATCGGTTGCCCATGAATTGATTGTGTTTCATAACAGCCACTTTTTAGTTTTTCACCCGTTTGCAAAGTTACAATGGTTTTTGCAAAATTGCAAGAATCCGAGGAAGATTCTAGGGGCATACAAGAGAAATCGCAAGTTTTGATTTTCAGGGGTTTCGACAAGAAAAATGCCATTTGAAGTCAATTTGTCATTTGACTCTATCGACTGTGACCGAAAAAAACTATATTTTTGCAGTGAGAATCCCCTCACATCTAATTTCAAGCAATATAGACAACAATGAGAATCACGTTGAAAAATCATCATAAAACAACCACCTTCTTATCATTGATAGTCCTACTTATCATGATAGGAGGATGTAGTCATCCCGCCGATAACGAGCAACTGGTCGCCGTGGACTCCCTTCTGGCCCAAAACCGAGGTAAAGAAGCGATGCAGATGTTGCAGGTGCTCAACACCTCATCGTTTAACCATCACGACAATGCCTACCTGACGTTGTTGACTGTCCAAGCTAACCAGGCCTGCAACATCGCAGACACCGATGACAGCGCCATCAACGAGACAGTGAAATACTATAAAGTCCACAATGACAAGGAGAAGTATGCCCGCGCCATGCTTTATCAGGGCTGCGTCAACAAGGAACTGGGACATCTGGACAAAGCCATTACCTGCCTTCGACAAGTCGAAGATGCCGCCGCCCCCGATGACCTCAAGAATCGTGCGATGGCCAAGTTGATGATGGGCGAACTGTACCAATCCCAAGTCATCGGTGCTAAGACTCTAGGCGCCAATAAATACCGCGAGGCGCTCGCCTTGTTCAAGATCCTAGGTGACAAGCATCACCAGATCATCTGCCTGAGTGAGTTGGGTGGGCTCTACCGCATCAACAAGGAAAAGCAGGACAGTGCCCTGTACTATATCAACGCTGCCATCGAACTAGCCAAGCATGAAATCGAACCACAGTATGTAATGGCCAACCTATTCAGCCGCGCCGGGTTCCGCGCCGCCCGAGGTAATTACCTGGGAGCCAAGGACGATGCCGTCGAGGCCATAAGCTGGATTGGCAATCTCAAGATACACCCTAGAATTCATTACACAGCAGCCTCGGCCTATCTGAGCCTAGGACGTATCGACTCAGCCCGTTACTACCTGCAGCAGGCTCCGGCGATGACGACAGCTGCCGACAGTATCATGTATTACCAGCTGCTCGCCGACCTCGCACGCCGCGAGAACAAGGTGGACGATGCCATCAACTACTTGACTATGACCCACCATCTGGCCGACTCGTTGACCATCAACGGTATGAACGACAAACTAATAGAGGCCGAGAAAAAATATGACACCCAGCAGGCAGCATTAGAGAATGCCTTGCTTAATTCACGCCTCAGGGGGACACTGTTAGGGCTTGCCCTGCTTGCTCTCACGGCATTGGGCCTGGCCTTCCTGTTGTGGCGCTACCGCAACAGGCTGAAAATCCAGCAAACAGAGTATGAACTGCAAAAGGCCGACCTGGACCAGTCCATCAGCAGCCTACAGCAGATGCAGGCAACCATCAACGACTACGAGCAGAGCCTGAAAAACGCTCAAAACGAATACTTGGGCAATGAGGCGCGCATGAGCGATGCGATTGCCGACCTCGAAGCCAAGAAAAAGCAGTCCGACGAGCTGAGGGCGATCGTGGATAGCCAAATGCAAGTAGTCCACCAGCTGTTACAGTGGTCCTATGAGTGTAATGAGACTACTTTTGCCCGTCGTTTCAACAAGCTGATGACGATGCGTGGCCCCGACGAGGTGGGTGCCTCCTATTGGGACAACCTGCAATCGCTTGCCAATGACCTGTATGACAACGTACTGGTCAAAGCGCAGGAGGCTGCCGACGGCACCCTGCGAGAAGACGAAATCAACTTGATTGCCCTGACTTGTCACGGCTTCTCGAGAACGGTCATCATGATCTGCATGCGCTACAGGAATCTGCGAACTGTCTCGAACAAGAAAATCCAAATAGCCCACAAACTGCACGTCGCCACCCTTGACGAATTCCTGCAACCATTCCTGAAGAGGAGGGCAGAAATCACCGAATAAACGGATACTACGGGATGAGGAATGAGGAGACGATACGGTTTGTGAGGGAACATCGCGAGGAGGATGTGAGGACCCTAGCGTTGAAGGCACGCCGCGACGGCGATGTGGACTTGCCGTGGGCACTGGACCAGATTCAGGGGTGGCAGACGGCACGGCGCAAACTGCCGTCCTGGGCAGCCATCGACGGCATTGTCTATCCTCCACACCTGTCGATGGAGCAATGCAGCAGCGAACAGACCGCATTATATAAATGTGGAATCGTGAGCCGTCTGCCCGAGAGGTACCATGGCGTGCTGATTGACTTGACAGGCGGATTCGGAGTTGACTTCGCTTTTATGTCTAAATGCTTTGAGCAAGCCGTATATGTCGAGCGACAGGAACACCTGTGCGAGACGGCGCGACACAACTTCCAGCTATTGGGATTGAACCATGCCAGCATCATCCATGATGACGCCGAGAACGTATTAAAAGACATCAATACCAATCCCGCCTCTACCCTGCTCTATCTTGACCCTGCACGCCGCGACAGCAACAGCAGCCGCACCTATGCCATCGCCGACTGCACGCCCAATGTGCTGGAACTTAAAGACAGGCTTTTCAAGGCAGCCGACCACGTCTTGATAAAGCTTTCGCCCATGCTTGACTGGCACAAGGCGATGAGCGACCTGGGAGAACAAGTTGCCCAAGTCCATATCGTGAGCGTTGCCAACGAATGCAAGGAATTGCTGATACTGTTGAGTGCCTTTCCTCAGAGTGATCCTGTCATCCACTGCGTGAATGACAGCCAGTCGCTCATTTACTCACCATCGGAGGACACCGGTTCTCCAGCACTTGCCGACGGCGAAAATGCCGCCTACCTGTACGAGCCCAATGCCTCGATCATGAAGGCAGGTTGCTTTGGTCTACTGACTGAGCGCTTTCCTGTCAAGGCCCTGGCCAGCGACAGCCACCTGTTTGTCTCTGATGGCCCCATTGAGGACTTCCCCGGGCGACGCTTCGCCATCACCGCCATCACGACGATGAACAAGAAGGAACTAGGACGCGCCCTGAGCGGCATCACACGCGCCAACATCGCCACACGCAACTTTCCGATGACGGCCCAGCAGCTGCGTCAACGCCTGCGACTGCAAGACGGCGGCGATTGCTACATCTTTGGCACCACAACCGTCACAGGTGAGCATCGCCTCTACATCTGCAACAAACTCTAAAGTTTCATCATCTATTTCATCTGGGAAATATACAACGAATGATATGGAATCGAGATTTACTATACACAGCCGATATAATGAAAAGGAGGCCATCCGCTTCAACCGCGCCTTGTTGTTTAATGTGTGGCACCTCAAGAAGACGATCATCGTTTCTAACATTGCCCTGCTGGTCATGATCGTGACTTCGATCATCGCACACAACTATATGTTTGCCATCAGCCTCTTGTTTGCCCTGGCGGTGTTCAACTGGTATTTCTTCTTGGGTGTGGACCTGAAGGCAGCAAGAGCCTACCAGAAAAACAAGCAGCTACATGACCAAGAATTTGCCTTCTATTTCTATGATGACCAGTACGAGAGCACCGCTGGCGACGGCACAACGTCCAGCGTCCCCTACTCGACCCTCCACATGATTATCGATACGCCCACCAACATCTATGTCATGCATACCCCAACTGTGGGCACCATCATCCAGAAGGCAAACTGCCCAGCCGAGTTCATTGACTTCATACACGAGATAAAGACACGATACAAAATCTGAGGGACAACTCATGCACAGATAAAAAAACAAGCCTCCAGCACGAATGCCGAAGGCGTTGTTGGTAGAGAAACAGGGACTCGAACCCTGGTTTCCGCCGTGAGAGGGCGGCGTCCTAGACCGCTAGACGATATCTCCGTCGATAATTAAAGCCCTCGCTCAATCGGGTGAAGGCTTTGCTGGTAGAGAAACAGGGACTCGAACCCTGGTTTCCGCCGTGAGAGGGCGGCGTCCTAGACCACTAGACGATATCTCCGTAGAAAAGCGTTGCAAAATTACTGCCATTTTTGATACTGACAAAATTTTTCGTCACTTTTTTTCTTAAAAAATCACAAAAGCACCATTTTTGGCGGTTTTCGGCATTTTTTAGGTCAAAAAGTTAGGGCGGATAAGAGTTTTTTTGTACTTTAGCGCATTATTACATCAGTTTTTCTTATTAACCTAATCATTATGGCAAGTAAAAGACAAATCAAGAAAGCTATCATGAATGCCTGTGGCGATATCGCAGGCGAGTGCATCTTTGCAGAATCCGCATTCGGCGAGGGCAAAATCGAGGAATGGGACAGCATCATCATTGACGCCGCCCTGCTCCAGCAAGAGGCTGTTAATCGCGTGAGCAACAAGTTCGACAAGAAGGTCAAGGACTTTGCCAACCGCAAGGAGTACAACAAGGCCCGTCGCGCATTCTACAAGCAGTGTGAGAAGGAGCTGAGCGAGTACTTCCGCGCCGAGGTGGAGAACATTGCCAAGCGTATGAACGACCTCATGCCCTCTAATAAATAATCTGTGATTTTTCTCGCATGAACCTTTCGGGTTGGATATTGAAGAAGGCAGGGTGGACCTTCAAGGTCAACCTCACGATGCCCGACAAGTGCATCATTGTCATCGCACCGCACACCAGCAATTGGGATTTCATCCTCGGTGAGCTGGGCATACACTCGGTGGGCATGAAGGCCGGTTTCCTGATGAAGGATACTTGGTTCTTCTTCCCGATGGGCAATCTGTTGCGCAGCCTGGGCGGCATCCCCGTGAACCGCCGCCAGCACGGCAACCTCACGCAGTCGATCGTCAATGCCTTCAACACAACACCCAAGCTGGCTATCGGAGTCACACCCGAGGGCACCCGCAGTGCCAACCCCCATTGGCACAAGGGATCCATCTTCATGGCACGCGATGCCCAGGTGCCGTTGGTGCTCGCCTACTTTGACTATGCCAACAAGGTGGTGTGCATCGACAGGGAGTTCCAACTCAGCGATGATGCCGAAGCCGACCTGGTACGCATCAAGCAATACTTCCAGCAGCACGGCAGCGGCAAGTACCCCGAGATGTTCGTCACAGGACTATAAGACAGCTGTGTCATCATTCGCCTCGCGTTTTTTAATCGGCCTAACGGCCGAGAAATTTGCAACGAAGGAATTATGACACAGCCTCAGTTTAATGTTTAGAGTTTAACAAATTAGCTCATTACTTAATGATTTCACGCAACCTGCGCGTCACGCTCATCGAGGACGATATCGTCTGGGGCGACCGTGAGGCCAACATCAACCAACTCAAGCGCCACCTGCGCAATATGCCCGATGATACCGACCTGGTCATCCTGCCCGAACTGTTCACCACCGGGTTCATGACCGGAGACCGCGAGCAGGCTGCTGCGGTAGCCGAGTGGAACAGCGGCGACACGCTGCACACCCTGCGCAAACTCGCTGGCGAATATCACGTGGGAATCATCGGCAGCTTCCTGGCCAACACAGCGGCTCAGCTTTATAACCGCGCCTTCTTTATTGAGCCTAACGGCGATGAGACCTACTATGACAAGCGCCACCTGTTCTCATTCGGTGGCGAGGACAAGGTGTTCAACCACGGATTGACCAAGGCGCCCATCGTGCGCTTCCGCGGTTTCAACATCAAACTTGTTGTCTGCTATGACCTCAGGTTCCCCGTCTTCTGCCGCAACGTGAAGAACAACTATGACCTGCTGGTGGTTATCGCCAACTGGCCCAAATCGCGCGAGAAGGTGTGGCGCACGCTATTGGCTGCACGCGCCATGGAGAACGAGTGCTATGTGTGCGGTGTAAATCGCTGCGGCACCGACCCCGCTGGCGTGGAATATCCCGAGGGATCATCGATGGTCATCGACTTCAAGGGCAAAGTCATCGCCCAGCGCATGAACAGCCCTGTGATTACCGCCGACCTGTCCCCTGCCCTGCTGGCGCAGTTCCGCGAGAAATTCCCGGCTTGGCGCGACGCCGACGATTTCACCCTCAACATCTAAAAAAGCCCCGCTGTGGCCGAGCCGCAGTCCACACTACATGGCAAAACCCACGCCCATAGAATTGTTGGCGCCCGCCCGTGATGCCGACATTGCTATCGCCGCCATCGATCATGGTGCCGATGCTGTCTATATGGGTGCATCACATCACGGCGCCCGTGCCGATGCGACCAACACGCTCGACGACGTGCGCCGCGCCTGCGACTACTCCCACCAATTTGGGGCGCGCATCTATGCCACGGTCAACACGCTCATCTATGACCATGAGCTGAAGGAAGTAGAGCATCTTGTCCATGACCTGTACCGCATCGGTGTGGATGCCCTCATTGTCCAGGACCTGGGGCTGTTGCGCCTGGACCTGCCGCCCATCGCCCTGCATGCCAGCACACAGTGTGACCTGCGCACGCCCGAGAAAGCCCGTTTTCTCGAAGCCCTTGGCTTTTCCCAACTGGTGATGGCCCGCGAACTCACCCTTAACGAGATTGCCGCAATCCGCAAGGAGACGGCTGTGCCGCTCGAGGCCTTTGTCCACGGCGCCCTGTGCGTGAGTTACAGTGGGCGTTGTGCCATCAGCCAAGTCCTAAAGAACCGCAGTGCCAACCGTGGCGAGTGCGCCCAATTGTGTCGGCTGCCCTATGACCTGGTAGATAGCAAAGGTCACGTCCTCGTCGAGGGCAAGCACCTGCTGTCCCTGCGGGATATGGATCGACACGACCGACTGGAGCAGATGATGGTTGCAGGCGTTTCCTCATTCAAGATCGAGGGCCGCCTCAAGGATATCGGCTATGTAAAGAATGTGGTGGCTTACTACCGCCGCGCCATCGACAAGGTGATTGACCGTCATCCAGATCGCTACTGCCGCTCATCTTTCGGCGGTGTGGAACTGACCTTTGACCCCGCATTGGAAAAGAGCTTTAACCGTGGTTTCACCCATTACTTCCTTGACGAGCGCCATCCCAAGGACGGCACTGCCATCGCTTCGATCGACACGCCTAAGTCACAAGGCGAATTCCTGGGACGCGCCCTTCGCTGCAACGGCAACAAACTCACCATCGACACCCGCGCCCAACTGACCAATGGTGACGGCCTGAGTTACTTTGATGCCCAGGGCCAATTCACGGGCACGCGCGTCAACCGCGCCGTGGGTGGTGGTACCGTGCTGCTGCGTGAATCCACCGCCATTCCTCGCGGCACACTCATCTATCGCACTGCCGACAAAGCCTTCAGCGACGTGCTGGCCAAACCGTCGGCAACACGCACCATCGCCCTCAATGCCGAGTTGCGCTACACCGATGGCTTATTGACACTCACCCTCGATGACGAACGCGGCAACCACGTGACCCACACCATTGACTGTGAACTGCAAGTTGCAGCCAAGCCTCAAGGAGAACGCCAGATTGCCGAATTGGCCAAATTGGGTGGAACCATCTACCGCCTGAACAAGGCACAGGTGCCAGGCGACATCTTCATCCCCGCCTCGCTGCTGGCAAGGCTGCGCCGCGAGACCATCGAACTGCTCGACCATGCCCACCTTGTCACGCGTCCTGTTGAGAAGCGCCGTCCCGAGGACAAGTCCGCTCCCGCCCCCTCTACCACCCTGTCACCCGCCGACAATGTCGCCAACCGCCTTGCCGAACAGCTCTACCGCGATCACGGCGTGACCGACATTGTGCCAGCACTGGAAACAGGCGCACCTGTCACAGCTGCAACACCCTTGATGCACACCCGTTACTGCCTGCGCCGCCAGCTGGGTGCCTGCCTCAAGGACAAGAATGCCAATAGATTGCCACGTGACCTTTACCTAAAAACCGGAGCCACATTGATCAAGGTTAACTGTGACTGCAAGAATTGCGAAATGATCTTGACAGAGCCCGCCCAAGAGTCACGCCGCTAACCAAGGACTGAGAACTAAAAAACTGCCAACTGAAAACTTTTCACTACCTTTGTAGTCTG
>Ga0310697_10000215_pt1 | contig 82734 bp, 58 predicted proteins | sample 172DNAGHGlowgp2_FD_203883 | JGI IMG/M metagenome (GOLD analysis project Ga0310697, IMG submission 203883) | Sheep rumen microbial communities from Palmerston North, Manawatu-Wanganui, New Zealand - 1728 DNA GHGlow gp2 (v2) (version 2) | ecosystem: Host-associated > Mammals > Digestive system >...
GAGTCGTGGCAGCGGGTCACGGCCACGGTGTAGGGGGCCGTGGCGGAGGTGATGCGGTAGTAGAGGGTGTCACCGTCGGCGTTGGCGGCCTTGAAGTCGTAGTCGGGCCAGGGGTTCTGGGCCTTCAGTCCGCCCGCGCTCACGGCGAGCAGCAGCGCCGCGCACACCAACGCGGCCCCGTTCTTAACCGATTGTGTAAATCTCTTTTTCATTGTTCTGAATGTTTTAGGTGATGATTGTTTGATTTGGCGAAAATACATTTTTTTTGTGATTTGTGACTTGTGATTTGTGATTCGGGGCACCGTAGAGACGCACGGCCGTGCGTCTCTACAGACCTCGGGAACCGTTACCGTTTCACGATTTTCTGGTGATATTCGTGGCCGTCCGGGACCGTCACGCGCAACAGGTACACGCCCGCAGGGACGGATTTCACGTTCAATGTGGCGGTTGCGCCCTGTTGGGACGTACCTGCGTGTACGCCCGTCACCATCCGCCCCTGCAGGTCATACAGCGCGATGTTGGCGATTTCCGCGCCGGACAGTTCGATGTGCAGGAGGTCGTCGGTGGGGTTGGGGTAGACGGTCAACACGGCATCGGCGGCGACATTGACGGCGGTGCGTTTCGCACGGGTTTCCCCATCCACGTCGCCGTTATCCTCCGCCAGCTGGTCCTCGTCATCATAACAAATATCGAAGAAGAAACAGAGCACCCCTTTCGCCAACACCGACGCGCGGCCGGTGTTGCGTTCGGCAATCGTCTGCAGCTGCGCGATCTGGGCGGGGGTTAAGGCGTACCAATTGATATGCCCGTCTTGTAGAGACGCGCCATGGCACGTCTCTACGGAACCGTCATTGTCCGCGACATTGTTCCGCAGCACCAGTTTCATCGCGTGGAACTCGGCATAGTTCGCCATTTCCGCGTCGTCCACATCCGCCGCGAACGTCTCCGCATAACCCTCGCAGAACCGCGTTTCGGTCAAAGAATATGGGTCGGCGATGGGCTGGGCCGCCGTATGCCACTGCTCCAATGCGGCGAGGTCCAAGAGGCTATCGGCCATGAGAGCGCGGACGGCGGTGTAGTAGGTGTCGGAGAGGGATTGCGCCGTTTCCGACAAGCTTTCCGTTCCTCCCTGTTGTAAAGACGCAAAATTTTGCGTCTCCACCTCTGCGTCGCCTGCATCATTCCTTCCATCCGTGTCAGCGATTGCCGCCATGGCCGTGCTATAGGCGTTCATGTCGGACTGGAAACCGGCCAGGGACTTTGGCGTACCGCCGCTGCAGAACGTGGAGGCACAAGGATTAGCAGACGAAATCAAATACGGGAACACATTTGTTGTTCGCAGACCCGGATAGTGTGGGTTTCCCAGAACCGGTTTGCCCGTATGAAAATAGATAATGTTCTGATTCGCGAGACTCTGTATATTGTAGCCGCTTGTCCCGTCAAAAGTATTCCCCGCGCTAATTTGCAGACTGCCTTGCTGTTGGGACACAGTGGTTTTGATTGTCGCAAGGTGAATGTCTGTGACATTCCCGTTGAAATCCCCGCAAAGCATCTGAAGCCCGCCGTTTGCATCGCCGTTGGCACCATAGACATCGATGCCGTAGCTCAAGGTGTCATAGACGTTCCGATAGATGCTGTTGTCCGTGTTTCCATTGTTTTCAACCCTGATGCCCGTGGAGGTGGAGGTCACTGGCAAGCCTGCGCGATGGAACCGGTTCCCCTCCACTTGGTAGCCGCCACAGGCGTTCAGATACAGGCCGGTGTTGGACGGGCTGGACGGGCGGTTCTGCAGATTGAAATCGTTACGGGTCACCGTGGCGAAATTCGTACCGTTGATTTTCACGCCTGTCACATTGTTGAAAAATCTGGCACCGTTCACCACCACTGCGCGAGGGTCTCCGTCGGTGTTGGCCTCCACAGCCGTGGTAAATCCCGAGAACTCGCAACAAACGGTATAGGGTTCAGGGCACTCGCAGCCGTTGTAATATTGGACATCGCAACGGGTGTTCACTTCAAAACCCGCGTTTTCGGTGTAGATGGCATGGCGGCGGTCTCCCGGCATGGTGGACGTGTTCTCGAAACGGCACCCTTTGAACTTCACCCCCCGGACCTCCCACATCGTGACATGGTCGATAAACGGACAGCTGTCCTGCATGAAATGGTTGTTGTCATTCACGGAAAAGACGCATCTTCTGAAACTGCTCAGGTTGTTCGCGACAGATCCGTTCGGACGCGTGTTTTCGTAGGAAAGGAAAGCCACGGAGCGTCTGTTGTTGACGAAATACGCGCTGTCGGCCAAAATGATGCCGCCGGTGGTGGCGTATGACGCGTCGCCTTGCAACCCTGTGTGGATACCGCAGTGCGCGTTCTCGATGACCGCGCCGTTGCGCAGCTCAACGGTACCCTGGTACTGCGGCAATTGCCGTTTGGTTCTGTCGCCCACCACCTCGATGCCCTGCCACATCTCGCCCGGACAGGCGGAGGTCAGCGTGCCGCCGTCGATAATGAGTTTACTTCCCGGCTGGATGATAATCGAGCAGGTGTCACAGAGATAAACATTCCCCTCAATGGTTAGGGTTCTCGAAGAATCAACAACTAGATTTTCGTCCACCATATATGTTTCATCGTTTAGACTGGAATAGGAAAGTCCGAATTGTTCTATACCAGAGGACAACGGTTTGACACCGAGCACGTTCCATGCACCTAACACGGATGATTTTATGATGCCCGGGTCGCTAAAATTCTCGGTCGCGTCCAAGGTGTATTGGGCTAATTGTTCGTACGAGTCTATATAGTGCACAATTTCTTTTTTTTCAAGATAGTACATCAGCTTTGCTGCAGAATCAATAGGTATTCCTTCAAAGGTGTAGCATATTCCTGTACATCCTTCTCCTGAATACCCGTGTGTGAGAAGGTAGAACCAGTGCGAAAAAATACCGCTCCGCTCATAAGCAGAAATACCAGGCTCTTGGCATCTATTATCATTCATTTGAATTTCAGCATTAGAATCAGAGGGGTTAGCCAAGTTTCGAATACATGTATGGCCAGATGTAGGGAGTACAACATCTTCACCAATTTTCCATGTCTTTGTTTCATCGTGGTAAATGCTATTTGTAATGATAGCAGCCCAAATGTCAGCGCAGGCTTCACATATTTCATTATCAATACGATTGCTAACCAGGTATTTAGGTTCCTAAGACTGGTGCGAAAAAATGTGAGCATATTCATGAACCGTCTCGTCTATTGACGCTTTAGGATAATGATTCAATCCGGGAGCCCCAATCACTATTATATTCCTCATTATGTCTATACCCTGTTCTTTATTTTGGTGATAATACAAGATTCGCATCCACTTGGTGTTGTCAATAAATGTGTTTAACGCAACATACACCCAAGTTGTAGTATCCATAACCTCAAAATGTTCTGGTTCTGGTACCCATGTGCGTTGAAAATAATCTTTGGGACAATGAAAAGTGTCTTGCATATAATAAGAATACTGGCACGCAGCCCAGTAGGCATCTAAAATGTGTTGCGGATACGTGGAGTCTGAATAATTATCCCAAATGTCTGTTTTATTGTAAAAAGTGTTGGGAATGCCTGTACCTAAATTTGTAACTCCCGAATCAATTTTCATAATTCGAACAGCCGCTCTATTATCGTGTAACTCGTATAAAGGATACACTCCAGATTGTTGTCCGTATCCAACCCCATTGTATCGGGTAGGTAAAGTCGCGTTAAATCCAGAAATTGGTATACTTTCCTCTTTAATAATTGACAAGTCCGATACAGACACGTACAAAAGCTGATTCATTAATGACGGATTATCGCTTTGGATTTTAAAACACAAGACTGCTTTAGGATTTGGTGATGTGTCTTCGGTTATCAATAATTCTACACGACAAACACATGAATCGGCACTAATGTTGTAATAGTGTTTATATAGGTCAATCGCGTCCTCAACCCTGTATTTTTCTTCTTCTATAGTTGTAATGTGTAAATAGTATCCCTTAAATCGAATTATGTTGTTGTGGTGGAAAGTCAACGTAAGCCTTGAGTTTTCCACATAATACTTACCGAAATATTGCCTATATTTGATGTGGCAGTAGGCAGAGTCTGGCGAGTACAGTGTGTCAGAGGGAACTAACCTATTCGGTTTTTCCAAATCTAAATAGTTTTTAAAGAACATATCCGCACTCATTCCCGAAGTGGATGATGCTTCAAAAGTGGCATATCGCACTCTCGTGCTGTCCAATGCATCCGTTAACCATATTTGACCATATCCGGTTAATTCTATGGCTAAGAAACCTATAACAACAATCAATTTCTTCATAATAATTAATTTTGTATGGTTATTTTTTTACAAACACCTTATGGCTTCTTTGACCGTCAGGAACTGTACACACAAGGATGTATGTGCCAGAAGCCAAGGACGAGATATCCAAAGCAGTATTGCTGGAACAGCCTTGTTTACTTACTATCCGATGTCCAAAGGTATCATATATTTCCACGTGCAACGCATCACTACATTTATCGCAACCTATGTGCAGGATATCCTCCACCGGATTCGGCCAAACCTTAAACGTTTCGGGTCCTCGGTCTTCGATACCAAGGCAATCATCATATACGAAATTACTGTAGCTGTTCCAGCCTGGTGCAGTTTGGTAAGTGGTGACATACCCACATGGAACATGGACATAAACGGTATCTTGACGATTGAAGGAGGAGAACACACCGCCCTCTATTATAGGCGGAACTTCGCCATAACAGTTGATGATTTTCAAATTTTTCTCAAAAGCACTTCTGCCAACAGCAGTCAAGGAGGCGGGGAACGATATTTCCGTCAACAACGATGTTCCAGTAAAAGCTTGCATTTCAATAACGGATAACTGTTGCGGCAGTGTTACACTTGACAACAAGTCGCAATGTGCAAAACATGACTCGGGAATAGTGTCCACCTGTAGAGGAATGACAACCGACTGGATATTGGTTGCCTCAAAACAAGATTTTCCAAGATGGGTGATATTGTCCGACAGAATGAGTGTCTCCAAGTGGACAAATCCCGCAAAACAATAATCTCCAAGCTCCAACGGATTTGAACCGTTTTGAAATTTCACATAACGGCATAAAATGGAATCTGACCAGTAATAATCAGGATTCCCCAACGCAATCTTTTGCAAACTGCTGGGAAAAACTAACGAATCAATATAGTTCGCCGAAAAGGCCAGCCTCCCTATCTCTTGCAGCCCCTCATGGAAAGTGATTTTAGTCAACGGGCATCGGGAGAAGGCTTCGTTCGACAACACCGCGACACCGGCAGGAATCTCGACTTCACTGAGAGAGGAATAGGCGAATGCCAATTCCCCGATGTAGGTGAGTCCCGAGGGCAGGTCGATAGACTCCAACGGTGTGGACATGAACGCATAATAATTGATGCGGGTCACATTGGGCGACATCACAATATGATGCAGCGAGGAGCGGTAAAAGGCACCGGAATCAATGGTTTCCACCGAAGCAGGAAGCACCACGGTGTGCATGTCTTTCTGCATATAGAAAGCCTCCTTGTCGATGGCGTTCACCGTGTAGGTTTGCCCCCCGTGAGTGACGGAAGAGGGGATTGTGATGAGCGAATCGTAGTCATACACGGGATAGAGGAATCCCGGCTGGCCCTGCTGATAGGAATTGGGAACCGGCAGGGTGTGGTACACCGAGTCGTGGCAGCGGGTCACGGCCACGGTGTAGGGGGCCGTGGCGGAGGTGATGCGGTAGTAGAGGGTGTCACCGTCGGCGTTGGCGGCCTTGAAGTCGTAGTCGGGCCAGGGGTTCTGGGCCTTCAATCCGCCGGCGCACACGGCGAGCAGCAGCGCCGCGCACACCAACGCGGCCCCGTTCTTAACCGATTGTGTAAATATCTTTTCCATTGTTTTGATTGTTATAGATGATGATTGTTTGATTTGGCGAAAATATATTTTTTTTGTGATTTGTGACTTGTGATTTGTGATTTGTGACTTGTGACTTGTGATTCGGGACTTGGGACTTGAACCATTCGCCCCGACGTTTCCAAAACTACTAACTACTAACTACTAACTACCAACTACTAACTACTAATTGTTACCGTACAACGGCCTGCCCGTGAAACTCAGTCCCGTCAATGTGAACTGTAACGTTGTGTTGTCACGATAAACTACCTGCGCCGGAATATTGAGATAGGAATAGACCCCTTCGTCTATCTCCAACGAAAACGATCGCGATGGCATGTTGAGAATGTCCAAATCTGTGAAACCGACGGTATCTAATGTGGTGGCATAGAGAGTTGTATCTGTACTAATCAGCGACACCCGTGATGCTTTCCTGCACATTTCGCCAGCACCTTGACAATCCACATGAACCATATGACCATCCATCATAAGACAACCTTTACATTTAGAGCCATCGTGGCCCAAATTACAAAAGATAACATACTGGTTATTAGTCTTTTGAGAGCGATCTACAGGCACTATCTGATTCTTACAGAGTGCTGTAACATTCCTCTTCTGACACGAACCGCCAAAAAAGAAAAAAACTGATGCGATTAATAAAACGCAACAACTTGATAATCTGTGTCTTTTCATAAGCATTATTTTTTTTGTTAATAAGTGCAACAATAGCAAAAAGATTTACACATTTTTTTGTGCATCTCCACCAATATGATGGATTTGTGACGAAAATTTGACAAAAAAGACTTCTTTGACATATTAAAACAGCGCTTGACACTATAAAACCAAATTATTATATTTGTAATATTCACACCATAGGTTCAGCCAGCGCAAGCGAGAGGGCTTATCCGCGAAACCAAGTTAGAACATTCATCGAAAGAATCGAAATTTTGTGTATCTTTGCCAAATCATTCAAAAAACATCATCGTATGAATAAAAAGTCTTACATGCTTTTTCTTGCCCATCTTCTGTTCTGCGTTTTTACAGTTCTTTTCTTCCGATTGAATTCATTTTTGCGTCCAGCCGCCTTTGGCGCTTTCTACAAAGAATATATTGCTGGAGGAATCGTGCTAACAGTTTTTTATTTGAACTACTTCCTTCTTTACCCAAAGCTTTATCATGAGCGTCGCTTTACGCTTTACGCTATATCTATATTGACTTGTTTGATGATGGCATCCCTATTAGAAGAAAGGATTATCTATCAACAGATGTTCGAAATCGTAAAAGATTTGGACATAAACATCACTCACTATTTTGCAGAGCAAACGGTCATGATATTTCTCAGAGACGCATGCTTTTTCCTGTTTTCATTTATGATTTGTGTAATACGCTCATTTTACAATGAAAAACGTGATTTATATCGGTATTTACACAACCAGAAGCACCTTATTGTGGCCAAAGATATTCAAAAGAAAAACACTGTCACTCTCAATATCAAGGATATCACCCATTGTCAACAGATTGAAAATTATGCATACCTATACCTTCAAAATGGCAACCGGTACTCAAGGAACTGTACCCTATCTTCCTTGGCAGAAGACATTGGACCGGATTATTCCGTACGAATCTCCCGGAATATTGTTGCGATGTATGCCTATGTCCAATCCTTTGATAAAAACACCGTCTTCATTCAAACTCACGAAGGGATTGTTGGTTTCAAGATTACAGAATATTATAAGGAAAAAGCATTCTCGCAATTAAAGTCACATGTTATTCGAACAAAAGTCGCAAATAACTTTGCCCATTCTGAAGACTCCTCCCCAAAAACATACGAGGAAAAACAAGATGCGGAATTGCAATCACAAATCGATACAACGCAGTTTGATAAAGTGCAAACTTCCCTACAAGTCCTTTCATTCATCGAAGCGAACACAGACTGCAAGGGTTCTGACATTGCTAATCAGATCCAAGTCTCCCTATCCACCGTCAACCGCATCCTCGCCCAGCTCAAGGCCGATGGCCTCATCGAATACGTCGGCAGCAAAAAGACCGGCGGGTACCGGGCAATCCCCTCCCAAGGCCAGGAAACGCCGGAAACGACTCCCCCGCCCCAGCAGTCATAACCCAAAAGAAAAGGCACCGCAACCGCGATGCCTTTTCTTTTAGGTTTCAAAATTCAAGTTTCAGGTTTCAAGTTCCAAGTCTCTACTCCTCCCCCAACTCGGCGACAATCGCCTTTTCGACGTTCGTCATGGAGTAGCCGGAGGAGAAACGTTTCACCACCTCGCCGTCGCGGTTGATGAGAAACTTGGTGAAGTTCCACTGGATGTCGCCTGGTTTCTTGCTCTTCAGCCACGTGTAAAGCGGCGACTCGTTCTCACCGTTGACATCTATCTTGGCGAACTGCGGGAAGGTGATGTTGTAGTGGTCGGTGCAGAAGCCGTGAATGTCATCGTAGGAGCCGGGGGCCTGGCTGCCAAACTGGTTGCAGGGGAAGTCGAGGATGACGAAGCCGCGCTCCTGGTAATCCTGATACCACTGCTCCAACTGCTCGTATTGCGGGGTGTAGCCGCATTGGGTGGCCGTGTTGACCACCAGCAGCACCTTGCCCCGATACTGCGCCAACGACACACTGTCGCCGTTGCCGTCGAGCACCTTGAACTGGTAGATGTTGTCCTGCGGCTCCTCCACCTCAGTGGTGTCGCTGCCCGAAGGCTGCTCAGGCTCAATGTGTTCGGGACGCTCGCATGCGCCGAAGATGGCCAATACCGCCATCGTAATAATCAGAATACCAATCTTTTTCATTGCTTTTCCTGTTGATTCTACATGTTTATTTTGAAAGCGCGAAGATACAAAAAAAGGCACCGCCTCAGCAATGCCTTTTAAGTTTCAGGATTCAAGATTCAGGATTCAGGTTTCAAGTCCCAAGTCCCAAGTCTTGAGTCTTACTTCTGATAGAAGCGCACGCGGTTGTCAAGCACCTTGGTCTGGTTGATGAGGTAGCTCAGCAGCGTGTTCTCGTTGCGCTCGCGGCCGAGGACAGCGTTCTGGAGATAGTTCTTCTCCAACATCAGGTTCTCGGAGGCCTGACCGGGACGGGTCTCCAACACGTTGACCACGTAAGCCATGTTGTTGCCAGTGACGGCTGTGGGCTTGTTGGCCTGCAGACCGAAGATCTGGCCGATGGCCTTGCTCTCGACACCGCGGTTCATGTAGTAGTCGCCGGCGAAGCTCAGCATCACACTGTCGGTGACGGGCACGGAATACTTCTGCGCCACAGCCTGCATACCGCCGGAAGCGAGATCTTTGTTGAGTTGCTCAGCCACCAGTTCAACCTTGTTCTGATGTTCCAGCATAGCCTTGATTTCGTCTTTCACCTCTTTGTACTTCTGCTTGCCGACCTCGCGAACCGTGGCCACGGAAGCGACGGCGAAATACATTCTGTCAATATTGAAGACATCGGAAATGGCGTCTTTCTTCACATCATCGCCGAAGGACCAGCTGACGATGTCGCGACAGTTAGGCAACTGGCCAATGGCGGCAGCCATGGAGGTGACGGCTTGTCCGTTCACGACCTGGATACCCTGCTTGGCGGCGTTGGCGATCAGCTCCTCATTGTTGGAGACGCTGGCGGCGAACTGGTTAGCCTGGGAACGGAGGGCACTGACGGTGGCGTCGGAAGCGGTGATATCATAGTCATAGAGCACGAACTGGCGTTTCTCGATGAGCTGGGTGCGGTCGAGCACTTGGAACACGACGTAGCCGCTGGAAGCCTTGTAAACGTAGATGCCGCCGTTCGGGGTGGAGAGCAGGTTGTTGTAGAGATCGACCATGGTGCCGCGCTCGGGAAGCCAGAACGTGGTGTCGCCCTGCTCACGACCGTAGAGGTAGTTGGGCTGTTCGGCGAAGATGGTGGTCTGACCGGAAGCGATAACCTGACGCAGGCTGTCGGCCAGCAGACGGGCCTCTTTCTTGGAATAGGGAGCCTCCTTGTAAGAGGCGGTCTTGAACGGCAGCTCGATGGTGGCCACGAGCACGGAGTCGGGACGGTTGGCGGCGCCGAACACCTTGCCGAAATACCACTTCACGTTCTCGTAAGCGAAGGGTTCAATGAAGCTGCCCACCGGGGATTTGAACACGAGGCTGTCAAGTTCAGGCAGGTTGATGTCGCTCTGCTTGAAGTAGGTGCTGTCAACTGCGGCGCTGTTACCCTTGGAGACATTGTACGCGGCAATGTCAGTAGCCTGCGCGAAAGCGGCGAAGTCCTTGCGGACACTGTCCTCGATGGCTTTCAGGTCAGCGGGAGTGGGATTGATGGGGAACACGGCCACATTGATGTCGCGGTTGCGGTTCTGCACCGTGAAGATGTCGCTCTTATGCGTTTTGTAGAAGTTTTTCATATCGCTCTCCTTGACTTCCGGACTGAGGTTTTGGAAGGCCGTGAGTTCGGGGTTGACGGTCATCAGGGAAGCCAACACCATGTTGTTGTCCTTGGCGAGTTGCTTGGCCAACGGGTCGGAGAAATAGACGGAGTTCTGCGCGAGGGCGAAATATTGCTGCGATTTCTCTGCACCGAGGGCGAAACGCACGATAGCCTGGTAGGCGTTGTAGATGTCCTTCGCCTGTTCATTGTTGGCGTATGCCTCGATGTTCGAGAGGACGGCCATGGCGTTCTCAGGACCCATCTGCTGCGCCAGCGCGTTGGCGAACTGCGCAATGAACTGGTTTGGTTGCTGGGTGCTCAGCGAGGCAAGCATCTCCTCCTTGAAATCCTCGACCATCTGGCTCGAGTAGGCCATGCCCAACTTATCCAACTGTTTGTCCAACACCTGCTCCTGCAACATCTGGTTCCAGGTCATTTCGTGGAACTGGTACATCTCGCTGTCTTCGAAGGAGCTCTTGCCCTGCAACAGTCTCATGAGAGCGGTGTTCTGCTCATAGCGTTTGCTGTACTCCTGATCCATCTTCTTGCCATCGATCTTGGCCATCGTGTACTTGTCCGAGAAAACGCGGGTCACGTTGGAAAGGTCGCCCAAAATGAATGCGAGAAGGGCCAGACCGATGATTACCAATAAAAGCACGCCGTGCTTACGAATTGCGCCAATTGCTGCCATAAATTCTTTTATTTTTTAGTTATACATTATATTTCAAAAATTAGCCCGCAAAAGTAGCATTTTTTTGCTTTATTTGAGCGCATTTCCTATTTTTTATTTTCATAACACAAGATTATGATTATCAATGGAATAAGTAAAAAAACAACAAACGCCGGCCTGGAAAACAGCGGCTGGCGTTTACAATATTTATATAATATAGCTCCCTGAAAGGCGCAAAACCGAACGATCACGGATGTATCACCTGCGCAATAAACGGGTTGTGCGCAGCTTGCTCCGCATAGTGCCATTCGGGCGGCAGACACTCGGGGCACCAGTGGCCGCCTTCGAGGACGAGTTTCGGGGAGGCTTCGAAAGTGTGCCCGTCGTGGCAGCGCCAGCGCAGTTTCTTGGCCGGATCGCCGGCGTAGGTTTCCGAGAGCAGTTGTCCGCCCCGGAACTCCGCCGCTTGCTGCAAGTCAATGACAGTCAGTCGCTCCAACGGCAACGTCTCATCGTAACCGTGATCGATATGGATGGCCTTCTCGCGGCCAGGCGGCTTCGAAAGGTCGAATTCCTTCCAGTCGGGAATGGCGCGGTAGGCCTCCATGCTGCCGTAATAGGCGCGTATGTGATCCGCGTCATGATGTCTGATCCAGTACTGCGTGCCGTAGGTTTTCTTGTTTGCCAGGCTCCGAAGCACCGCCTTCATCACGCAGGCTGGTACAATTTTCGCGAGTTTGAAGTAGTCCGGCAGCGCATCGCTCAGCTGCTGGAAATAGTCGTCAACCGGGACGTTGGCGCGAAAGTGGAGGTAGTTCTCCAACACGTCGGCATCCAAGAAGTATTGTCCATGGAAATTCTTGAGTACAAACCAGTTGGCATTGAAAATTTTCTCCGGCGGCGGACAGTGCGTGGCCTTCAGCAAGCGGCGTTCGAAGTCGTAATTCGTCATCCGGTAGTCCGGTCCGCTGCTGATGTTGTAGAAGCGGTTCCAGAAGGCGTCAGGCACGTCGTCGCGGCAAACTCGTTCGAGCAGGCGGCCGGAATCCTCCACGGTGGCCCACTCCAACACGCCCTTGATGGGCACGTGGAACATGATGGGGTCGAAGTTCTTGAGGATGCCGGGATAGAGGATGCCCGACTGCCGGAGGCTGACCCATCGTTTGAGCCCCGAGTCAGCGAAAACGCGCTCGGAAACAATTTTGCTGACCCCGTAAAAATCGAACTCGCTCGGGCAAACGGGGTCGCCGGTTCGCCCCCAATGGATGGGAACGGGGCGGTCGGAGGTTTGCGCCACCGAACCGATGTAGACGGCCTTGATGTCGGCGGAGTTCGGCTGCGCGAGGATGGCTTTGACGACGTGCTCCGCGGCAGTGACGTTCACCTTCAGGGTCTTCTCGGGATAGTAGTCGGCCTGAGGGGAGACCATGCCGCCCAAATGCAGCACGACATCCGCCCCGGTGACGCCTGCGAGCACATCCTCGTAGCGCATGAGGTCGCCCCAGACAACACGGATCTTGTCGGCGTATGGCGCAAGCTGCTTCTCGTTTTTGGGGCTTCTCCGCGCCAGGACAGTCACGGCGTACTCTTCGGGCCGCGCAAGCAGCTCCTGAAGCCCCGCCCACCCCATCGTGCCGGTGGCGCCGGTCAGAAATACGTTTTTTTTCATTTGACGGTTTCTTTTAAAGCTTCCTAATGTTATTTGAACGTTTGTAGTAGGAGTGTCGCCATTCCTGGCGACCGCTGTGCGGCAGAGATGCCGCACCTCCTAAAACGCGGCAAAGATACATTTTTTTGACCTTTGACTGTTGACATGATGAGCTTTGACTGTTGACATGATGAGCTTTGACTGTTGACTGTATTGGTTATTTGTGTACATTTGCACGGCAAAATCAAACGCGGACGATTACTTATAATGCATTGTAAAACAACCATATACGCTTTGTTGACGGGATTATTTGTCTTCGTGTCGGGATGGGTGTCGGCGCAGGAAGAGGGCGACAAGGGTGCGCGCCCGTCCATCGACTCGGCCATGGCCATCTCCCCCGACTATCTTCCCACGCGCACGGCCCCTATGCCCACCATCGAATTCTACCCCCTGAGTTACAGCACGATAGACACCACCCTTTTACATATTTCCGAATATGACCCGTTGCTGTACAACCGCAACCTCTACCAGTCGCTCGGCATCAACGGACAGGCGCACAAGAACATGCTCTTCGACTTCGGCCATCCCTTGGGCTTCACCTGGGTGACATTCCCCTACCCGCTCTATTTCAGGAGGATGCAGGATTTGAAAATTTACGATTTGAAGACCTCCTTCACGAATATCGACTTCAACTACGGCATCCTGAAGGAGTTCGACTTCGGGGCGACGCATGCGCAGCATATCCGGCAGGCCGACTTCGTGGTCAACCTCGACGGCGCGAGCAACGAAGGCTACTTCGTCCGCCAGAACATCAACCACCTGAACCTCAGCGCCATAGCCCGTTACGAAACACCGAACAAAATTTACGGTTTCCTGCTCGCCTACATCTACAACCATGGCAAGTTCGCGGAAAACGGCGGTTTGGAGGACTGTGCAAGCTTCACCGACCGCGACCCGCGCGACCCCAACACTGACGTCAGCAGCAACCTGAGCGGTTACGCCGTCATGTTCAAGAACGGGATGACGAACCTCAATACGCACGCCACGCAGCTGCTCAACTACGTGAACATCAGGGACAAGCAGGGGCGTTATTACGGCACGTTCAGCCACACCTTCGACTTCAACTACATAGACAGCCGGTTCACGGACCACGACCTCAACAACCTCTTCTACCGCGATCGTTACTACGTCAACACCGACACCACCAACGACTCCATCCGTTTCTACACTGTTGCCAATTCCCTGCAGTGGTCGAACTACAGCCCGACCGACACGGTGAGCGGACAACCCTACTTCTTCCGGTTCGCGGGCGGTGTGCGTCACGAGTATGCCAACCTTTCCATGCCCCATGTCGGCGACAACAGCCTGACAGTATTCGCGCGCACGAGCATCCGGCTCTTCAAGGTGTGGGAAATCTACGGCAACATTTCATACAGCCTGTTCGGCTACACCCGCAACGACGCGATGGCGCGGGCGGGGTTCCGGTTCTCCATCAACCCGAAGCAGCGGCATTATTTCGGTCTGGAAGCGTCGTTCAACCGCTACGCACCCGACTACCTCCTCTCCAACTATTTCGGCAACAACAACAGTTGGAATTTGGATTGGGGGAAGCAGAACATGTTCAAAGCCAGTGCCTACTGGACGATTTTCGACTACTTCGTGGGCTTCAACTTCTACAACCTCGGGCGGTACGTCTACCTCAACAGCAATTTCGAGCCACAGCAGCTGCCAAAGCCCGCGCAGGTGATACAGTTTCAGATTTCCGCGCCCGTGCGCACGAAGCACTTCGCCCTCGATGCGGAGCTTGCCTTGCAGCACTCCACGCGCGAGGCCATCACGGTGCCGCTGTTCGCCGGCAAGCTCAGCGCCCTCTACACGACCCGCATCTTCAAGAAACGTCTTCGTTTCCAGGTGGGTGTCGACCTCTTCTACAACACCCGCTACTACGCCGACGGCTACAACCCCATCCTCCACCAGTTCTTCTCCCAACGCGACGTTCTCGTGGGCAACTATCTGTATGTCAACGCACATCTCGCCATTCGAGTGAAGCGGACCTCGTTCTTCATCCGGGGCGGCAACCTCCTCGCCGACCTGTTCAGCTTCCAATACATCACCACCCCCAACTACCCCATGCAAGGCCGCAACCTCGAATTCGGCGTGAACTGGAAATTCTACGATTAGTTAGTAGTTAGCAGTTAGTAGTTAGCAGTTAAGAAAGACACGAAGTAATAAACACGTAGTATAAACACGAAGTGACAATATGGAATATAGAATCGAAAAAGACACATTGGGCGAAATGCGCGTCGAGGCCGACAAGCTGTGGGGCGCGCAGACACAACGGGCGATGGAGAACTTCCAGATCGGGAAGAAGCACATCCCCATCGAGATCATCTACGGCATCGCGACGGCCAAGAAGGCGGCGGCCTGCGCCAACTACGACTGCGGCGTGCTGCCCGAGGACAAACGCGACCTGATCGTGCGCGTGGTCGATGAGATCACCAGCGGACAATGGGACGACCAGTTCCCGTTGCACATCTGGCAGACTGGCTCCGGCACGCAGACCAACATGAACGTCAACGAGGTGATCGCCCACCGCGCGCAGCAGCTGCACGGCGGTCAGCTCACCGACTACCCGCTCTACATCTCCCCGAACGACGATGCCAACAAGTCGCAATCCACCAACGACATCTTCCCCACGGGCATGCGCATCGCCACGGCCATCAGCATCATCACCCGCACGCTGCCCGCGTTGGAACGCATGATGGCCACCTACAGGGAGAAAGTCGCGGAATACGCCGACATCAAGAAGATCGGGCGCACCCACCTGATGGACGCCACCCCGCTCACTTTGGGCGACGAGCTGTCGGGACATCTTTCGCAGTTGGAGCACGGCTACGAGGTTATCCAACAGAGTCTCAAGCACTTGATGGAGTTGCCCATCGGCGGCACCGCTGTCGGCAACGGCATCAACACGCCGGAAGGCTACGACAAAAAAGCCCTGCAATACATCAACCAATTCACGGGTTACGAATTCACGAACAGTCCGAACAAGTTCGAGGCCATGGCCTCCCACGACTCGCTGTGCGAGATGTCGGGGGCGTTCAAGCGTTTGGCCGTCTCGCTGATGAAGATTGCCAACGACTTCCGGTTGCTCAACTCGGGTCCGCGCTGCGGCCTTGGCGAGGTGATATTGCCCGCCAACGAGCCCGGCTCCTCCATCATGCCCGGCAAGGTGAACCCCACGCAGTGCGAGGCGCTGTCGCAGGTCTGCTGCCAGGTCATCGGCAACGACGTGGCCATCACCACCGGCGCCATGCAGGGACACCTGCAGCTCAACGTCTTCATGCCGCTCATCGGCAGGAATTTGCTGCAGTCGTCACGCTTGTTGGCGGATGTCATCAACTCCTTCAACGACCACTGTCTGAAGGGCATCGTACCGAACCGCGAGCGCATCGCCATGCACCTGCAGAACTCGCTGATGCTGGTCACGAAGCTGAACCCGCACATCGGCTACTACAACTCCGCTAAAATCGCGCAGCACGCCCACGAAAACGGGCTCACCCTGCGGGAATCCGCGTTGGAACTGGGATTGGTGAGCGCGGAGGACTTCGACGAGTGGATGAAATTGTAGAGACATGCCATGGTTGTCCCTGTAGAGACGTGCCATGGCGCGTCTCTACAGGGACGGAACACGGCCATCTGCGGGGAAAATGACACGGTTTTCCCACGATACAGAGACGCAAAATTTTGCGTCTCTATGGTTGTATATGAAAAAAAAGTATTTTTGCAAAATAATAAATAATAGAAGGATGATAAACAAAGATTTTTTACCGTATTTGCCAGCTGTGATAAAGATATTGAAAGATCACATGGTAAAGAGCGCATACCTGTTTGGTTCAGTGCTCACCGATCGTTTCAACAAGGACAGCGATGTGGATTTCCTCGTGGAATACGTCCCCATGGAGGATCCTGTGGCTTTGGGTGACAATATTTGGGATTTGCGATTCGCCCTTGAGGATGATTTGCACCGTGATGTTGACCTAATAAATGTAAACAATCTGAAGAATCCTTATTTTATTCAGGAACTCAACGAAACAAAATACAAGATCTATGGATAGAGCAATACTAAAATACTTGTTTGATATTCAAAAATGCATCGAAAACATTGATGATTACATTGGGAACGAAAAAGTTTTTGATGCATATATTTCCAATCCGATGTTACAGGATGCCGTTGAGCGGAACATCGCTACGATAGGTGAAGCAATGAAAAAGGCACTTGATTTGGACGAGACCCTTCCTATATCGTATGCAAGGCGGATTGTTGGCACCCGAAATCGTCTGATTCACGGTTACGACGATATTGACAACATTGAAGTTTGGAACATTATTGTCAACAATTTGCCAGTTCTGAAATCCGAAATAGAATCTCTACTGTCTGTATAAGACGGCTTCAGAATATTTAACCCTAAATTTTCACCAACCTCCAAAGAACACCGAAAAGAAGAACTGACTGTTTAACACATTGACATAAAGCGTTTTCGCTTTGATGGTAGATATTGAATTAAGAAAAATGATTGAAAATGACTTATATAAAGGTTTAACCGAGGCAGAAGCATTACAGCATGTAATTCTTGACAAGGTGACAGACGGAAAAGGCATGGGATTCGGATTGTATTCAACGAAAAATTTGATTACTTTTGCCGGCGGGACTTTGGTTATTGCATCTGGTCAGCACAAATTGGTTTATGATGGCATGCAAAGCACGGTTTGCGAGATTGAGAACACGGATGGAACGGTTGTTTACCTGGCGGTGAATGCAAATCGGGAGATTAATGCCAACGACGTAGTTGACAATCGCACGGACTGTGCTGCAGATTTTAACGAGGCCTTTTTAGAAGACGACGATTTGGACAATTTATGGTAAAACGATAGAAAGATGACGACATTCACATTCAAAGATTACGGGAATCAGCTTGGCACCCGCGTTCTTGGAGCCAAGGTGAGGGAAGATTTGCTTTCTATGATGGAACGGGACAGCAAGGTGGTGCTTGATTTCAGCGGCGTGGACGTGGTGGCAAACGCCTTCGCCGACGAATGCATCGCAAAACTGCTGCTCATCATGTCCCTTTCTGAACTGAAAGACAGGACAACCTTCGCCGGCCTGAATGACATGGCGAAGATGAACATCGCCCTCGCCCTGAAGCGGAGACAACTGGCGTTAGCCGCCAACTAATTTGATATAGGCTTGCAAACGAATTTTTCACAAAACCCCAAAGAACACCAAAAAGAAGAACGAACAATCTAACATATTGACAGGGTTGTAGAGACGCAAAATTTTGCGTCTCTACGCAGGGGTAAACCGAACCATTTTACCTCAATAGTCAAAAAAAAAATCCTTGAACAAAAATAACGGCGTTTTTGCCGTCAAAACCTTAAAAACAAAAATAATGACAAACGAATTATTCAAAAACCGGTATCGCATACCGTCCACACGCGCACCTTGGCACGATTACAGGCACGGAACCTATTTCGTGACCATCTGCACAAAAACAAGAGAACATTCCTTCGGGGAAATCATAAACGATGGCTTTGGTGACCCCATAATGAGGTTGTCGGCGATTGGCGAATATGCCGATATGTGCTGGCGCGAAATCCCGTTACATTTTCCGCATGTCCAAACGTTGTCGCAGGTGATCATGCCCAACCATATTCACGGGATTTTGACCATCAACCCCATCGCAGAGACGCAAAATTTTGCGTCTCTACAACAGGGGCAAGAGCAACAGGATGGGGCAATACGACAAACTGACAACGTCATTATGTCTAACAACCGATTTGGTCCCCAATCGAAAAATCTAGCATCGGTGATACGCGGGTTCAAAATCGGTGTCACCAAATTCGCACGGCAAAACCGCATTCCCTTTGAATGGCAGCCCCGATACTACGAACACATTATCCGAAACATGGATGAATTGTATTTCATCACGGGTTACATTGAAAACAATGTGGCCAATTGGGATGAGGACAGATTTTATGGGTAACGCACGTGAAAATGGCGAATGGCGACCGCAATATTGTAATCCACCCGAGGGAAACGCAACGATTCTCCCACGGTGTAGAGACGCATAATTATGCGTCTCTACAAAATGCGTGACACCAAATTTTTCCATAATATGATCACGACCCAATAATTTTCGTATCTTCGCACCCTGAAATATAACCCGAATTTTTCACCAAACTCCAAAGAACACCAAAAAGAAAAACTGAAATTATAACATATTGACATAAAGCGTTTTCGCTTTTCTTCGCACAACTGAAATCGCCAATTTCAAAAATTTACTACGCAAGAAAGACGAAACGCCTGCGGTGACATCCGTGGGCTTTCTTGTTTGTAGTAAAGGTTTTGGCGAACCTCAGTTGTAAACAGAAGTTTCACGGATTTTTTGTGTTTGTGATTGACGAGCGGGAACGGTTTGTAGAGACGCAAAATTTTGCGTCTCTACGGAAGGAAAGGCAATAGAAAATACAAACATAAAAGAGCAAGAAGATGAAAAGACTACCTATTATAATGATGTTCGTTGCCGCGTGCACAGTTGTGAAAGGACAGGACACCATCCATCTACAGGCACCCACGCCGTGCAGCTCCATTTCCAACATAGTGCCACAACCCAACACGGACATCGAATTTTCCATCTTCCCGAATCCATCCGCCGGCGTTTTTCATTTGCGGATCAGAACTGAGGAAAACCTTGGATTGTTGAATCTGTCCGTGACTACTCTCCAGGGCGCAACGGTGTATCAAACTCAATTCTATGCCTCGGGGAAAGAGTTGCAGACCTTGCTCAATTTGTCCAACCTCTCCAACGGACATTACCTTGTTACACTGTCCAACAAACAGATTACGCTCACCGAGAAGCTTGTTCTCCAAAAATAACGCGCCATGAAGACCCCTCTTACCACTTTCGTATTGGGTTGCCTCCTTTTGTTATCTATGCAAAATCTAAAGGCACAGATAGTCAACATTTGTGTGGAAGACGATTCGGTTACGCTGACGTTGGACAACTACCAATTCGGCAATATCCAGTGGCAGCAGTCCACCGACAACGTGAACTGGGAAAACATTGACGGGGCCATCTTCCACCACTACACCTGTCTGCCCGAGAAATCCACCTACTACCGTGCCTGGATCAGCTATCAGACTTGTCCGCCGGATTCTTCCCAAGTCTCCTTTCTGCAACGGAAAATGCAGGCGAACGCCGGAACAAACAAAGTGTTGAATAAAGGTTTTCCTACATTATTATTTGGGAATGAGTACGATGGCACCTTCGGACAGTGGACGGTTTTATCAGGAGACAGTGCCTATATCGAAGATTTGAACGCTGGAAACACGATCTTTTACGGTTCAGATTCGTTATATCTGTTATGTTGGACATTGACAGATGCATGTGGAACAAGTTCTGATACCATCACCATCGAATATGTCACCAATGTTTATAATGATCGGATTGTGATTGTGGATACCACCGATTTGATTGTAAGCGATTCTACAGAATTGGCAGACGGCATCTACCGCATTGTTTTTAATGACCCTGTGCCAACTATTTCTTATGCGACTATTTTATTGGGACTTTCCGATGGTGGTTTCCTTCGGAAAGTGGTATCCGTCATTTACATGGGTGATACCTGTTGTATGAATACTACTTATGCAAGTCCTGCCGAAGTGCTTGTGAAAGGCACATTACATATTGATGATTTTCCTTCCATGGTTCACACTCGCGGCTCTAATTTACCTAACACGGTGGTGTTGGATCATTGCCCAACCAGAGCAGAGATTTTATCTGATACCCTATTTCGTTCCAACAAGATGATTTATTACCCGATGTCGGAACAGATTGAAAGTGATTTTCAGATTGAGCATGAAAGAGATGCAGGATGGCATATCACATTTCCTCATAGTACAAACCCCATCAACCTTTCATATGGAGGCAGTGTTAGAATTACGGACTTGTTTTTTAACTGTAGCCCCCATTGGGAGTTTGAGTTATTAAGCAAATTAAACGAACCTCTATCTCTTCAATTTGGATCATATAATGGGACTTTGGATGCAACCATGAAACTGCAAATAGATGCTCCCGACATTAACATCCCCTTGGTTAAGAAAACGCCATGGTTCATTAACAAAAACTTTGTTGTTTGGGCAGGTATGGTGCCGGTCGTGTTTTCATTGAAATTTGCCTTACAGGTAGAATCAAGTATAAAAGTGTCATTTTCAACTCCCTTTGGGGCGAATTTATATCAGCATACCGATTACGATGCAAGAGTTTCAATCGACAATTGGGTTCCCCACAAATCGTTTTATGCACGAGGAGAATTGGATGGGGATTTTAATGTTGATGGCGGTGTTTGGGGTGATGGCAGTGTGGATTTGGCCGTTTTCTTAGGTGGCGACATCAGTTTTTCAGTGTATGGGGCTATTTCGGCATACTTGACTATTGGTCCCAAAGCGGATTTAAGTATTTGCACCAACCATGAGGATGGGCATTTTGGCTCAAGAAGAGGTGTTTCGGTTTGTGGACAGGCAAAATTCGGTATTCGGTCTGGTGATTTGCTTCAATACATGCATCTTGATATAGGTGATTACAATTTTTCTTTTGAGTTCCTGAAGAAAGATTTGCGACAGCCCAACAGAATAGGATACCTTTCGGGCAATAATCAATTGTTTACAGGAAGTTTTAGTGCTTTGCCACAACCTATCCGAATCAAAAGTTACACTTATTTTAACAATCCAAGCACGAATAACATTGTGTATTTTGAGCCTGAAAACGGAGGAATGGTGAATTGTGCGGAAAATCGTGTCGCCACGAACGAAGAGGGGATTGCAGAAGTTGTATGGTCACCGGCAAGCCCCGATAGTAAACTGAGGGTCAGTGCGTATGATTGTGAAAACCATCATTTGGAAGGATCTCCAATTGTCATTTCCATTCCATTACTGGAGAAGAATGTATCAATTCCACCCTCACGGCACAAGCATATCTTGACGGACACTTTGTTGATATAATTGTGTCGGGCGGTGTGCCTCCATATCAGTACTCCACAGATGGTCTGACGTATGAGGAGGATTTTACCCTCTTTGTGCCAGAAATAGGAACTGAATATACATTTTATGTTAAAGATGCTCAGAATTGTGTGACAACCACCACATATTGTCGTCCTCAACCTTATAATGAGATTATTTGTTTGAACAACAATGTTTCCATACCATTATCAAGTTGTTTATTAGAAGACGCTGCCTTGAACTACAACGATTTCAGCGATTGCTATCGATCTCTTAGTTTTATTGGCCCACACAAAGCCATTTTATTTGTTTTGGGTAGATATAACGCTAATTACAATTTATTGTGTGGTACATATTCAGGAGTTATATGCAACAACCATCTTCTAAATCCTGGTGCATTTCATTTTTGCACAAATGAATCTTTTCTGTGTGATTATTATGTTGATTATATTTCCAATGGAATAGGAATTATTTCTGGAACGATATCGTACAGTATCGATAACAATCAAAATGTTTTCACTTTTTCTTTTACAGATGAGTTTGGATTATCCTACATTGGTCATTTTTCAGGTCCTATAGGGCACAATGTTTATTATTAGAAACAGAAGAAACAATTATAGTATAAATTTCATTATAAAGAGCATAATTATGAAACAGTTTTACCTTTTGAGCACACTGATGCTCCTCGTTTTGGCGGTGATGCTGCCACAGAATGTTAAAGCGCAGGTTTCCGTATGGGACGGCACATACACCCCCTGGACCAACGGCACGGGCACTGAAACCGATCCCTTCTTGATTGAGAATGCCCAGCAGTTAGCCTACCTTGCCTACCGCGTGAACAACGGACTGGATGCCGTTGTCGGACATGTCTCCAACCATGACCTCCATTACAAACTGATGACGGATGTGAATCTCAACGGCAGCGAGAATTTTCAATGGACACCTATTGGATATTACATTTCAGGGACTAACTATTACTCGTTTGGCGGCCATTTTGACGGAAACAATCATGCCATTTCGGGGTTGCATATCAACAGTTCCGACAATCGAGTGGGTTTCTTTGGATATACAAATGGAGCAGAGATTACAAATTTGGAGGTGAGTGGAGATTCTGTTGCTACTACAGGGAGATTTGCGGGAGGTATTGTAGGTTATGCGCAGAGTTCCTCTGTTATCAATTGCAATAATAATTGTAATATATCTTCATATTTTACTTTAAATAATTCATCTTATTCTGGAGGTCTAATAGGTTATTCGTCCTCAATAACTATCTCAAATTGTTACAATACTGGTAATGTGTACTCTACTACAACTACAACTACACATAATTCATCCTATACTCCATATTCTGGAGGTATCATAGGTTACATGGACGGGCTTTCTACTATATCAAACTGTTACAATATCGGCGATGTCTCATCTTCTTCGGTAAATAATAATTCTTACTCTGGAGGGATAGCAGCTGTTGTTGTCTTTGCTACCATTAATAATTGTTATAATACTGGTGATGTTTCAGTTTCTTCTTCATATTCTATATCTGGATATTCTATATCTGGTGGTATAGTAGGTCTTGTTGTAAATTCTAACTGTTCCTTAACAATTAATAATAGTTATAATTCTGGCGACGTTATTTCCCCATATTGTGCTGGCGGAATTTTGGGTGAAAACAATGGATCAACAGTCATAACAAATAGTTATAATGTAGGCAACGTTGTTCAAGGTAATAATATGGGTGGCGGTATTGTAGAATGGGGTGCCTCTACTGTTATCAACTGTTTTTACCTAAACACATGTGCAGGAAACAACACTTATGGAGGATCTCCTTTAACAGAGAATGTGATGAAATCTGTTGCATTTGTCGGTATGCTCAACAACGGTTCCTGCGCATGGGAGCAGGATTTAGCGCCTTTTGTAAATAGCGGCTATCCGATATTGACCATGATTCTGCTTTCTGCCTACACATTGGAGGCCGCGTCTGTGAGTCAGACACATAGTATGTTAAATGGAATTGTATCTGCAGATAATGATGTTGTTCTATCTTCTGGCTTTATGTATAAGCCAACTACATCCGCCAATTATTATTATGTTTCATGCAATAGTACATCCGACTCTATCGCCTATTACGTATCTGGGCTTATACCATCAACCACATACACATATAAAATCTACTTGGTCACAGCAGGATGCGACACAACTTTTGGAAATGATATAACTTTCACCACTCTTGGTGTTTCTGTAACCACAAATCCTGCTACTGATTTAACAGAATCTTCAGCTACGCTAAACGGTACGATGAACATGGGTGATGCAACTGTCACTAACAAGGGCTTTGAATATAGAGCGGTAGGAGATAACAATTATACCACTGTAAATGCAACAAGCGGAACTGATATGTTCTCAGCTTCATTGTATGGTCTTCCTGTCAATACTGATTACGAATACCGCGCCTTTGTGAATATTGCAGAGAGCACAGAACCTTATTACGGTAATATGCAAACCTTCGAAGTCTCATGGCTGAACGCGGACACCATCCTCATTTATGATGCGGATATGCTGCAGTGGGTGTCAGACCGTTGCAATACTGGCACTACTTTCGAGGGCAAGTACATCAAGCTGATGAACAACATTGTGCTGCCTCTCAACCAACCCAACAACATGACTTCTATCGGTGTATATCCCAGCCATCCATTCAAAGGTACATTCGATGGCAATGGCATGACTATCACCAATTTGTACATTGACCAGCCCAATACACCTTATCAGGGATTTTTTGGCTATACACAAAACGCCAATCTGTATCAGGTGGGCTTGGTGAACATCACCGCCAGCGGGCGTAATTATACGGGCGGCATGGTGGCCTATGCGGAAAACACCTATATGCGTGATTGCTATGTGAACGGTGGTTCTTTGTTTGCCCTTAGCTATTGCGGCGGCTTGGTAGGTTATCAATCAGCCGGTACAAATTCCATTATTTCGGGCTGTTACAACACCTGTACCGTCAGCGGCACCAGTTATGTAGGTGGTTTGGTCGGCTTTAGCAATTATGCTACCGTGCGCAACAGTTATGTGGCCGCCAGTGTGGCCGCACAAGGTACGGCTGTGGGTGCCATCATTGGTGGTGCCAACGAAGTGCTGATGTACAACTGCTATTTCAGCACCTCCATCACGGGACAGAGCAGTGCCATCGGTGAGAACAACTTCAAGGATAACGAGGGAATGACTGACGAAGAGATGCGCGATCCCACCTTTGTTGCCACGCTGAACCAAGGACTTGTGGTACCCGTCTGGAAATCCGATTACGCTGTCCCTATCAATAATGGATTCCCCATTCTAATCTGGCAATATTCTGATGCAGAAGCTTGTGAAGCTCCTGAAAATCTGACTTACACTGTCAATGGAAATTCCATCACATTGAACTGGTCTGGAGGTGACAATGCAAGTTATTTCGTCGTAGAATACGGCACAACCGGAAGTGATGTACATTCGGAAAACACCAGTAACCATCAGTTGGTGATTAACAACTTGCAGAACGGTGACTATTTCTGGCGGGTGAAGTCCGTCTGTTCATTCGGTGAAAGCAATTTTGTGAACGGAAACACCATCACCGTCGGCATCGAAGACCACAACCTCGGCGCGTCCATGACGGTGTATCCCAACCCGACCACCAGCGTTGTCAATGTACAATGTACAATGAACAATGTTCATGAGGGAACGGTGGAATTTCAATTGTTCGATGCATTCGGGCGGTTGTTACGGAAAACCGACGGTGTAGAGACGCAAAATTTTGCGTCTCTACAAACAGCACGAATCGACCTCTCCCACTACGCATCCGGCACCTATTTCGTCAAAGCCGTGGCTGACGGATGTGTGATTGCCGTACGGAAGGTGATCAAGAATTAGGAATTAGGAATTCAAAAATAAGAATTAAGAACGACAAAAGGCGCACGATGTCCATCATCCTGCGCCTTTTTCATCATCCCATCATCGCCTCCTCCTCACAATCTCCGCGAAATCTTCGGCAGCACCTCGTCCTTCCAGGTCGCGAACGTGCCGTCGAGGATCCTTTGGCGGGCGGTTTTCACAAGGTCGAGGTAGAAGTACAGGTTGTGGATGCTGCCGATCATCGGGCCGAGAATCTCGTCCGAGACGTAGAGGTGGCGCAAGTAGGCGCGGGTGTACTCACGGTCGGCGAAGAGGTCGCTGTTGGCATCTAACGGCGTGAAGTCGCTCTTCCATTTCTCGTTGCGCATGTTCATCACGCCCTCCCAGGTGAAGACGATACCGTGGCGGGCATTGCGCGTGGGCATCACACAGTCGAACATATCAACACCTAACGCTATGTCTTCCAGAATGTTGGCGGGTGTTCCGACTCCCATCAGGTAGCGCGGTTTGTCTTTAGGCAGAATCTGACAGCAAAGGTCCGTCATCTCGTACATCAGCTCAGTGGGTTCGCCCACGGAGACACCGCCGATAGCGTTGCCGTCGCAGTTTTTCGAGGCCACGTACTCCGCCGACTTCACGCGCAGGTCGCGGTAGGTACTGCCCTGCACAATGGGGAACAGCGTCTGTTCGTATCCATAGTAAGGCTCGGTCTCGTCCAGACGGGCAATACAGCGGTCGAGCCACTTGCAGGTGGTCTCCATCGACTTCTTAGCATACTGATAATCAGCAGGATAAGGTGTACATTCATCGAAAGCCATGATGATGTCGGCACCGATGGTGCGTTCAATGTCCATCACCTTTTCGGGACTGAACAGATGGCGCGAACCGTCAATGTGCGACTGGAACCACACACCTTCCTCGGCATTGATCTTACGCCGGTGACTCAGCGAGAAGACCTGGAAGCCGCCGCTGTCGGTGAGGATGGGACGATCCCAGCCGTTCAACTTGTGCAGTCCGCCAGCCGCGCGCAACACCTCCATGCCGGGTCGCAAGTAGAGGTGATAGGTGTTGCCCAAGATAATCTGCGCTTTCACATGTTCTTTCAAATCCCTGATATGCAACGACTTTACAGCACCAAGCGTGCCCACGGGCATAAAAATCGGGGTCTCTATTTTGCCATGCGCAGTCTCAATGAGACCGGTGCGGGCGCGGCTTTTGCCGTCTTCTTTCAGGAGCGTGAACTTCATCGTTTATGTTCGTAAGTTTGTTTATAATTTTTTGGCAAAGATACATCTTTTAACGAAATAATGATTACTTTTGCGGCCAAACTATTAACCTAAACCGTTTCATAAAATGCATATTACGAAAGTAGCTTTGGCTATTTTAATAGTATTTGGCGTTATAACTCTCATTCAATTAGTCTATTACTACGTCATATACGGTCGTTTCGCGTTCCATCGGAAGAAGTCCGCGCTGGGTTTCCGGGACATACCCGTCTCGGTGGTCATCGTGGTGCGCGACGACGCGGCATTAGCCGTGCAGAACCTTCCGAAACTCCTTGACCAGCAGTATTCCTCCTTCGAGATTGTGATTGTGAACGACCGCTCCCGGGACGAAAATTCGCTACAGGCCATCCGCGAGTACAAAGATCGCTACCCGAACATCAAGCTCGTGGATTTGAGCACGGCGGTCTCCACCAGCCGAGGCAAGAAGATGGCCATCTCGATGGGCGTGAAGTGCGCCACCTACGACCACATCCTGCTCACCGCACCCAACTGCAAGCCGAGTTCACGCCAATGGCTCTCCAAAATGGCCCAGAACTTCCAGTTCCAGCAGAAAATCGTGCTGGGATACAACACCTTCGAGAAGAAAAAAGGCCTTTACAGCCATTTCCTGCTCTACGACAACCTCGTCGGTGCGGTGCAATACTTCGCCCATGCGCTGATGCACAGCACCTACCGCGGCGACCTCAACAACTTGGCGTTCGTGCGGCCTCTATTCTACAAGCAGAACGGCTTCATCGCCTACAACCACCTGCTCTACGGCGAGGAGGACATCTTCGTCCACCGCGCCTCCACCCCGAACAACGTCGCCGTGGAGTACGACCCGGATGCGGCCACCCTGCAGCAACACACGCCCTCTTACGGCTACTGGCGTCTCCACAAGGTCAGTCTCTTCTTCACCCGGAAATACAACTCCATGAAAAACAGGCTTCTGCTGAGCGGATACGAGCTCACGAACCTGTTGTTCTACGCCTTGCTGGCCCTCACCATTGTCGCCTCCCTTCACCAGCCGACAGCCCTCTACATCACCGCCGGCATCGCCGTGCTGCGAATCGCCAGTCTGTACGTGGTCATGGGCATTTCGGCAGCAAGGCTCCAAGAGAAGCAAAATATCCCGAGCCTCCTGTTTTACGACTTCTTGTTTGCCATCCTGACCCCGCTTCTCTGGCTTTCGGCCAAGTTGCACCACAAAAAAATAGCGCAATGAACACCACGAACACCTGTCAGACCGAAAAGGCGAAACGCGACTACGTGCTGCTCCGCAAGGCGCTGGACCACAACGACCAGCAGGCGTACGCGGAGCTGATGCGACTCTACCGCGACAGCATCTACTTCATGCTCGTGCGCATGGTGAAGAACAAGGACGACGCCGAGGACCTCACGCTGATGACCTTCGGCAAAGCGTTCCGCTACTTGGACAAATACACGCCGAAATACGCATTTTCAACGTGGCTCTACCGTATCGCGCTGAACAACAGCATCGACTTCCTGCGGGTGAAGAACAACATGCCGCAGTATTTCGAGGAGGACCTTTACACCTCCAGCACCACCTCCATCATCGACAAGAGCGAGGACAACCTGCAGCGCACCCCCGAAGAGGAAATTATCGACAAGCAGCGGCTGCAGCTGTTGCGCGCGGCTGTGTCGGAGCTTCCGGACCGCTACCGCCGGGTCATCGAGCTGCGTTATTACGAGGACCTCGCCTACGAGGAGATCGCCGAGCGGCTGAGCCTCACCCTCTCCAACGTGAAAATCCAGATCATGCGCGCCAAACAGATGCTCGCGGAGCTGATGAAGCCGATGCAGAACGCGATGTGAGTTGTCAAGGGCAATTTATATTGACGACAACTGGGACAACGCGGGACAACAATATTAAAGTTGCAAATAATCCAAATTACCCAGCATCTTCATCACCACATTCCTGAAACCGGCCTTGAAGCTTTCATTCTGCTGGTATTCCTTGTATAACGAATTGTCGCCTTTGCGTTTCTGCCGGATAATTCTGTCAATGATTTCAATCATGAGAGCATCCACTGCTTGTTGGTCGGGATTACCCACCACCAATGATTGGTAATCTTCATCTTCGGCGACCGCTTTCGCCACACTTACAAACTTCATCTTCTGATCTTCCGGTGTGGCATCCCATCCTGTGAACCACCGTTGGTTGAACTCTTTCAAAATTTCATCCAAAGGGTCTTTCGTCGTCTCCTCGCCACCTGCATTGACCATTTTCGGTTTCAACGGGTCGATGGTTGCCTCGCCAGCATCCAAAGTGATGGTCTCGTTCAGAGCGGTGCGACGGAGCCCGTAGGTGTTCAAATCCACGGAATCCAACAAATCCTTCATACTGTCAATATCAGGTCCTGTAATATGCAGGCCGGGAATAAGGTATCGCAAGAACCAGAATAATTTCTCCCAATCCTTCATCTCAAAAGGCATGATGGCGGCCACTCTCGAATAGATTTTCACGAACTGCTTGCACTTCATCTTGAAATCGGCCTTGCCATTCTCAGGCCAATCTATTTCGAAATTAAACCGATCTGCAGCGGTATCAATAATCGGGGCCCATTTGTCGGCATCTTCACCATGAATGTATAGATTAATAAAACTGTCAACCTCATCCATATCAAACACCCCAAGCCCCAGTATCGTGTTCTTGAGTTCGTGCAAGATGTTGACATCGGTGGCTTCCGACAAGGTTGTGGCCGTATAGAAAGGATCGAAGGCTTCCTTAATATTGTCCTGTGTGTTATAGAAATCCAAAACAAACAAATCCTCACTCAGCTTGCCCAAATCGGGAGCCGATCGATTCAACCGAGACAAGGCTTGCACTGCCAACACTCCGTCTAACGGTTTATCAATATACATCGCGCAGAGTTTCGGCTGGTCAAAGCCCGTCAGATATTTGTTGGCTACCACCAAGATACGATATTCGTCAGTGTCAAACTTTTCCGCCGTTTGGGTGTCAGGGAAGCCGTTCATGCCCGCTTCCGTATAGGCAGTCCAATAGCCGGCTGGCGCTTCCGCCGCTTTTGCAAACGATTCTTTCTCTGAAGGATTGATGGAGTAGTATTGCTGCTCAATCCGCTTTTCGCCACTGAAAGCAATCAGAATCTTATAGGGCAAACCTTTGTCCTCCACTATCTTATTCAAAGCTTGATAATAACGGATGGCACACTCGATGTCTTTGGTCACCACCATCGCCTTAGCCTGCCCCTTCAACTTGTGGTTACGGAAAATCTTCGCGTCAAAGTGGGCCAACATCACATCTGCTTTGACAGCAATGGTTTGCGGATTGCGCTCCACCGCACCTCTCAATTTCTTCTGGGCACGCTCGTTGTCGAACTCCGGATTCTCCTCTATGCTTTTGGTAAGCTCATAATAGCTCTTGTAGGTCGTGTAGTTGGTTAACACATCGAGAATAAAACCCTCTTCGATGGCCTGTTTCATGCTGTAATGATGGAACGGATGAAACTTACCTTCGGAATCTTCGCTACCGAAACGTTCCAAAGTCTCTCTTTTCGGGGTAGCCGTAAAAGCGAAATAGGAACAGTTACTGCTCATCTTGCGGTCTTTCATCAGTTTCTCCAACAGCACATCCGTATCGCCGCCATCCATGTCGGCATCCTTCTGCACCGTGGCATTCATCTTGTCGGCTGCAATCCCCGACTGCGAGCTGTGCGCCTCGTCGATAATGATGGCAAAATTGCGGTCGCTCACATCGCGGATGGCATCGCAAATAAAGGGAAATTTCTGTATGGTGGTGATAATGATGCGCTTATTGTCCTCAATGGCCTGTTTCAGCATTGCCGAGGTGTCGGCGTGGGCGACAATTTTGGCACTTTGCCCGAACATTTTGATATTGTCGGAAATCTGCTTGTCTAAGAGTCGGCGGTCGGTGACCACAATGACAGAATTGAACAACGGGGTATCAACTGCTTTAGCGCGAACGGTATCCATTGTTTTCGGACAGGTTTGGATGAGCTTGTAGGCCAACCAAGTCAGCGAGTTGGACTTACCCGAACCAGCGGAATGCTGGATGAGATAGGTCTTACCGACACCTACTTCCGCCACATCCTTCTCCAACTTGTTCACCACGTCCAACTGATGATAGCGCGGGAATATCAGCTTCTTGGCGTTTTTCATGACGTGCGGCACCTTCTTCTGAGTCTTGGCTTCGCCGTAATCGAAGCAGGCGTAATTCATGATGATGTCGGCCACCGAATCCTTTTGCAGGATTTTCTCCCACATATACGAGGTCTTATAGCCTCCATCCGCATTCACAGGATTGCCCGCACCCTGACCGTTTGGCAGCCCTTGGTTGAATGGCATGAAATAGGTCTTGCCGAGATTTAGCTTTGTGGTGAAATAGACCTCATCTTTGTCCATCGTGAAATGGGCGAGGCAACGGCCAAAGTTGAGCAACGTCTCCTTGGGGTTGCGATCCGTGGATTTGTATTGTTTCTGTCCATCGTACTTGGCGGTCTGATGTGTCCATGGGTTCTTCAGTTCGAAAGTAAAAATGGGCAAACCGTTCACATAAAGCACCATATCAATCTCCAGTCCTGGATTGGCCACCGAGAATGTCTGCTGACGAGTGAGCGAAAACTGGTTTTGGGCATATTTCCGTTTTGAGGTCTCGCTATCGGCCTTAGAGGGTTTCGGATAGAAGAGAGTGATATGAATATTGTCCACATCCACGCCTTCTCGGAGCACTTTGATCAGACCGAAGGTTTCCACCTCCTTGGAGATGCGCTTTGGCAGTTCGCTTTTCAAATCCTTACCCTTATAATCCTTCATAATCTCCCTTTGCGACTCCTCAATGAACATCCACAGCCTCCGTATGTCGAGGGCCTGCTTTTTGTCCATATCCGCGGGATTTCCCCAATAGTATTTGTCGGCGGTGGGCGACTGGTCGGCTACATCGGTCTGACCGTTTGCCGCACGCTCCTCGCAAGTACTACCCACCAGGGCTTTTTCTATGAGGGCCTCGAAGGCCTGTTCGTTGGTTTTGGATACGTTCATCATTACATTAAATTCACCGACAATAAGGGATGGGACGAAATTCTTTATAACACGCATGGGTATTAACGGCGCTCAAATCAAGATTCTCAACATCGTTATCTTTTGTGATTCTTTTATTGCAACGATCCTCCGTTATGATAAGTTTACGGTATTTGATTTGACTAACATCGAATTCAGGAAAATCATTTTCTTCTTTTATCCTTTCTGCTGATTTCAAAATGAAATCAAAAAAGGTACATGATGCATCTATCTGCTTTTCTGCCCCACTTGTAACACCCCGCTTCATTTCCAGAAAAAACACAAACAATCCTTTAATGTGCTGTACCAACAATATATAGTCACAAAAGCTGTTTAATCCTATTGGTGCCGTTGGCTCAACAGTTCTCTGATTGAAAAAAGGGAACAGGTTATTCACATTTTTGTCTGGGGTATTGAAACAATACAGTTTCATATCTAAAATAGACCTTGTATCATTTTTTATGTCTACCCGTTGCTCATCATGCAACGAATCGGAAGGTTCGACCATTGTCAATGCGCTATCCTCCTCTTGCAAGAAGTCCGAATTAAGAATCCATTTTAAATAATCAATCTCTTGCATAATTCAATTATTCAATCGGATGGTCGTATTTCAACACTTCATAGAAAGTGTTCGTCACCTCATTCTGTTGGTTAATGGCATCATCGATGGACGGCATGTTGAACCCGTACCTATCCACCTCAAGAGGCTCCACAGTCACTTTCCCTTTCGCATTTTTCTTAAACAGGTATGGGGCGAACTTGTATTGGGAAAGGCAAAGACTTTCATCATACCCCATCTTTTTCAAAATATCGTCACCAGCCTTGTTTAAACCATCCGCCATAATCATATTGTTAATTTCACGAATGATGTAATCGCTGTGGGTGCTGATGACAAGCCTGAGGCCTGCGTTGATCATCTTGACAAAAATCTTGGCCAACAGAATCTGGTTTTTCGGATGAAGGTTCTGTTCTGGCTCATCTACAAAAAGGATGTTGAATTGACCTGCGGTATGACGCAAATAAAACACCAGCGGAGCCAATGTTTTGACAGCTGAGGATGATTCATTGTATCCAAGTTCGGTGTTATCGGAGACATGATATAAGATTTCTCCATCTTCAGATACCGTAAGATTGCCTCGCAGAACTATTTTCTCTATTTCATCCGCAAATTCAGGATATTCCGACTTTATTTTCCTTTGGTTCACCACATCCGCTGCATCCGCCAATCCATCCGCAATCGGCTTTGGATAACGGACATTGAACCGTTCTTCTGGGTTTCTCAGCCTTCCGACAGACAATTCTTTGTTGAAGGTGTAGATACCGCTGCGCTCCGCTGTAAACATTTGGGCACCAACAATACCATCAAAATACAATGATGTAATTAACAATGGCTGCATAGCAGGAATCTGTTCTTCTTTATGCCACCACAATTGGTATTCAAAGGAATGGGCCTTTTTTAAAATGTGATTAGCCAAAACTGAAATTGACTTGTCCCATAGTTCTCCTTTCCATTCTTCTTTTGAAGTAGCGATCTCACATTTAAATGAATCTGTTTTAATATTCAAATTCATCGAATTAACAATTTCTTTTTGGTGTTTTCTGAGGAAAACAGCCAAGAAATCGTACAATTCGTCAGCCTTTATTTTCCCATCAACAGCATTTTCAAATCTCATGTAAATTGGCAATGCTGGATTATCAAGCTTATCACTCTCTTTCAACAAGAGACCACGCAATTTCAAAATCAATGTATATAGAAACGTTGCCGCGTACGTTTTCCCCGTTCCGTTGTCACCCGCAAAAAGGATGAACGGTTTGGACATATCAATTTCCATTGTATTGATAACGCCAAGATTTGAGATTCTCAACTTCATAACTGTTCGATTTTTATCTTATAAATTTGCAAAAATATCATTTTTTTGTTTATGCAAGACTTTCGCCTTCAATATTGCAAGTCCATTATTTCAGCTTCATTGTCCATATTGACAGCCTCATTCTTATACCATTTGATTAAATCATCAAATATCTTCGTCATTCTTGGATAAAGCAGCATTGTCTTTTCTCTATATTTTTCAAATCTCGACACGATGGTGCGCTCCTGATCTCCACCCGCGTCATAAGCACGACTTGTGATTCCTCTGCTATTGTAAATCCGCAAACGAATATGTTGATCAACGACATCATTTCCCAACTCTCCTACAAGTTCACATAGAGCTTGTGGAGGATAGTTTTCGTCTCGAGGAATGTCACCTAATATATTGCCAACAACCATGTCTATCGTTTCAGACCTTTTTCTTTCTTTTGCCAAACGATATAACTGTTCAACATAACACTTCATGAATTCACCATCAAACACGCCTTCTTCATTTTTGAATGTAACTAAATTACGGCTAAAGAACAAAATATGACATGCTGATTCTACCAAAGGTCTTCTGTTTATAACAGTTGATATTTCCGCCTGTGTTACTTCTTTACCATCTGGAAGAGATGCCAATTCCACAAGCTGGATCATCAATTCCGGATTACGAGACAATTCTTTTGTAAACCTTAACTTGGACACATCCATCTGATGTTCAAGACTTCTGTACAAAATAAACTCCACAAAAATCAAAGGTCGTATCACGTTTGGGTCCTCGGAATTATCCAAATCCTCTAAGATGGTTGTGATACTATATATATCATTAGGTCGGCTTTTAACTGAATCATTTGTCAAATAATCCAGCATCACTTGCGCAACATCCACATCCGACAAGTGAATCATATTCCTATCATAAGCAACAATCTCTAAAGCATCCGAATACCTGTTTGCTGAAATTAGCCCTCTGACGATTCTATCAGCATCCTCTTTGGTCCAATAGCGAATGTTTTTCCAATAACTATTCTCGACAACTTCATTTGTTTTTTCCGCTATATCAGCAAGACCTTTTATATATCCTGGCGCATATAATACAACAGCCATATCTTGGCTCTCGGATATAATTTGTTCTGCCCAAGTCTGATACTTCGAAACATCTTTGTGGCATAAAGCATACAAGTACGAAGACACGAAACTCTCACTAATCTCTTTTGTTTTGTATTTTCGAAATATCTCTTCATTCAGCTTGTCATCAAAAATAGCGACAATACTTTTAGACATACTTTCGGGGCATTTGACCAACTGGACAAAATCCCAAAGGGCCTCTTCTCCTCTCTCTTCAACAACTTCTTTCAATGCATTAAGTCGTAGCTCATCTTGCAGTTCATGCAATTTCCTTGTGTCATATTGCCTTCTATTATATGGTAATCGAATACACCAGTCTTCAAAAAGCCACGCATGTTTACGAAGAATATCCTTGGATTCTAATTCATTCATCAAATCCTGATAAGGTATCAGTTCTTCTTTCGTCAGTGCCCACCTTGCATCCTCGCATTGTCTATGGTGAGTAATGTCATTCCTTAAAGCATCAACTACAATCTGATTGCCACGCAAATCATCAATATGTTCCCTAATGCTATCAATTATCAATGATCTACAACAGCTCATATAGCTATTAGACGAGAGCGATATCAAATCCGATACATTTTCAGCCGAACAGTCACAACATTGTAGCATCAGATCCACCACAACGTTCAATTCTTCAACGATCACCATTTTTTCGATAAGGGAGAACTTCAATTTTCCAAACAATCTCCATTTGAAGTGTCTGTTAAACATCAATCCCATAGGAATTATTGACTCACAAACTCGCTTACAAAGGTCAAATACAACCTCCTTGTTATTTAATGACAAAGAGCTTAGCAACGCCATTCTGTCTTCAAATGAGACATACGTTTGTGGCTGGTAAAAGCGAAATATGTTAAATAACGAGTTTATTGGTCTGTTGCCATAATTACTTTCATTCTTATACTTAGAAAAACGAAGAAGGAGTCGTGTAACTCGATTAAGATAGTTTTCATCCCAAGCAAGCATTTCAAGAGACCATAAGAGTTCTGTATATTTAATCTCCCATTCTGAAAGGAATGAGCCTTTTCTTGGTTTAAATATCTCATCAAGCATCTCATTAGGAAGACTTTCAACGAAATTCAAAAAACTATCAGGAGATGCTTCTGCCAAAGTCGTAAGAACAGGTTGATTTGACAAATACCTTGTAAGACTCCAATCTTTCAACACCAACGATACAGTTTCATCTACCCATTGGGCTACCTCTCTGTTTTCTGATTTGTCCAAAACCGACAATAGGCAAAGTGTCTGAAAAATACCTTTTTTAATGGTATTTGAATATTTTTGACTGAGTGTTCGGAAGTGCAAACCATCATCTTGTAGCCTTTCAACGGCTTCTGGATCATCATCTTGTATCAAATCAAGACATACAGTTCTAAATGTTCCCAACACTGATCTTGACAAAACCCTTGAAGCGATGGCAAACTCTATTGCTTCGTAGGAAGAACGAATGCGCCAAATTTCCCTAATATTGATCAACGGTGTCTCTTCCTCCATCAAATGAGCACGAAGATGGGCTTCATATCGGTCATATTCCATTCCAGAAAACAACTTCAAAATTTCCCTGTCACCATCACAAGAATTATCCCATTTACCTACTAATATGGCTGGAAGCAGTTCAATTAACGAATCAGACCATTTAGGTTTCGTACATTCTATCTCAAGTCTTCTCCTAAGCACATTAATATCACGCGCAGTATCTATCGCAATTTTATCCGCTTTTGCTTGATTGATCCCGATGTTAACCAATGCATTTACAAAACCTTCTTTCTTAATTATTGGAAGCTTTATCGCCCCTGACAGTTGATCTTCTGGAGTTGATGCGACTATAACCGAATGCCCTCGACTTGTTGAATAATTAATATCTTCTGTAATCGTCGTAAGCAAAATAAGATTGTCATAATGTTCAACTAAATCGTTGTATGCATTCTTTTCTGTTACGACAATTACTCTGTCTTTCAACTTATCAGCATCATCACAAGACAAAATGCTGGCTATGGCGAAAGCAATCCCTTCGCTTCGGGTCAACGCCTGAAGAATTACTGATTTTGAATTCTTACACGCATCCACCACCTGTTTGCTAACTTCTTCTCGTCCTGGCAAAACAATTTCGAATGGCAACTTGTACTCTTTCCCTTGTGCCCATTTGTTCCAATACGTTTCAGGCAATTCACACCCGCCAGAAGGAAGCAGTCTTCTTATTTCTGCCAGCCACATACCAACCGAAGGACATTTTTCAATCCAACGCTCAAGCTCAACTGCAGTATAGACAACTACATTTTTCCATACTCCCTGATGTGTCTGCCTCCATTCGTCAGCTCCAGACCAAATTCGCGGAGTGACAAAGACAAGTGTGGATTCACTTTTTTCAAAGCCTAATGGTTTTCCCGTTCGTTTCTCATAATCACTGTCTATTTTCCCTTTTACATCCTCCGATGCTCCACACTCCCAAAGGGAGACTCCAGCAGAGACCATATCGATACTTTCATCACACGAAGCCACTCCATCCCATCCGGGAAGATATACGGCATCGCCAGATGGGAAACTCAATCTGTCAACATTGGACACCGACGCGTCTATTAACCTTTTAATCAGTTCTGGCAACAATTGCTGGCACTCTTTTGTGTCCGCCCATTGTTTTAAATCTGTTGATGTGATGAATTTCATACTCATACCACTTTTACTTTTCCCGTTACAACTTCATTGATAATAATCTGCTTCCGTTCCTGAAGGAGGGAGATTTGCTGCTGATAGTTTTTAATACCCGCTTCCATCACTTTGATGTTCTTTTCTATGTACAAAGCAATTTCATCCCGCTCCTCTTTTGGCGGATAGGGATAACAAATGTTTTGAATCAAACTAACGGCCAAGCCTGGTTGTGCCGCCGATTGTGAATATTGATTCAAGTTAGATGCTCTAATAACTTCACCTAACCATACAAGATTTTCTTTGTGATATGGATATACTACAACAGCATGCTCCGATGCAAAGAACTGACCATGAGCATAATTCACATTACCACATAATGCACCTTGTCTGCCAATTAAAACATAATCGCCATCATTTGTGAATCGATTAGTATATCCTCTAAAGCCATTTCCTCCAAAAACAGGATAACCAGTTTCCGTAAAACTATCAGAACTAATTGTGTCACCACTTTGTAGTTTTGCAATATGTTTCAACCTCCTCACTTCCCAATGTTCCGGCACCTCTCCAATCCATTCCACGCCGCTGTCCTTCATTTTCGCATTGGGGTTGAGGCCTTTGGTGACGGCGCGGTTGATGATGATTTGCTTGCGCTCGTTCAAGAGGTCGATCATCTGCTGCTGCTGGGCTATGGCGGCGTCTATCTTCGCCATTTTTTCATCAAGATATCCTACTATCGCATCTTGTTCTTTGCGCGGTGGCAGTAACGAAACGACTTGGCCAAAATCATCAGTGTACATACGCCATCTCGAAGGTATCACTCCCGATGAGTGTCTGGCAAACTCCGCCAAATAAAGAGGTGTTTTGTACAGATAATGAAGATATTTAGGATTAGAATCTTTTGTAAGTTTATAAACACAATATGCCGGACTGACTATTCCATCAAATTTTGAAACGCCCAAACCACCCATCCAAGCAAGCATTATATTGATGACAAGATCATTCTCCGAAACAATTTTGTATCCTTCCAAAGACTCACTTCTTGAATCACCTTTTGCGGGCGTAATGCCATCGTATTGCGAAACAGATAATAATTCTTCATTTCCGTTCTCTGAGATAGAAAACGACTCTTTCCATAAGTATTTGGATTTAATCACTTCCCAATGGCTTGGAATCTCCCCGAGCCATTTCACGCCGCTGTCCTTGTATGTATCGTATCGTTGCATAATGTCAGTTTTCCGGGTTGTTCTCGTTGAATTCGTCAATCCATTCCTTCAGTTTTGCCTGCAACAATGTCTTGTCGGGCAGGTACAACGAATATTGCGCCGCATATACGTTGGCATCTTTGGGCAACGTCAGTTCCACCAAGGCATCGTTCTTCTCCTCGCAAAGGAGAATCCCAATGGTCGGTTTTTCAAACTCCTGCTTCACATAGCGGTCGTAATAGTTGACATACATTTGCATCTGCCCCAAATCCTGATGGGTGAGTTTCCCCGTCTTCAAATCAATAAGGACATAACATTGGAGCAAACGGTTGTAAAACACCAAATCAACATAAAAATTCTGCTCGTCAAAAGTGAAACGTTTCTGTCTCGCCTCAAAAAGGAATCCCTTGCCCATCTCCAACAGGAATTTCTGCATCTTTTCAATTATGGCATTTTCCAACTTGGTTTCTGTATAGGCGGCATCGGGCTTGAGTCCCAAAAATTCCAATGTGACAGGGTTCTTGATGATGTCGTCAGGTTTTTCCATCGTTTGTCCCTCACAAGCCAAACGCATCACCTCATCCTTGTTGCGACTTAGCGCTAAACGCTCGTACAGGCTACTGCCAACCTGGCGACTAAGTTGCCTAACACTCCACTGCTGCTGGGCACATTCAATTTCATAGAAACTACGGGCGTCAAGATTGTCAACCCGCATTAGAATGAGATAATGGCTCCACGAGAGAGTAAAACGTGGTTGCCGGATTTGCGCAACACTGTTGCCCGAATTGTCAACTTCCTGTTTTTCAGTGTTTTGAAATTTGCGCAACACTGTTGCCTCAATTTGCGGATGTGCGTATGATTGATAAAAAAGCCTACATCTTCTTAATGTGTCATAAGTCCAGTCATCACCAAACTTTTCCATTAGTTTTTTGGATAATTGGCGAAGCAAATCTTTGCCATAGGCCGCCCTCTCCCCTTGTTGCTCATCTTCAAAAATGTAGCGTCCAACTTCGTAGCGGGCTTTCACCTCGGCAAAATTTGCCGTGGCATAGACAAGATTTCGCGACTGTTCAATGATGGCCGACACCTTATCAAACAAAACAGTCAACCTTCCATCCTGCGTATTGCTCAATTCATTTTTTTTCATTTCCAAAACTCTACATCAAATTAAACAGTGACTGAATAAACCCTTGGCTCTGCCTGTCGAGTTCGAGGATGTCACGTTCGTTCTCTTCGAGGCTGCGCAGCGGCACGGGCTTGTAGAAATACTTGTTGAACGAGATTTCGCAGCCTATCTTGGTCGGTGGAAGGTTGATCCAAGCATCGGCCACGTATGGACGCACCTCGCGCTGGAAATACGCGTAGATATCTTCCTTCACGGGAATCTTCTCGGTGTCGCGCAAGTCGCTGTCGGTCTCGTATTCCACATATTGGGCGACATAGCTGCCTTTTTTGCCCGGGAAGAAACCGTAGTCTGCGAGACGTTTCTCGTCAATGCCATACACATCCACAAGTCTCTCCACATACTTGCTGCCAGCCTTATGCTGTTTCTTCACCACAGGCTTCGCTTCAGGGTCGGTCACCGACATGGCGCGGGCAATGGCATTCAACACCGGAGCTTTCACATCCAATTTCAGCTTTTTGGCCGTTTCAGTTATCTTCGTCAGGAACAGGTTGAAGTCCATAAACACCTCTGTTCCGATTTCCTTCATCAATTGCTTGGCCGTATCGGTCAACTGTTTGCGCTCTTCCCATTTCTTGGCCGAAATCAGGTTGGCAAACTTCTTGTCAGTCATCTTGATGTCGTTGTCTTGCAAGTATTCTTTGATGCTCGACAGTTCGCTTTCCAATCCGGCATAAACTCGGTCGCCGTAAGTCTGGTAAAGCCATTTCGACAACTCCAACTCGCCAGAATCGTACAACATCTCATCAATTTTCAAAGCGTTGAACTGGCTCTTCAAGCGCAAAGGCCGCTCAATAGTGACGTTGTAATACCGAAAATCATCGCCATCGAAAATCTTGGAAACCACCATATCGTCGTCCGCTTCTTTTTCCACAAAGTCCATATAGGTCTTCAGAATCGTGTTGCGATGCTCGGGCGTAATGGTACAGTTGCGCGACCCTTGATTTTTCCTCAATTTTTCAAAGGCCTGCGAAGCGTCAATCAGCTGAACCTTGCCTTTGCGGTTTGCGGCTTTCTTGTTGGTCAGCAACCAAACGTATGTGGTAATGCCCGTGTTGTAGAAGATGTTGTTCGGCAGTTGGATAATGGCATCCACCAAGTCGTTTTCAACCAGATAACGACGGATGTTACTCTCTCCGCTGCCCGCATCGCCCGTAAAGAGCGACGACCCGTTGTGAATCGAGGCCACTCGGCTACCTTGCGGTTGGAATTCGAGCGGTTTCATCTTATCGACCTCCTCCAACACAAAGAGCAACTGGCCATCGGACGTGCGCGGCGTACAATCCACCACTTCTTCTTCGCCGGCAAAATTGGTCAATGGAAGCTCAAAACGGTGGTCCAACAAGGTCTTTTCGTGATAAATTTTCTCTTTGTCGGTCTTCCACGACTTGCCGTAAGGCGGATTGGTGATCATATAGCCAAACGACTTGTCGGAAAAAGCATTGTCGGTGATGGTGTTGCCCAGATGCATTCCGTTAGGATCAACTCCTTTGATAATCAAATCCGACTTGCAGATGGCGTATGTTTCCGGGTTGATTTCAGTGCCAGATAGTTGAATAGCCGCACTCCTCACGCCAATGTCAAGCAGATACTCACGGCTTTCGGTCAGCATACCGCCTGAACCGCAAGCGGGGTCGTACAGCGAAACAATCTTGGGCAAGTTGTCTTTCACCGGCTCAAAAACGAGATGCGCCAGCAATGCTATGGCATCGCGCGGCGTAAAGTGCTCGCCTGCCTCCTCATTGTTCTCCTCATTGAAACGACGAAGCAACTCCTCAAATACCGTTCCCATCCCGATATTGGTCATGGCGGGAAGCATAATTCCGTCGGGATCTTTCACTTGTTTGTCCGTTAGATTGATACGCGGATCGGTAATCTTTTCAATAATGGACAGAAGTCTATCGTTATCGGCCAGTTTACGCGCTTTGCTGTAATACTCGAAGTTTTTCAACACATCGCGCACATTCTCACTAAAGCCGTTGAGATATTCTATAAAATTGTCATAAAGGATATTGTTATTGTCAGAAGCTTGCGATTTCAGCCGGTTGAGCGTCCATTTGCTGGTATTGAAATAGCTCAGCCCCGTGATGTCTTTCAACACGCCTTCGTCAAGGTTGTCCAATCCACTTTCCTTGATTTCCTCTTCCACAGCCTCTTTGGTGGGCTCAAGTAAAGCGTCCAATCGGCGCAACACCACCATAGGCAGTATCACATCACGGTACTGTCCACGAAGAAACACATCGCGCAGAACATCGTCCGCAATCGACCATATAAACGAGACTATTTGATTATGAGATGTTTCCATTTACTTTGTTATAAGACTTTCAATTAGTATTCAAACGTATTATTGTACCCTAAAAACAATGGGCAAAGATAGTTTTTTTTTAGACACCGAATAACACACGGCTTGATAACGCTGTCAAATTTATGATGAAATTCTTCCCTCAATTATCCATTATTGTTTATCCATTAAAAACGTATCTTTGCCGCCAAATTTCAAACTCATGGCAGAGAAGAACCCTACCCCGCAGGAACGCATCGACCAGCTCACGCAGGAAATCAACCGGCACAACTACCAGTATTACATGCTGGACAACCCGACGATTTCGGACTACGACTTCGACCAGCTGCTGCAGCAACTCATTGACCTTGAGGCAGCTTACCCCGATTTGAGGCGGCCCGACAGTCCCACGCAACGGGTCGGCGGCGAAGTGACGAAACGCTTCGAAAGCGCCGAACATCTCTATCCTATGCAGTCGCTTGGCAACACCTACTCGCAGGAGGATCTCGCCGAGTTCGACCGCCGTGTGCGCGAACTGCTCGCCACCCCCCCCACCTACGTCTGCGAGCTCAAATACGACGGCGTGGCCATCAGCCTGATTTACGAGAACGGCACACTCGTGCGTGCCGTAACCCGTGGCGACGGTGTTCGCGGCGATGTCGTCACCCCCAACGTGCGCACCATCCGCACCATCCCCCTCCAACTGCAGGGCGACTACCCGCCGCTCATGGAGGTGCGCGGCGAAATCATCATGCCCTTCAGCAGCTTCGAACAGCTCAATGCCGAACGCGAGGAGATTGGCGAAGCACCCTTCGCCAACCCGCGCAACGCCGCCTCCGGAAGCCTCAAACTGCAGGATTCCGCTGAGGTTGCCAAACGCGGATTAGACTTCAAGCTTTACTTCGGATTAGGCGAGCAACTTCCTGAAAACAACCACTTTGACAGATTATTAAAACTCCACAAATGGGGATTCCGGAGACCCGATGTGATGGAAAAAGTCGCCGACCTGCAAGGGGTCTACGACTTCCTGCACACATGGGACGAGAAGCGCAAGTCGCTGCCCTACCCGATTGACGGCGTGGTCATCAAGGTCAACGATTTCGACCAGCAACGGCAGGTGGGCGCCACGGCCAAGAGTCCCCGCTGGGCCATCGCCTACAAGTTCAAGGCCGACCGCGTTTCCACGAAACTGCTGAGCGTTGATTTCCAGGTGGGCCGTACCGGCATTGTCACGCCCGTGGCCAACCTCAGCCCCGTCTCGTTGGCCGGCACCGTGGTGAAACGCGCCACCCTCAACAACCGCGACTTCATGCGGGAGATGGACATCCGCGAGGGCGACAGCCTCTTTGTGGAAAAAGGCGGCGAAATCATCCCTAAAATCGTGGGCGTGGACCTTGACAAGCGGCTTCCCGACGCGCAACGCATCCCGTTCATCACCCATTGTCCCGTCTGCGGCACCCCGTTGCAGCAGGCCGAGGGCGAAGCGGGGGTCTTCTGTCCCAACAGCGACCACTGCGCCCCGCAAATCAAGGGCCGGTTAGAGCACTTCATCGCCCGCAAGGCCATGAATATCGACTCCCTCGGCGAGGGCAAAATCGACATGCTGCACGCCAACGGGCTGGTGAACAACATCGCCGACTTTTACAGCCTTACTTACGAGCAACTATTTGGGTTGGAGAAGGTTATTGAAGACGAAAACGGCAAAACGAAGACCATTTCGTTCCGCGAGAAGACCGTGCAAAACATCCTCGACGGTATCGAGGCCTCCAAGCAGGTGCCCTTCGAGCGCGTGCTCTTCGCCTTGGGCATCCGCTTCGTGGGCGAAGTGACGGCCAAAAAATTAGCCCGCCATTTCGAGACCATGGACGCGGTGGCCAACGCCCCGAAAGAGGAACTGATGACCGTGGAAGATGTGGGCGAGCGCGTCGCCGACAGCATCATCGCCTATTTCAACGACACCGAGAACCTCGCAATCCTGATGCGGCTGCGCGAAGCCGGTCTTCAGTTCGAACTTGATAAAAGTCAGAATCAGACTGTTTCACAAGTACTTGCCGGGAAAAGTATCGTGGTGAGCGGTGTCTTCACCGTTCCCCGCGACACCATCAAAGAGCTCGTCGAGAAGCATGGCGGCAAGAACGTCTCCTCCATTTCGAAGAACACCTCTTTCGTCCTCGCCGGCGAGAAGATGGGGCCGGAGAAGCGCAAGAAAGCGGAGGCGTTGGGGATTCCGATAGTGTCGGAGGAGGAATTCAGGGCAATGATTAGCGATTAGCACGGCTTATTTACAATGAAACGTATCCTCATACTGTGGGTCGTGGTGTTCCTGTCGGGGATACTGGCAGGCGGTCTACTTGCGCAGCCCATCGACCGGGAGATGTTCGCCAAAGTGGTGGGCATGAATTCCAAACGCAACTGCCCGATGTGGGTCGATGGCGTTACCGTCGAGAAACTCACCTACTCGCCCGGAATCCTGCATTTCCACATCACGGCGGAGGAGGACGTACTGATGGATATGAGCACCTCCGAACTGAAGGAGCTTTGCGCCGACCGCCTCCGATACCGACTGGAACACACCTACTTCAACTACCTCTACAGCCACCTCGGCGACATCAACGGCGGGGTTGCCTACGATGTCACAATCAAGGGGACGGACAGTGCTTTCACCATTCGATACACCCCGCAAGAGATACGCCAAATATGGGCCGACCGCACCAAACCCGCCTACAAGGACGGGGACAGGTGGGATGCCCGACTAACCCTGCAAATTGACATATACAGCTCCAACCGGCACTCCGCCGACAATCCTGTGGCCCCGGGACAGACCATCTTTCGCGACTCCACATATATAACCCACGAAACGCTGACCTTCCTTTTCCATACAATCAACGACGCTTTTTTCAACAATCTGAAAGAGAAACAAAAAACAATCACAGAAGATTTACGATACGATTTCATAAGAGATGCAGATTTGCTGGAAGAAGTTGTCGCAACGGAATACGCCGTCCGTTTTTTATACGTAAACACTTCTCGCACAGACAGTTTATCCATTGAGTTTACACCTGAGGAACTTGAGCAGCTTCTGGAAACCGCCGAAGAGCTGGCACCGGCAAACGAGAGTCAGATGGAAGCCTTCATGAAAGAGAGCGCAAAAGTGATGTTGGATAATTTCGAACCATTCGATAGTGCAGAGGAAAACAAGCTGGTGAGTGCGGATTTCAAAGACGGCATATACCTTTTCGTCATCTCCACCCCAGAAAACACCATGAACTACAACATGACGCCCAACGAACAGGACATTGTCAAAAAAACGCTCATCTCCGTGATGAAAACAACCATAGAAGAGGCTTTTGAGACACCGGAGATTTGGAACTCCGTCATCATCACCAAAGAATCGTTTCTCAACCAGATGAAAGGCGTTCGGGTGCTCTATATGGAAGAGAACACCCGCAGAACCAACGATATATACATCACCACAGAAGAGATCGTGAACGGGAAGCTGATAGCTACCAGCATGGACTCCCTCACCCGCGAGAAAGTGGTGGAACAGATGCTGCCGGAGATTTACGCCAACAATGTGGAGAAGTACAGCAAGGAGAACTTACCCGTCAAGACTGGAGGGGTGACAATGGAACGAATACACTATGATGGGGAGACGCTGCACATTTATTGCAACATCGACTCTGTTTCCGCTCACAAATTGAACACAACGGCTTTGAAGACGATTCTCCAAAACCAAATCGCTTCTTCACGGGGCGGAGAGAATTTCTACGACCCGCTGGTTTCGTTGAACGGCGGAGTGCTGTTCCACTACAGGATACAGGAGACAGACAACACACTGGAGATTTATTTCTCCCCCGCTGAAGTCAGGGAAATCATGTCTATGGAAAATTATTCCGAGGAACAACAGGCAAAAATGGAATTGGAGAATCTTGTCGTCTCCACCAACCTCCAATGCCCCTATCAACTTGACGAAAGCATGAGGCTCGACTCCGCCGGCTTAGACGACGGACGCTTCGTTTACTACTATACCATCACCGCATACACGCCAGAGGTAAGCCCCAACATCATGCGCAACTGGATGCGGAATCAACTTGCTGAAAGCGAAGACGAGAGTGTACAATACCTGATCCAGCTTTGCGTAAAGGCAGGTACTGCGCTGAGCTACAGATATTTCCTCTCTAAACAGGAAGAGCCTTCCCGCAAGAAGAAGAACGAAAAAACACTTAAACCCGCTATGGAAATCTGGTTCACCGTCGACGAACTAAGGGCTATGCTCCCCTAACCTGACCATCAACCCTTAATCACTATTCCCTAATTGTACTCCATTTTCCGCACCATCAGCCCCATTTTCCGCTGCGAACCAGGGTTCATGCGGTAGGCGGTGAGCAGGAAACGGTTGCCGTACCACCAAAGCATCGCGCCTGGAACGGTCTTATAACGACCCGAATAGACCGGACCCAACATTGGGAGGTCCACACTGTTGACCGGGCTCTTCAACTTACAGCCGCTGTCCAACAACATCGTGGTGAGCGTTCGGGAGTCAAGATGGTATAGCAGGACATCCCCATTAGGCAGGTCTCTCACATTCAACACCTTGTACACGTTTGTACGCAACGGGGAATCCTCGCCGTACGGAAAGGTGAGGTTGGTTCGGAACACCCCGTTGGTGTCGAAAAAATGAATATCGGCGCGCTCGTATCGGTAGCCCTCAAAACGCGGCTCCACATACCATCCATTGAAATAGTTACTGTATTCGAGACTGTAAAGTTCTGTCACGCAGAATATTTTATCACCCATACAGCCCGCGTAAGTCGGGAAGAACCGAACATAGTTAAAAGGCACGACGATGATGGTACGTTTCGCTTTGGCCTCGGCGGGCTCTATTTTCGGCACGTAGATGTCGGCGCAGAAGAGCGTATCCGACGGCAACACCTTATGATTCAAAATATTGACAGGATGCATCATAAAGTTCTCGTTGTCATGAAAATAGAGCATCAGCACCGAATGGTTGCGGCTGACGGGAATCCATTGCGCCTGCGTGGCCGGCTCCCCGATCACGTTGGCGAAGGAGGACTTCCCCTGGAAGTCGGTCTCGAAATACATGGTACGGATTCCGGAGTTGAACACGATGACCGCCATCGCGTTTGCAGTGTCCACGTCGAGAGAGAGTACCCTTCCGGGATTCTCGCGCGTGAAGGTGAACTGGAAAGGCTCGTTGACACCGGCGGGCAGATACCAAACACGGTCGGTGGATTTCGTTTTTGTGGAAAAGAGCAGGTTTCCGTGATAATAGTGCCAGTCGGCGGCGACAGCGTCTCCCGAGAGTTCCAGCACCACATCACGGGCCTCCAACTTTCTGGACTTTGTATGGTAAAGCAGCACCGACAGGCTATCGGTCATCCGTTTGCCTTGCAAATGCCGACAGAGGAGAATCAGGGTTCCGTCCTCGTGGAAGACACGGCCCACCTGCCAGTTCTGCGGCACCGAAAGCACTGTATCCCAAACCGTCCGCATAGAGGTATCCGCATGCACGAGGGCAAGGTTGTGCATTTTCCGGCTTTTGGACTCCGTCACGACACAGAACCCGTTCTCAGCGCACGCGACAATGCTGACTTCCTTGGCCTTTTTGTCGAACGCCAAATCAAAACCGCTCGGGTCGCTCTGCGCAAGCAGACCCGAACGGAATAGGGAAAACAGGATGATTATCGGAAGAATACGTTTCATCGGGGAATAACACGCGATGAGATATTCGGGTTGTAGAGACACACGGACGCGCATCCCCACAACAACCGTTAATCATTATTTCACAATGTAATCGACGTAGATTCCTGGCGTGTGGATTTGTTCCATTGGGATAGAGCCGGTTGAAACGAGTTCCTTGGTCTCCAAAATCACCAGGTCGGCGGCGGCGGCCATCATGGGATTGAAGTTCTGGGTCGTGCCCTTATAGATGGCGTTGCCCATCTCGTCACAAATGCTGGCTCCGATAATGGCGACATCCGCGTGAAGGGGCAGTTCGAGGAGGTACTCCTTGCCGTCAACTTCGATTTTGCGCTTGCCGTTTTCCACCACTGTGCCGAGGCCGGTCTGAGTGAGGACACCGCCGAGGCCCGCACCGCCGCAACGGATACGCTCTGCCAGCGTGCCTTGCGGACAGAATTCAATCTCCAGCGTCTTCTCGTTGAACTGCTGGATGGTGTCGGCGTTGGTACCGATGTGGGAGGCGTAGAGTTTCTTCACCTGCTTGTTGGAAATCAGCATGCCGATGAACTTGTTGGGATAGGCCGTGTCGTTGCAGATGAGAGTGAGATCTTTAACACCCTTGTTGGCAATGGCTTCCACCACTTTCGCAGCTGTACCGGCACCCAAAAAGCCGCCGATCATCAGGGTCATTCCGTCTTTCACGTGCGCAACCGCTTCTTCAATTGTTACTAATTTGCTCATATTGTTCGATTTTTAATTTGTAATATCCTTGTCTATTACCAATTTGAAACAGCCAAAAATTTGGACGGGCAAAGATACACAATTTTTGAAACAAATCAATACAGCCGACTATGGCCGTTGCGAAGTTCTTCGTCGGAGGGCACATTGTCCTTGATCGTGTCCACGTCTATCACCAACGGGCGACCGTAGCGTGGGGGGCTGACGAACGGTTTTTCGGGAGCTTTCGCAACGGTGGTTGTCTGCTCAGACTGCACTTCCGCAGGCTGCACACGCTCTCGCGCGTCATCGTGATGTCCACCAACCGCAGGGGTCTCTTTCGCTGAAGATTCCTCCACCAGCAATGTGTCTGCCGACAAGGGTGACTGCATATTCTCGCAAGAGGAATCCGTCACGATTGTCGGGGTTTCCGTCGGAGAGGCAGTAGCGGCGGTCTTTGGCTCACGATTGAGCATAAACACGAGCGCACCACCTATAATCACGGTTGTGGCGACACCCGCAGCCCAATAGCCAACCGAGCCGCGCCCTACCCCCGCTTTTCGCCGGAAACTTTTCCAAGCGGCGGGTTTGTAGGCGTATTCCGCCTGCTCCGCTTTCTCTTTGATCAATTTGTCGAAATCCGTCATATTACACGTCATACATTTTACAAATCAACTCTTTGAGTTTTGACCTTGCGCTGTTCACATGCCATGCGGAGGTGTTTTCGGTGATGCCCATCTCCTCGGCGATTTCCCTGTGCGAGTAACCTTCGAAGACGAACATGTTGAACACCGTTCGGGTGACGGGCGGCAATGTCTGGATCAGCCCTATCAGTTCCTGCGATGAGATATTCGAGACCGCATCGTTCATCGAATAGTCCGCTATCTGCACCTCTTGCAATCCATCCAATTCCACCAGTTCAACCTGTTGAACGTACCTCCGCCTGTAATCCAGGGCGGCGTTGCTCACCACGCGTTTCAGCCAAGCCTCAAAAGAACCTGTGCTTTCATATTTGTCAAGGTTAGAAAACACTTTCAAGAACCCCTCGTTGAGCATGTCGGCAGCCTCGTCGGAGCTGCCCGCGTAACGCATGCAAATCTGCATCGCCATGCTGTAGAAGTGTTTGAAAAGCTTGCGCTGCGCCCGGGCATTGCCTCTGCGACACGCACAAACCCACTCTTGCACTTCCGGATGCTCTCTCATATACAATAACGGATTTTCGGAACAAAATCTTGGGTCTGCCCTCAAATTTTGTTTTTCGTAATATTAATTCACTGACACACTGCTACTTGACAAACTTAAACCCAAGCGACAGAATGAACATGTTCGCCATTTTCGTCTGGTTGGTTCCCTCAATGATATTGCGGAAATTGTCGGCGGCGATGCAATAGCTGAAATCAAGGGCGAAACGCCAGAAGTCGATGCCGACACCTGCCTGTCCTCCCCACTGCACCGTGTTGGTCTGCCAAGGATTATCCCCTTGATTGTCCCCAATCTTGAAATCGAAGCGAGGTCCAAGGGTCAACCGGAACTTGAAATTCTCGTTGTTGATGAAATGGTAACCCAGCAACAGCGGCACGGACACGTAATGCTGTTTGATCACGTCGTCGGAGGAAAACTCGGCGGGGCTGTTGATCGGGGTCGTGCGTTTAAAGACATAATTTGCCTCGGGCTGGAAGAAGAACCTGTCACCAAGGCGCATGAAAATTCCAGCTTCCATGCCAAAATTTTTCTTTGTCAACTGATTGTAATTCGCCGCGTTGCCAGCGACTTTGATTCCTATTTTGAATTGCGCATTGGCGGTCCCCACCATGGCAACATTCAGCACGAACATGGAGACAAGCAACATCACGATTGAAATCTTCTGATTGTTTTTCATATTTCAAATTTTTAACAATGGAAGGGACAACGCTATACGGTCTTGTTTTATTGTACTTTTTTTGACCATTGACCTTTCAATTTAACCTTAACTTTAACCTTATCTTTGACTATTGACTTTGACTATGGGCTTGGGTTGGGGGCTCGGGAGGTCCGTCAGCAGATTCCCCGTACGGTGTTGATGTCGACAACACCTTCGCGGCGGCAGAGTTCAACGAGGCTGTCCAAGACCTCGCGGCCGGCGACCGGGTTGTTGAAGTTGACGGTGCCCAGTTGGACGGCCGCCGCGCCCGCCATGACGAACTCCAGCACATCTTCCGCCGTGTAGATGCCGCCGATGCCGATGACCGGGACATGCACCTGCTTGCACACGGCGTGCACCATCCGCAGCGCGATGGGCTTGATGGCCGCGCCTGACAGACCGGCGTAGACGTTGTTGAAAACCGGCTTCCGTCTGCGGATGTCGATGGCCATAGCCTGGAAGGTGTTGACCAACGAGAGTGCGTCGGCACCGGCGGCCTCACATGCGAGTGCCATCTCCACAATGTTCTCGGCATTCGGTGAGAGCTTGACAATCAATGGCTTGCGGCAGACTTTTCGAACCTCGGAAACTACCTCTTTGGCCACTTCCGCCTTGATGCCGAAGGCCATGCCGCCGCTTTTCACGTTCGGGCAGGAGATGTTCAGCTCCAGCATGTCGATGTCCGCGTCCGAAAGCATTGCCGCGCCGGTGATGTAGTCGTCCATGCTGTGACCGCCCATATTGGCGATAAGCACATTGCCGAAACGCCGCATCTGCGCGATGCCGGACGCGATGAAGGCCTCCACCCCGGGGTTCTGCAATCCCACGCTGTTCATCATGCCCGAGGCGGTCTCCCAGACACGGATGCCTTCGTTGCCGTCCTTGGGATGCAGCGTCAGTCCTTTGGAGCAGATGCCGCCCAGACAGCCCACGTCGTACAGTTCGTTGTATTCCTCGCCGAACCCGAAGGTGCCGGACGCGGCGATGAGGGGATTCCGAAACGGAACACCCGCTATTTCCACTGACAATTTCACGTCGTTATCCATAATATATCTTTTTGTTCTACACATTATTCCGGTATGAGAGCACGGCCCGGTAAAAACGCACGCTCTTGTAAAGACGCGCGGCTGAGCGTCTCCACAGACCTTGTCATAGCATGATGCTGTACTGTATCGTCACCACATCAGATCCGTGCTGCGGAACACCGGGCCGTCTTTGCAGACACGTTTCATGCCGTTTTTCGTGCGGATGCTGCATCCTAAGCACGCCCCGATGCCGCAGGCCATGCGATGTTCGAGCGAGCAATAGCAGGTAACGCCTGCCTCGGCACACATCGCGGCCACCTTGCGCATCATCACCTCCGGTCCGCAGGTGAGCACCGCGTCGTAACGCTCGGGCTTCAGCAAATCCGTGACGAAGCCCTTGTAGCCTTCCTCGCCGTGTTCGGTGGAGATGAACATGTCGGTACACCACAGTTCGATGTCCCCCACAGCGAAAAGTTCGTCGCGGAAACCGAGGTAGGCATCCACAGTGACACCATTCCGATGCAAGATCTCGGCGGTGTGGCAGAGCGGCGGAATACCGACACCGCCGCCGACAAGCGCCACCCTACCCTTCAGTTCCTCGCAAGGATAACCGTTGCCGCAAGGTCCGAGCAGACGGATGCGGTCCCCGCTTTTCAAATCAGACATCCGCCGTGTTCCTTCACCAACCGTGCGATACATGAACCAAATATAGCCATCCTCAACTTGGAACACACTGATGGGACGCATCAATGTCAGCTCCGCATCCCAGCTTTTCAGCATATAGAACTGGCCGGCCTTGACATCGTCTCCCGCGAATGTGACGCAAAGGACAAAAATATCGTCCGTAATCTGTTGATTTTCCTCAACAATACCTTCCAAATACCTCATAATCAAATTCTTAAATCACAAACCATGATTAATCATTCAAATTGCGAAAATAGGAAAATTTCAAGTAACCCACACGCGAATCCACACGAATAATACCCACGGGAATGTTGAAAATCCAGTTCCACACCCCCGCTTCGTTCAACGGAGCAACACCACCTTGTCCGCAAGCAGCACTTTCGGGCCACTGGTGACACGCAGCAGGTACACGCCTCTTTTCAATGCGCCGACATCAACCGACACGCGGTCGTGAAAAGCCCCCTCCTTCACTCGCTTGCCGGCCATGTCGTACAAAGCATACCCCAGTGTACCCGACGCATCCGTTTCCTCTCCCTGCGCAGGGTCATAGTGTATGTGGAGGCATCTCCCTTGCTGCAAAACCCATTTCGCCATCTCTTGTTTGGACTGCTTTCCGATAGCCGAGGGGAAGGCTATCATTTTCTTGACAGGCAACGAGAGCAGTCCCGCATGATTCTCAGCCACCACGCTGAAAGTCAACACCTGACTCATGCCAAGCATATAGTCGGGATGGCAAGAGAGGGCCAATCCATTATCTGTCCAGAGGTGGCTAAGCGACGGGTTGTTCATGCCGGCATTGTGAAAATAGTACCGGCGGATGCCCGACTGCGCGTCCGATGAGGCGGACCAAGATGCGGACACATTGACCAGCAAGGTCCCGTCCGGAAGTGACTCCGTCTCAGTTTGCAGAGCAAGGTTCGTCACCGCCGACGGCGCAGTATAATCCACCTTCAAGGATTTCTCCACCAAGGCGGACATTTTGTAGGCCCGATCCATCACTATGGACTTCAGCTTGGCACGACTCAAACCGTTCACCGCCTGGCGTTGGATATTGCAGTGTCCTGAGGTGCCAACGGAAATAGGGACGGCGGCAGTTCGGGAACCGTAAACCCGCAGGTTGTCGACGCTGGCCGCCGCATTGCGGGTGACAAATCCGATGTAAGCGTCGGACGTGGTTGCCAGCACATCGTCCACCGCCCTGATAATCCTGTTGGCGTGGCGCAAGACCACAATCTCACCCGTCGAGCTGTCGAACACGACATGGCACAAGTAGCTCGTCCCTGTCTGGAAATAGACTTGCGTGTTCGTCTTCAGCAATCGTTTTGCGCCCAGTATCAGCCGAAAAAGGCTCACCGTATGGTTCCCCCTGTCAAAGCAGACCTCATAGCCCGAGAAAAGGGAGGTCGCGGACGGGGCGTTGTTGCAGTTGAAGAAGAACGAGCATTTCTCCCCGTTTGTGAATCGGAGATAGAAGTCGTAAAGGTAGGCGGTGTGTGAAGCCCCGTTGTGATGCGCAGCCACCCCCGCATAATCCGCCGATGCATTTTTCTGACACAACGCGCCTCCCTGCACCGTCCAAGGATGGGACGGATTGTTCACCCAGACCGTGGCATCCAAGGATTGGTCGAAGTTGTCGCACAGGAAACCCTGTTCCGGGCGCGCACTCCAGACGGTCCCGTCCGACTCCATGATTTGGTAGAAACGCCACTTGAGGCCGGAATCGTCCGAGTCGGTGAATGTGGCGGTGAATCCCTGGGTTATCCACTGCGAAGCGTCCGTATTGATGACTGTCTGCGGCACGGCATTGTCGGCAATCGGCTCGTTCGCGTCCGGTTCCCAATCGTTGACTTGCCCGTCATCATCGTCTCCACCATCACCACCATCACCACCATCACCACCATCATCACCATCTCCACCATTATCACCGCCATCACCGCCAGTACCGCTGCCGCCGCCACCTCCGTCGTCCCCTTGCGAATTAGGGTCGGCGTGGACGGCCTGCCAGGTCGCGTTCCAACCTGAGGCCGTGGTGGCGCAGTCGGAGCGGAACTCCACCAGCATCTGTTCGCCCGCCGCTACAACCCGTCCGGGCGACTGTGTGTTCCATCGTCCGAGCAGCGGCGAAAACACTGACCCGCCGGCGTAAATCCACATAAAATCGTAGTCCGCTTCCAGATTGAAGTTCTGGAATGTCAGCGCGACGCTGTCGGCCCCGTCGATGCGAATACGGAAGAGCCGCCGCTCGTCGTCGCCGTAGTTGCCATACGGGCCGCCCGAGTCGGTGAACGTTCCCGTCGCGCCCGTCGCCTCCACAACCGTCGGGTTGTCATTGATCAGCTTGTAGTAGCGGTTCCAGTCCCAATACTGCCCGGGGTCGGTGTGCGTCTGGCTTGGAAAGTGCTGGTGTCCACGAATTTGCGTACAGGCAGTGGCGCTTCCCAGACTATGCAGCCCATAGTTGAGCACGGTGCCGTCGTCGAGGGTGTCGCGATAGAAAACCCTGTGCGGGTTGATGTTGCTTCGCCGCGAGCAGATGTTCTTCACCAGGTTGGCCGACGACACGTACATGGCCGTCGTGAAGTAGGAGTAGATATTGCCCAAAGCCTCGTGTTCGATACCGATGGTGTAGCTGTTGGCGACCCCGACGTGCCATGCCTTGTCGGCCTCCGGCACCATCTGGGTGACTTGTCCGTCCACCGATCGAATAACATAGTGTGCGGAGGCTTGCGCGCTGCAGTTGCGGAACCAGGCGATCGAACCCGCGTATGTGCCCTGCGTGTAGTGGATGGTGACGGCGGTGACGGTCGCGCCCCCACGGCCTGTCGTGTAATTGCAGGAGGCGGCTGCCTGGAAAATCGCGCCTGGGTAGTCGGGGGTGGTGGCACCGGCACGCATGCCCGGCGCGGGCGACACTTCGGCGCATCCCCCTCGCAACCGCTCATACTCCTCCCCGAACAGCCGATTGAAATCGACAGCCCTGGGCGGCACCCCATAACGGGCGTATTCCTCCTTATCCAGGAAATAGTAGATCATGTACAGGAAGCTGTTCATCGCAAAGTCGTCATCGCCATCCCTCGGCAGCGGCAGTTCGCAAAGGGCGGTGAAGACGGGCTTGTAACGTTCCAGCGAATCGCCGAAGATGGCGTACTCGCGTTGCAGCCGGGCGAAAGCATGGGCGTAGGCCTTTACCGCCACGCCGGGCTCCCACAGGATGGCATCGAGCGGATAGGGCGTGATGGCGGCAAGCTGGCGCGCATTCTCCCGGAACACCCCTTTCCCGTGCAACGTCAGCCCCATGACGGAATAGGTCCGGGGAATCTCGGCCGGGTCAGCCTCCACCGTGTCTATGACCACATTCGGGGTGAAGCGCGTGTATTGGAACGCCACCGCCTCCAACACCCCTCGCGGAACCGTTGGATATTCCTGATATGCCGCTTCAAACCAGCCGCTTACATCCTGATACTGCCGCCACAAGAGGTCGGCCATTTGATTGTCGTATTCCCGCCCGTACACGTCGCGCATATCGGCATGCTGCGCGTGAATCTGTGCAGTAACGAGCATGAAGAACACCCATAAAAACATTACTTGTACCTTGTCTTTCATTGTTTTAGGTTTTAGGTTTATAAATTGTTTTTGTCATTGCAAAGATACAACAAAAAAAGCCGCTTGTCAAGAGGCAAATGAATTTTTAACAATAATTAACAGACGATTTCTAATCACACACTGAAAATCAAAAGTTTATAAAATTTTCATTCAACATACATACACAATATAAGTATAAGGTGAAAAGTGTATTTTTGCGGCGGAATAGGAGTGGCGGCATTCCTGCCGCACTAAGGCCATCAGGAACGAAGGCATTCCTGCCGCGCAAAGGCCGTCAGGAACGAAGGCTCTCCTGCCGCAAACGACTTATCATCGGTAGCTATTTAGAAGTTCACGCAATTCCGACCCAGTATGACCCTAAGTGAAGCCACATTAGCGTATATTGCCACGCACGCTGGAGACGACGTGGCGCAGCTCGCCCTGCATCCGTCCAAAGACCCGCAGGTGGACATGCGCATGGCGTTGCAACAGATCGCCGGCCGGCAGAAAGCCCTCGTGAAGCTGCCGGAATGGGCCGCCCTGGAGGGCATCCTCTACCCTGCCAAGGTTTCCTTGGAGCAGTGTTCGTCGTCGCAAACCGCTGACTACAAGTCCTCTTTGCTGGAAGGCGAGTCCTTTGCGGATTTCAGCGGCGGTTTCGGGGTGGACACGGCCGCGTTCGCCAGAAAGTTCAAGAAAGGCTATTACGTGGAACCTCAGGAAGAGCTCTGCGAACTTTTTCAACACAACAGCAAAACGCTGGTTATCAACAACGTTAATATCCTTAACGGTACGATGGAGGAGCACCTTGACAACATCGGACGCGTGGATATGATCTACCTCGACCCGTCCCGCCGCGACATGCACGGGCGGCGAGTGGTCTCCTTGGAGGACTGCACCCCGAACATCCTCGAATGGAAATCCGCCCTGTTGTCGCGATGCAACACCTTGATGGTCAAAACATCCCCGATGATCGACATCTTCCAGACCCTCCACGACCTGCCCGAGACGTATGCCGTGCATGTGGTCGCGGCGGAGGGGGAATGCAAGGAGGTGGTGTTTCTGTTGACCTGCAATGCACCGACAATCGGGAATTGCAGAGACGTGCGGTCGTGCGTCTCTACGACAGGTACAAACGCAACGGGCACGGACATAACAGGCACAAACCCAACGGGCACGACCATCATCGCCGTGGATATTTGTCGCAACAAAGCGGATAACGACACCTGTCAATACGCGATGCGCCGCATTTCCACCACCCTGGAGGCCGAGCGCACCACCCCACCCTGCATCGCCTCGGGATTAGGCGCCTACCTTTACGAGCCCAACGCCGCCGTGATGAAGGCCGGCATCTTCAACGCCCTGTCGCGACAATATCAGGTCGCGAAGTTGGCAAAGAGCACCAATCTCTTCACCGCCAACGACTTGCGCGATGATTTTCCAGGCCGAGTCTTCCGCATCGAGGCCGTCCACGAGTTCCACCCGCGCAAGACCGCCAAGGGGCTGTCGCGCCTTGCCAGCGCGAGCATTGCCGTGCGGAACTTCCCGTTGTCGGCGGAGGAGCTACGCAAGGTGCTGAGAATCAAGGACGGCAATGCGGGGTACCTGTTCGGTTGCACGTTAGCGGACGGTCGGAAGGTGGTGCTGGAATGCGGGAAGACCGGGGCGGAATAGCGTCATGAATCCCCGCAGGGATTTGGGAGCCCGCGCGGGCATCCGTTTCTACAGACGTGCATCCCTGACGGGAATGGCCGCTTGCAGAATCAACGGGGATGGCCGGTCGCGGGATCCAATGGCTATCACAACAGTATGTCAAAGAACGTCAGAAACAGTTCGCGAACTGATTTCGGCGGCAAAGATACAATGCGGAGAACCTTGTAGGGTTTGTTGATGAGTAACACGAGCCTAACACACAACGCACATATTGTAAATCAAGCAGTTAGAAAAGCAAAAAGTTGAACATCAACAAAAACGCTGTTTTTTTGCAGCTGCAAATCAGCAAGCGACAGCTCCCAAACGGTCGCAAATGAGCAACCCCCCAACCCGGATCAGTCGCAAGACAGAAAAGAGACAACCTGAATCTGCGAAACACGCAACTTGGGTGACTCTGGTGGAACTCTGACACAACTCTTTTCAATCACTATTCCTTGTCTCACGAAACCCGTTCTGTTGTGGAGAAAAATTTAGCGTAGGAAGCTCCCGCTTTCAGAAAAAAATGTATTTTCGCGGCGTGTAAGGGTTCTGTCCCTTCCAAGGGGTTTCTATTCCCAACTTAACCCCGAAAACAAATGTTTACAAAAAAAACGATGAACAACGAGACAAACAACGATTTACCGAACGAAACGTTCACTTGGCTGAAGCCCGGCGCTTGGCGGAAGCCGTGCATTGTACATGTGACCATGGTGGCCAACGGTCGCCGACCGCTCTTCGGCACACTTGGACACGATGGTAGCAAAGCCGTGGTGGAAAAAACAGCCATCGGCTGGGCAATCATCGACCAACAGCCCCGCATGTTACAGCTTTGCCCAGAAATCAAAATTTTGGCAGACAAGGTGATGCCCGACCATCACCACATTGTCCTGCAAGTCCGTAGGAGCATGAAGCGCAGCATCAAAGAGGTGGTGAGGGGTTATATGCAAGGGTGTAAAGCGGATGCGCGAAAGTTAGGCTTTGAAGGGAACCAGTACGACGGTCCTCCTCATTACCGCGTGCTCACCCACAAGGGGCAACTTCAAGCGATGATAAACTACGTGTATGCCAACGCGGAGCGTGCCTGGCTTCGCAAGCAGAACCCCAATCTGTTTTGTTTGCATCGGAACAACGAGTCTTGTGGACTGTTTTTCACTTCCTTAGGCAACCATTTTCTGTTGGACTGGCCTGACCGGCAGATGGTGGAAATGTCGAGAAATGCCACCGAAGAGCAGGTTCGGCAACGATTGCAAACGGCATTGGAATCTGCCAAAAACGGGGCTGTCACCTATACCGCAGCCATCAGCAAAGGTGAGCAGATTATCGCACGCAACTTGCGGGAACAAGGATTCCCGTTGGTAGTCTTCCTTTTCGACGGTTTCCCGGCCGAAGGTTCTCCGCAGGAACGCTTTTACAAGCCGGGCGGTGTCTATTTTGATGCCTGTTCGAAGGGGAAGCTGCTGCTTTTGGAGCCAACCGAGCAAACCTTCCTTGTCCCAGCCATTCTTAATGCCACCGAAGAGACTCTCCGCCGTAAGGCCGAGGCCAAGCATATCCCTTTCACCCCGCTTCCAGTCTCCTCCCTGCGCTACCGCTTCGTTGCGCTCAATGAGATGGGGAGGTGCCTTGTTCGGGCGGAAAGAGTCCGCTGTAATTGGACAGAACCGGCCACAAGCTGGTGACACACGAATCTCACGCCCCAAAGCCGACATGTCTGTGGGCAGAACTGCGACATTGCCATAGTCCCACCCCCGCCTCCCCCGGCACCGTGCTGTCCATCAGCCCGATGCCGGTTGCAGAATCCAATGGCTATAACTAAACAATATGTCAAAGAACGTCAGAAACAGTTCGCGAACTGATTTCGGCGGCAAAGATACAATGCGGAGAACCTTGTAGGGTTTGTTGATGAGTAACACGAGCCTAACACACAACGCACATATTGTAAATCAAGCAGTTAGAAAAGCAAAAAGTTGAACATCAACAAAAACGCTGTTTTTTTGCAGCTGCAAATCAGCAAGCGACAACTCCAAAACGGTCGCAAATGAGCAACCCGCCAACATTAACCTGGTTCATAGGCTGGTTCATGTGCCAACGAGTGTATCGCTCCCCCTCTTTATGACGCGCAGAAATAGCGCATAGCGTTTCCATCCACGCGTCCTCGGGGGAAGCAACACCAATGTATTGGAATTCAGGACAATAATAATCGTTTCAATCCACGCGCCCACGGGGGGCGCGACTTCAATGTGAACCAAGAAATCCAACGGGACGTGTTTCAATCCACGCGCCCACGGGGGACGCGACTGCTGGAGGTGGCCAAGCCCTGCAAGTTCTGGGAGTTTCAATCCACGCGCCCACGGGGGACGCGACTGCGGCATGCCCGGAATCAAGGAGCTGCGCATCGTGTTTCAACCCACGCGCCCACGGGGGACGCGACGGAAAGGTGTACATCATACCGTCAGCACCTTGAACCTGTTTCAATCCACGCGCCCACGGGGGACGCGACATTCTTTTTCCGTAGGAACATTGTCCGTATGCAATGTTTCAATCCACGCGCCCACGGGGGACGCGACTTGACATGCTCCCGCCAGTTGCACTGCTGCTTCAGTTTCAATCCACGCGCCCACGGGGGACGCGACCGCGGAAGTCGCCGTGGCTTTCCAGCAGTTGCTGGTTTCAATCCACGCGCCCACGGGGGACGCGACTTTCGATAGCAGCGGCAAGTCAAGGCAGAGCGGATGTTTCAATCCACGCGCCCTCGGGGGGCGCGACGGGACAACGCTGAAAAATGCAGGGAAAAGAAAGATGTTTCAATCCACGCGCCCTCGGGGGGCGCGACTTTGGATCAAAGGTATATAAGTTCTTCTTCGGTGTTTCAATCCACGCGCCCTCGGGGGGCGCGACGAATCATGGAATTATAGTAATTAATACGAGCAGTTTCAATCCACGCGCCCTCGGGGGGCGCGACTCCGCTTCGCTACGCTCGGAATCTCTCGCTCCGGTTTCAATCCACGCGCCCTCGGGGGGCGCGACTTGGAACACGCGAGAACCGTACGCGCGGCGCGTGTTTCAATCCACGCGCCCTCGGGGGGCGCGACGGCATCATGACTTCGACGCGATGAAACCATACATGTTTCAATCCACGCGCCCTCGGGGGGCGCGACGCCGACGACGTAGTAACGCGCCGAGCCGTCCTGGTTTCAATCCACGCGCCCTCGGGGGGCGCGACTTCAACTGCCGCGAGACAAACCAAGGCAGGCTGCAGTTTCAATCCACGCGCCCTCGGGGGGCGCGACTGACCGTTCGCGCCAGCAGACTATTGATGTCGGTGTTTCAATCCACGCGCCCTCGGGGGGCGCGACGCGACACTTTCAAACGCATAATCGACGGGATATGTTTCAATCCACGCGCCCTCGGGGGGCGCGACGAAGGCACGGAGATCAGCATCCGGATGGCATTCGTTTCAATCCACGCGCCCTCGGGGGGCGCGACTCAAATTAAGTATTGTATTTGTTTTGATGGAACTGTTTCAATCCACGCGCCCTCGGGGGGCGCGACATCATCCATTGGTTTCGATGCCAAGAAATTCGAGTTTCAATCCACGCGCCCTCGGGGGGCGCGACACATATTGTCGGAAATGACACCCAGGCACGGGGTGTTTCAATCCACGCGCCCTCGGGGGGCGCGACTTCGCCGTTGAGTTTCTTAATTTCCATTTGTTTGTTTCAATCCACGCGCCCTCGGGGGGCGCGACTGTTGTCGTGCCTCTTGACCGAATGCCCGTCGTGTTTCAATCCACGCGCCCTCGGGGGGCGCGACTTGTTAATTTAACCCTTAAAAACCCAAATAAATGTTTCAATCCACGCGCCCTCGGGGGGCGCGACCTCAGAGGCGCGAACATCAGCGGCGCGATCCTCAGTTTCAATCCACGCGCCCTCGGGGGGCGCGACGAAACTAACCTCAGCGGCGCGTTACTCTACGACACGTTTCAATCCACGCGCCCTCGGGGGGCGCGACATTTTGGCACCGTATAGGACTTGGTTCCGCCGATGTTTCAATCCACGCGCCCTCGGGGGGCGCGACCTGACATTGTGCTATATGGCATTGACCGCCGCGTGTTTCAATCCACGCGCCCTCGGGGGGCGCGACGGCAAGTCCCGAACGCGCGGCGGAATGGCTAAAGTTTCAATCCACGCGCCCTCGGGGGGCGCGACGCGACTACCTACGCACTTACGGAGTCTATATGGAGTTTCAATCCACGCGCCCTCGGGGGGCGCGACTCATACAATGAGAAAAGTGCAATATAACAGAGCGTTTCAATCCACGCGCCCTCGGGGGGCGCGACGTTTCCGAAATCGAGGCAATAACAAAGACGATGTCGTTTCAATCCACGCGCCCTCGGGGGGCGCGACGGCGTCTCATTAACAAGATGCCCAATATCCCAGAGTTTCAATCCACGCGCCCTCGGGGGGCGCGACATAATAATCTAATAATTTGCACCTCAACGCGCTGTTTCAATCCACGCGCCCTCGGGGGGCGCGACATAGTGCACCACTGTTCTGTTACTCATCTTTACGTTTCAATCCACGCGCCCTCGGGGGGCGCGACCACGTAATTGTGATAGACCCGACAACCGACTACGGTTTCAATCCACGCGCCCTCGGGGGGCGCGACCGTTTTCGAAAGTAACTCCTTTGTTGATGATGTGGTTTCAATCCACGCGCCCTCGGGGGGCGCGACTGTCGGAACGCTTGAACATCACCACTGGAATAGATGTTTCAATCCACGCGCCCTCGGGGGGCGCGACTGCATTCTTCTTTTTTGTTTGTGTGTCAGTATCTTAGGGCTCTTAATCCGCGAACCAAAAAGATTGCCATAAAAACGAACATCATCAACGATGAAACAAGAGATAACACATTCATTATCAGACACCGCGAAAATACAATATATTTTGCAATGCTTGGCGTACGCATCGTCATATTATCAATTCCGAAGTGACATCGTAGGAAGTCTTCTTTCCGATATACTCCACGCGGTTATTCCAGTTGTTCCCGAGAAAGTAGAAGCGGACACTGTCTTTCTCCTCATCAACAAGCATTGTTATCTTATTCCTCAATAATGTGAACTGCGCTTCTGTCAACACGCACTCGAACACCGAATTCTGCACGCGCTGTCCGTAATTCTGACATTCCTTGGCCACACGCCGCAAGCGCCTTGCCCCGGCAAGAGTGGCTGTTTCTACATCGTATGTGATTAGCACCATCATAGTCTCAACGAATTAAAAACACTGGATAATCATCAATATCTCCCCGGATGGTTCTTGCCAGCAGCAAAGCTTGGGCGTAAGGGAGCAGACCGATTGGAATTTTCTCTTCCAAATAAGGATGTACAAAAGTCTCTTTTTTCCGGTTCTGCCACGCGGTCAGGACCGTCTTGCGACAGTTTTCTGTCATCACCACACCACTTTCTCCCTGCCGCACAAAATCATTGGGTGCCACTTGCTTGCGATTGATGAGGGAAAGCACCAGCCGGTCACCTAAATAAGCCCTCATCTCTTCCATCAAATCCAAAGCCAACGAGGTTCGTCCAGGCCTTAATGAATGCAAAAAACCTACGTATGGATCAAGTCCAACCGTTTCCAAGGCGGCAGCCGTTTCGTTGGCCAACAGGGTGTAAACAAACGAAAGCATGGCATTAACCGCATCTTTGGGAGGGCGTTTGTTTCTCCCTTGGAAAGGGAATCCCTCTTTCTGATGGAGAATCAGATTCGGGAACACGCCAAAATAGGTGTTTGCCGCATCGCCTTCAACCCCAATCAGACTTGAAACACTATTGGTGTTCAATGCCCGATGTTTGCTCGTATCCAACAATGGTATCGCCGCTTCAACTTCGCTATTGGAACCATTGTCACGAACGAATCTTTGAAGTATGGCTTTGTAATTTTGGATTTTGCCCGCGACGAAAAGACGTGCAAAATGCAAGGCACAATCGTCGTTGTCTGCGGTTTGATACTGGGCTTTTCTGAGCAAAACATTTCCGTGGACCGGCCCTTGAAAACGACCGATGAAACGACCATTAGGTGACAAAAACGACAAGGAGACCCCATTGTCGGCGCACAATTTCATCAGTCCCGGACTTGCGCCCATGTAACCGAAGGTCACAATCCCTTCAATGTTGACGATGGGAATCCTGAATCGTTCTTCCTTATCAACAGAAACCACCACATTCATCCCGTCTTTGCTCAAATAGGAGTCGGGGGTGGTGACATATAACACATTAAGAAGTTTCCTCATAGAGATTCTTTTTCAAGTAGTTTTTGGCCAACGGTTTGACTTTGGTGTCGGGAAGACAAATGTCGAACAAAGAGCAATTGTAGCATTTGCGACTTTTCTCCGCTTTGGGAACGACACACGTTTTGAATATCCGGTGCATTTCATCAGCGTAGTGTTTGGTCAACTGCCGGAGATTCTCGTTTATGGCGATTTCCTCTCTACGGCGGACCTCCCAATAAAAAAGGTATGCATGGTCAATCTTGATATCATGCATTTCTTCAAGACAGATGACTTGCGCAGCTAATTGAACCTCATCCCGTTCATCCTGTTTAGAATGCCCACGCTTGTATTCTACGGGAAATGGTTTCCAATAGCCCGGATATGAGGGATGTTGAATGCAATCCGCAGCGCAATCCGAAGGCCGCAGTTCCACGACATCAGAAAAGCCGTACAATCCCAATTCCTTGGAGGCGATGGACACAGAACGCAAAGAGACACAGTCACCGTTTTTCTGCCGATAGAATGGGTCATCGGCATGTTGGTGAAGCAATTGTCCTTCAACAGTCAGCCGGTTGTCCGACCAAACCCGTTCGATGTGAATCAACGCCCACTGACGGGGACAGTACACAAAATGCTGGATCCCCGACAGCATGAGCATATCGTCTTCGGAATACATCGTTTAAATCAGATATTCAATGTGAACGCCGGAAGGAATGGCATCCTCGTTCACTGCAACAGTGTAATCCTTAAAAGAACGAGGAGAGGTCAAACAATTCTTTTCCACTTTTACGAGATCAAACAGCTTGTTTGCCGGTGCGTTGCCCAGGACAGAGTCGTGTTTGAATACAATCAACTTTTGGGCACTCATCAAGCCGCGAGCTGCCGAACGGTCAATATCGAACATGTTTTTCAACGCGTCCCAGAACAGTTCCAAATCTTCTTCGGTAAAACCAGTTTGTTTGGCGAGATTGGCTGAGACGAAACCATGGCAGACATAGAGTCCGTAAGGAACTGTAGCTTTGCGACCCATCGTACGATTGTCCCCACCTTGTTTCTCGGCCTCTTTTTCTGTTGCCACAGCCATGCGCGTGATGGAATGTTCAGCGGTTGCAATAGCATCCACGGACCGGGCAAAAGTAAATTGAATAGGACCGCGGACTTGACCACAGTTAGGAGCTGATTTTAACGATAATACAGCACCGAAACTCCTGATGTCATAAAAGTTAGAACACATCCATTGACGACCTCCTTCGGTCTCTTCAGAAGTTTGCTTCCTTGCTTTAGCATCTTTCAGTGCTGTTTTAACAAAAGCGATAGCATCTTTGCTTAATCCAGATTCTTTTAACCATTCTTGGATTGCCTTTTTATCAGCATCTCCTTCAACTACCAAATATTCAGCTTCATCTTCTTCGGTTATTGAGAGTCCTTCAAACAAGGAGGATTCTTCAAGTTCGCCTTTTAATTCGTTAGGTATTTGTTTTTTTGAGTCTTCACCTAATTTATACCCCAGTGCCTTGAATGCCGCAACATGACTTCTTCCAAGTACAGCTTTTTCTTTCACATAAATATCAAATCCCTGCGAACAATCTTTCACAATCTGCACGTAATTACGTACTTTGCGCTTCAGGCACACATCGGTCACGAGTCCCATACCTGTTTCCGCGTCCACACGAGGCAGATTGCCTGCGTCGGGATCGCCATTGGGGTTACCATCCTGTACATCAAAAATGTACACAAAATCAATTCTGTTTTTTAATTCTGACATAATGCTATATATTTTAATTGTTATTCTTCAGTTGTTTGTTCTTCCTTCTTGGTGTAAAACCATTGTGTTTGCTGATAATAGCCCACAAAGAACCTTCCTTGATCTTGCAGGTCTAGGTGAGCCGGGAAACCGTCGGGACTTATCTTGTCAACGATTTCCTGTTTGATTTTCTCAAACCAAACTTTCCGTCCCTCATTCAGTTTCTCCGAATGATGGTAAGACAGGTTGAGAATGGTAGCGAATACGGCGGCAGGTGTGGCGCTTGCAGAGTTCATATACCGTTCGCGGATGGAATGCTGGTTGTTGGCCTCGTCCTGAATCTTGTCAAGCACGGCAAACAATCGGCCACAGAGGTAGCCTTGGTTGGTGTTTTGGATGTCTAACATTTTTCCTATTTTTTTTTGATTATCATTTGTTTTTCTGTTCAAATAAGCCTTGATGATGGCGGATCGGGTAATATTGAGACTTTGTTCGGCTCGAATACGACGGATGCATCCTGCAAACAGCGTATAAGGGTATGAAATACCCTGGAAAATGCTTTTCACGACAGCTTCGGGCAAGTTTGGCGTAGCATCCGACGATTTTCCGCCTAATGTGACTGCAGCCAAGATAGAACGCAGTCCCATATAGGGCTTTTTCTCTTTTCGCGTGTCAACAATGTCCATATCTTCAAAGTGACGCAATATCAACGACGCAAACTCTTTTAGTGGCAATTCAGACCAATATGTGACCGCGATACGTGCTGAGTTTGGCGCAAGACCAAGGATATAGAACTTGTCATCCAAATTCGTTCTCAAAGATCCTGAATATATGGAGTTGAACGTTTTTCTTACCTGTTCAATATTTCGGTTGGGGTCATCTTCTTGTTCGTTGTTGCCAAACATACTAAAGATGCTTTCTTCTGCCTGGTTACCTGCTTCGTCATCTTTGGATGCCCAAAACAAAAAAGTGCGATTGCCAATAAGGAATTTGTTTCTCGAATCGGAACGGAGCATGTAATTTAGAGCTGTTGTATATGCAAATTCCGCTTCCTCGCTAATTGGCGCATTGCCTCCTTTTTCTTTCCCGTATGAATCATATCCTGAATTCAGTTGAAATGAGACAAGCTTAGCTGTTGCTTGACTGCCAGGAATCATGGTTGCCGTAGTTGTCTCGACAGAATGTCCTCTCTCTCCTGACACCAAACATATCTGATCGCAATCGTTAACGTCGTTTTCAAGTAAATCTAATAGTTCCTTCTTTGCAGCTACGATTTCCGTATCTCCTTCAATAAGAAAAGAGAATGTAGAGAACTTCTTATTTAAATTCTTCAAAATTTCCGGCCAAAGTGAGTCTTTTTGCATTAATTCGAGAACCGCACTTTGCTCTTCTTGATAGAACTTGTGAACAGCTGTTATATCAGGATTATCCGGATGTAATTCAAAAATGGCATTCACTTTATCTTTGAAAGTTTGGTATTGAGCCTGGGCATCTCCCTTTTCAGAATATCCCAATACATAACCACTATTATCATACAGATGGTTTGCCGCAAGAGCACTCGTACGCCCCACATGCTTCTTAACAAGAAATTGCTGAGCTTGCTTCTTGTCAATTCTTCTGTCTTCAAATTTCAGAAAATGACCTTCTTTATCTATGACAATTAAGAAGCCAATCTCTTTGAGTTCCATTCCTTTTCGTGGCAAATTGTCACATCTTTTATAATACTCATATAACGCTTGCAGTATCATCTCAAAACCTCCTTACTGTCAATTGGTGGAACAATAATAACGCCGTGCTCCATACGAGCACGATAAAACATTGCTTCGGGTTTATCGGGATTGCCTTCAAAATCCATATCGTAAAGCATAATGCCAAGGTCGCGACTCTCGTCAATAGGGTCTTTCAAATCTTCTTGTTCTGGCTTTACTAAACGGAAAGAGGCTGAAAACTCTCGTGTGCCCAAATAAGGTTGCTTGAAGCACTGGCCTTTGCTCGCCCTGCGTTCAAACATGGCGTTATACTTGCCAGGATTCTCATCTCTCTTAAGCAGATCGGCTTCTTCTATGTCAATTTGGGCGTTCTTGGTCTCTTTTCTCTTCCATTGGGGGATGAAAACTAGCTTGGCCCAAATCCGATAATGGACATCTTGAAGCAACAACGAGTTCTTTTGCTGTCTCTCTTCCTCTATGAAAATTTGCTTTTTCTTGTTCGATGCGACGGCACCTACTTCATTACGTCTGATAGTTGTCCATTTAATAGGATTTAACACTTCAATTTTTGTTATCTGCCAATGGATGGCAGGTTTCCAAAAGATAGCTTCAAACACAGCTCGCGCGGCCGATGGGGTGATGACATCATAGCTCACTCTTTCCACTTTTAGCTCTGGTCGGGTGAAGCAGGCCATCGGCCCCCACACCTCCAAACAAAATTCTTTGTCGTAATATTCCATATTTATACTATTAATGATTCTTCTAACCAATGATTATCTGTAACAAGACCAACTTCATTGCTGTAAAAGGACTGGTCTCGAATTACATAGATTCCTTCAAGCACCTCTTCGATTGCACCAGCCTCTACCAGCTTCTTCATATCTCCATTCCGCACATTGACGCTGAATTGGGACAACGCTTTCATTAACGAATAGGATGGCCCCTCCTCGAGCAATCTTTCCACCAAGTCCATACTGTCCTTCCAATTCACAATGATAGAGACAGTATTATCATCAATCAAATGGAATGCTGATGCAGCCGTTTCGAATTGCAATTCATCGGGTTTATACAACAACTTCTTGATTTCGTTCTTGTCAAAACTATTAACACGCGAGTAAAGCTGCTTGAAGTAGGCCGCCATCGCTTCTGGCGAGAACCAATCATATTCACGATCCGTCATGGCAAGTCGGGCGTTATTAGTTTGTGTCATAAATCCGGGAGGCAATGGCTTCTGCAAACCAAAAACAAAGGTGCTTCCCATTTCCAATTTTCCTTCTCTATTGCATCTGCCTGCCGCTTGAAGTACAGAGTCAAGTCCGGCTTCTTGTCGAAACACTACGGGGAAGTCAATATCTACGCCCGCTTCAATAAGTTGGGTCGCCACCACCCTGATTGTTGTATTTGACGTTTCTTTAAGCGCCAATTTCACTTTGTCAATGGTTTCCGTCACATGGTCAGGGCACATCATTCTTGACAGATGCAGACAAATTCCTTCTTTGTGTAGCCGTGAGTAAATCTCTTGGGCATCATTTCTTGTGTTCACAATGCAAAGCACACGTGAATGATGGGACAATTCTTCTGCAATTTCGTCGTAGTTTTTCGGATTCTTCTCAAATTTCAATTCTACGCGGCGCAAACGATTATGAAGATTGGCGCCTTCAGGAATGATTTCACGAATGTTCGATAATCCTTCAAAAGAGACAAACGGATTGGTGCCTTGTATCAAACCGGAAAGCACAGGTTGACTGGCAGTTGTGAACAAGACGGATACGCCAAACACTCTTTTAAGCGTGTCAAAAGTATCAACAATAGGCTGAAGGAAATCCGTTGGCAATGTTTGCACTTCGTCCAATATCAAAACACTTTTGGCAATATTGTGCAATTTGCGACCATCTGATGGCTTGTTACTAAACAGTGATTCGAATAATTGAACATTGGTCGTCACAATAATAGGATAATCCCAGTTTTCTGTCGCCAATTTCAGTTTTTGTGCCAGTTCCCTGTCGTCGAATGCTGACCTGTCAACATTCGAGTGGTGCTCGAGCACATTCTCCTCGCCGAATATATTTCTCAACACACTTGCTGTTTGCGTGATGATGCTCGTATATGGAATCGCTATAATGATCCTCTTCAGGTCATTCTTGATGGCATGTTTGATGGCCCACAAAACCGAGGCCAAGGTCTTACCACCTCCAGTAGGGACTGTCAAACTGTAAAAGTCAGGCGGATTAACACTCTCTTTGACGCACCAATTTTGAACCTCGTTCCTAATCCTATTGACTTCCGTATCAGGAGCATGTTTTTTCAATCCCGCCAAAAATGCTTCTAATCTTTTTTCCAAAGTTGCCAAAGAATCATGATTTCCTCTCAAACGACTTTGTTCGGGTTGCATAAAAGCTTCCGTGTCCAAATAATCCGCATCCACCAAACAGCTATAAAGCATACGTTCCAAATGATGAACATCCTTTTTGGGATTCTCAAGTCTCGGCACTTTTAAATCGGCTTGGATCCCATCAACACGCACATCCTTTGGAATTTGACTTTTCATAATTTCTTTCCAATCCCCATCATCATAAAGCCCCCTATGATGTCCCATCAAGGCGTTATCCATCAACAAATGTGAATTGGGAAATAATTCCTTAGCTATCAAGGCCCCTACGTATGCGTGTCGGTAATCGCCATCAACCCTTGTTTCGGGGTTCAATCCGCTCTCTTTAATGATATGTTGTTGGAAGGATTTTTTCTCTTTTCCTTTATCATGCAACAATCCCATGACACGTCCCCATTCGGCCATGCCAAATTCTCTGGCAAATTTCGAGGCCAGTTCTGCCACACCTTGCTGATGATCTTCGTTGGATTGTGTTTCCAAGCCAGGTTGTCTAACGTGAGATATTGTTTCCGAACACTGTTGTTCCGTCATAAGCCTTCTTTCACACATTTTGCTCATTTACCAATCATTTTTCAGAATTCTATATAACATATTATTTTGCCGATTCATAGGAGATTCGCCATTCCTGACGACCTTTTTGCGGCAGAAATGCCGTAGCTCCTAAGACGCTGCAAAAATACAACATCGGTGATTCAAAAACCGGACCAGTCGGAATAAATTCTTGAAAATTTTATTAACAGAGGAGTGCTAGTATACATTTGATAAGTTGCTGCCGTTCGGTGAGTTCCCTTCAGCTTTGCATCCCCTCCGGAGCTTTTGAACCCGCGCGGCATCCGTTCCCTACTGTCATCGCCGTCCTGCTTAGCTCACCGCATATCGGAGAGAATGGCACTCAACACCCCCAGCACCCGCATTCGCAAGCATATAGCAAGCATATCGCAAGTATTTCGCAAGCCCAAGCAAGCATTTTTGCTTGCCTACCCCTTGCCAACCCCTTGCGAAAGCCTTGCCAACCCCTTGCGAAACCCTTAAGCGCGTGCTGCGACTGTTTTAGGTTGTCGCTTGTTCGGCAGGTCGGCAGGGATGCTGAGACTTCTGTACGGTCGGCAGGAATGCCGGGACTCCTGTACGGTCGGCAGGAATGCCGACCCTCCTATGGCAGGAATGCCGACCCTCCTATGGCAGGAATGCCGACCCTCCTATGGCAGGAATGTCGACCCTCCTAAAAAGCATGCGCCGTGTTCTATTGACACGGCGCATGCTTTATCCCTATATCTTGTACACCTTCCCTTTCGGTTTCGACGAAGAGCTGTCGTCGTCGTCCTTCGGGGCGGTGGCGCGGCCGGGCTTGGCCTCGAAGCGGAAATCCTGCGTGGTGATGCCCTTGATGCCCTGCATCTCGTCGTCATAGTACATGAACATGGCGTTCGGGATGAAATACTCGCCCTCGGAACGCGGGATCAGCGTGAACTGGAACGTCTTGGTGCCGCTCACGAGGTTGCCCTTCGCGCTGATGTGCTGACTGACACGCGGATACGTGACATCACAGTCGGCGGGGAAGTCGATGTCCAGGTCGTCGGCCGTGATGTGGTGGAGGTTGCCGTTGCCGGAAACCGTCACCGTGAGCGTAACCGGCTGGTTGACGGTCACTTCCGTTTTGTTAAGGGAGGCGGAAACGTCGAAATGGCCGACAATTTCCGTTTTGCCGTTGTTATCGGTGTTGGGGAGCGGTTTCACCTTGAGGGTCAGCTCGTTGGCGGTGAGCCGGAAGTCCTTGGCACGGGTGGTGGTCATCGTGCCCCAGAACGGGCTGTGCACCGTCGCGGGCACGCCGATGCGCACAATCAGGTCGAGCTTCGGGATTGTAACCTTGCCCGTTTTCCTCGGGTAAGCCGCCGTCTGCATAATCGTGTAGACATGATAGCTCACGCCCTTGATGGTCTCAGTGGATTCCTCGCTGTAGCTGTTGTCGAGGCGGTCGAGCCAGAGCGCGTCGGTGGCGGCATAATTGGCACGGGCAATGTCATAGCCCCGGATATCCTGCTTGATGTAGAGCTTGTGCGTCACCACCACGGCCTCGCCCTGCCAGGCCTCCGCCTGCGAGATCTCCGCCTTCACGAACATGTCCTCTTTCTTGATATTGTCTTTGTACTCAACACTTTCCGACCTCGACTTGGGCTGTTGCCGCCTGTCGTTGCCGAAAAAGTCACCGAAATCGGGAAACTCAAAACGGAAGAATCCCGACTGGTCGTCGGGCTGCTGGTTCTGCTGCTGTTTGCCGGCCTTCACCACCTTGACCTCCACGGCATTGCTCTTCAGCACCCTGCCGTCCACGGATATGGAGACCCCCGGGATGGTGAACGTACCTTCGCGCGGGCACGAAAGCACATACGTGTAGGTGTATTGCGTGCTCTGCTCGGTGCGCCCGCCGGAGATGGAAATGGAGGTGTTCGACCCCATGCTCGGACCGCCCACGAACTCGAACTTTCCGAAATCCGTGTCCAAAACAGTCCCCTTCTCCGAGGTGGTCACCGTATATTGAAACTGCTGGTTCACACCGACTTCCGACGGTGCCTTGGCAGTACAGAAGGTCTCTTCCTGCGCGTTGGCGATATGGGATGCGCTCATCAGAAACAGCGCGACGAAAAATACAATGCTACGTTTCATAATCACAAATTTTCGGAGGCATTAACGCAAAAACCGTGCCTTTATTGTGTTCCATTGTTTTTCCTTGTTGCGGCCCTCGGCTTCACCCCAGACTACCGAGCACTTGTCCCCTGTCGGGCCTACTCAAAGCTCTTGACCAATTTGAAATAAAGATCTGTGAAGATGAGCGATGAATTGCCGTTGCGGGTGATGTGGTACAACGCCTCGTTGCAAAGGTCCGTCATGAGGGAGATCTGCTTCAGGTGGATGAATCCGCGATATTTATCCAAGACGGATTGCTCCTGATGGGTCACTTTCAGCAATCCCGAATTGTTGGAATTCATCATCAGGATGTTCCGCAACATACGCAGCATCAGCTGAAGATACTGTTTCTGGTATTCACGGCCGGACGCGACCACCTCGGCCAAAGCCGTCTGTGCCTGCTCATACTGCACCGAAACCAGCGGTTTCCGCTGCGCCAAAGCGGTTACACTGTCGAAAACGACTTCAAACTGCTGCAAAAGCACGCGCTGGTCCTCATTGTCGGTGACAATGTGCATGGCCTTGTTGTAGTTGCCGTCTGCCAATATGGCGATGTCGGATGCCTCGTCAGGGGATATATCCGGATACATCTGTTGCAGCTTTTCGGAGAGAACCGCGTCAGTCAGACGGGGAATTTTCACGAGTTGCGTGCGCGACAGAATCGTGTTCAGAATCTTGTCGGGCTCCTCCGATATGAGGATGAACACCGAATTGGACTCGGGTTCCTCAAGGGTTTTCAGCAACTTGGGCGCGGCCGAATGGTAAAGACGGTCCACGCACCAGAGGATATAGACCTTGCAGCCGTCCTGATGCGACTGTGTGTTGTTGTGGTGGAGGATGTCGGAACAATCGCGGGAATTGATGGACGCCTGCTTGTTCTCCCCTTCCAAAATATTCAGCCAGCCGTTTATGTCCACATGGAAGTCGTTTTGCAGGACATAATCCCGGAACTCCTTGATAAAGAGACTCGATTCAGGGTCTTTCTTCACCGATTTCGTCGTGCAGTTGGGGAAATAGAGGTGCAGATCGGGGTGTGACAATTTGGCAAACTGCTTGCAGGACGGGCATTCGCCGCAGGAGTCGTGCTCGCCGGGATTCTCGCAGCAGAGGTACTGTCCGAGGGCGACAGCCAACGCCAAGGCATGACTGCCGGGCTGCGCAAGGAAGAACTGCGCATGCGCTGAACGGCCCTCGCGAGCCAAATCCACGAGTTTCTGCTTGAAGGCAGCATCCACCAATACGTCTTTAAATTGCATATTTCCAGGGTTTTAATGTTTGATTTTGTCCAACCACGTATGGTCGTTGGTATTCTCGTAAGTATTCAACTTATAGAACAACTCGTCGAGATTCTCCGCATGAATCAGCAAGCTACGATGGAACGGGCGCAGAAACCCTTCCTCCATGAACTTGTCTATCTGCTGAATCAGCAAGTCATAGAATCCCATGTAGTTATAGATGGCTATAGGCTTGAAATGAAGGCCCAGCTGCGCGTCCGTGACCATCTCGAAGAGTTCGTCCATGGTGCCGTAGCCGCCGGGGAAGACCACAAAAGCATCGGCCCGTTCCTCCAAGAGCTGCTTGCGCTCGCTCATAGTCTTCACCATGATCATTTCGGTGAGGTTGTTGGCCAGCACCTCGCCCCGGGCGAAGAAGTCCGGCGCCACCCCGATGACTTTTCCCCCGTGGCTGAGGGAAGCCTCGGCCGCCGCCCCCATCAATCCGATGGAGCCGCCCCCGTAATAGAGCGTCAGCTGCTTCAGGGCGCACATTTTGCCGAAACGAGCCGCTTCCTGCGCGTATGCGGGATTGTTTCCTGCGGAAGAACCGCAATATAATGCCAATGATGTATATTTCATAACACGTCCAAATTCGTTAAGGTGTGATAAAATATGGAGATGAGCAGGTAGCCGAAGATAATCAGCGGGAACGCGCCCAACTTGAAAATCAGGAACAAGACGATGCCGACCAGCAACAGGAGATAACGGGCGATGTTCATCCCGGTAAACTTGAAATCCTTGAATTTCAAGGAGATCATATTGATCGGGCTGACCAAGAGGATGGCGAAGAAGACAGCAAAGACGAGCACCACCCAGAAGCTGTCGAGGATGGAGATATGTTCGGCGGCGGCGGGGATAAAGCCGAGGAACAGCGCGTTGGCCGGTGTGGGCATGCCGATGAAGTTCTCCGTCTGCTTGGTGTCGAGGTTGAACTTCGCCAAGCGCACCGCCGACAGCGCAGGGACGAGGAACACCAGGTAGGTCATGTACGAGGTGAAGGGAATCTGCGCGGCGGGCGGCATCTGCGAATAACAGATTGTCAGCCACTTGTAGGCGATCATCGTCGGCGCGACCCCGAACGAGACCACGTCGGAGAGCGAGTCGAGTTCCTTGCCGATGGCGGAGGCGACGTGCAGCAGCCGCGCGCTGAGGCCGTCGCAGAAGTCGAAGATGGCGGCCGTCACGATCCAGATGCCCGCGAAGGTCAGGTTGCCGTTCAGCGACGACATGATGGAGAAGCATCCACACACCAGGTTCAGGCAGGTGATGGTGTTCGGGATATGCTGTTTGATGTTTATTTTGACCATTGATTTTGACTTTTGGCCCAGGGCTCGCTTTCGATCACCCTGGGTTGCCCAGGGCTCGCTATCGCTCACCCTGGGTTGACATACTTCAGGCCTTCGGCCCTTATGGAATAACTACTAACTACTAACTACTAACTACTAACTACTAACTGCTAACTACTAACTGCTAACTACTAACTGCTAACTACTAACTGCTAACTACTAACTGCTAACTGCTAACTGCTAACTGCTAACTGCTAACTACTTCAGCACCCAATATTTGGGATTGATACCCTTGGCGAACTGCTCCGCCTCCTCTTCCGTGTCGAAGATGCCGATGCAGACACGCAGGTTCTTCACGCCGTCCTGAAGGACGATCTTCGGGGAGTACTGGTCAAGCTTTTTCTGACGGATATGCCGTTCCGCGTCAGTCTCGTTCGGGAGGCTGCCCGCTATCGCATAGAAGTGGCCGGGCTCGAAGCGGATGTAGTCGTACTTGCCGTCGGCGGTCTGTTTGAGCACCTCGGGCGTGTAAACCTCCACGACCGGCTCTTCAACGGGTTCGGACTCCTCCGCAGCTGGCCCCGTCTCGTCCACCGTCACAGGTTCCGATGTCTCATCCGATTGTCCATCTGTCGTAACAACCTGCTCCACAGGCTGTTTACCCTCTCGCCACTGATGGTAGTAGTTGGTCAGCTTATCCTTGAAGACATAACCAAGCCCCCCCAGCACCGCGAGCAGCAACAGCAGTATCCACAGCCATGCCAGATGATGGCGTTTTTTGTCGTCATCATCATCTTCTTCATCCTCGTCCTTCTCGTCCTCTTCGTTATCCGCCTCTTCTTCGTCCTCGGTCTCTTCTTCCTCTTCTGCCTTGACACCCTCGTCAACAATCGAGGGTGAATCATTACTCTCATCCATTGGTTCCACAATAGGTTCGGGTTCCACAATAGGCTCGGGTTCCGCGACGGGTTCGGGTTCTACGACGGGTTCGGGCTCCGCAACAGGCTCGGGTTCTACGACAGGCTCGGGTTCTACGACGGGTTCGGGCTCTACGACGGGTTCGGGCTCTACAACGGGTTCGGGCTCTACGACGGGTTCGGGCTCTACGACGGGTTCGGACTCCGCGACAGGCTCGGGTTCTACGACAGGCTCGGGTTCCGCAACGGGTTCGGGTTCCGCGACAGGCTCGGGTTCCACAGCCGCGACGGGCACCTTCAAGTCTATCGGCTCCATGCCTTCGAAGAGGCCGTTGAGCTGCGGGATGGAGGCACTCTCGAAAGTGAGGTTCCCCTTCTTGTCGAGCATGAATGTGCCGAAGTCCTCGTAGGTGACGGACTTGTTGTGCTGCAGGGCGGCGAGCAGCTCATCGACCCAGGCCGTAATCTGCTCGTTGGCCTCGGTGAAGAGACACTGTTTCTCGCGGCTCACCTGGTCGGCGAGCGCGTAGTTGTTTTCCGTGTCGTCGCCCTGGGAGAACACCACCTCGTTGTGCGGCGGCCGGATGACCCCGTCGGCGATCTCCGCGTGCCGCATCCGGACACGGAACACGCCCAGGCGGTCGATGTAGACGTAATCGTTCTGTTGGAGGGTTTTGAGGATATTGTCTATCATATCTTTACGTTTATGTCCCACACTGCGCTTCGCTTGTATGGGGTTAATTGCGCTATCGCGCGTTTTGCCTCTCCGAGGCTGGCCCCACACTGCGGCTTCGCCTTCTGTGGGGTTAATTGCGCTATCGCGCGTTTTGCCTCTCCGAGGCTGGCCCCACACTGCGGCTTCGCCTTCTGTGGGGTTAATTGCGCTATCGCACGTTTTGCCTCTCCGAGGCTGGCCCCACACTGCGGCTTCGCCTTCTGTGGGGTTAATTGCGCTATCGCGCGTTTTGCCTCTCCGAGGCTGCTCAAGGAAAGGTCTTTCTTATATAGGGTGCGGCATCTTCCACTGCTAACTGCTAACTACTAACTGCTAACTACTAACTGCTAACTTCGCAAGGTCTTCCGGCGTGTCCACCCCGATTCCCTGATAGTCGCAAGCGAGGGCGCGGATGGTGTAGCCGTTTTCGAGCCAGCGGAGCTGTTCGAGCTTTTCGCTATTCTCCAAGCCGGAGGTCGGGAGCTGCACAATCTGCTTCAGCACGCCGTAGCGGTAGGCGTAAATGCCGATGTGACGGTAGTATTGCGTCGGCGGGGTGCCGCCCTCTCGCAGGTAGGGAATCGGCAGACGACTGAAATAGAGGACGTTGCCGTTCTTCGCCATCACCACCTTCACGACATTCGGGTTCTGGAGGACGGCCGCGTCGGTGAAGGGGTTCACCAACGTGGCAATCTGCACGGAACGGTCCTCGAAAGCGCTGGCGAGCAGGTGGATTTCCTTCGGGGAGATCAACGGCTCGTCGCCTTGGATGTTGATAACCACATCGTTATCATCAGGTTCCAGCGACAAAGCCGCCTCGCCGCAGCGGTCTGTGCCGGAGGCGTGGTCAGGCGAGGTCATCACCACCCTACCCCCGAAATCCCGCACGCACTGCGCAATGCGCTCGTCATCGGTGGCCACCACCAGGTCGCGCACCTCCGACGACTGCACCCGCTCATACACCCACTGCACCATCGGCTTGCCATGGATCAGGGCCAGCGGTTTGCCGGGGAATCGCGACGAGGCATACCGGGCGGGGATAATGCCGAAAACGTTGAAATCTCGCATAATAACTGATTTTCATCCGTTGTAGAGACGCGCCTTGGCACGTCTCTACAGAACGAAATTATTTGAAAAGACCGTACAATTCGGTGTCAATCTTCTCGATAATGACCCCGAAATCCTCTGGCCGTTCGGCGAACTTCAGCTTGTTGACATCCACCACGAGGAGTTTCCCGTCGGTGTAGCTGTCTATCCAATCGTTATACAACTTATTGAGATTCTCCAGATAAGACAGGCTGATGTCACCCTCGTAGGCGCGCCCGCGCTTGAGAATCTGCGAAATCAGCGTCTCCACGTCGGCCTTGAGGTAGATGAGCAGATCCGGCGGTTGCAGGAACTTCTTCATCAGCTCGAACAGCGAGGCGTAGTTCTCGAAGTCGCGCGAGGCCATCAGCTCCATCCGGTGCAGGTTGGGCGCGAAGATGTAGGCATCCTCGTAGATGGTCCTGTCTTGGATGACGTCTTTCTTGCGCTGGCGGATGTCCAACACCTGGCGGAAGCGGCTGTTCAGAAAATAAATCTGGATATTGAACGACCAGCGTTGCATATCCTGGTAGAAGCTGGCGAGGTAGGGGTTGTCTTCCACGCTCTCGTAGAGCGGGTCCCAACCGTAATGCTTGGCCAGCATCCCTGTTAATGTGGTTTTTCCGGATCCTATATTTCCGGCGACGGCAATATGCATTTCTTAATGGTTATGGGTTAGGGGTTATTGGTTAGACCCCACACTGCGGCTTCGCCTTGTGTGGGGTTAATTGCACTTCGTTGTTTCCTCGTTTACCGCCCCACACTGCGGCTTCGCCTTGTGTGGGGTTAATTGCACTTCGTGCGTTTTGTCCCTTCGGGACTGCTTAAGGAAAAAATTTTCTTTTATACTGGTGTTTCTCTAACTACTGAATACTAACTGCTAATTACTTTTCTCCGTGTGCATCGCGTGCAAGACGAGGTAGACACAAAGACCGGCGAACATCACAACGGCGAGGATATTGTACATGGGCGAGCCAATGTAGTCGGCCATGAAGGTGGGTTCGACGCCGGCGTATTTGAGGATGGCGCTGAGGACGCCCATGATGGCACCGCCGGCGAGCAGACCGGAGGCCAAGAGGGTGCCCTTCTCGCTGCGGGCCTTGTTGACGGCCTCGTCTTGGCTGCGGGTCTTCACCAGCCAGGCGAGGAAACCGCCGACCAGCAACGGGATGTTGAGCTGCAGCGGGATGAACATGCCGAGGGAGAATGCTAACGCGGGAACGCCGACCACATCCAACAGGATGGCCAGGATGGCGCCCACAATGTAGAGAATCCACGGGGTCGAGCCTCCGTACATCATCGGCTCGATGATGGCTGCCATGGCGTTGGCCTGCGGGGCGACAAGGGCGTTCTCACCCGTATAACCGTAAGTCTTTGACAACAACATGATGACCGCACCGACGGTCAGCGCGGAGACGAACGTGCCCACGAATTTGAAGGCCTGCTGTTTGTAGGGCGAGGAGCCGATCCAGTAACCGACTTTCAGGTCGGTGATGAAGCCGCCGGCCATGGAAAGCGCGGAGCAGACGATGCCGCCCACCACCAAAGCGGTGATGATGCCTGTGCCTCCCTTCAAACCGACCGAAGCAAGGATGAAGGAGCTGAGAATCAGCGTCATCATGGTCATGCCGGAGACAGGGTTAGTGCCCACCGTGGCGATGGCCGTGGCCGCGACCGTCGTGAACAGGAAGGCAAATAGGAAGACCACTAACAGTCCGACAAGGACTTGCGTGAGGTTCATCTGCATGCCGCCGAAGAAGAAAAACAGCACCATCATCACGATGACGGCGAGGAAGCCGAAGAGGATAACCTTCATGGGAAGGTCGCGCTGCGTGCGGGGCACCTGGCCGGTGGTACCGGCGCTTTTGCCCGCCTTCATGGCCACGCCGAGTGATTTCTTGATGACACCCGCCGACTTGATCACGCCGAGGATGCCGGCCATCGCGATGCCACCGATGCCGATGTAACGCACATAACCAGAGAAGATTAAGTCAGGATCGAGGGTACTCATGGCGGTTTGTACGCCGTCCACGTCAATCATGCCGTACTGGCCGAGCAGCGGGGTCAGCACCCACCACGACAGGGCGGAGCCAGCGCAAATGATGGCAGCATATTTCAAGCCGATCAGGTAACCCGTGCCCAACAGGATGGATTCCGCGCTCATCTTGAAGACGAACTTGTGGTTCATCGCCAACTTCTCGCCCCAGCCTGTCATGCGGGTGGAGATGGTGTCAGCCCAGAAGTGGAAGGTCGTCATCAGGAAGTCGTAGAGTCCGCCCACCAAACCACTGATCAGCAGCAGTTTGGCCTGGTTTCCACCTTTCGCGCCCGAAACGATGATCTCGGTGGTGGCAGTGGCTTCGGGGAAGGGGTACTTGCCGTGCATGTCGGAAACGAAGTACTTGCGGAACGGAATCAGGAAGAGGATTCCGAGGAAGCCGCCAAGCAACGATGCCATGAAAATCTGGAAAAAGTTGACTTGGATTTCCGCGCCCGCCACCGGATTGGTCTCCTTGATGATGTAGATGGCCGGCAGCGTGAAGATGGCACCCGCCACAATCACGCCAGAGCTCGCGCCAATCGACTGGATGATCACGTTTTCCGACAGCGGACTCTTGCGTTTGGCGAGGGTGGAGATACCCACGGCGATGATGGCGATGGGGATAGCCGCCTCGAAGACCTGTCCAAAGCGCAAGCCCGCATAGGCCGTGGCCGCCGAGAAGATGACCGCCATCAGGAGGCCCCAGAAGATGGTCCATCCGTTCAGTTCGGGATACTGCTTGTCGCTCAGCAGGATGGGCTTGTACTCTTCGCCCTCCTTGAGCTCCCGATACGCATTTTCGGGAAGCTTGATTTCGTTTTCGGGTTCTTCAATCGTAGTTTTTTCTTCTTCCATATTCTTATATTTCAAACAGTTATTAATTATTCACTTTGAAAAGACAAACTCTGCAGCGACGATCATCCGTGCGCAGAAGAAATAAGTCGCAAAAATAAAAAAAATACAAACCCAATCAGAGGGCATGAAAAAAAGGACACCGCTTTCACGATGTCCTTTAATTCAACATTCTATGTCTTAGTTCTTAATCACCTTCCGAACCGCCACCACACGGTCATCGGCCACGGCCTTGACGAAATAGACGCCGGAGACATGACGAGAGAGGTCGATTTGCGCCGTCTGCGTGGGATTACCGTTCGTGTCCGTCTGTAGAGACGTGGTGCACCGCGTCTCTACAACGCCCACCAATTTCCCGTATGTGTCATACACATGAAATCCCACCGTTCCCATTTTTACATTGTTCAATGTACATTCCACATTGACGATGTCGTTCGTGGGATTGGGATACACCGTCATGGAAGCGCCGAGATCGTGGTCGTCGATGCCGACAGTAATGGTCAAGTGCATGGTGACAACGGAGTCGCAGCCGTGGACGGTCTGGAGGGTTTGGGTGTAGTCGCCGGTCTGCGTGTATGTTGTTCCGTTCCAAACATAGCTGCTCTCGTTGGTGGTAACAATAAATTCGGAAGAGGCAGGTTGCCAAACATTGACCGTGGCGGAGGCAATTGCGTTGCACCCAGCAGTGTTGTAGCCGATTACCTGATATGTGCCCGCCATGTTGACGGTGAGCGTGCTGCTCGTAGTACCGTCGCTCCAGAGGTAGGTTTCGCCTCCGTTGGCCGTAAGCGTCGTACTCTCACCTGCGCAGATATCCGTTTCGCCGGTGATGGTAATTTGCGGTGATGCCAAAGACAATACCGTGACCGTAGCAGTGTTGGAACAGCCATACGCAGAAACACCTGTGACTGTATAGAGTCCAAAAGAGCTGATTGTCACAGCAGCCGTATTCGCACCATTGCTCCAACTATAGGTATCTGCGCCTGAGGCTATTAGCGTAGTACTACTGCCTTCGCAAAACGTCGTGTTGCCACTAATGGATATTGTTGGGAGTGGGCTCATGGAAACAGTTACATTCGCCATGGAGGAACAACCCTCGGCACTGGTTGCCGTTACGGAATAAATGCCGCTCTGAAAAACAGTTGTACTCGCATTAGCGCTGCCGTTGCTCCATAAATAGGTGTTGCCTCCATTGGCTGTAAGCGTTGTGGATTGGCCTTCACAAAGTATGGTGTTACCTGTAATTGTCGGTGCAGGAAAATCTATGATGGTCAGCGTTAAGGTGATGATACTATCGCAACCGTTGACCGTGGAGAACGTTTGGGTGTAGGTTCCGGCGCTTGTCAAATACTGCCCATTGAAGTAGTAGCCACCACCCTGACAGATACTTGCCGCCAGTTGGATATGGTATGAGGGATTAACCGAGATTGTCTTGCTTGCGGAAGAGGAACACCCGTTAGCATCTGTGCCAATTACGGTGAAAACACCGGGATTGGTAACGGTTATTGCTGCTGTATTGCTTCCATCGCTCCACATATAGCTGCTCGCTCCATTTGCGATTAACGTCATGTTTCCGCCCTGACAGAAATTGTCATCCCCGATGATGCTCACGTTGGGGAGCGGACTTACCACCACAGAAACATTTGCAGTGGAATAGCATCCCTCGGTATTTGTAGCCGTTACCGTGTAAATACCACTCTGTGAAATGATTACACTCGCATTGGTACTACCGTTGCTCCATAAATAGGTATTGCCTCCATTGGCTGTGAGCGTTGTGGGTTGGCCCTCACAAAGCACGGTGTTGCCTGTTATGGAAAGAGCAGGAGATGACATGACATTCAGCGTTAAGGTGATGATACTATCGCAACCGTTGACCGTGGAGAACGTTTGGGTGTAGGTTCCGGCGCTTGTCAAATACTGCCCATTGAAGTAGTAACCTCCACCCTGACAGATACTTGCCGCCAATTGGATGTGGTATGAAGGATTAACAGAGATAGTTTTGCTTGCGGAAGAGGAACATCCGTTCGCATCTGTGCCAATTACGGTGAAAACACCGGGATTGGTAACGGTTATTGCTGCTGTATTGCTTCCATCGCTCCACATATAGCTGCTCGCTCCATTTACGATTAACGTCATGTTTCCGCCCTGACAGAAATTGTCATCCCCGATGATGCTCACGTTGGGGAGCGGACTTACCACCACAGAAACATTTGCAGTGGAATAGCATCCCTCGGTATTTGTAGCCGTTAC